>JAALLR010000004.1_pt1 | contig 104388 bp, 101 predicted proteins | sample 7245931 | NCBI WGS metagenome assembly JAALLR01 (sample SAMN13049201, study PRJNA578106) | oil field metagenome | isolation source: filtered produced water from oil reservoir B9 | place: USA:offshore Texas | collected 2016 | reverse complement strand
GACCGGCTCCTATGACGGCATCCCTGCCGCAGAGTCGCCTATCTCGACATCCTGTCTCGATTCGGCTGCCGTTTGCTGCTCCTTCGTCAAGGGCGAGTAACAACCTCCGTCAGGTCGCTACGCCGACAAGGATAAGCCCTTTTTTCGTTCCTCTGTTGGTGCCGCCGCTGGCGGCATGGTGGTCTAATAAAAAGTCTAATAAAAAGATAGACAGAAAGGCGGCTCATCCTGCTAAGAGGACGGCCGCCTAAAGATTATTCGTAAATCCAAGAGGCAAGGTTTAGAGAATACTCACAGATCTCCGACTCTGTGAAGAAAAGGGCTATTTCTCTGGCCGCGCTCTCCCTGGAGTCCGAACCGTGGATGACATTTCTGCCGATGTCCATCCCGAAGCTTCCCCGGATGGTGCCGGGGGCAGCTTTCCGCGGATCGGTCGCCCCCATCATCTCTCTCACCACACCGACGCAGTCCTTCCCTTCGAGAATCATGGCAACAACCGGGCCCGAGGTGATGTACTCAACCAGCCCTTTGAAGAAGGGCTTCTCCCGGTGCTCGGCGTAGTGCCTGGCGGCCAGTTCCGGTGTGATCCGCATCATCTTGAGGGCGACGATCTGCAAACCCTTCCTTTCGAATCTCCCGATGATCTCTCCGACAAGCCCGCGCTGAACCCCGTCAGGCTTGACCATCACAAAGGTGCGCTCCACGCTTTATCTCTCCTTTAAACAATTATAGCGTTCCTATCATTATTCCCAAAGAAGCCGGGATTTCAAGCGCTCTGCATCAACATCTCAAATTCGCTGGCGTCAATGGTTTCCTTCTCCATCAGGGTGTTGGCAACCAGGTGCAGCTTCTGGATGTTTTCCTCCAGAATCGTCTTCGCCTTCTGATAGCACTGCTCGATGATCCGGCGCGCCTCTTTATCGATAGAGTAGGCGATCTCCTCGCTGTAGTTCCGGTCGCGGGCAATATCCCTACCTAAGAAAACCTGTTCCTGCGGCCTTCCGAAGGTAAGCGGCCCCAGCTCCTCGGACATGCCGTACTCGGTGATCATCTTGCGCACCAAGCCGGTAGCGCGCTCCAGGTCGTTTTGGGCGCCCGTGCTGATATCCTTTAAAACCAGGTCCTCCGAGACCCGCCCCCCGAGCAGGGTGGTGATCTCGTCGAGAAGGCGAGACTTGGTCAGGTAGTGGCGGTCCTCGGTCGGCAGCATCAACGTGTAGCCGCCGGCACGCCCGCGCGGTATAATGGATATCTTGTGCACCGGATCGGTATTGGGGAGCATGCTCCCCACCACCGCGTGCCCCGCTTCGTGGTAGGCCACCAGCCTCTTTTCCTCCTCACTCATCACCCGGGATCTCTTCTCAGGCCCGGCGATCACCCGCTCAATCGAATCCTCCAGTTCTTTCATGGTAATGCTCTTCTTACCTCTCCTGGCAGCCAAGAGAGCCCCTTCATTGACCAGATTGGCCAGATCCGCCCCGGTAAAGCCTGGAGTGCGGCGCGCCAGCACCTCCAGATCCACATCCTCGGCCAGCTTCTTACCCCGCAGGTGCACCTTGAGGATCTCCAGCCTCCCCTTGAGATCGGGGCTGTCGACGACGATCTGGCGGTCAAAGCGCCCCGGTCTGAGCAGCGCCGGGTCGAGGATATCCGGCCGGTTGGTAGCCGCCAGGATGATGATCCCCTCGTTGGCATCGAAGCCGTCCATCTCCACGAGCAGCTGGTTTAAGGTCTGCTCCCTTTCGTCATGCCCGCCGCCGAGCCCGGCACCCCGCTGTCTGCCGACGGCGTCGATTTCATCCACGAAAACGATGCAGGGAGCATTTTTTTTGGCCTGATCGAAGAGATCGCGCACCCGGGCAGCTCCCACTCCCACGAACATCTCCACGAAATCGGAACCGCTGATGCTGAAGAAGGGTACCCCCGCTTCCCCTGCTACAGCCCGGGCAAGCAGGGTCTTTCCGGTGCCGGGAGGTCCGTAGAGAAGAACCCCTTTCGGGATCCTCGCTCCGATCTCGCTGAAACGCTTCGGGTCCTTCAAAAACTCGACGATTTCCTGAAGCTCCTCCTTGGCTTCGTCGACCCCGGCTACATCCTTAAAAGTCACCTTCTGCTTTTCGGGGTCGAGCATGCGCGCTCTGCTGCGGCCAAACTGCATCACCCTGTTGCCGCTGCCCTGGGTCTGTTGAACCATAAAAAAAACAAAACCGGCGATCAACAGAATCGGCAGCAGCGTAGACAGCAGCCCCGCCCACCACGGCGTCCGCTCACTGGGCAGGTAGTTGACCATCGTCTTTTCCGCCAGCAGGTTATGCAGGTTCTGGTCATTCGCAGGGGCGTAAAGGGTGAACTTTTCCCCTTCCTCCGTCACCCCTTCTATATGGTAGCCGCCTTCTCCGTCAGCCTTCAAGGTAACCTTTTCAATCTTACCGGCGGCCAGGACTTCTCGAAAATGATTATAAGTCCAGTATTTTGTCTCTTCCTGGGGTGGCATTGCCAGTTTTAAGGCCAGCGCGGCGAACAAAACCAGGACAAGATAAATAGACAAATTTCTCATAATGCGCCCCACCCTCATCCCCCTTTCTCATCATCCGCATATCCAAAATATTTTATCATATTTCCGCTCTTACATTCAATTTTCGAGCTTATTTTCCCCAGGCAATTTCCTGGCCCGCAAAATAAGGATCCGCCGGGTTTCCGGTAACACCGGAGCAGCACACCCCCTCCTGTACCCAACAACCCAACAGATCTCCTCACCCGACGTCACAAGAGGCACCCTATCCCTCTCTTCCGGAGGTATCCGCAGCTCGCCGAACAGCTTTTTGAGCTTTTTGGTGCCATTAAGGCCAAAAGGCCGGATGCGATCCCCTGCCCGCCGCGTTCGTACTGTTAGAGGCAGCTTCATTTTATCATAATCGAAACATACCTGGTAGTTCTCGGAGAAAAGGCAGCGGATATCACCATCACCCTTCAAGTTTTCCCGCTGCCGGACCTCCGCCTGAAAAAGAAATCCCAGAGCGGGAACCGGCGTCTCTCCCGGCACCTGCAGAACCACCTGCAACCCGCTTTTCGTTGGGTCCTCTGCAGGATGAGGATGGCGACCGTTGACAATAACCCGGAAGTTATCATAGCCCTTTTTCAACCTCACCCCGTGCGGCAGTTGGAGCTCCCCTCCCGGGAGGTTTTTTCTCAGGAATTCCAAACAATTGATGATGTGCCTGTAACCGAGATCCTTAAGACTCCCACCTGCTTCCCTGATCGCCCGGCGCAGCAGGCGCCTGCATACCGCCGGAGGCAGGGAGAGAAAATCCTCTAGGTTCAGCACCGCTTCCCCTTTTCCCCGCTTCCAGAGAACCCTGCGCAGTATTCGCCCGGTCAATTCCTCCAGAAAAGCGTCCTCGGCTCCCATAATTTCCGCCAGCTGCAGAATCGCCCGGTCAACTCCAGGGTTAAACTTCTCCCGCAGATAAGGCAGCAATTCCCTCCGCAGGCGGTTGCGCCGGTAGTCCGTCGTCAGGTTGGAAGCATCGGTGCGCCAGGTCAAAAGGCGGGCACCGCAGTATTCTTCGATTTCCTTTCGAGTCACATCCAGAAAAGGGCGGATTACCATCCCCCGGCGCGGCGGCATTCCGGAAAGACCTTTTGGGCCCGCCCCACGCAGAATATTCAAGAGCACAGTCTCCACCTGATCCCCGGCATGGTGCCCGACGGCGATCCTCTGGGCATTCACCCTCTCCGCCACGTGGTGGAGGAACCGGTAGCGCGCCCACCTCCCGGCATCTTCGATCCCCATTTTCTTCACTGCGGCCAGGCGGGAGACCCGGGCATAACCGACGGTAACGGGAATGCCCAGCTCACGGGCAAACCGCCGGACAAAAGCGGCATCCTCCCCGGCCTCCTGGCGCAGCAGATGGTTCAGGTGGGCCACATGGAGTTCTAAGGAAAAAGAGCGGGAGATCTCGTTGAGAACGGAGAGCAGGGCTACCGAATCCGCTCCCCCGGAAACCCCCACCACAACCCTCATCCCCGGCTCCAGCAGCTCGTATTTTCTGATGAAGTTCTTTACTTTCTCAGGCAGATCGGACACCCGTTATTCACTCCACTTCAACACAATAACGCGCCACCAGCACGCTCATATCGTCCCGGTTTTGATAACCGGCCGCCTTTAAGGCATGCTTCAACACCAGGTCGGCAATCACCTGGGGATCCTCCAGTACAAGCCCCCGCAGGTAATTATAGAGCCAGTCGCCACCGGCGCCTTCATGACCACCGGCCTCGGTTACCCCGTCCGTTGCCATGATCAGAATATCCCCGGACAAGATCCGCCTTTCGAGAACTTCGGGATCGACATCCTCCAGAATCCCCGCCGGCCAGCAGACCGACCTGATGATCTCCACCTGATCACCCCTCTTAAGATAGCTGGGAGGAGCGCCTGCCTTCAAAAACTTTAAGCAGCAGGCATCAAGGTCGGCCAGGGCGAGATCGATAGTGGCGGCGCTTTCCTCCCCTCCCCGCAGATAGAGGGCGGTATTTACTATTGCGGCCGCTGCCCCTGGTTCCAGATCATAGCTTAGCAATTGCTCCATTAATTTTACCACAATCCTGCTTTCGCGGGCAGCATTAATCCCAGCCCCCATCCCGTCGCTGAGCGTCATGAGAAGGCGGCGGGGCTCCAGGTGGGCCACACCCAGGCTGTCCCCACACAAAGTCTCACTAAAGCGCGGGCGCTGGGCAAACCCGACTTGTGCATGAAGCGGCCGGGCCGGGGGGGCTTCTTTCCCTTCACCTAAGATGGACTGGAAGCGCCCTGCAATCAGGTACAATCCCACCGCCAGGATGCTTTCCCAGAAGTGCCCCACCAGCCCCTCCTGCTGTCCGTAAAAGGCGGCGAACAGAAGAGTGCTCAGCAAAAATCCCCCGATCACACAGGCCCGTCCGCAGTTTTTGAAAAGGCCGGCAAAAAATCCGGTAGCCGCGTAAAACCCCGTGCGCTGCAGCAGGCTCCAGAAGTTGCCGGAAAGCAGCCCTATAACCACTCCCGCAGCTGCCCCCCAGCCGGCTCCGAAAGTACCGGCAACCAGCAGGAGAACGCCGCGCCCCAAAACATCCCCGATCAGGGCGGGCCCAACCCGGAGATCGCCGAGCCCGAGAATGACGCAAACAATCAGGAGGTAAAAGGAAAGCCTCTTTTCCCTCCTGTAATTATTCAGAAGGTAGTGGATGGGGATCACAATCAGCCCGGCCAGCACCGATTCGGCGATCAGACCCGGCAAAAACCCGGGCTTCGGTCCATTTAAAAGGAAACACCCGTATTTAACCGCAAGGTTCGTTCCTCCCGCCACCAGGGCGGCGGAAATCCGGGATTCTCTGAGCCTTGCCCTCCCCCTCCGAGCCAGCAGGGCAGCAGTCCCGGCGACAAGTAGATCCCCGATCAACCCTCCGGAAAAAGCAGACGGCGGCCTGCTTCCCACACCCAGAAAAACACCGGCCAGCGCCGGCCAGAAAAGATGGGAGGGAAGAACGGCTGTCGTCACCACCAGAGGAACTGTCAAGGGAGCCAGGTCGCTGAGCAAAGCGCGACCGGCAGACAGCCCGATTAGGAAATAAAACAGGTACCACCCCGGTGCGACATTTGCTGCCGCCAAAATCGTTGCCAGCTGCCTTAGCCGGCTGACCAATACGGTCACGGCTACCCCCCCCTGCCGTCTTAATCCCCAATATTATAATTCAACACCGGTTAAAATATTGGGGATTTTTGGCAGGGACAACCTTTTTACGACGACACAGACAAGCAAAAATCCCACCCTTTTTGCGGTGGGATTCGACGCTGGTGACCCGTAGGGGATTCGAACCCCTGTTACCGGCGTGAAAGGCCGGTGTCTTAGACCACTTGACTAACGGGCCAGCCTGGTAGCGGCGGCTGGATTCGAACCAGCGACACTGCGGGTATGAACCGCATGCTCTGACCAGCTGAGCTACGCCGCCATTTTCGATTTTGGTAGCGGGGGATGGATTCGAACCATCGACCTTCGGGTTATGAGCCCGACGAGCTACCGCTGCTCCACCCCGCATCGACACTTAACATTATGCATAAAAATATGGACTCTGTCAAGAGCAATTAGGAGGCGGTCTGCAGAATGACCAGAGTTTCGTTCACAGCACTTTGGTCGGTTAAAAAAGATATTGCAAAAGGTGGGTATCTCTAAGTTATTATGGTTGTGGTGTAAAACCAATACCTGAAAGGAGAGATACCCACCCCATGACATTATACACTCAACTTAAGCATTCTGGTAACCCCTAAGCTGCCATCCAAATGGTTATTTCTCTGCTGGACAGGCGCTGCCATCGCATTTTTAGGTAAAAAACCTTTTTGCCCTCGAAAATCTAACAAGCCCCGCCTAATGCTTTGTCGTTTCAAGAGCCTACCTTAGATATTACACTGCCCCGGCAGCATTGATAAAGATCAGACGCATAGCCTAGATCAGCCCCCAGATCCGGGCGTCCTCCTGCCCCAGACGCCAGGCAGCAAATCCCGGCAGGCCCAGCGTCCGGATCAGGCCGAGTTTGACCGCGAAGCTGCGGGCATCCTCAAACCAGACAATATGGCGGGTGCCGTCGGCAGTGTAAGTATAGGTTGACTCCTGTGCCTGTTCGTCGTAAATGATGGGAACCCCGTAGCGCCGGGCGCGGGCAACAGCCTCGGCGTGGGAAAGGGTTTCCGGAAACCCTCCTTCCTCCTGCCAGTCGTAACCGTAGACAGCCATTCCCAGCTTGATCTTCTCCCGGGGGATTTCCGTCAGAGCAAAATCGAGCACTCTTCGGACAAAACCGATCGAGGCAATGGGCCCCGGTACGGTAAAATGCTCATCATAGGCGAGAATAAAAACCTGATGGCTGTACTGCCCCAGGGTAGCGTAGGAGAAGGCACCGGAGAAGGGGTGCTGGGGGTCGTCGGAAAGTTTGGCCGGTGCGGATATGGTCACGAGAAACCAGGGGGCAAGCTGTGAATAAAGCTCCCTCATAAAGGCGTTGAGGTACGGCCGGTCCGCGGGAGGGACGAATTCAAAGTCGATATTGACCCCGGCGAAGGATCTGGATGCCAGCACCACTTCGATACTATCCACCAGCCGGCGGCGGAGGGTCGCATCGACCAGCAGATCGTGAATGATGGCACCCAATTGAGGGTCGGAGTAGTTGTGGACAATAGCGATAATCGGCACGTCGTTCTCTTTTGCCGTCCTCTCCACGTCCGGAGCCGACTGGTCCAGCAGTCCTCCCACCTGGGTAACCCCAAACCAGAAGGGTACCAGAGCATCTATTTTATCCAGGTGCTGCAAAAAACTCGACCTGGCATCAGGCGCATTGACATAAAACCACAGCCGTTCCAGTGCGATCACCTCGAATTCTGATGTTTTCTCGGCGCTCACTGTACCATTATATGCCAGAGACTACCATTTTGTTACATTCGTTGAGGCTAGGCCGGTTAGGGAAATCAATGGAACGGCATATATTTGATAAGGTGAAAAGGGAGCACGGGTTGTCCCCTTGCCGCTGAGGGCTTCCACTGCCGTCCTCTCATCTTCTTTATAATCCGGTTTGCCGATGACGGCAGGCTGCGGTGGGAGGATGGGGAAGGGGGGTCTCCACACCCCCCTTCCCTGCTACCTTTTTTGCGCTTGCTTTTCCCGCACCTGACTCTCCAGCCAGGAGAGCCAGGGTTCGAAGCCCTCGCCTGAGTGCGCCGAAACGCGGAAGAGCATTAGTTCCGGGTTGATCTGCTTCAAGTCCTTTTCCAGCTGATCGACATCGCAGTCGGTATAGGGCAGCAGGTCGATCTTGTTGATCAGCACCGCCCGGGACTCCCGAAAGACCAGGGGGTATTTCACAGGCTTGTCATTCCCCTCGGTGACGCTCAAAACAGCTGCTCTGGCATCCTCACCCAAGTCGAACTCCGCGGGACAGACCAGGTTTCCCACATTCTCCACGATCAGGAGATCGATCTCCTTAAGGTCGAAGTCCTCCAGGGTTGGTTTGACCATCCTGGCATCCAGGTGGCAGGCCCCTGCGGTGTTGATCTGCACCACGGGTATCCCGTACTTCTCAATGCGCTCCGCATCCCTGGTGGTGTAAATATCCCCCTCGACCACACCCAGCTTCAGGCGTCCGGAAAGACCTTCGATGGTCCGCTCCAGGACGCTGGTCTTTCCCGAGCCGGGGGAACTCATCAGGTTGAGCACAAAGACCCCCTTTTGGAGAAACACTTTCCTGTTCTCCGCGGCCACCTCGTCATTTTGCTGCAGCACCGGTGCTGCCATCCGTACCTTTACCATCCTTCAATCACCTTCATAGTAGTCGATATAGAGATCCCTTCCGGAGGCCACCTTCACATTAGGGCCGGAACAGAAGGGGCAGAGAAAAACGAAATCCTTAATGTCAAAGCTGTGGTGGCAGTCCCTGCACTCTCCCCGCACCGGTTCCATGCGGATTTCCAAAACCGCATCGCGAAACAGCTCCTCCTCCTTGAAGGACTCAAAGGCGAACTGCAGGGCATCGGGCACCGCCATGGTCATCTCTCCGACCACCAGCAAGACCTTAGTGATTCTCTTGACGTTGTTCTCTGATGCGCTTTTCCTGAGCAGGTTGACCACCCCCTGCATCAGCGAAAGCTCATGCATAGGGACACCACCATCCTTTGCATCTTAAGCGGCACCTCCTTCATTGTAAACAAAACCCGCCACCCACGCAATCCCCACTGCCTCGTCCGTCGGGTAAAAAGAAAAGAGCGCCCCATCCCGACAGGCAGGGCATCCGCCGATAGTCATCCTGAAATCACGCCTTCGACAACAGAAAGGGCTCAAACGGAACGGAGAGCCGGCGCATGGATGAATCGGGCACTTACAGGTATAAAGGACAGGGAAACGCCCCCTGTCCTCTTCTCCAATTGGTTGAAATCAGCCGATCATCTTTTTTGCCTCCGCCAGCACACGCTCACAGGCCGGTTCCACCGCCGCCGCCACCCTGGGGGAAAGGCCTTCACAGTAGGCTTCTTCCGTGAGGATCTCGACGCCGACGATCCGCAGCTCCCGCGGCAACCTGCCCAGCACTCCGGCCATGGTGATGGCATCAATGACATTAAAACCGTGCAGGCAGAGGGGGAGAAAGTTCCGCGGTGGAAGGGATGTTCCTTCGAAGACATGGATGGTTCCCGGCTCGGCCCCGCTCATAACCGCATCGACGACAATCACCTTATCGAACCCTTCCCAGAGATCAAGCAGCTTGAGGCCGGGTGTACCGGCCTCAAGCACTTCAATCCCCTCCGGGAGGTGATCCTCTTTCAGCCTCCTCGCCACGTGCAACCCAACCGCGTCGTCGGACGAGTAGCGGTTGCCGCAGCAGACGATGAGCAGCTCGGGTTTCATTTAGCCCTCCCGGCGGATATTGACCTTTATCGAGTGCGTCGCGCAGGACTGGCACGGGTCGTAGTTCCGAACCATCATTTCACACTTCAGCTTCAGATCCTCATCAGGCAGATCGAGCAGCTTCGGAACAAACTCGTGAAAGTCCTTTTCCAGGTTGTAGACGTTTCTGGCGGTTGGAGCCACAATATCCCACTTCTGGCAGACGCCGTCCTTGTCGATCTTCCCGCCGTGACAGCAGATGCCGCGGGCGGCCTCGGTAACGGCATAGGATTCGCCGGCCTTGACCTCGTACTTCGGCTCTTCCTGCTTGGGCTCGCCGATCTCATCGATGAGAGCGATCGAAGCATCGATGGCATGCACGATCTCAATGGTCCGGGCAACGATGCTCTTGAAGGGGTTGAAGTCCGGGGCCTGGAAGCCGACCTCCTTGGCCACCGCTTTCGCATCGGCGGAAAGCTGATCGAAGTTGTTGTTAACCCGGGCGAGCGGGCCTACCAGGAAGGAATCCCGTCCCTTGATCACGGCGTGCTTGCAGTTGCAGCCTGGCACGTGTTTTTCGATGAGCCATTCCGGATACTCCCACTCCGGAACATTGAGGCCTTCGGTGGAGACGAGCCGCCCTTCGTTGATGGCGTACCTGTTGTCATCGTGGAGGGCCACATGCTCGCACTTCCGGACGAGATCCGGGTACGGAGGCTGGGAGGCCAGCTTCGCCGCCAGCTTCACCGAAGCAATGGCGAACTCCTTGGAGGCCTTCAGGCGCTCCTTCAAGTTCCTGAGATCGGAGCCGGACGGAACAGAAGTGAAGCCGCCGACAACAGAGGTCCTGTTCTGGATCTCATGGCCCTGGATTACTACACTCATATCGTTCCCCAGCCGCTTGAGGGCCAGGGCTTGCTTGACAACCGGGAGCAGTTCCGGATCTCCGGCCATGGCCAGAACGCTCTCATACCCCAGGAAGTCCGGTGCCGCCAGGCAGTAGACGTGCAGGGTATGGCTTTGGATCCAGTCCCCGTAATGCAATAACTCTCTCAACAGCTTAGTCTGCAGGCTGACCTTGACTCCCATGGCCGCTTCCACCGCCCTGACTGCCGCCAAGTGATGGGCATGAGGGCAAATACCGCAGATCCGCTGGACTAATTCGGGAATCTCATCATATTTCCTGCCGATCAGGAAAGCCTCGAAGAACCTCGGGGGTTCCCAGACCTCCCAGCGAGCCTTTTTGATCTCCCCGTTAGGTCCAAGAATGATGTCAATGGCGCCGTCCCCCTCAGTGCGGGCTATGTAATCGACAAATATCCTCCTCTCGTTCATAGCGCTTCAGCTCCTTTACTAAACTCCGGTGTGTTCCCCGCATACTTGCGGAACTTCCGCACCACATCCGCCTTGGACAAACCGAGCTCGGAGGCAAAGGTTCTGGCCAGAGAGGCCGCGTTGCAGTCGCTGGCAGGGCCGCGGCAGCCCTCGCAAGGCCGTCCCAGACTGGGGCAGAGAGCACCGCAACCGGCAGCGGTCACAGAACCCATGCACGGTTTGCCCTTGGTGAGAAGCAGGCATTCATTCTCCTTAAGCTTGCACTCATTGCAAACGCTGTGGTACCGGAAGAGCGGGTTTGTCCCCTGAAGCGCGCACTTCACAAGGGTTACCAGTTCCCCTAGATCGATGGCACAGCCGCGCAGGTAGGCGTCCACCTTCACATAGTAGTCAATGCCGTGAGCCGGAATCGACTTCAGATCCCACAGCTCGGTGTAGACCTTTTCCTCAACCTCTCTTTCGGTCATGCCGCAGTAATTCTTGATGGATGGGACGCCTCCGAAGCAGGCGCAGGTGCCCATGGCCACCAGCACTTTGCACTCCTCGCGGATCTTCTTAAGCTCCAGAAGCTCCCTCGGAGAGGTGACAGCTCCCTCGACAAATCCAATATCATAGGGGCCCTCATGGTTCTCCCGTTTGGCCATAACGAAGTACCTGATATCGATCGCGCCGACAACGTCCAGCAACACAGGCTCCAGGTTGAGCACCGACAACTGGCATCCGGCACAGGAACTGAACTTAAAGAATGCAACTTTTGGTTTCGCCACCTAGCACACCTCCTTAAAAGACCCCGCCGGGAATGTCCATGATATCGGCATACCTGAAGACGGGACCATCCTGGCAGACGAAGACCGGCCCCATCTGGCAGTTGCCGCACTTCTTAATGCCGCAGCTCATGCGGCGCTCCAGAGATACATAAATCTGCTCGGGGCTCCAGCCGCGCTTCAACAGGTCGAGCACCACGAATTTCATCATGATGTCGGGGCCGCAGGTGACAACTATGGTGTTCTCTTTGCCGACGGAGATCTTGTCGAACAACGTGGTAACCACACCGATGCTGTGCCCCCACTCGACTCCCGGCGGGCAGAAATCAACCGTCAGGTGCAGCCTGGTATCGGGAATTCGGCGCCACTCATCATACTCATCGGTGAAGAGCATGCCCTCCGGTGTTCTGCAGCCGTACAGAATCTCAAAGGTGCCGTACTCGGAACGCCGGGCCTGGATATACTTGATGACCGGCCGCAGAGGAGCCAATCCGATACCGCCCGCTACCAGGAGGACATCCTTCCCCTTCATCTCTTCAACCGGCCAGCCGAAGCCGAAGGGGCCGCGGATACCGACGATATCCCCCTCTTTGAGCTGGGCGAGGGCATTGGTCACATTACCAACGGCGCGAATGGTGTGATCAAAGGATCCTTTGACATCGGCGCAGGAGCTGATGGAGATGGCAGATTCACCCACACCGAAGACACTGATCAGGTTGAAAACACCGGGGTCATACGTATAGGCTTCCTGAACCTTGGGGTCCACAAAGGAGAAGGTATAGGTGCGCACATCCGGTGTTTGCTGCTTGATCGACTTGATTACGGCCTTCTGAGGCTCCCACGGGTTGATTTCCGGGACCACCTTCTTGGCCGGCGGCTTATAGAGCCTGACCTCCTTCGCCGGGCCGGGGCTGGACTGAATCCTGGCCACGACATCCACCGGATCGATGTGTTTGATGCAGGCGGTTACACAGCGGCCGCAGCCCACACACCCGTTAACACCGAACTGCTGTTTGTAGTAGGCCAGCTTATGATACATTCTCTGTTTCAAACGAGCAGTCCTGTCCGGCATAAAGATGTGGTCCAGCGCCACCCGGGAGAACTCGTAAAACATACAGGAATCCCAATAACGCTGCCGCTCACCCTTCTCCAAAGTCAGGTCGACATAATCCTTGACCCCAAAACAGTAGCAGGTAGGGCAAACGGTGGTGCAGGAGCCACAGGCCAGACATTCCTCTTTGAGTTCTAACCAGACCGGGTGGTCGAAGTTTTGATGCAGGAATGTTCCCAGATCGCCGCCTACACTGATGCGCCGCGTCATGTCGTGCTGGCAGGAACGCAGCGCCTTTTTCCCGGCAACGAGATCCTCATCTGCGGCAGGAGCCAGCCCCGCTGCCAGCTCTCTCCCCTTTTCACTCCCGACGACCACAACATACTTATCTCCGATGTCCGTTAAGGAAAGATCGAAACCATAATCCGCTTCCGGGCCTGTATTGAAGGAAGCGCAAAAACCATTCTCACAGGGCGCCACGCAGTTCAAGACAACAATTGCTGTGTTTTCCCGGCGAGCCTTGTAGTACGGATCGGGATAGGTCTCCAGGAAAACCTTATCCAGGCTCAGCAGCCCGTTCAGGTCACAGGGATGCACCCCAAAGAGTACCCGTTTCCCTACCTCCGGCACATCCTTCTTTTTCTCAACGGCCCCCTCAAACTCGAAAAGGACCTCTCCCGGCATATGGATGAACTTCTTCGTCGGTGGAAGAATGGTTGTATCATAATCAAGACGCAGCGCCTCCGTGTCATCGATGGCAGCGAAAACGAACTTTTCGCCCTTGGCAACCGGGCCCAGAACTTCATAGTCCTTTTTCAGCTTTGCCACAAAACTACCCAACTCCGCTTTCGGGAGCACAAATGCTTCCACTGGCTAAATACACCTCCCACAAATGCTTTTTCCCGCGAACCAATCTTTTCGCCCCCAAAATCAATACTCTCCGGCCACACCCCCCTGAACCGTATTTCCCCCTTAATTGTGTCTTTTCAGAAGATTAGCTCAAATCTCAACCGATAAACAGTGATTGATCACTTCTACATCGGCGCCGGAAATCCTTCCGGCGAACATGGAAAAAATAGAGTTTTCTTGCCGCGGAACAGAGTGCAGATTAAAGAGCATGAAAAGAAAGGCGCAAATGGCGGGAACAAAGAGGTTTTTTGGGGATAACATGGTTCTCTTATTGAGTAATGGATGGAAACGGGATGATATGGTTACGAAAAAAGGCGGGGAAAGGATGGCAGGCCTTTTTGTCGCTGTCCTAATTCAGCATTAATTTGGCCCCGGTGGCCAGGAGAACAATCCCCAGCAGCTTCCACCAGGTGAAGGGGATCTCTTTCAGGCCGAACAGCCCGAAATGATCGATTATCAACGCCGTGGAAACCTGGCCGACGATAATGGATGTTGTCGCAACGGCAACGCCCAGCTTGGAGATGCTGAACATGACGGTGTAGATAATGACAACGCTCAAGAGGCCCCCCAGATAGGCATACCAGGGGGCTTCTCCGATCCTGCTTAAATCCCCTTGCCCCAGTTTTAACAGCAGCAGCGCCACCAGCGCAGCTGCTCCTATTACATGAACGATGAAATTCGCCTCCAGCAGGCCGATAACCTTGCTCAAGCAGGTATTCAGAGAGCCCTGGAGAGCCATGGAAACACCGGCAACAACCGCAACCAAGAGAGGAACAAGAGCGATATCCATCGAAAACCCCTTCCGTGATCTTATTTCGCAACTGCTGCTCCGATTCTTGTTGCGCTAGAGTGAGATCATCTCCAGAATAATCCCGTGCAGGAGATCGGCCTCGCTGACGGTAATCCCCGGTGCCCCTAGATAGGTGAGAATCGCCCAGAGGATGGTCGTCCCGGCAACGATGATGTCCGCCCGCTCCGGCTGGAGCCCGGGCACCCTCTTTCTCTCCTCAGTATTTTTAGCCGCGAGAGAAAACATTATTCTCTCCACCGCCGCCTTCGTCAGGTAGTAGCCCTGGATGCGCCCGGGGTCGTATTCCTCCAGGTCCTGATCCACGGCTGCCAGGGTCGTAACGGTTCCCCCCACCCCAACCAGGTCCTGGCGGAACTCCCTTAGATCATCCAGGGCGCTTTTGAGAGAACCGAGGATTTCCGACAGAAGAAGGGGGTGCTCCGTCAGTCGGACGGCACCGAGAGGAACGCTGCGGCAAAAAAGGGCATTCCCCCCTCCTTCGGCGAGGGGATAGGTAAATTCCGTGCTCCCACCACCGATGTCGATGACGGCCGCCCTTCTCCCGAGCGACAAACTGCGGCAGGCACCGACATAGTTCAAGCGGGCCTCTTCCTCCCCGCTGATGACTTCAACCACCAGGCCGGCTTCATCCCGGGCGCGCTCCAAAAAAAAGGCCGCATTTGCAGCCTCCCGCACGGCGCTCGTCGCTACCGCCCGAATCCGAGAAACCCCATAGCTTCTGGCCAGAGATAAGAACTCCTGGAGTGCGGCTACCGTCCGCCGCACAGGCTCTTGTTGCAGATAACCCTTTTCGGAAGCGCCTTCCCCGATGCGCGTCATCCTCAGGGTGAACAGCACCGGGACGAGGCGCCCCTCTCTGATATCCGCAATCAACAAACGACAGGAATTGGTGCCGACATCGATTGCCGCATAGCGCTCACTGTAAGCTGACATGAAGATACCCCTAGTCGCGGATTTGCCGTTCATTTTGCGGAGGCTCCTGCACATAGCCGGGAACTGCGGGCTGTAGCAGCACCTCACCGGGCTTAACCAGCCCCAGCTCTCTCCGCGCCGCTTCTTCTATATAAGCATCGCTGGAATAATACCGGATCTTGTCCAAAATCTCCTGCCTTTGCTGCCGCAGGGCCCGCTCCTGGCGCTGATACTCCCGGAGTTCCCCCTGAAGCTTCCAGATCTTCAACTGCGGCGGCAGGATGATCAGAAACAGCGCCGAGGCAACGAGAACCAACCAGAGCGCCCTCCGCTTCCACTTTGGCCTTTTGGTCCTCTTCGCCGGCTTTCCGCCCCTTCTGCTCCGCAGGTTTTGCCTAAGCCTCTTCATCATTCTCCCCCCCGAATAAACCGAGAGTGGTTGGGATCACAATTACAACCTCATAACCCTTGCTGCGCGCCCGGTTCAGGAGGGTGGCTACGGTCGTCGCATTAATGCCCATTCTCCTGGCTATTTCCTCGTTGCTGCAGCCGGTTTCCTTGAGAACAACCGCCTGTTTTTCACGGAAACTGAGTTTTTCGGCACCACGAATCTCCAGATGCAATCTTTTCCCACCGGACCTTGAGACAAATATCCACATATTGTGGACAAATTGTGGATAATTTTTGGATAAGTATTCTCTGTCCGGGGTGAAAATCCTTCCCAGACGCCCAAATCTAAGGGACATTTTTTCAGAGCTGCCGTTGAAGGGCGAGGCAGGCCTCCACGAGGGGAATTTTCAGGGCTTTTTCCTCCGCCTCCGGCACCACTCCAGTAAGCTGCGCCTGAGGGTACGCCAGCCCCATTGCAGAGGCAGGAGCAACAGGCGAAAAACCCCACAGAGAAACTGCAGGCTAAAACCGAGGAGACAAACGGCAAAGCAAAAGGGAAACAGAAGGGTTCGCCAGCAAAAGACGAACGCCCTCCAAAGGAAGCGGAGGAAGAGCCCTGTCTGCTGAAAGCACCACAATAACGGCTCCAGCACAAAAGGGCTCAATAATTTCAAATAAATCCCCATTCCGGCGGGAATCAGCAGGATGGAAAAGAGGCGTACCTCCCCGCCGGTAAGTATCATAAAGACGTAATACGCCACCCCGGCGCTGATAATCCAGAAGAGGAGGTCTGTTACCTGGGTCAAGAAATAACCCGGCTTCGTGTATCTGCGCAGGAGACGGTAGCAGTCGAAGAAGAGGCCGACGCCCATCCCCGTCGCTGTTAGGGCGACCAGCATCAAAAGCTCCTGGGCTACGGTACGGCTCATTTGAGCAGGCGTTCGAGAATATTCTTCCCTTTCATTTTGATTTTCTTTCCCCTATCTTCGGCGTACTTAATGGAGGCAATCAAACCTTCAACAACCAGTTCCCCCGCCGTCAGGTCGAGGTGGGTGATATGCAATCCCTCCCCCTCCAGAATGAGAGAGCCGATCACAGTTTCCAGGGCTATTTCCCGTTCGTCAAAGCTGACCACCTTTTGCACCCCCGTCGCTTCCAGTCGCTCCCGGTTGGTCAACGTTAAATCCTGAGCAGGCTGCGACATCTCCGCTCCCCTCCCTTCCTCCGTCCTCCTTTCATAATATGAAGAGGGAGGGGCGTTTAGACCCTCCCTCACTACCGTTGTTCGGCATAACAAAATCCGGTTCATACCGCCCTCCTGTCTCGATAAAAGAGCCAACAGCTCCTTCGGGCAATTGTTCCGGCCAGGGGGTTATTTCCCGCCATTGCGGCCCCTAACCCCAACCAAATCAGGGCTGCCGCCGAGGCGCCTTCAATAACTTCCCCTCTTTAGCCCCTGGTTATCTGCCATTTACCATCATCCAGTACAGAAAGGAAAATAACCCCGGAAAATCCGGGGTTGTCAGCGCACCCAGAAGTCGCATTACGGCTCCCGCAGCTCCTTGATCTTCTGATCGTAATATTTAACCTTGGCGTATTCTTCCTCCCAGAACTCGGGATTACGCATGCTGTCCAGGTAATCCTTCGTGTACCCGAAGGGCAGCCAGTCCTTTTCCTTCTGGCGGAAAAGCAGCTCTTTTACCTCCGGATCCCGGAAGTCGTAGATGTGCTCCTCGCTGATATTAAAGAAGATGTCCCTCGCCCAACGCTTCAGAACAAACGTTTCTATTTCCAGACAGCGCCTCTCCAGGTCCTCCAGCACCGAAGGGTAGCGGTCGAAGCCGTCGGTGGCGACGGTCACCACATTGTCGCCGGGCCCCAACCGCAGATAATGGGCCATCTTGATGGCACCCAGGATGTTGCAGATGCCGGAGACACCAAAGAGCCCCTTCAAGGCCGCAGTTTTTTCCGGAGGAACGTCTAATTCGGCCAGGGCCTCCGCCCCATCCTGGATGATCTTCAGGCCACGCACGGCATCCTCGTCGTGGATCAGAGCGACAAAATCGGTGTTCAGGACGTTGTGAATGAGGGTGCACATCTTGTCTCCAATCCCCTCGATCCGGTGCTGCCCGCGGCCTCCTGTTGCCAGGGTGGAGCACTCGTAGGGTTCCAGAGCCACCACTTTGGCTTCAGGAAAGGCCTTCTTGATCTCATCACCGGCCGCCAGCGTCCCCGCCGATCCGGGGGCGGAAACAAAACAGGCGATGCGGCCGTTGCCGATACCCTTAACAGCCTCAATGGCCGAATTCCCTGTGACATAACGGTGGAAACGGTAGTTGGGCATCAGTTCGAATTGGGCGAGAGCACGGTTCTTCGGGTCTTTCTTCAATTCGTAAGTGCGCTTCAAAGTAAGGATGACGTCGGATTCGGTACCGGGCGTCAGATCGAGTTTGGCCCCGTACTTGCGGATGCGAGCGTAGCGCTCCTTGCTCATGTTGTCCGGCATGATGATAACCGCCTCATAGCCCATCAGCCTACAGATATAGGCAACGCCGATTCCGAAGTTTCCCGTCGAAGGGCCGAGTATGGTGTGTTCACCTGGAAGGATGCTGCCGTCAACGCATCCTTCGATCAAAGTTGCGTACGCTGGACCGACTTTGTGGGAACCTGAGGGAAAATCCTTCCCGAGAAGGACGATGATGTTTGCTCTGGTCCTGGTCAGTTCTTTAGGCAATACGATCTTGCGAACAGAGTTGCGTTCATCCTTCCAGGTGATATTAAAGAGGTTCAGCGGATTAAGCTCATCGGTCTCCTTGACCTCCAGCGCCTTCTGGCGGATTTCCGGAGGTATTGTTTCGGGATTTAGCATTTCCGTATAGGTCGGACCAAATGGTATTCTGCCCATCTTCTTGCCTCCAGTCAAATCATGGTGAAAATAAATGGTGAAAATAAATGCCGGTGTCGATTATACCAGTTTCCGCCTTGTCAGTTCGTCAAGCAGCCGGTCAAGAGATGGCTCCACTTTGATGGGTTCCCCGGCGGCGGCGATGGCGTTCTTGACATCCTTGAGCCCGTTGCCGGTAACAACGACGACGACCTTCTCCTCCCGGCCGATCTCCCCCTTCTCCAGCAGAGAGCGCAGCCCCGCCAGTCCCGCCGCGCCCGCCGGCTCGGCGAAGATACCGCTGCTCCTTCCCAGCAACCGCATGGCGGCGAGAATCTCTTCATCCGGCACCGCCACCATCTTACCTCCCGACGCCCGCACTGCCCGCAAGGCCTTTTCCGGGTTGCGCGGCACGCCCACGGCGATGCTGTCCGCCAGGGTGTTCTCCTCCGCCGGGCACCAGGGCCTGTTCTCTCGGAAGGCGTCCGCCAGCGGACTGCAGCCTGTTGACTGCACGCCCAGCAGTTTAGGCAGCCTGTCAATCCAGCCGACCCTGTAGAGATCGCAGAAGCCCTTCCAGATCCCGGCAATGGTGCAGCCGTCACCTACAGATACAACCACCCAATCGGGAACCTCCCAGCCCAGCTGCTCGGCTATCTCCAGGGCAACGGTCTTCTTCCCCTCTACGAGGTAGGGGTTGATGGCGGCGTTCCTGTTATACCAGCCCCACCGCTCAATGGCCTCCGACGACAGCCGGAAGGCATCGCTGTAGGAACCCTGAACGCTGATGACGTTGGCGCCGAAAATCAGCAGCTGTGCTATCTTCCCTTGGGGAGCCCTGCCGGGAACGAAGATGAAGGTCCGGAGACCCATTGCTGCCGCATTCCCGGCCAGAGAGGAAGCCGCATTTCCCGTGGAGGAGCAGGCGACGGTCGTCATCCTTTCCTCAACGGCCTTGATAACGGCGATCACAGAAGCCCTATCCTTTAAAGAGGCGGTCGGGTTCTGGCCGTCGTCTTTAACGTAGATTCTGCTGATCCCCAGCTGCCGGGCGAGCCCAATAGGACGGTAGAGGGGGGTCCAGCCGACCCGCAGGTGGGGACGAGGGGTATCCGGTCGCACCGGAAGAAAAGGCAGATAGCGGAACAGGGAATAATCGGTCGATCCCGTCACCTGCTCCCGGGAAACGGTTCTTTTGATACGCTCATAATCGTAGATAACATCCAGGATCCCATCTTTCGGACCGCACGCCGGGCACGTGTACATCCCCGGCCCGGCTGCTAATTCTCTGCCGCAGCTTATGCAGCGAAGTCCGAGAACATAATCCCTCCGTTCGTTGTCAAAAGCGCTGTCTTCGAACATTCTTGGTCCCTCGCAATTATTTCGACAACTTGTCCGAGCAAGAGTCCGTCAGCAACAACCATCCCTGCCGTACAAGGGAAAGCGCTCACAAAGACGCTGCACCCGACGGCGGGCTTCGTCACCGCGCCCCTCTCCCGTCAGGGTGATATCAATAATTTGAGCGATCTCTTTCATGGCCTCAGCGTCAAAACCGCGGCTCGTCACTGCAGGTGTGCCGATGCGGATACCGCTGGTTATAAAAGGCCCCTTCGGGTCATCGGGAACGGCGTTTTTATTAACGGTGATGCCTACTTCGTCAAGGCGCCGCTCCGCTTCTTTACCGGTCATGCGTTTGCTGCGCAGATCGACCAGCATCAGGTGATTGTCGGTGCCGCCGGAAACGAGGTCATAACCGTGCTCCATCAGGCTTGCGGCAAGCGCTTTGGCGTTGGCAACAACCCTCTTTTGATAGTCCTTGAATTCGGGTTGCAGGGCCTCCTGGAGAGCAACCGCCTTGGCGGCGATGACGTGCATCAGGGGCCCTCCCTGGATGCCTGGGAAAACCGCCTTATCAACGGCCTCTGCATACTCCTTCTTGCAGAGGATCATCCCACCCCGGGGGCCCCTCAGGGTTTTATGGGTCGTCGTTGTCACGAAGTCGGCCAGGGGCACAGGAGAGGGGTGGAGCCCCGCGGCAACCAGCCCGGCAATGTGGGCCATATCCACCATCAACAAAGCCCCTACCTGATCGGCTATCTCCCGGAAGGCCTCAAAATCGATGATCCTGGGGTAGGCGCTGGCACCGGCCACGATCATCTTCGGCTGATGCCGGAGGGCCAGCTCTCTCACCTCTTCATAGTCAATGGTCCCCGTTTCCCGGCTCACGCCGTAGAGTATAAAATTGAAATACTTCCCGGAGATGTTCACCGGGCTCCCGTGGGTCAAGTGCCCGCCATGAGCAAGATCCATTCCCAAGACCGTATCCCCCGGCTTCAGGGCGGCAAAGTAAACCGCCGTATTGGCCTGGGCACCGGAATGGGGCTGCACGTTAACGTGCTCTGCCCCGAAGAGCAGCTTCGCCCTCTCCCGGGCCAGGTCTTCCACCTGGTCAACGTACTCGCAGCCACCATAGTAGCGTCTCCCGGGATAACCTTCCGCATACTTATTGGTCAATACGGTTCCCTGGGCCTCCATCACGGCCGGGCTTGTAAAATTTTCCGAAGCAATCAACTCGATCTTCCGTTCTTGTCTGTTGCGTTCCCGACGTATGAGAGCCGCTATTTCCGGGTCTGTTCGCTCCAGCCATTCGAGTTTTTTCAGACAACGCATATATATCCTCTCCGTCTTTTTTCAGTACCACACCAACAAGCATAAGCAATTATCATGCCAGCCCCAATCCGAATTCGCTATCAATTCTAACGATTTCCCTGCCGCTGCCGGCCGAGGTTTTTTAGCCCAGCCTTTAACCATTCCGCAGCCACTACGCCTTAAAGGAAAATCCTCTGCAGAACCCCGGCAATCGTTTACGACAGGCGAATTGGGTGTTCAATCAGGTTCGTTTTTCTATCGTTTTGATAAAACCTTCCCCCGGCCCTACCACCCGCTCCGCCGTCACTCCTGCAAAAGCGCAGCAAAAAGAACTGCCCTTTTGTAGGGCAGCCTTTCTTATTTGAAGGATGTTGGGTGCTCAAGACGGGCCGGGCACCTTTATCATAATGATAGCGATCTATCATTATGATAATACAGACCCCTGTCATTACTGCCTCAGTACCGCCTTCGTAAGGGGTTGCCCCGCCGTCCGGTTTATAAATAGCGGCTTTTCCCCTCCACCGCAGATGCGTACTGCCGCCCGTAAGGGGAATTACAATTTAATAACCTGACCGCTCAATTGATCGGATCTTTTCCCCTTGTGCAGAACAACCACTCCGTTGATGATAACCGTTTCAATGCCCTTAGGAAACTGCCTTGGCTCCTCAAAGGTGGCGGTATCGATTACCGTATCCGGGTTAAAGATCACTATATCGGCTTTTTTGCCCTTTTCTAAAGAACCACGGTCGGTTAAGTTAAAAGCGGCAGCCGCCTTGAGGGTCATTTTGTTGACTGCCTCTTCCAGTGTCAACGCTTTCTCCTCACGGACATATTTTCCCAAAACACGGGGGAACGAACCGTATACCCGCGGATGGGGTTTGCCGCCCAACAAGCCGTCGGTACAGACATTCTGCTCCGGTCTCTTCATGAACGCCATCACATGTTCCTCTTTACCGTAATAGTCATACATACCGACGGCATTCTCTTCCTCCAACAGCAGGTCAAATGTGGCTTCGAAGGGGTCCTTTCCTCTCATTTCGGCTATTTCCCTTAAATTCTTGCCGATGCAGTCCCTGTTTTTGTCCGTCTTAACGCTGGTGACAAATATTCCATCGAAACCGGCAAAATCGATGAAATTATCCCAGCCGGGTATGCCGTTCCTGATATCTTCGGCCATTCTCTTCCTCAATTCCGGGTCCTTTAATCTTTCCAGTACTTTCTCCGTTCCCCCATCATGCACCCAAGGCGGCAGGATAACCCCCAGCATGGTGCTTCCGGCTATATAAGGATACTGGTCGAAGGTGACCCTGATCCCTTCCTGCTTGGCCTTCTCCAAGAGTTCTAACACTTTATCGATCTTACCCCAGTTCTTGATGCCGCAGATTTTGAAGTGCGAAAAGTGGACCCTTACCCCGCTTTCCCTGCCTACCCTGATTATTTCCTGCATAGAATCCAATATGGTGTCGGCTTCACTGCGCTGGTGAACTACAAAGACCCGGTCATATTCCCTGACCACCTTGCACAGCTCAATTATCTCTTCGGTATCGGCATAGGCACAGGGCATATAAATCAGCCCCGTAGAAAGGCCGACCGCCCCCGTCTCTAAGGCCTGCCTGAGTAGATCCTTCATCAATTCCAGCTCGGCTGCCGTCGCCTTTCTGTTGTCCAGCCCCATTGCCGCCATTCTGATATTGCCGTGCGGCACCAGATAGGCCACATTCGGACCGACTTTATTCTTTTCGAGAAGCTCAAAATACCCCGCCGTGTCCTTCCAGTCCCAGCCGATTTCGTCACTGTCGCCATTTAAACCGGCCAGGTTTTTCCTCCAGGGCGCCACATATTCCGGCGGCAGAGGTGCCATGGAAATGCCGTCCTGCCCTAATATCTCCGTCGTTACTCCCTGCCGCACTTTCGGTTCCACATAAGGATCCAATAATATTTTCAGATCCGAATGGCTGTGGGTGTCGATGAAGCCAGGTGCCACAGCCAGACCTGTGGCATCGATGACCTGCTCAGCCTGCACCTGCCGGTCAAAAAAGCCGATCTCTGCGATCCGATCCCCCTCGACCAGCAGATCACCGCGATAGGCAGGTGCACCGCTGCCGTCGATGATCATACCGTTTTTGATGAGAATACTCATGCTTTCACTTCCCCTTAAAAATTTTGGCGCCGGTCAACCGCTAAAAGGCAAGATCGCAAGTTGACCGGCGCAGCAGGCATTCGCGTTTAGACGGCCGAAGAGCCGAGTTTGTCCGTGTCGAGCTCGATGGACTGGCCGATTTTCTGGTCATACTTCTTCAGCGTGTGAGCTCTCATCAAAAGGAGATAGATGAGCGGGCTGACGATTAAACCGATGAAGAAAGCGTAGCTACTGCTGAGGAAGCTCAGCGCAAAGCCTGAGAGCAGTGCGATCACGGCGCTGATATTATAACCGCCTTCGTATTGATACTGGCCGTTGGGGGTATAGAGGTCATGAACATTGAGCTGGCTTTTTCTTATGATGAAATAGTCTGCCAGCATGATACCCATAATCGGCCCAAGCATAGTAGAGATCCACACCTGCACGTCCACGAGAAAAGTACCGGAGCTCTGAATCTTCCACGGCATGATGCCGAGACCGATAACACCGGCAATGACGGTGGCAGACCAATACTTCAGCTTAGGGAAGAGGCTGATCAAAATATAGGTCGGCGGCATCAGATTGGCGGCCGTATTGGTGGACCACTGCGCAAACACTATTACTATGAAAGCCAAGACCAGGCTCAACCGGTTTTCGAACAAGAGAAGACAGACTTTGTTGAGATCCCACTCACCGGTGACGATACCGGCAGCCATACCGATCAGCATGAGAGCTACACCGACGATCATCAAACCGATAAACTGACCGATAAAGGCTCTCCTGTTGCGCCTGAAAAAGCCCTGGGAAGCATAGTCCGGGTCGCGCTTTATCTGGCGCGAGAGATCAGGGCCGTTGAGCGCCATGGTGATCCACCCGCCGGCAATACCGGCTACCGCATAGGCAAAGGACATTTGCCCTTCGGCAGGAGTGGCTATGATATCGGGAATGGAAACCCCGAATTTGGTGGTGATGGTGACAATAATCGCCGCAAACAAGATAGCCAGTAACGGCACGGCCAGCCAGTCAAACTTGGCCATCGCCTTCAAACCATACATAGCGTTCAAAATCTGCAGGCCTCCGAACAGGATTATCATCAGCGTCAAATTGTCAAAACCCGAGATGAACATGCCCATAATGTAATTGAGGGCACTGGCTCCGACCCAGGTCAGGAAGCCAAACCAGTACAAAGCGGGTATGGCCCGCAGGACGGCGGCTATGCTGCCGCCCTTATAGCCGAACGGCGCCCGGATATAGGCAGCAAAGGGGATACCGTACTTGGTACCGATATCGCCGATCATGGCGGTCATCGCCGTAACGAGGCCGTAGCCCAGCAACACCACCAGGACCAAAGTCAAGGCCGACAAACCTTTACCGTTGTTGTAATATTGAGCACCCAGAGAGAAACCAACGATATTGATGGTCATCCCGGCCCAGAGAATGGTATAATCACCCAATGACATCTTTCTTCCATCATCTGTAGTCGGCAACAATTCGGGATTTTTCAAAATACTATCTTTGGCTTCCGCCATCAATAACTACCCCCTTGTATTATTAGAACACCCAATTAAAGGCTGAACTCCTTCAGATACTCAGGGTTGATGCTGCGCCGGATGAATTTGCCGGCTCCCTTTTTGCCCTTGAATTCGCCGTTTTCCACGATCACGCTGCCCCGGGATATGGTCATCACAGGGTATCCCTTCACTTTCATGCCATCAAACAGACAATAATCGATATTGTTATGCAGAACCTGAGCACTCAGCGTTACCTCTTTTTCTAAATCGACAACGACCAGGTCGGCATCACTGCCTGGGGCAATGATCCCCTTCTGGGGGTAACATCCCAAGAGTTTCGCAATGTTTGTGCTGGTGATGGCCACCAATTTGTTAATGGAGATTCTCCCTTTGTTCACTCCCTCGGAAAGCAGAATCGGCAGCCTGGTCTCTATACCCGAAAGCCCGTTTACCACCTTGGTAAAATCGGGAATGATATTACCCTCCTCATCCTTTTCCAAGAACATGGTTTTTTCGTGGATGGAATAGGTACAATCATCGGAGCCGGTTACCGAAATCACTCCCTCCTGAATCCCTTTCCACAATTTTTCTGCCTCTTCGGGTGTCCTCAATGGTGGTGAACAAATGGCTAAGAACCCTTCAGGTTTTTCATAAATGTCCTGGAATAGGGTCAAATAATGGGGGCATGTTTCAATGTATACCGGATAACCCTGCTCCTGAGCCCTTTTGGCTATTTCCAAAGCCTCTCCGTTTGTTGTATGAACTATTAATAAGGCATTGCCCACATACTTGGTGAAATAAATTGCCCTGCTCACTGCTTCCGCTTCGCAGAGGACGGGCTTTGCTTCCGCAAACTTCGGCCAGCTTAAATCCCCTTCTTCTCTGAATTTCTCAATATTGAGTTCGGCAATGGCATTGCATTCGGCATGAACCATCGGCAAGGCGTTGCACTCTTTGGACCTTGCAAACACCTTGATCAGTGTTTCATCGTCAGCCATTACCCCCTCCTTCTTGTAAGTCATGAACAACTTAAAGGAGGGGCAGCCGTAATCCACTATTTTCTCTATTTCATCTATTACTCTCTGCGGAGCTTCAACGAATTTGCCGTGGATGCTGTAGTCGATAGCAGATTTACTCATCTCTTCGTGCCTGACCTTGATCTTTTCCAGCACGGAATCATTTTTAAAGGTATTTGTGAAATCCATGAAGGTGGTGACCCCGCCGAAAGCGGCAGAAATGCTTTGGGTATAAAAGTCATTTGCCCCAAAACAGCCGGCAAAAGGGGCTTCCACATGCATGTGGGCATCAATAACGCCGGGCAAAACATACTTGCCCTGGACATCGATAACCCTTCTCGCCTCGCCGAAATCGGCCGCATTACCAATGGCCGCTATCTTTTCATCCTTAACGGCGATATCGGCTTTGATTGTTGAAGAATCGGACACTACCCAACCGTTTTTAATAATCAAATCGTACATGCGATACCCTTCTCCTTTCCTTTGAAAGCTTATTTTACGGAATTATAACCTACCCTCACACACGTTTCGGTTTATCCTTGCACTTGCTCCCGGATCTTTCGGTTTAACTCGCCCTAAGACTCGTCGATAGATAAGCAGCCGATCAGCTCCTATGAAGGCATCCCTGCCGCAGAGTCACCTATCTCGACATCATGTCTCGATTCGGCTGCCGTTTGCTGCTCTCCTTCGTCAAGGGCGAGTAACAACCTCCCTAAGGTCGCTGCTCCGGCAAGGATAAACTCTTTTTTCATTCCTCTGTTAGTGCCGCAGCTGGCGGCATGGTGGTCTACTGTCGAAGGAGGGCAGAAATAATCCCATAATAACCCTGACAGCCCTTCAATAACTGCTCAACCTCGATATACTCATCGATAATGTGCGCTAAATGCTCGTAAGAAGGTCCGAAGCCAACGGTCGGGATTCCGGCCTCTCCTGCGAAATGGCTCCCGTTGGTGCAGAACGACCAGTGGGACACCTCGGGCTTGAGGCCGACGCTGACGAGCCCCTTTAAAGCGGTCTGCACCAGTTCGTGCTGTTCGTCCAGCAGCCAGGCCGGGTAAAACCTCTCCGCCCTGATCGTCTCTCCCGTCCAACACCTTTCTTCCCCCCGGGCGAAGTAGACCTTGGCTTCCAGCTCAGGGTCCTCTTCAGCCAGCTTGTTAATTACTTCCTCAATCTGGGATATCACCGACTCCTTTGTTTCACCCGCCAAAGTCCTGCGGTCATAAGTTACCCGACAGAGGTTAGGAACCACCGACTTTCCCGGATAAGGACTGGAAATAATGTCCGTCAACTCTAAGATCCCCTCACCTAACACCTCCTGCCTTTCTAGTCTGACCCCCTTAATTGCCCGAATAACCCGCATCATATAATAAACGGCATTCTTCCCAAACTGCGGGTTAGCCGAATGGGCCGTTTTTCCGTACGTCTCAACGACAATCTCAGCCCTTCCCCTCTGCCCCCGCATTAAATTCAACCCAGAGGGCTCCCCGATTATCACGTAATCCGGATTAACGCGGGCGGAAATCTCCCGGGCGGCGATCCCCTCAAAACATTCCTCATGAACGGTACAGGAAAGATAAATATCCCCCGAAAAGTCTCTCCCCGTATCCCTGGCGAAGAAAGCCGCTGCGGCGATCATTGCAGATACGGGGCCCTTCATATCGGTGGCACCGCGGCCGAATATCTTCCCGTCAACAACCTCCGCCCCGTAGGGATCGTGCTGCCAGAGCTTTCTATCGGAAACATCTACTGTGTCAATGTGGCCATCGAGCAGCAAAGTCTTGCCGGGTTTTTTACCCTTGATCCTTCCAATAACACTCCCGTACTTATCGACCACAACCTCATCAAAATCCCACGATTCCATCGTGTTTTCAATGAGCTTGACCACTTCGGATTCCTGTCCCGAAAGGCTGGGGGTTTTCAACATTTTCCGGCACAGTTCAATTAATAACGTTGATCTTTCTTCAGTCAGCATAACTTACTCCCCTTCATCAGCTTCATTTTGGAAGATCCCCACCCCTTATTAACTGCAAATACACTTGATAATCCAAGCAATAATCGTGCCACCTCTTGCAGTTGGCCTTTGTTAACTTTATTGCATTTCGGATATATACATTTGTTTCTCCTAATTTAATCACTCTCTTGCACGCAGACGGCATCATTCTCGATGATACTCCCCGTTACTCTTTCCCCAGGGCTGTGCTTTCGAAAATACAATGACGGATTCGCTGCTTTCATATCATAATGATATAATTCAGGGAAACCAGACCCTCCCAGCAGCAAACCCTCCTATCGCCACCGGCCAATCGTTGAGATTCTACCTAAGAGGATCTGACGACAAAAACCGGCTTCAAAACGAGGAGCAGACAACCGCCACCCAAGGCAGTCATCTGCTCTCCTCCTGAGCGGAGGGGGAGAACCAGAAGAGCAACCTCCCCCAACTAAAAATTCGCCTTTGCATTATCATAATGAGAAGTAATTTATCGCAATGATAAGTCACACATCGACATCCTTGATCCCGTAGCGCGCCATCTTCCGGTAAAGGGTGGCAATGCCGATCCCCAAGGCCTTGGCCGCTTTTTTCTTCCCCTCCACCGTTGTGCCGTACCGCTTCAGGCAGCGAACAATCGTCCTGCGCTCCAGCATATCCAGCTTGAATGTCTCTTCCTCATCCTGCTCCTGGGCCTCCCGGATCGCTACCGGCAGGTGCTCAACGCTCAATACATCCCCATCGGCCAGGTTCATAGCGTATTCAATGGCATTCTGCAGTTCCCGGACATTGCCGGGCCAGGAGTACTCCCACAACTTCCTGCGAAAATCCTCCGTCATTCCCCTGACCTCCTTGTTCAGCTGCTGATTGTAAACTTCGATAAAATGCCGGCAGAGGACCTCGATATCCTCCTTTCTCTCACGCAGAGGGGCAACATCAATGGGGATCACGTTGATGCGGTAATAGAGATCCTCCCGGAATTCACCCTGGGCGATCATCTTTTCCAGATCGCGGTTCGTTGCGGCGATCACCCGCACGTCCACGGGAATTGGGGAAAGGCCGCCGATGCGCTCGATCTGCCGCTCCTGCAGCACCCTCAACAGCTTGACCTGCAAATACTGCGCCATGTCTCCGATCTCGTCCAGGAACAGCGTTCCTTTATCGGCCAGCTCGAATTTTCCCATTTTACCGCCCTTCCTGGCGCCGGTAAAAGCGCCATCTTCATAGCCGAACAATTCACTCTCCAAAAGGGATTCCGGAATGGCGCTGCAGTTGATGGCAACAAAGGGGCCGTGGCGCCTGGATCCGCAATTGTGGATGGCCCTGGCCACCAGTTCTTTACCAGTGCCGCTCTCCCCCCTGATCAGCACAGTGGAATTGCTGGAAGCAATGCTTTTTATCTTTTCGCGCAGCTGCCTTACCGCTTCACTGCTCCCCAGAATATCATCCACCGTATAGCTGAACTCATTTCCGGAATAACGGTTCACCAGCCGCTTGATCTTGGTAAAATGGTTGAGGGCGACGGCGATACCCTGCACCCCCCTTTCTGTGGTGATCGGGCGGGCGTGAATCATCAACTGTAGCTTCTCGGATCCCATATCCAACCTGATTTCCTTCTCCAGCACCTTCTGCCTCTTGCCGGCAACATCGATGATCTCCTCAGCCCTCTTCGAACCGAACAGCAACTCCAGAGAGGCATCGGAGGAAGAGACCTTTCTCCCCAGGAGGTTCTGAGCGGTCTTGTTGTAATGCACAATTTTTCCGTCGAGAGCGGTCGTAATCAGACCCTCGTCCAGGCAGTCGATAACCGACTTTAAATACCGGTTGGAATAAACCAGACCCTTTAAATAATTCTCTTCCTTAATCTTCAACGCCAGGGTCTCCGCCATCTTTCCCAAAAAGGCCAGGTAAGAATCCTGGTTCTTCTTGACACTTCTCGCCTTTCCGTCATCAAAGCACAAAAGACCGATAACCCCTATAGAAACGCCGTCGACATTGATCGGGTAAACGATCTCATATTTTTCCGAACAATGCCCCTTTTGCTCACACGGCTGGCACAGCTCATGCTTTCCCGGGTTGTCGATCACGATCTCGTAACCCAGGCGCATTACCTCCCGGTAAATGTACCCCTGGCTCGCCATCGACTGCCCCACATAATCCCGGTAAATACCCGTCCCTGCAACTCGTATAAGGTTGTTGTCGGCTATCTCTACGTCGATCCCCAATACCGACGCTATTGCCTCAGCAATCTGCTGGGCGTTCTTTTGAATGCTCATTAAATCAACCATGCCTGACCACCCCGGTCACGGTTTAATGACAACGGCCGAAGAACTCACCGGCAAATGCCGCCGTTCACAGTTACTTCGACATTTTTCTCCGCAAAACCTCCTGCCGGGGCCGGGAAATCATTTCCGGGACAACAAATTCCAGCTCCTATGACGGCATCTGCTGCAGGCGATGCTCCCTCGTCGAGGATGAGTAATAGACCCCGTAAGGTGGCTGCGCCGGCAAGGACAAATCCTTTTTTCGTTCCTCTGTTGGTAGCGCCGCCGGCGGCGTGGAGGCCTGCTAAGCAGCAAAATAGGCGAAAGAAAAGTATTGCCCGGGTTACACGGAAGGACGAACCACACCGGGCAGAAAACCGCTTAAAACAGCGCAGTCAGGCAAAAATCAATATCTAAAGGTGGAAACGGTCAAATTGGCTTGCCGCGCCGGGCATGCCCGTTGACGGCCTTGAAAGCTCATCGATCACCAGCCACCAGACGGCAACCCCGAGCAACCTGAACCTTTCTCGGGGATCACTTTACCTTCGATAATCTTACAAATACACCTGTTCGTCTCCCTCATCCCCTTAGAGCACACCATAGCGACGTTTTCCATGGTTTCCCGGACACTCCCTCCGACGATGCCGTCAGTTCGCCCGATTTCAACCCCGTTCAACGACAGCAAAGCGGCCAAAACTGCCTCATAAGCGCTTGTAGAAACCTTAAAAGCGCAGCCAGGCTTTCCTCCATCGCAAACCATACCGCTGAGATTTCCTGCCAGGTTGTTCACCGCAGCCGTGATTTCTCTGTCACCCCCGCCCAACATCCAGGCAGCAGCTGCCGCCACACCTATACCGGCACAGATTGCCGCTCCGCAAGCGCCACCGAGGCGCCCTATGAATTCCTTGGCGTACAGGGTCAACAGATTGCTGAACACCAATCCCCTCACTTTTCTCTCAGGATCAATACCAAAGTGTTCGGCCAAAATTCCAATAGGCAAAAAGGCGCAGATCCCCTGATTGCCGCTCCCCCCGGTTGACATCGCCGGCAGCTCCGCTCCACCCATCCTGGCATCCACCGCTGCAGCCGTAAGCAGCCTTATTCTTGTCAAAGGATCTTGAGCGAAGCGGTATTTCTCACCAAGCGACTGCAGCGCCTTACCCACCCCCAGACCATAGCGCCCCTCCAGGCCCAATAAGGCAAGGGACCTGTTCATCTCCAGGCCTTCCAAAAGAAAACCAAACTCATCCAGGGGGGCGCTGCTGGCAAATTCCTTGAGCCGTTCCCAATCACAATGACTCAATGGCGAATCCTCGTCATCACCGCTTCGCCGAAAAAGCGTTTCCCCATCCACTTTGACAAGAGTGACGTTGGTATAGTCATCCTCTATTCTTACAAGAACCTCCCCCGCCTCGGAAAAAAGGTGCGCCTCCACGAATAGATCGGGGCAGATCTCTCTAACTTCAATATCCACAGGATTGCGTTTTAACAGCTCTTTGGCTCGAACCACATCCTCTTCGGTTACCGATTTCAGCACCTCCAAACCGGCATCAGCATCCCCCGCCAATGCCCCCAAGAGGGCGGCCAGCGGAATACCGGCCTCTCCCAGCCGGGGGATCCTCGCTCCACTGGCGTTTTTGAAAAGATTACCGCTTAAGACAAGCCTCATCTTGAGCGGTGTTCCAGAGAGATACCTCCTGGCCGTCGCCGCAGCTAAGGCGATAACCCCGGGATCGGTGCAGCCCAAGGCAGGCCGCACCTGTCTTTTCAAAAAATCAACTACCTCTTCGCCACAACCAGCCATTATACAACCTCCAAACTCCTCTCATTTCTTCTGTAAACAATGACAATGACAGCTGCTAAGGAATCGAATTAACCGTCAGCAACGTCACATTTCAACAAACTAGCAATATCGATGCCTGCCGCATTCCTTACGGGAAGATATTACCCACACCGCCGCTTTATGGGCATTTGCCGCTTACGGCTTGGATCGAAGCCCTGTAAGCTACTCTCATAATGATAAACGGCTGTTGGCGATCAACCCCTGAAATCACCGCCGTCAACAAGGAACGTTCATCTCTGAACTTTCCTCGCCTCAACTTCGGCACCTCCACTCCTCCCGCCTCAAGGCAAAGAAGGCAGTTATCTTCTCCGGCTAACAATGAGGGCTTAGGATGAGGGCTCCGGCCACCCGTCATTTATCACAATTATTCATGCTTTATCATTGTGATAATAAACGGCAGTGTCGCCTATCAGCAATCATAAAATCTCCTCTTCCCCCGCCGAAGTTAACCCCCTCTGCTCGACGGGAAGCTGTCGGCAGCTGGTACCTTTGAATACCGAAGGTGCCAGCAGGGGTTCGATAAAAAAACAGGGTATGAGGTATCCTCAAACCCTGCATTCGTTCCAGAAAATCATCCAACGGTTCCGCCTCAGGCTGCTGCGGCATCCCCGGCTCAACACTTTCTGTTTTTTGTTACCTACCAACATCCCCAATCACCGGCAATCCTTCACCTGCCGTGAGCCAGGAGGTAAGCGCCCCAGAGCAAACCCGACCGAGGCCGTCAATCACCAACGGCTACTTTCCCCGCAGCTGCTCGTACAGCAGCCTCCCCAGTCCGGCCCGCTCCTGTCCGGCAAGGATCAGGGCGTACTGCTCATCCAGCAGATCTGTGTAGACATCCCTGGCGTAGGAACGCCCCAGCAGCCCCCCTGCAGGGATGGTCCTGCGCATCGCCCGCAGCAGCTGCTGCCAGAAAACGGCCTCCAGCTGACGGCAGGCATCCTTCAGCCTGGCCTCCTCCCGTCCGTTCCCGGGAGGCGTAAGCTCCCTTCCGTCCGGCACAGGCCTGTCAACGGTCAAAGAGGACATCGCTCTCATCCCTCAACTAGCGTCTCATTCACCCGGCGGATCATCAGCGCCTGATGTTGCTGGCGATAGAAAGCATCTCATCAGAGGCCTGGATGACCTTGGAGTTCAGCTCGTAGGCGCGCTGGGCGGTGATCATCTTAACCATCTCCTCGACCACCTGGACGTTGGACGCTTCCAGGTAGCCCTGCTCCACGCTGACTGCCTCTCCTGAATCGCCGTCAACCTCTCGCGCCTCACCGGAAGCGGCAGTTGCCCGGTAGAGATTGTGCCCGACCTTCTCCAGGCCGGCCGGATTGGCAAACCGAACGATCGCCAGCTTTCCCGCCGGATGCTCCTCTCCCTCTTCGTCCAGATAACTGACGGATCCGTCCCTGGCTATAGAGATATCGGCAGCTCCGGCCGGGATGGATTCTACCCCCTCGACCCGGTATCCTTCGGTCGTCACCAGGTTCCCCTCGGCATCCAGCTTGAAACTTCCGTCGCGAGTGTAGTATTCCTCGTCCCCGGGGCCCCTGATGACAAAGAAACCGGGGCCGGAAAGGGCAACATCGAGAGGGTTTTCCGTCGGCTGGAGGTTTCCCTGCTGGAAGATGGTGTGCGTCCCCGCAGTGCGTACGCCGAGCCCGATCTCTAGGCCTACCGGCCGTCCCGCCCCTTCCGCCTCCGGCGCTGTGGGGCGCCTGATGGCGAGATAGATCAGGTCCTGAAACTCCGGCCGCACCCTCTTGAACCCGGTCGTGTTGACATTGGCCAGGTTATGAGAAATGGTGTCGATGTGAAACTGCTGCGCCGTCATTCCGGACGCCGCAGTATAGAGTGACCGCAGCATACAGATTCGCCTCCTTGGTCTATGAGCTTAAGAAAGTCCGGCGCTTCTGTCGTTCGGCGCCGGAGGAGGCTCCTGCCAGGCAGTCCGCCCCCTTTTCTTTCCCGCCGATTAAAGCCGACTAAACCCGACCGACTTCATTCACCGCCTTTTCCAGGGTAACGTCGGCGGCCTGGATTGCCTTTTGATTCATCTCATAAGCCCGCATCGCGGCGATCATTCCGACCATTTCTTCCACCGGGTTAACATTGGACGCCTCCAGGTACCCCTGTCTCACCTGATAATCATCCGGCTCCGCGGCAGGTGGCTGCCCCTGAAAAAGGGAATCCCCCACCTTACGCCAGCCCTGCCCGATCCCACTGCGAACCAGGGCAAGCCTCTCCACCGCCTCCCCGGCCGCGCTGAAGGCCCCTGAGAGCGCCCCGTCCGTATCAACCACCAGCTCTCCATCCGGGAGATAGATCTCCTCCAGGTTGCCGTTGACAACACCCAGCACCGGGTTCCCAGCACCGGTCACCAGACGCCCGCTCCCATCACGGGTGAAACTCCCGTTACGGGTGTAGTAGACCTCACCATCCCCTCCCCGCACCGCCAGGAAGACGTCCCCGATGAGAGCGATATCAAGGGCATTGCCGGTTTCCCGCAAACCACCCTGACGCCCGGAGGTAAAAACCCCCTCGACAACACAGCCGGTCGCCGCAGTGCCGATCGGTCCGCCGTCCCTCTCCAAACGCCAGAGCAGCATCTCCGGAAAGGACCGGAAAACAGCCTCATCCCTGCGGAAGCCGGCGGTTTCGGCATTTGCCAGGTTATTGGAGATCGTGTCCAGCCGCGCCTGCTGCGCCATCATCCCGGCAGCAGCGGTGTAGAGCCCGCGCACCATAATGTCACCCCCTTCCCCTGCGCTCTTAGACCATATCTGATAAAATACTGCCTAAATAGGGGAAATTCCTGCTAAAGTGTCCAATAATTTCGACACCGGCAGCTATCATCCTTCGCTTGATGTCCGAAATTAGGGGGTAAAACGAAAAAAGCCAGGGAACAGGTTGATACCCACCCGGCCTTTCTCGAAAGGCTAAAAACAAAGCCTACCGCCATTCGTATCAAGAGAAATGATGGGGAGTGAGCCTCCTTCAACGCCTCATATCCCGTATCCTTTCTTAATCGAATCCTAAAGCCAAGTCTTATCCTCGGCAATTACCCCCTTCACTTCAGCAATGGCTTTTTAATTCCTTTTTATCGACCTCATCGAGGCCGCAGGCTTTTTTAAAGCAGCTTCCGGGGGCCGTGACGGGAATTCTTTAAAACATGCAGCATATCCAGGGCCTTTCCCGTCCCCCTGGCCACACAAGAAACGGCATCCTCGGCGATATGCACCGCAAGGCCTGTCTCCTTGCTGATCAAAAGATCGAGGCCGTGCAAAAGAGCACCGCCGCCGGTCAAGACGATCCCCTTGCCCACAATATCTGCCGCCAGTTCGGGAGGAGTACGCTCCAGCACTTCCTTAACGGCACCGACAACCTGTGCCACCGGTTCCTGGAGGGCAACGGCAATCTCTTCGGCACTAACAGCGATCGTCTTCGGCAGCCCCGTCACCAGGTCACGGCCGCGAACCTCCATCACCGTTCCGGGCTCCTTTGCCGCAGGGTAAGCCGTGCCGATCTTGATCTTCAGTTCTTCGGCGGTGCGCTCGCCGATCATCAGATTATACTCTTTCCGCACATGCCTGGCGATGGCCTCATCGAATTCATCACCGGCAACCCGGAGGGTTTGAGTACAGACGATACCTCCGAGGCTTAAAACGGCAACATCGGTGGCGCCTCCCCCCACATCGACAACCATATTGCCGCTTGCCTCGTGAATAGGTATCCCGGCTCCCAGGGCCGCGGCCAGCGGTTCCTCAATCAAATAGGCCTGGCGGGCTCCCGCCTGCAGGGAGGCTTGTCGCACCGCCCTCTCTTCCACGCTGGTGATGCGGGAGGGAACGCAGACCATAACGCGCGGCCGGAAGAAGAAGCGCCGGCCCGTTGCCTTTTGGATAAAGTAGCGCAGGATGCGCTCGGTGACATCATAATCGGCGATCACCCCGTTCCGCAGCGGTCGCATGGCGATGATATTACCGGGGGTGCGCCCGAGCATCTGACGCGCTTCTTCACCAACTGCTATCAGATTGCCCGTGTTCTTATCGATGGCCACCACAGTAGGTTCATTTAAAACAATCCCCCTGTTTTTCACATAGATCAGTACAGTCGCCGTCCCCAGGTCGATGCCGATATCCTCAGTCCATAACATATGACGCAGCAGTCCTTTCCTGAAAATAGTGCCTGCCGTTTTAGCCAGGATAATAATGCCTTTAGAGGATATTCGACACTGTTTTTGATTATCCTGTCGCAATACCCGTCTGTTATTCTCCCCGGTACTTTTTTCGGGTGGCGTCCCCTCCCCGCAGATGGCGCTCCGCCTTGTTGATATCCAGAACGAGGCGCACCTGCTTGGCCATTTGAGGGTTAATTCTGGGCAGGCGCTCGGTTAAATCCTTATGAACTGTGCTCTTACTGACGCCGAAAACCTTAGCGGCACCGCGCACCGTTGCCGATGTCTCGATAACGTAGGCGCTGATCTCCAGGACCCGGCGGCGAATGTACTCCTGCACTCTGCTCCCCCCGACGATGGTTTGGGTTTCACTACATTTATATGAACCCAAGGGGGAAAAAGACTAACGGACAGGCCCGAAAGCCGCAGGATATATTTGCATAAACAATAATGAAGGCGCACATACTAGCAAACAAAACAGGGAGGTGAACGCATTTGGCCGGTTTGACAACAAAGGAATTGGGGCTTATTGAAGACAACCTTCGGCAGGAGCATCTCATGGTGCAAAAGTACAATATGTACGCTAATCAGGTAAAGGATCCGGAAATCAAAAATCTCTGCCAGCAGCTGCGCGATCTGCACCAGTCGCACACAGACATCCTCATGAAGCACCTCAACGAAGCATCGAAAATGCAGTGAAAAAACCTAGAAGGGGGTTTCTCACTTGACGCAGAACCAGCTTGACGACCAGCTGTGCGTTGAAGACGTGCTGTCCAGTCAGAAGTTTTTAAGCTGTAACTACAACACAGCCATTCAGGAAGCGGCCAATCCGAAGCTGCGCAAAGATCTGATGGAAATCCAGCGCCAGGAACAGGATGCCGCCCAAAAAGTCTTCTCTTACATGAGCCAAAAGGGCTGGTACAAGGTTTCCCCGGCCGATCCGCAGATGATCGACAACGCCCGGATGAAGGCTCAGCAGCAGCTTGGGGGGCAGGCAGGGATGCCCGGTGGGGCCGGTAGAGAAGAGAGGCAGTTCCTCTAAACCGGCACCCTCAATATCTAAAATCAAGGGGGAAGAAATTCCCCCTTTTTTGCTTCCTTCCTTTCAGGCTGTCTCTGCTCGAAAGGCAATACTGGTCAGTTCACCGTCCTGATTCCGGCAACCATTTTTTCAGGCTGACACCCCGGTAATAGTAGGTCAGGATTTTATCATAAGGAACCCCCTTTTGGGCAAGCCCCTCTGCACCGTACTGACACATCCCCACGGCATGCCCATAGCCGCGGGTACGAAAGGTGACCTCTCCGCCGGAAACCTCAACGGTGAAATCTGTGGAACGCAGGCCAAGCGCTTTGCGCAGCTCCGTTCCCTGGTAGGTCCGGGTTCCCACCAGCACGGTTTTTACCCTTCCGCCGGCGGTGCGCTCTTTGACCCGAATGAAGGAGGATGTGCCCGCCGCCGCAGGAACCGCCTCCCCTGAAAGCCCCAGCCGGGAGACTAAATCCGCCAGCCGATACCGGGAGGTTACGGGCTCCTGCCTCTGCGGCGGGTCGAAAGTGCAGGATACCCTCTTCAAATAGGGCACATCCTCCCCCCAGACGTCCCGGGCGTCTTCGGTCCCCCTTCCCCCGCAGCTGGAGTGGTAAACCGGGTCGATCAATTCATCTTCGTAAACCAACACCTCTCCCTCCGTCTCCCTGACTGCCGCACAAACCTTATTATAATAATAGCGAAAATGAATAATACCCCACCTTTTCCGCATCTCGGCGGTGGAAATCCATGCCTGGCAGTGAGTGGAGTCGGCGCAGAGGTGCGCCCCCGGGTGGTCACCGTCGGGTTTTTCCAAAAGCAACCGGCGCAGGGCATAGGTGCGTGCCGCAACCGCCTGGGCCTTAAGGGCTTCTTCATGAAAGGAGGCAGGCATCTCCGCCGCCACCACACCGATCAGGTACTCTTCCAGGGGAAGGGTGATCACATTCCCCTCCGCCAGCTGCAGCTTCACCAGGGTTTCCTTCCCTTTTCTCGAAGGCTGAGCTTTCCAGTCACACCCCCGCACCAGGATTGCCGGAAGGCCGACCAGGATAAAAGACAGGATGAGCACGGCAAAACCCAACCGGCGGTATCCCCGCAGCCCTTTCGCCACTCTCATCCCCTCCCCTGAAAAGATGTTCCGGTTGCACTTTGTGCCAGCTCCCGGACTCCGCCGCTAATGCTTCGTTAACGGCAGCGGTCCCATGCGCCTTCCACGGTTAAAGCCGCTTATGCATCACATCCCGTTTAGTTCTGATGTCTTTGCTGCTTCTCATCAAAGGCGAGGCGACGACGTTCGGAAGGTCGCCGTATAAACCTCAGCCCCGCTCTCCTTCCATATTTATGAAAACAAGGGGTGTATTAGAACCCGATCTACCCCAGCCTGTTTCTACCCCTCCAGTAAAGGTCAATCACCGCCCAGGTGACGAGAAACACTCCCAGAAACACAACGAACTGCACGCCGGTATCGGAGAGTGAAGAAATATTGCCGGCGATAATAGCGGCCAAAGCGGCACCGAAGAAAGAAATACCCACCTGGAAAATCCTCCTGGCGTTGCCCAACATGAGGACCTGCCCGGTGCGCTCCAGGGGGTTGCGCCGGAAAAGCTGCACCCCGAGGGAGAACAGAGCCGCCCCTGCAAGGAGCAGCAGCGGAACCAGCCAAACGGCGTTCCGGAAGCTCCATTGGTAATTGACAATGTAAGAAGGCAAAGTGAGATATAACCCGATATCTGTCAGGGCCTGGCTCAACGGATGAGGGTAATCCACAGGGAGCAGCCGGAAGACTTCAAGCAGTTCTCTGATCAGTTCGGCAATTACTTCCGGGGAATAGGCCACGGCAAACGCCCCGATCAAGGAGGCGAGGAGGTTGCCGGTCATCACCGCCACCAGGAAACCCAGGCTGTAAAGAGCCAGGAGCACCCCTGTGGTCACGGCGAACCAGGTACATGCTGCCGCCGGCGTGTACCCGGCAGGGAAGAGCAATGCCATCACCAGCATGAACACCAGGTTGACCACCATGATCCCCAGGATCGTACCGGCGCCCACCAGGAACTTCGTCCCGGCAATCTCCCTCCTGCTCAAGGGCAAAGCAGCCAGGAACTCCAGGGTATTGGGGGAACGCTCCCCGGCTATCAGCAGGGCCCCCAAACCCAGCGCCATGATGATGGCCAGCATGCCCATTGAAGTAGATGAAGGGTTTACGTAGATCATTGAGTCGAGATGCCGTGACCAGAGGGATGGGTTTCCTGCACCCCCCCAATAAGCATCGGGAAAACAGGCCCTGATTATAAAATAGAATGCTGTTCCCAGGATTGGTGTCATGCTCATGAGCACACCTATCCCCCAGAACTTCCACCTGTTCTGCCTCCACTCCTTCCAGGCCAGGGCCTTATTCCAGAACGAGAGCCTCACGGCTGTAACCCTCCTTTGCCATGATGTTGATAAAAATGTCCTCCAGGTCGAGGTCCAGCACCTCCAGGTAGACCGGCCGGAGTTGTTTCACCCTTTCCAGTGTCCTTTCGAAATTCCCGCTTATAATCAAAGAATAAACCTTCCCCTGTTCCTCCACCCTGATGACATCAGGCAATTTCCTGACCTCCTCCGGGAGCCCCTCCGGGAAGACCGCCTGGATCTTGCGGGAGGTGGATTTCAGTTGCTCCAGGGGGCTGTTCAGGAGGAGTTTCCCTTTCATAATCACCCCCACACGATCTGCAGTGCGCTCCAGGTCGTGGAGGTTGTGAGTGGAGAAGAAAACGGTAGTTCCCTCCCTGGCGGCCTCCTGCATGATCAGCTGCATGAACTGGTGGTGGATCACCGGGTCCAGGCCGCCGGTAGGTTCATCCAGTATCAACAGGCGCGGGCGGATGGATAAGGCGATTACCAGGGCAAGCTGGGTCTTCATCCCTTTGGACAGCGTCCGCACCAGTTTGCCTTCCGGGAGACCGAAGTTATCCAGCAGAACCCGGCAGCGCCGGTCGTCCCAGTGGCGGTAGAGCCGGGAACAGAACCCCAGGATCTCCTCCACCTTCAGAGATGGATAGAAGTTCTGCACATCCGCCACATAGCCGATCTCCTGCCTGACCTCCCCGGATGGATGGGAGATCTCCATTCCAAGAACTTCCCCCCTCCCGGAGGTGGGAAAAAGTATTCCCATCAGCATTCTGATGAGGGTGGTTTTCCCTGCCCCGTTTGGCCCCATGAGCCCGAAAACCGACCCCTCGGGTACCTGCAGGTCGAGATTATCCACCGCCGCCTCTCCGTTGAAGACCTTGGTCAATCCTTCCGTTACAATTGCCCACTCCATCATCATTCTCCACCCCTTTCCCTGTACCACTCCCGCACCGTTTCTTCAATGATCTCCAGCAGCTCCTCTCGGGGAAGACCCAGGTAGAATGCCTCCACCAGCATCTTTTCAGTCATCTCCCTGATCACCCTGCGCTTCGCCTCCTCATTCACCCGGCTTTTCCAGAGGGCGACAAAGGTACCGCGCCCTCGCAAGGTCTCAATAACACCCTCCCGTTCCAGCTCCTGGTAGGCCTTGGCTATGGTGTTGGGGTTGATGGCAATCCTCGCCGCCAGCTCCCTTACGGAGGGGAGTTTTTCCCCTGTTGAGAGGATCCCCCGGGCCACCGCTTCCTTGATCTTGTCGACCAGTTGCTGGTAGATGGGTATGCTCGACCTCTGATCAATATCAAACCACAATTCCTTCACTCCCTTCCCCTGTTGCCAGCACCGTTATTTCCCAACCGTTCCACCCGCCCGAACCTGCCCGGTCCCTACATTGACGTTAACATCACCGCTGGACCAGACAGGCTATGAGAACAGCCCTTGCTCCGACCAAGCGCCACTTTTCCAGATATCTGCCCTGAAAATACGTTCCGGTTTATCCTTGCGCTTGCTGCCGGATCTTTTGGTTTAACTCGCCCTAACACTCGTCGATAGATAAGCAGTCGACCGGCTCCTATGCGCTTTCCCTGCCGCAGAGTCGCCTATCTCGATTTCCTGCCTCGATTCGGCTGCCGTTTGCCGCTCCTTCGTCAAGGGCGAGTAACAACCTCCGTCAGGTTGCTGCACCGACAAGGATAAACCCTTTTTCGTTCCTCTGATGGTGCCGCCGATGGCGGCATGGTGGTCTCCGGTGTTATATAGCGTACTATGTGTCATATATGTTATAGTACACATATAATACCTCTACCGACACAACGGTGTCAATACACTCCGGCCATCTTTTAATTGCCTTCGCCGCCCCGGGAGGGCGAAGCCATAAAAAAGATCATTATAACAAGCCGGGGAGAAATTATGCCGCCGGATCTGAATATATATAAAAAAACGTTCCAAGCGGGTTAAGCCTGAAAGGCGCTTTAAGCAGCGGTAAGAGAGTGCAGGTCCTGCGCCAAATCAACAATCCGGGGGGATGATCAGGTGAAGAAACACTTTCATACGGTGCGCGGCTATCAGCTTCTAGAACAGAAGAAAAAGGTCCTCACATCCTCCATGGAGGACTACCTGGAAATGATCTACAGGGCAAGCCTTAAAGACGGCTATATCCGCATCACCACCCTCTCCCGGTTCCTCAACGTCCAGGCATCTTCGGCATCAAAGATGGTCCAGAAACTGACGGCCTTGGGGCTTTTGGATTACAAGAAATACGGAATCATCTTCCTCACCGAGAGCGGACAGGAAATGGGCAGGTTCCTTCTGGAAAGGCACAACATCGTGGAAAAATTCCTGAAATTCCTGGGGGTCGGGGAAAACCTGCTGATAGAAACGGAGCTCATCGAACACAACATCAGCGTCCATACCCTCCGGCTGCTGTCCCTTTTCAACGAGTTTCTGGCAGAAAACTCCTACGTACGGGAGCAGTTTGACCAGTTCAAAAAAAATCACAATCAAAAGGCGGCGCAGAAAAGCGCCCTCAGCGGCAACAGGCCGGTTTGCCCGGACCTGAAAGAAGGCACAACAAAAGGAAGAGGTGCCGGATAAACTGTCGTCCGCCCTCTCCCCTTGTCTCTTAAAATTCCCTGGTGGCCGCCCGTCAATATCATAAGTTCGCCGCCCGCTCGACCACCCTCCGGATGTGCGCTCCCAGGGAGGCCAGCTTCTCCTCGAGGTTCTCGTACCCCCGGTCGAGGTGGTTGATTCCGACCACCTCCGTTTCCCCCTGCGCTTTCAGGGCGGCGATCACCAGAGCGGCTCCCGCCCTGAGGTCGGTGGCCGCCACCCGTGCGGGCTGCAAGGAATCCACCCCCTTGATGAAGGCGCAGTTGCCGTTTACCTGAATCTCCGCTCCCATCCTGCGCAGGTATTCCACATAAAGAAAGCGGTTGTCAAAAACCGTCTCGGTAATCCGGCTTTCCCCGCGCGCCGTCGTCAGGAGCGCCGCAAACTGGGGTTGCATATCCGTCGGAAAGCCCGGGTAGGGCTCGGTTACAATCTCCAGAGGCTTAAGCTCTCCGTCAGCGCTGACGAAGAGCTCCTCACCTTTTTCCTCAACGACAACACCGGCTCTGCGCAGGTTATCGATGACCGGGCGCAGGTGCTCGGGAAGCACCCGGGAGAGCTGCACCTCCCCCCCGGCGGCTGCCGCGGCCACCAGATAGGTCCCCGCCTCGATGCGGTCAGGTATCACCGTATGCAACACCCCGCCGAGATCGGGGTTCCCCTCGACCCGGATCAGCCGCGTCCCCGCTCCCTCCACCCGGGCACCCATCTTATTCAAATATACGGCGAGTTCAACGATCTCCGGCTCGGCGGCGGCATTGATGATGGTCGAACTGCCGCGTGCCGCCGCCGCTGCCATCATAACGTTCTCCGTGGCCCCGACGCTGGGGTAGCTGAGGAAAATCTCGCTGCTCCCCTTGAGGCAACTGGCAGCAGCATGGACATAACCCTTTTCGAGCCTGATCTCGACCCCCAGCGCCGCCAGCCCTTTCAGGTGGAGGTCAACCGGCCTGGTACCGATGGCACAGCCCCCCGGCAGAGGGAGCCGGGCCTCGCCGGTCCGCACCAGCATCGGTGCCAGGAGCAAAAACGAAGCCCGCATCTTTTGGCATGCTGCTGCAGCTGGTCTGTGGCGTGCAGTTCCCGGGCCTGGACGGTCACCTGGTTCCCCTGAACGCTAACCTGGGCGCCGAGTTCCACCAGCATTTTGATCATGTTATTGACATCCGACAGGCGGGGCACACCTGAGAGCACACATTTTTCCGGCGTCAGAAGAGAGGCGGCCAGGAGGGGCAGGCTGGCATTTTTAGAACCGCTGATCTGGACACTTCCTCTAAGCCTGATGCCTCCTTCAATAAGAAATCTATCTTCCAAGCTTTCTCCTGCTCCCCAGATTAAGTGACGAAAATGAGCCCGAAAGCAGGATTCACCTCCGGTTGCTTTCTTGCCGTACAGGCTAATGTATTCGGCTCTGACAACGGGATTCCCTTCCGGAAAAAATCGGTTTTCTCTAATATTCGCAGGATATTAATGGCGTGCCCAGATATACCCGGGTTTCCCGCTCATTTTCAGACCCAACCAGGGCCAGATTGATATTTATTTTTTCTCCGGACACCTTCACGGCATCCGGCAGCAGAGAGGAGTAGCCGGTCAGGCTCAGGTAGTTGCCTTCCCGGAGGATTCCGGTCACCGGGGAACGGAGTTCCCGGAAGACCGCCCGCCCCCAGGCAAGCTGCGCCTCGTCATCGAGGGGGACGGGAATTTTCCCCCTTACCGTCATCGAGATTCCGCCCTCCTCTCCCAGAGAGGAAAAGGCCCTCTTCATTTTCCTCTCCCAGTCGGGGATCCCCGGCGTTTCCCCCGGCAGTGTGCACCGGACCAGAATACAGCAGAGATCCCGCCCGCCGGTTCCTGCAATTCTCTGAACGGCGGCCCGGACGGCAACCCCATCCTTTGAAGACGTCACCTGAAGGCGGTCCCCCCAGGAAGTAGGAACGGTTTCTATCCTGGCATCCGCAATTTCCAGCGCCTCCTCCAGCCCCGTTTTTTCCCACACAGCGGTAAGCTCCCCGGAGGATTCGAGTACCGACCACCCCTCCAGTTCGTACCCCTCCACCTGCACTCCCCCCTCTGCGAGCAGGGAGGAGAGTTCGGCAAGGGTCAGCCTTTTCCCCGGGCCCACTACCGCCAGGATTGTTCCGGCGAGAATAATCAGCAGCAAAGCCCTTTTTATCAGTGCAGGCGTTTTCATTCCCAGAACACCTCTCGTGTTCCATTTTCTACCTTCAGTCTCCCCCGGGAGCAGCTGCTTTATTCTTACACCGGAATGGTTTAGCCTTTGAGCCGGGTTTCCGGGCTGCAACGGCAACCCCGAAAAAATCTCCGCGCAATTCCACAGCTCATCAAAAAAGCAGCGGCCACTGATGTATAATTTAATTATGAACTGCAGCGAAGAACTGCTACAAAAGATTCATTTTGCCACCCGGTTGGCCGCCTTAGAGAAAGCCGACTGCTTACGGCAACGTAAAGCCCTACCAAGCCGGGGGTTCTGCAGAGGTAAGTGACGGTGGATAAAAACCGGTGCCGGAATCTGCGATAACTATTGGCCGGGAGGGAGAATGAATTGCGGGAAAACCATGTTGTTACCTGTTTTCTGGAGCACAACGGGGAAGTTCTCGTGCTCAAGCGCAGCAGCCGGGTGGGTTCCTACCAGCAGCGGTGGGCCGGCATCAGCGGCTACATTGAAGAGGGTAACGCCCCCTTGAAACAGGCGCTCATCGAACTCCGGGAAGAGGCGGGACTTCAGGAGGATGGTGTCGTGCTGGTGAAAGTTGGCCTGCCCCTGGAGGTTGTGGACGAAAAACTCGCTGTCAAGTGGGTGGTTCACCCCTTCCGCTTCCGGTTAGAGGACAGGCGAAAAATAGCCTTAGACTGGGAGCACACCGAGTGCCGCTGGGTCAACCCCGCGGAGATTCGGGATATGGAGACAGTGCCTGGTCTCCAGGAAGCCTGGGAGAGAGTCCAATGAAGGATCTGGTCGAGAAAATCAACTCCATCAGAAATGACCGCACCCACGGGGCCGGAGAACTCTCCCGACGGGCACTGGAAATCCTGAGGGAGGCGGCTCAGGAAAACCGCTCCCCCACCACAGCCAGCTTCCTGGAGGAGATGGAGTTCGTCTGCCGGGAACTGATCGCGGCCCGTCCCTCCATGGTGATCATTGCCAGCTCCGTGGGCCGGTTCCGGTGCCGCCTGACGGAATATACAGGGAGGGAAAAGAACATCGAGGCTCTGAGATCCTTCGCCGTGCGGACAGCAGCAGGGATCATGGAGGAGATCTCCTCTGCGAAGGAAAAAGCCGTCGCCGCTGCCGCCGGCCTTCTCGCAGACGGCACCCGAATGGTCACCTGCAGCTACAGCTCCACCATCCTGCAGGTGCTGGAGCAGGCCGCCCGGGAGAAAAGGTTTCCGGTAACGGTGCTGGAATCCCGGTTCGGCGCCTACAGCTACGGGGAAATAACCGCCTGCCGGCTGCAGGAAAAGGGCATCAACTGCCGGGTGATACCCGACGACCGGGCAAGAGAAGCGGTCGCAGAGGCCGATCTCATCCTGGTGGGAGCTGACGCCGTTCTTGCCGACGGGTCCCTGGTCAACGGCTACCCCACCCTGGAGCTGGCAACGGCGGCTGCGGAACGCCACCCCAGGGTGCCCTTCTACGCCGTCTGCGAATCCCTGAAATTCCATCCCGGAGGCGCCATCATCCTGGAAGAAGGGTTTCAGCTTATACCCTCCCGGATGATTAAGGGAATCATCTGCGAAGAAGGGATTATCGACCCCGGCCGGGTTGCCGAATACTCAACCGGCCCTGCGGCCACCTGAGATTCATTCCATCTGAGGTGCGGGAAATCCCCGACCAAGGACCCCGCCGCCCGGGTGAAGATGAGGACCCATTTATGCCTGGGAAGGGGCAACTGGATCCGGATGGCTGCCGTCGGTGACGCGTTATCAGCGAGTTCAACCGGAGTCCAGGAGCAAGCGGAAGGATAAACCGGCGACCTTCGGCCTCCGGCATCTTTTTACAGGGCAGACGCCCCATACCGAATGCTATCAAAGGATGCCCCAAACTTAGAGTTATTTCTTGCAAGCTTCCGACATCGGACATTCTGCCTCAGAACAATTTAGAGGGGAGATGTACATAATGGAAAAATATCAAGACATGACCGGGCAGGAACAGAGCAGGAAAAACGCCATGAGGTTCATCCTCCTGCTGGGGCTGGTCAGCCTGCTGGGAGATGTGGTTTACGAAGGGGCACGCAGCATCACCGGCCCCTTCATGGCCGTCCTGGGAGCCAGCGCCACCGCAGTAGGAGTTGTGGCAGGGCTCGGGGAACTGGTGGGATACGCCCTGCGGCTCTTCTCCGGAATTCTCACCGACAAAACGGGCAAATACTGGGCAATCGCCTTCACAGGGTATATCATGACCTTCCTCGCCGTCCCCCTCCTGGCCCTGGCGGGTTCCTGGCAGGTAGCCGCCCTCCTGGTCATCGCCGAGCGTTTCGGGAAGGCAATCCGCACTCCGGCACGGGATGCCATGCTTTCTCACGCCACTTCTGAGGTCGGGAGGGGTTGGGGGTTCGCCGTCCACGAGGCCCTGGACCAGGTGGGAGCATTGCTAGGCCCCCTGCTCATCGCCGCTGTCATGTACTTTCGGGGCAGCTACCGCAGCGGCTTCGCCATCCTTTTTATTCCTGCCGTCATGGCCATCCTGGTACTGGTAACCGCCCGGGTGCTCTATCCCAGCCCGCGCGACCTGGAGCGGGAACGGACGATCCTGCAGGGGAAGGGGTTGCCCCGGGCCTTCTGGCTCTACCTGACTGCCACCGCCCTCCTTGCCGCCGGTTATGCCGACTTCGCCTTGTTGGCTTTCCACTTTAAGAAGGCATCACTCTTCAGTGATCGCATGATACCCGTCCTCTACGCCTTTGCCATGGGGATTGACGCTATCGCCGCACTGATCTTCGGGCGCCTCTTCGACCGCATCGGGATAAATTCCCTGATCATCTCATCCATCCTTTCGGCCCTCTTTCCCCCTCTGGTCTTCCTGGGCGGCAGCGGGCTTGCCGTCGCCGGCATGGCGGTCTGGGGGATCGGAATGGCCGCCCAGGAATCGGTCCTGCGGGCAACAATTTCAGAGATGGTCCCGGCCAACAAGCGAGGCACTGCTTACGGCATCTTTAACACCGGGTACGGCCTCTTCTGGTTTCTGGGCAGCGCCCTGATGGGATTTCTCTACGACAGATCGATCCCAACTCTGGTAATCTTCTCGGTAGTCGTCCAGCTGGCCGCGGTGCCGGTCCTGATCACGACCAGGAAACAGCTCAGAGTAAGCTCGTGAACATCCTCCGGCATGAGGCAGTAAACGCGGCTGCATTCTTGCCAGTTGACTGTCTTGATTTCGTAATCCACTTCGGTTTTAGTAAATTCAGCAATTCTAACACTGAATGGGCACCATTCCCTGTCTCCACAGCACATCCTATTCACAGATAACATTCTCACTCTGAAGTGCTCATGAGCCCAATTTGTGCCGGTCACGGTCTGGTGATGGACGCCGCCACTGCCGGATTACTCAATATCAAAAAAATTGATCCCGAGGAAGGAATTCTTGCGAAGCTGGCGAATTATCTCTTCTATATTAATTCAATTCTCCGAGTTCACCGTCCTGTGGCAGTTTGCTATGGCGGTCGAACCGATAGGGTGTACCTGGAAACGGGTGCGCCTCCCAGTGCGGAAAGGAGATTACGGCAGAAGCGTTCGCTCGCCGGGGTGCGATTTCCGCACCCCGGTTTTTTTATCGTCGCAAAATTAGGGGGGCTCGATGTCCAACCGGGTCAGTGCCATTATCTTGCCAGGTCGTCTCCGGGGCAACCGTCCCGGCAGTCGCTGCGGCGGCAGGAGCGCCGGGTTGTATCCGGAGGCAGGTGCACCTTTAAGTGAAAAAACAGCTTTCCCGTGTTCTCACATTCCTTTTCCCATACTTGGGTTGTCTTTCCTTCTGGGCGGAAGGAAAGACAACCCGGGAACTTTTTTGCCTGATACGGTCGAGAGATCTCTGCGATTTGAGAAAGCCGGAGTTGCACTTTTCCCGATAAACTCGATCAGAGCCCGATACCCTTACCGCTTGCAGCGACACCATCAGAATGATGTCAATACAGAGTGGAGCCAGGTTGTACGGGGTTGCTTGGGAACCGGCTTTAGACAATTCCAGCAATCCTCTGAAATCAGGCCTCCAACATCTATCTTCAGGGCAGACCCTCACGCCGCCTCCGGCGGCACCAACAGAGTATGAAAATACCCGACGGGTCTACCGGCGAGCGACCTATGGAAGGCCGGATAACAGGACAGGCGAAGCGAGGATGACAGGTCGGGATGCGAGTACAGACACCTTATGAGTTTCGAGGGAATGGATTTGCTGCGAGGCCAAACACTGCGTTTGACAGAAGCAGTTCGCAACTTTGTTACGCAGCATCCCAGAGCTGTCCCGAAGCGAGCCGTCGTCCTGTCCGGCCTGGAATCGGGAGTCGAGCGGTAGACCGGCAGGGTATGCGGTCTATTTTCATGACAGGTGTTGCGTCCCGATGAAATAACAGATCGCCTGAATGGTTGTTATCGACCAGCCAAAATTTGAAAGGAGTGGTATTGATGGAACTCGTCAAGCTAACCATTGACGGAAAGGAGGTTCAAGTTCCGGCAGGGATCACGGTCCTGGAGGCGGCGGAACGAGTGGGGATCCACATCCCCCGGCTCTGTCACGATCCGGACCTGAGCGCCGTAGGGGCCTGCCGCCTCTGCGTGGTGGAAATCGAAGGGATGCGGAACCTCCCGGCATCCTGCGTCACCATGGTAAGCGAGGGGATGATTGTACACACTTCTACACCGGCTGTCATGGAGGCGCGCAAAACCATCCTGGAGCTTTTACTTGCCAACCATCCCCTGGACTGCCTCACCTGCGAGAAACTGGGGGATTGTCAGCTGGCGGAATACTGCTACCGCTACGGTGTCACCGAAAGCCCCTTTATCGGCGGTGAAAAGCATAACTACGAATTGGAGGAGAGCAACCCCTTCATTATCCGGGACTTAAACAAGTGCATCCTCTGCGGCAGGTGCATCAGGGCCTGCGCCGAGATTACCTGCAGGGACATCATTGACTTTTCCTATCGCGGCTTTAATACCAAGGTGACGCCGTTCGGCGATACCCCCTTAATCGAATCCGACTGCGTTTACTGCGGGAACTGCGTGTCGGTCTGCCCTACCGGAGCCCTGACAGAGAAACAGATGCGGGGGCGGGGCCGGAGATGGGAATACGAAAGGGTGAGGACCACCTGCCCCTTTTGCGGTACCGGCTGCAACTTCGACCTCCTGGTCAAGGATGGAAAGATCGCCGGGGTGGCGTCCAATCCGGACAGCCCGGTCAACGGGAAGGCGCTCTGCATCAAGGGCCGTTTCGGCTGGGATTTCGTGCACAGCGACAAGCGTTTGAAAACCCCGCTCATTAAGAAAAACGGGGAGTTCGTGCCTGTTACCTGGGATGAAGCCTTCACTACCATCTCTGAGCGTTTGAAGGAAATTAAAGAAAAATACGGGGCCAACTCTTTTGCTGCATTGAGTTCCGCCAGGTGCACCAATGAAGAAAATTACCTGGTTCAGAAGTTCGTCAGGGCGGTGATGGGCACCAACAATGTCGACCACTGTGCCCGCACCTGACACGCGCCCACAGTGGCCGGTCTGGCCACTTCCTTTGGCAGCGGCGCGATGACCAACTCCATCAATGAAATCCTGGAGGCCGAACTATTATTCCTGATCGGAACCAATACCACCGAAGCGCATCCCGTTATCGGCTATAAGATGAAACAGGCGAAGCGGAAGGGCGCCAAACTGATCGTAGTCGACCCGCGGCGCACCGAACTGGCAGAAGAGGCCGATTACTGGCTGCGGCTCAAACCGGGTACGGACATCCCGCTCCTGAACGGCATCATGCACGTCATCATCAAAGAGGGGCTCTACGACCGGAAGTTCATTGAGGAGCGAACGGAGAACTTCGAGGCCCTCAAGGAGACCGTCGAGAAATACACTCCGGAATACGTTTCCGAACTCACCGGTGTGCCGGTGGAGGACCTCTATGCGGTGGCCCGCCTCTACGCTACCACCGACAAGGCCGGCATCTTCTACACCCTGGGGATCACCGAGCACGTCTGCGGCACCAGCAACGTCATGAGCATTGCCAACCTGGCCATGCTGACCGGGCACATCGGCCGCCCCGGCACAGGCGTCAATCCCCTGCGCGGGCAGAACAACGTTCAGGGAGCCTGCGATATGGGCGCCCTCCCCAACGTTTACCCCGGTTACCAGAAGGTCACCGACCCGTCGGTGCGGGAGAAGTTTGAAAAGGCCTGGGGGGTTACCCTGCCTCCGGATGTCGGCCTGATGATCCCGGAGATGTTCGATAAGGCCAACTCCGGTGAAGTCAAGGCCATGTACATTCTGGGGGAAAACCCGGTTCTGACAGACCCCAACGCCAACCACATTAAGTCCGGTCTGGAGAAGCTGGAATTCCTGGTGGTGCATGAGCTCTTCCTGACGGAAACAGCAGCCTATGCCGATGTGATCCTGCCTGCGGCAAGCTTTGCGTGTCACACCGGCGGGGATCAGGGGAACAGGAGCCCAGGTGGTCACCTACGGCGCTCCAGTGCTACCCGGGTCAATGTTCATGCTGGCCTACCTGGGGCACGTGCCCGTCGTGGGGCTGCCGGGGTGCGTCATGTTCAACAAAACCACCTTCTTCGACCTGGTCCTGCCGCGGCTCTTCGCCGGCGACCGGATAACCAGGGAGGATATCGTCGCCCTCGGTCACGGCGGTCTCTGCGCCGAGTGCGAAGCATGCCACTACCCGCGCTGCTCCTTCGGGAAAAGCGCCTGGTAAACGGTGACAGATTCTCCGTTGAGCTAAGCAAGATTTCAAGGAATGGGGATTTTGAAGATGAAAAGTTTTTTGTCTCTGGAGGACTCCCAGGAGCTCCTCCTGAGTTCGATAAAACCCCTGCCAAGCGAGGCGATCACCCTGCAGGAAGCACCGGGGCGGGTTCTTGCCGCGGACATCTTTGCCCCTCACGACCTTCCCCCTCACCAGCAGGCGGCCCTGGACGGTTTTGCCATCCCTGGCGAGGTGAAGAGAGGGAGCCCCCTTTCCGTGAAGAGAATCCTGGGGGCAGGGGATGTCCCCGGTCACCCTCTAGGTCCCGGGGAGGCAGTAGGTGTCCTCACAGGGGGGGATATTCCACCCGGTACCGCGGCGGTTGTCCGCCAGGAAGATGCCATGGTGAAGGACGGCATCCTGACCATTGATAAGGATCTAACCGCCGGGGAAAACATCAGGGATCAGGGAGAGGACTTCCCGGCCGGAGCGGTGATCGCCCGGCGCGGCACAAGGATCACCCCAGGTTTGATCGCCGTGCTGGCGGCCTTCGGGTTTCAGGAAATCAGCGTCTTCCGCCGTCCCAGGGTGGCGATTGTAAACCTGGGGAAAGAGATCACACCTCACCAGGCCACCCCCCTCCCCGGCCAGGTCCGGGACAGCAACGGCCTCCTGCTGGCCGCTTTGACCGGCCGCACCGGGGGACAGGTCGTCGGTATCCATTACGCCCGCACGAAGACCGAAAAGCAGATCGGGGAACTGCTGATGGAAGCGGACGTGGTGCTGACTATCGGGGGAACGGCTTCGGGCAACAACGACCCAGGGCACCATTTCATAGAAAGGATGGGAGGACGCCCGCTCTTCGCGGGGTATCAGGTTAAACCGGGAAGCCACACCTCTGCCGGTATTCTCGACGGCAGGATTATCCTGATGCTGTCGGGTAACCCGGTGCCCTGTGCCGTCGGCTACCACCTCCTGGCCGCTCCGGTGCTGCGCGCCCTGCAGGGGCTTAACCCCTACCTGCACCGCATTCCTGCAGTCGCCACCAATTCCTTCCCTAAAAGGGGAGGGCCGCGACGCTTCCTGTTGGGGTACGCTCTCGGCAGCCATCAGGGGTGGAGGGTAGCCGTGCTTCCCTTTCAAAAACCCAGCATGCTCCACTCCCTTGTCGATTACAACTGCCTCATCGACCTTCCGGCGGGACACCCTCCGCTGCAATTGGGTGATGAGGTGAAGATCATTCTCCTGGAAAACGCCTGATGCCATCTTGTTGTGCAGGGCTATCGGGCGGATGGTGAATGGTCGCAGGAAAAAACCCAGAGAATGCTTCCTGTTTTGATGGTACCCGCCTAGCGGTATGAGCATCTGCCCTGAAAGGTCAGGATTCTCAACCGGAAGGATACCATGAGCCAGCAGGCAAGAGCGCCCTGAGCCGGTTTTGACGAGCCTGGTGCTCGCCCGGACCGGCGCTTTAATAACGGGAACCGGGTGGCAGAGATCGAGAACTTTCCTGTTCAGGATGGAAGCCAGCGGGGTAATTGGACAGCAATTTTAACTGGCGGGAATAGATTCTGGAAAGAAGGAGAAAGGATGTCTCTTTTCATCTGTCGAAAAGAATAACAGAAACGTAGGAGAAGAAATCATGGCCACCAACAAAGAGAGCCTCACAGAAGCAGCCGAAAAACAACGGGAAAACCCGGAACAGAAGAGCTTCCTGGGAGAACTTTCGGGAGCAATGGGTGACCTGGGCACTTTCCTCCCCCACGTGCTCGGAGCCATCTCCGTTGCCGGGCTCAACCCCGCCAGCATCTTCATCGGATTCGGGCTCTTCTATCTCTTTTGCGGCTGGTATTACAGGATTCCCATGGCGGTTCAGCCCATGAAGGCGGCTTCGGCGGCGGTCCTGGTGCAAAAGCTGACTCCCGGGGAGGTGGCGGCGGCCGGGCTGATGATCGGTCTGCTGCTGTTTCTCCTGGGCATTACCGGTCTCATCGACAGAATCGCCCGAATCACCCCTCCAGGGGTCATCGGGGGGATTCAGGTGGGGTTGGGGCTTTCCCTGGCGGTACTGGGGATCAAGATGGTCGCTGCCGACCCCTTATTGGGCTGGCCGGTGCTGATCATGATGCTGCCCCTCCTCAGCAGCAGACGCTTCCCCGCCGCCATTATGGCAGTTCTGGTAGGGACGGCACTCAACCTGATACTCCACCCCGGCATCGACCTGCCCCGGATCACCTTCGGGGTGCACCTGCCCTCCCTCATCTGGCCTGCGGCCGCCGATTTCCAGAAGAGCCTTTTCATGGTCGTCCTGCCCCAGCTCCCCCTCACACTGACAAACGCCGTCCTGGTGACGACCGCCCTCGCCGCGGAACTCTACGGCAGCAAAGCATGCCGGGTGAATGACAGAAATCTCTGTCTGACGATGGGGCTGGGCAACCTCCTGGCAGCGCCCTTCGGAGGGTACATGATGTGCCACGGAAGCGGGGGGGTGGCCGCCCACTACCGCTTCGGCGGCAGGACAAAGCACACCCCTTACATCATCGGCATCATCCTGCTGGTGGTAGGGCTGCTGCTGGGAGGCAATGGAGCCAAAATCCTGGCCCTGATCCCCGATGCCGCCCTGGGCTGTCTCCTTTTTTACAGCGGTCTCGACCTCGCCCTGGCAGCCAGAGGGGGCACCCGGTGCCGGGAGGACTTTTTCCTCATCCTGGCCGTGGCCGCCCTTGCCCTGGCCATCAATCCCGCCGTCGCCTTCATCGCCGGAATAGCGCTGGGCAAGGGAGTGGAGAAGAAGTGGTTCCGGGTATAAGCCGGCAATAGCGAACATACCTAATAGATCATCTTTCCGGTCACAAACTGCCTGGTCAACTCGGAGCTGGGGCAGTTGAAGATCTCCTCAACCGGCGCCTTCTCCACGAGCCTCCCCTGGTAGAGCAGGAGCACCTCTTCCGCTACCCGCCGTGCCTGGAAAAGATTGTGCGTTACCAGCAGAACAGTCGTTTGCAGCTCGTCGTGCACCTTCCGGATAAGCTCTTCGATCAGGGCCACACTGTCAGGGTCGAGGTTGGCGGTGGGCTCGTCCAGGAGCAAAACCTGCGGCCTGATGGCAATGGCCCTGGCCAGGGCAACCCGCTGGGTTTCTCCCCCCGACAACTTGACGGCGCTGCGCCGGCTCAGTTCTTTAAGCCCTACAAAAGAAAGGGCTTCTTCCGCCCTCTCCCTGATCTCGGCCGCAGGGAGGCCGCGCAGCTTCAGCCCATAGACCACATTGTTATAGACGGAGGTGTTGAACATGTAAGGATGCTGAAAGACCATGCACATCTGGCGCCTCAGCTTCAGGCGCACCCCTTCCCCCACCCGGCCCGTATCGATATTTCGAAAAATCACCTTGCCCGAGGCAGGCTCCTCCAGAAGGTTCAGTATCCGGAGCAGGGTGCTTTTTCCGGACCCGTTGGGGCCGAGGATGGCGTAGATCTTATTCCCCTCGAGTTTGAGGTCATCGATCTCCAGTACCGTACGCCCGTCATATTTTTTAACCAGGTCTTGAATCTCATATAAAAATTCCGGCATGGCACTACTCCCCGCCTTCTTATCCGAGTTTGGATTCATCCAGATGGAGCAGGATGCTGCTGACAACAAAGGAAAGGGCGAGCAGAACGCCCCCCAGGGCAACGGCGAACTCGAAGTTGCCCTGCCTGGTCTCCAGCACAATGGAGGTGGTCAGAACACGGGTATAATAGCGGATGTTGCCGCCTACCAGCATCACCGCCCCCACTTCACCAAAAGCCCTGCCGAACCCCGTCATAATACCGGCAATAATCCCGGAGCGCGCCTCCTTAATCACCATCCAGGCGGCCTGCCGCCGGCTGGCTCCCAGCGACCGTGCCGTATCCATGGCCAGTTTCTCCTTGGCGGCAACTGCCGCTGCCGAGATGCCGGCGATAATCGGCGTAGCCAGAAGCACCTGGGCGACGATCATGGCCGCCGGTGTGAAAAGAATGTTCAGAAAACCCAAGGGGCCGTTCCGGCAAAAGACCATGTAGACCACCAGCCCGGCCAGGACCGGGGGAAGGCTCATCAAGGTATAAATCAAGCGCAGCAGTACCTTCCTCCCGGGAAACCTTTTCAGCCCCAGCAACGCCCCAAGAGGCACCCCGATCAGCGCCCCGATGACAACCGCACTTCCGGAAACAGCCAGGGAAAGGCCGACAATGCCGGTGAACTCATCCCCCAGGGAGGTAAAAAACTGCCAGATTGAAGAGAGCAAACCGTAATCTGTCATCTTATCACCGAAGTTCTGATAATTTTTCGCCATCCAATATCGGCTTTCGAAAGCCGCAAACAGCCCGGATCCCTGCAGTACCGCACAGCCGGCGGTCCCTCCCCTTGCTGGCGGCAGCAAGCAGCGAACAACTACTAAAGAGCAGGGCCGGTCGGGCCGGAAGCCAGGAGTTCAGCGCAAGAAGAACAGGAACAAAGCGCCTTTGCTATCCTGCGGCGGCAGCGCCCCCTGCGGCCATCTCCGGCCCAAAAGAAAACGCCTGAACTAAGCTTAATCGAAAAACCGCTTCGGTTCAGGCATTGCATCCCACGATAAGATCTCTCCTTTCCAAACACGGGAGGCAAGGCGGTTTCCCGTCCTGCCCAGCGGCCAAAGACCATAGCCGGAGAGCCGGCCTCAGGCCTTTTGGCTCGGAGAAAAGATCCCATTTTTTATTATTCTTTTAAGATCTTCGTGACTTAACCGGCAAAATCCTTCCCTGTGCGACTAATTGTGCCGCTTTCCACCGGACACTGCGGAGCAAAAAAACCCGGGCAACAGGCTCCCGGGTTTCCGGTAACGAGCGGCAGGCATGCTGTTCACTTAATCATTTTACCCGCCGCTTCGGCAGCCTTCAACCGGGCGAGGGACCTGCGCAGGGCCAGCTCTGCCCGGAGAACGTCCAGACCTTCCGCTTTCTCCTGGAGGCGTTTCTCCGCCCGCTGTCGCGCCTGCTTTGCCCTTTCCACGTCAATCCTCTCCCCCCGCTCAGCGGTATCGGGGAGGATGCGCAGCACGTTCTCGCTCATCTCGAAAACCCCCATACCGCAGGCAACATAACGGGGCTGCCCATCTTTGACGTATTTGATCACACCGATATCCAGCCCGCCGATAATAGGGGCATGGTTGCGCAAGATGCCCAGCAGCCCGTCCTGCGAAGGGATGACCACTCCTTCCACATCCTCTTCGATGACAACCCGCTCGGGGGTAACGATCTCCAACCGAAAGGTTCTCCCCTTTTCCTTAGCCTGTTCCGCCACTTAACTGACAGCCTCCAGTTCGCGCGCCCGGGCGACCACTTCGTCAATGGTGCTGGCATAAGCGAAGCACTGCTCGGATATGTCGTCATGGCGCCCCTCCAGGATCTCCTTAAAGCCCCTCACGGTCTCCTTAATGGGAACGTAAACCCCAGGCCGGCCCGTAAAGGCCTCGGCCACGAAGAAGGGTTGGGAGAGGAAGCGCTGGATCTTGCGGGCTCGCGCCACGATTAATTTGTCCTCCTCCGACAATTCGTCCATACCGAGGATGGCGATGATGTCCTGCAGATCCTTATAGCGCTGGAGAACCTTCTGCACTCCCCGGGCCACCTGGTAATGCTCTTCCCCCACCACATTCGGGTCGAGGATCCGGGATGTGGAGTCAAGGGGATCTACCGCCGGGTAGAGACCCAGCTCGGCGATCTGGCGGGAGAGAACAACAGTACCGTCCAGATGGGCAAAGGTGGTCGCCGGCGCCGGATCGGTCAGGTCATCGGCAGGAACGTAGACCGCCTGCACCGAGGTGATTGAGCCCTTGCGGGTCGACGTGATCCGCTCCTGCAGCAGACCCATGTCCGTCGCCAGGGTCGGCTGGTAACCTACGGCCGAAGGCATCCTGCCCAGGAGGGCGGACACCTCGGATCCGGCCTGGGTAAAGCGGAAGATGTTGTCGATGAAAACCAGAACGTCCTGCCCCTCGCTATCCCGGAAGTACTCCGCCAGCGTCAGGCCGGTCAGCCCCACCCTGAGGCGCGCACCCGGCGGCTCGTTCATCTGGCCGAAAACCATGGCACACTTATCGATAACCCCGGACTCGGTCATCTCCAGGTAGAGGTCGTTCCCCTCCCTGGTCCGTTCACCGACCCCACAAAAAACGGAAAATCCTCCGTGCTCGTAGGCGATGTTCCGTATCAACTCCATGATGACGACGGTTTTGCCCACACCGGCTCCTCCAAAGAGGCCGATCTTGCCGCCTTTGGCAAAGGGGGCCAGCAGGTCGATAACCTTAATCCCGGTCTCCAGCACCTCCCTGGCCGGGCGCTGCTCGACCACAGAGGGAGCAGGACGATGGATGGGGTAATAATCATCCGCCTCTACCGGACCCTTCTCATCGATGGTCTCCCCCAGAACGTTGAAAATCCTCCCCAGCGTTCCCCGCCCCACCGGAACCTTGATCGGCGACCTGGTATCCAGCGCCTTCATTCCGCGCCTGATTCCATCGGTGGAGGACATGGCAACGCACCTGACGGTGTTGTTGCCAAGATGCTGCATCGCCTCCAGCGTAACATTGACGTTCTGCGTCAGAGTCGCCTTGATTTCCTCATCCTGGTCGTCGCTGCTTATTTTGATGGCATCGTAAAGGTTCGGCAAATGCCCTGGGGGGAACTCAATGTCCACAACAGGTCCAATAACCTGGACAACGGTGCCATAGTTCGGTTCGCTCAACTTCTTATACCTCCTTCATCCTTTCAGGGCCTCCGCCCCCCCGACGATCTCGGAGATCTCCTTGGTGATCGCCGCCTGCCGGGCTTTGTTGCTCAGCAGCGTCAACTGCTGGATCATCTCCCCGGCGTTTTCCGTGGCGTGGCTCATGGCCACCATCCGCGCCGCGTGTTCACTGGCCTTCGACTCCAGAAGGGCGCGGTAAACCTCGGCGTCGATAAAGCGAGGCAGGATCATTTCCAGGACGGCCCGCGGGCTCGGCTCGATAAAGTAATCACTGAGATAATCTGCCTCGCCATCTTCTTCCGCTGCGGCGGCAGGAGCGCCGTCCACATCAATCGGAAGCAGCTTCACCACCTTCGGGTGCTGCCTTCCCGTAGATATAAACTCCGTAAATACCAGATTGATCTCATCAAAGGTGTTCCCCTCATAGAGCTTGACCAGGGCGCGGGAAATGGCCTGCGCCTGCGCCATTGTCGGCTCATCCCCGATCGCCAGGAACTCAGCAACGAGGTTGTACTTCCGGCGGCGAAAGTAGTCGCGCCCCTTCCGCCCGATAACGACGAGCCCGGCTTCTTCCTCCTGCGCCAAGGCCGCCTCCGCCTGTCGGATGATGTGGGCGTTGAAAGCCCCACAGAGCCCCCTGTCGGAAGTAAAAACAGCATAACCCACGCTCTTCCGCTCGCGCGGAACGAGAAGGGGATGGGCGGATTCAGCGAAGGCTCCGGCAATTCTCTCGATCATCCCCTGAATCTCCCGGGCGTAGGGCCTGGCCGCTTCAACCTTCTCCTGGGCGCGCCGCAGGCGCGCCGCAGCCACCATTTCCATCGCCTTGGTTATCTGTTCGGTGTTCTTAATGCTCCGGATTCGCCTTTTGATGTCCCGCATATGTTCCGGCAATTAGATCACCCCTGTCGCTCAGGCAGTCCTTTGGATGGAAAAGGCGGCGCCGAACTCATCCGTAAAGTCTTTGATCACCTTGTTCATCCTATCCATCAACTCGTCGGAAAGCTCCTTCTTCTCCCTGATCTCCGCAAGGATCTCCGGATGATTGCTTCTCATAAAGCGCAGGAATTCCTTTTCCCATTCCTGGATGGATTCCACCGGCAGGCCGTCCAGGAATCCGTTGACACCTGCGTAAATGACAATCACCTGCTCCTCCACAGGCATCGGTACATACTGGCCCTGCTTGAGAAGTTCGGTCATCCTTTCCCCCCTGGCAAGCCTGGCCTGGGTGGCCTTATCCAGGTCGGAACCGAACTGGGCGAAAGCGGCCAGCTCCCTGTACTGAGCGAGATCCAGGCGCAGCCTCCCGGCAACCTGGCGCATGGCCTTGATCTGCGCCGAGCCTCCCACACGGGAAACGGAGATCCCCACGTTGATGGCCGGCCTGATGCCCGCATAGAAAAGATCGGGCTCCAGGTAGATCTGGCCGTCGGTGATGGAGATGACGTTGGTCGGAATATATGCCGAAACGTCCCCTGCCTGGGTCTCGATAATAGGAAGGGCAGTAAGTGAGCCCCCGCCCATCTCGTCACTCAGCTTGGCCGCACGCTCCAGCAGTCTGGAGTGGAGATAAAAGACGTCCCCCGGATAGGCCTCCCTGCCCGGCGGACGCCGCAGGAGCAAGGAAAGCTCGCGGTAGGAGACGGCATGCTTGGAAAGGTCATCGTAGACCACCAGCACATCCCTGTGATGGTTGTACATGAATTCCTCACCCATGGCACATCCGGCATAGGGAGCCAGATAGAGGAGAGGAGCCGGATCGCTGGCAGTCGCCACAACCACAATTGTATAATCCATGGCCCCCGTCTCCTGGAACTTCTCGATGACCCCGGCAACTGTGGATGCCTTCTGGCCGATGGCCACGTAAATGCAGATCACATCCTGTCCCTTCTGGTTGATGATGGTATCAACCACAAGAGCGGTTTTCCCCGTCTGGCGGTCGCCGATGATCAGCTCGCGCTGCCCGCGCCCGATGGGGATCATCGAATCCACCGCCTTCAGGCCGGTCTGCAGGGGGACCTTTACCGGCTGACGCTTGACAACGCCTGGCGCCAGGAACTCCACCGGGCGGAAGCGCTCGGTTTCGATGGGGCCTTTTCCGTCAAGGGGCTGACCAAGGGCGTTGACCACCCGCCCGATCAAAGCTTCCCCCACGGGCACCTCCACAATCCGGCCCGTGCTCTTGACGATATCCCCCTCTTTGATATGCTCATAGGGCCCCAGCAGCACGACCCCGATGTTATCCTCCTCCAGGTTCAGCACCATCCCGTAAATTCCTCCCGGAAACTCCAGGAGCTCACCGGCCATAGCCCTTTCCAGACCGTAAACACGGGCTATGCCGTCACCGACCTGGATGACGCTGCCTACATCGGCGACTTCGATCTCCGACTGATAGCGCTCAATCTGGGTTTTGATAAGAGAACTGATCTCCTCGGCACGAATCCCCATCTTACGTTCCCACCTCAAGCTTTCCTAAAGGTCTTTCAACAAAACGCGCTCCCAGCATCTGCAGGCGTTTTTTGACACTGCCGTCATAAACGCGGTCCCCAACCTTAATGACGAGCCCACCGATGAGCCCTGAATCGACGCTCATCCTCAGTTCGACGTTTTTCCGGGTCATCTTCTCCAGGGCCTGTTTGAGGGCAGCCTCACGCTGCGGGTCCAGAGGAAAAGCGGTTCTGATCTCGGCAACGATAATGTTCTTGAGGTCTCTCACCAGGCCGAGATAGACCTCCGCAATGGCCTCCAGATATCGCTCCCGGTGCTTGTCAATGAGCAGCTCCAGAAAGCTATAAACCAGGCGGCAAACCCGCTCCTGCCACAGTTTTTTCAGCAGCTCTTTCTTATCTTTAGTCGCAACCCACTGGCGCTCCAGCAGCTTCCTCAGCTCCGGATTCTGCCTGAGGGCCGCCACCACCTCCTGCAGATCGGACGCTACAGCTTCGACCTGGTTCTGTTCCCGGGCGACATCAAAAAGACCTCTGGCATAGCGCCGTGCAACCGCCTTCTCGATCAATGAATTTCCCCTACCTCTTTCAGAATGTCATCCACCATGCGCCTGTTGTCCTCCTGGTTGAGATTGCGGCCCAGGATTTTCTCTGCCGCCATAATGGCCAGTTCGCTTACTTCCCGGCGCAGGGCAAAGATGGCCTCGTCGCGCTCCCGTTGAATCTCCTGGCGCGCCTTCTCCAGCAGGGCAGCGGCCTCATCGCGCGCCTGAGAGAGAATGGCCGCCCGCTCCTCTTCAGCGGCTTTGGTGGCCCGTGCCACAATATCCTGAGCCTCCTCCCTGGCGGAGGCGATCTTTTCCTGGTATTCCTTGAGGAGGGCTTCGGACTCGGCGCGGTTGCGCTCCGCTGTGGCGATGTTACGGGCTATCTCCTCGCTCCGGTCATCCAGGAACTTGATCACCGGTCCATATCCAAATTTATACAGGATAAACAGGATTACCAGAAAGTTTACAATTGCCCAGATCGCTGTATGCAGATTCAGTTCCACTTTTGTCCCTCCAGCAGCGGGTCCATAAATACCCGGGCGTGCACCGACCGGAAACGCGGCACGCCCCGGGTATCATACCCTGAAAAACCGTGTGATGCCAGCCACTTTCTCACGGGGACTTAACCCATCTTGCCGAGCAGCAAGAAAGCAATCAAAAGTCCGTAAATGGTCAAGGCCTCCATAAATGCCATGGCAATAATGAGGGTGGTCCGCAGTTCTCCGGACATCTCCGGCTGCCGGGACATGCCCTCCAGGGCCTTTGCTGCAGCAGTACCCTGACCCAGGGCGGGGCCGATTGTGGCAATACCCATCACCAGTGCAACGGCTAAGGCAATGATCGCAGACGTCAAATCCATATTTTCTCCCTCCTTTCTGCCCCCTACCTAAGTTGATTTAAAGGTTATCCTTAAAGCCATCGGTCCACCATGCCCTCAGTGAGCCTCTGCTGTGGCATTGGCGATGTAAATGGCGGTCAGCGTCGTAAACACCAAAGCCTGAATAAAGCCGAAGAGAAGCCCCAGCAGCTGCATGGGAACCGGTGTCAAAGGCGCAAATAACCCCAACAAAACGGCGACCACCGTTTCCTCGCCAAAGATATTTCCGTAAAGTCGCAGGGACAGAGACAGCGGCTTAACAAGCTCTTCAATAAGATTCAAAGGGAACATGAGAAAGAAGGGCTGGAAAAAGTGCTTCAAGTATCCGACACCCTTCTCCCGCAATCCGGCAACCACAGAGGTGATAAAGGCCACAACTGCCAGCCCTGCCGTTACGCTGAGGGTGCTCGTAGGCGGCGTAAAGCCCTTAACATGTCCGGCCAGCGGGAGAATACCCGACCAGTTGGAGATCAGAATAAAGAGGAAGAGGGTGGCCAGGATCGGAAAATAGCGGCGCGCCTTCTGCGGCCCCATAATGCCGCCGAAAAAGTTCAGCAAGGCTTCGATGGTATACTCCAGGAGGCACTGAAAACGGCCCGGTACCTTCTGCATCCGCCTGGTCGCTAAAAAGAAGACGAGCAGCAAAAACGCCATAATTGCCCACATGGTCGTTACGTGGCTGGTAACCTCTAGTCCGAAAACCGTAAACAGCACTTGACTACCGTGTTCCATCGACAAACCCCTTTCCAGCTCCCACTACATCCCTTACATTACAACAATTTTAACCACTTTGCAATCCCCACGTCCACAAGATACCTGTTCGGAAAATATGTTTCAATTTGTCCTTGCGCTTCCCCCGGCTCTTTTGGTTTAACTCGCCCTAAGACTCGTCGCCACAGGCAGCCAACCGCTCCTATGACGGCATCCCTGCCGCAGAACCGCCTATCTCGACATCCTGCCTCGATTCGGCTGCCTTTTGCTGCCCCTTCGTCAAGGGCGAGTAGCAACCTCCGTGAGGTCGCTGCGCCGGCAAGGATAAATCCTGTTTTCGTTCCCCTGTTGGTGCCGCCGCTGGCGGCATGATGGTCTACTGCGGTTTTTTTTTGAAAGGATGCTTCCTGGCAGCGATGTATTCGCGCACTATAGTCACATTTTTCATCACGGTCAGCCCCACAGCAGTCCCCAGGAGCATCCACATATCCCGGTAAACCAGGAACATGGCCAGGATATTGATGAAGTACCTCGTCAGATAGCAGTTGGTTACCGCCAGCATCCCCTGATCAGGCGGCCGGTCCTGGTTTTTTTTAATCGTCCACTGGAGATAGAAGTGGTTCCCGATGCTAACTGCCGTCCCCCACAAAAGGCCGATCAGCAGGGATTGGTAGTTCACCGCGCCTCATCACTCCTTACCCCCGTTCTTACAGCCGTCCTCCAGAGCGCTGTTGACGAGCCTGAAAACGCCGCGGAACCCTGCTGCGACCCCAAATAGGGAGAATATGATGGTCATCCAGGAGTCTTCTTTTCGGAACAAAAAAATATCCAGATAATGTCCCATATAATATCCTATCAGAACCGATGCCACCATGGTAACCCCAATATTCGTCATCAATGCCAGCGCCCGCCATCCTGAGCGGAATCTCTTCTTTTCGGCCATCTCTTTCTCCAGAATCTGTCATTTGAATGCAACGTGAAGAGGCTATGAATAATTATTATTCGCTCTTGATTATGGAAATCCTTCCAGCCCCGGTGGATTAGCGAGAAAAATACTTGGCCTCGGCAGCAGGCCGAAACTCAGCTGGGGCGGCAGCCCGCCCGAAATAGGAGAGGATGGCCTGGACGATGCGCTGCGCTGCTCTGCCGTCACCGTAAGGGTTGACCGCCCCTGCCATTTTGAGATACGCCCCCTCATCGTCGAGCAGCCGGGAGACCTCTTCGGTAACCCGGTAACGGTCGGTCCCCACGAGACGGGCTGTGCCGAACGCCACAGCCTCCGGCCGCTCCGTCACCTGGCGCAGCACAAGCACCGGTTTTCCCAGGGCGGGAGCCTCCTCTTGAATGCCCCCGGAATCCGTAAGCACCAGGTAGGCCCTTTTCATGACATTGATAAAGGGGAGGTAGTCCAGCGGTTCGGTCAGGTAAACCCGCTGCACGCCGGTTAAAACCCCGGCCACCTCCCGGCGCACCGCCGGGTTTTTATGCACCGGGAAAACCACCCCGACATCGGGATGGGCCAACAGCACCTCCCGCAGAGCCAGGTAGACGTCCTGCAGGGGTTTCCCCAGGTTCTCGCGCCGGTGTGTCGTCAGCAGAATAACGCGCCCGTTCTCCTGAAACGCCCTGGCCAGTTCCGGTTCCAGCTGAAAAGGCTGCTCCGCCGCCTGGAAAAGGGCGTCGATGACCGGATTGCCCGTGACGAAGATCCTCTCAGCGGCAATCCCCTCTTTGAGCAAGGCTTCCCGCGCCCGCTCCGTAGGCGCGAAATGCAGGTCGGAGAGGTGCGTCGTCAGGACCCTGTTGGTCTCTTCGGGAAAAGGGGCATACCTGTTGTAGGTGCGCAGGCCGGCTTCCACATGCCCCACCGGGATTCGGCTGTAAAAGGCGGCTAGGGCGGCGGTAAAGGTCGTCGTGGTATCCCCCTGGACCAGTACCAGATCGGGGCGCTCGCGGCCGAGGACCTCTTTCAGCCCGTGGAGCACCGCCTCCGTCACGTCAAAAAGATCCTGCCCCGGGCGCATGACGGCCAGGTCGTAATCCGGCCGCAGGTTGAAGGTGTCCAGCACCTGGTCGAGCATCTCCCTGTGCTGGGCGGTCACCACAACCCTGGTTTCAATTTCGTCCGCATGCGCCCTCAATTCCCTGATCACGGGAGCCATTTTGATGGCCTCCGGCCGTGTCCCGAAGACGCACAAAACCCTGATCTTCTTCATGTCCACACCGCTTTCCCGGCGCTAATCCAGGCGCAAATAGTTCTTCTGAATCAGCTTCTGGATGTGCCGCTCCAGGGCCGCTCCGACATCGGCATTGTACTCCTCTTCCAGCACGAAGAGGAGGGAAACCGCCGTCTGGGCCACATCCAGCAGCTCCCGCAGCACCAGATCCACAACCTGCTTCTCGCTCAGGGATGTCCCTTCACCGCTCATTCCCCGAAACTTCCCGATGGCCTGAGCCAGCTCCCCGGCCTCCTCCATCAGCTTGAGGGCTGTGGACTCCAGCGTCGGCTTGAGATTATTCAGGCGCGGGAGCGTGATGTCCTTCGTCCTCATTTCTCCCATTCTCATCCTCTCCCTTGACATAACCCATACGGACCAGCCTCACCCCTGCCTCCCGGAAGATATCCAGGGCCAGGCTGTCGGGGTAATCCCCTTGAAAGTAAACCTCCCGGATCCCGGCATTGCAGATCATCTTGGCGCACAGGACACACGGCCTGTGGGTGATGAAAAACACCCCACCCTTGATGGAAATCCCGTGGACGGCCGCCTGGATAATGGCGTTCTGTTCCGCATGGAGGCCGCGGCACAGCTCGTGGCGCTCCCCCGAGGGGACGCGCAGCCTCTCTCGCAGGCAACCCACCTCGCTACAGTGGGGGTGCCCCGCAGGGGCGCCGTTGTATCCGGTGCAGAGGATGCGCCTGTCCCTGACGATGACAGCCCCTACCTGGCGCCTGAGACATGTGGAGCGCTTGGCCACAACTCGGGCAATCTCCATGAAGTACTCCTCCCAACCCGGTCTTGCCATGTAACCCCTCCTGTAGCAATTGTGCCAGACAGCGCCGGCGGGACTCCCCCGGCTGGCATCTGCTCAGCAAGGCTTCACCAGTAGGGAGCAGATGACTAACTTGCATAGACGGGAAACTCCCGGCAGAGCATCCCCACGATCCGGCGCGCCTCTTCAACTCTGGCGGCATCCCCCCGGAAGGAGAGCACACAGTGGATCGCCCTTCCGATCTGCTCCATCTCCCGCTCCTTCATGCCCCGGGTGGTCACCGCAGGTGTGCCGATCCTGATCCCGCTGGTAACCTGTGGCCCAAGAGCATCCCCCGGAACCATATTCTTATTAACAGTTATTCCCACTTGATCCAGCATTAATTCGGCTTCTCTCCCGGTGACGCCCTTGCTCCGCAGATCGACCAGGAGAAGGTGGTTGTCGGTTCCTCCGGAAACCAGGGAAAAACCGTATTCCTTCAGCACTTCCCCCAGCCGGGAGGCATTCTGCACCACCTGCCGCTGATAGGAGCGGAAATCTTCACTGCCCGCCTCTTTCAGACAAACCGCCTTGGCGGCGATGACGTGCATCAGCGGCCCTCCCTGAATCCCGGGAAAGACCGCCTTATCGATCTTCTCCGCAAAGGACTTCCGGCAGAAGATCAGCCCACCCCGGGGCCCCCTCAACGTCTTGTGGGTGGTCGTCGTCGTGAAATCAGCGTAGGGAATCGGGCTCGGGTGCAGGCCCGCCGCCACCAATCCGGCAATATGAGCCATATCCACTAAAAGATAAGAACCGCACTCCCGGGCAATTGCGGCAAAGGCCTCAAAATCGATGCGGCGCGGGTAGGCACTCGCCCCGGCGACGATCATGCGAGGGCGCACCTCTAGAGCCTGCTTGCGGATCTCCTCATAGTCGAGAAAGCCCTTTTGGTTGACACCGTAAAGATAACTCTCATAATAGCGTCCGGAGATGTTGACCCTGCTGCCATGTGTGAGATGCCCCCCGGTTTCCAGCCCCATCCCCAGAATGCGGTCCCCCGGTTTTAAAACCGCGAAATAAACCGCAGTATTGGCCTGGGTTCCGGAATGAGGCTGAACATTGACGTGCTCCGCCCCAAAGAGCTTCCTGGCCCTTTCTATGGCCAGCTCTTCCACAACATCCACGTGTTCGCAGCCCCCGTAGTAGCGGCGCCCCGGGTAACCTTCGGCATACTTGTTGGTCATCACCGACCCCTGCGCCGCCAGCACGGCCCGGCTGGTATAGTTCTCCGAAGCGATCAGTTCCAGTTTCTCCCGCTGCCTCCGCTCTTCATCCCGGATGGCAGCCGCCACCTCCGGGTCCACGGGCAGCAGATACTCATCGATGCAGTCCATTCCGTACCTCCTGCTATTCTTCGTCAACAGCGCTGTCTTCCCTTTTTTGAAGACCCCTGCCGCAGAACTCCTCTTCGATCGAGCGGATCTTGTTGACTCTCCTTTCATGCCGCCCTCCTTGAAAGGCAGCCTGCAGCCAGGCCCTCACGATCTCACAGGCCAAACCGGCCCCTGTCACCCTTTCTCCCAGCGTTAAAACGTTGGCATCATTGTGTTCGCGGGCAGCGCGTGCGGTAAAGACATCGTGGCAGAGAGCAGCCCTGACCCCCGGAACCTTATTGGCGGCTATTACCATCCCGATCCCGGTACCGCAGATCAGGATACCGAACCTGCTCTCGCCGCGGGCGACCGATTCGGCAACCGGCCGGGCGATGTCGGGATAATCGACAGCCTCCGTGCTGTTCGTCCCGAAATCGACAAAGCTAACCCCCTCCCCTTTAAATTGCTCCTTAATCAGCTCTTTAAGGTTGTAACCGGCATGGTCGCTGCCAATGGCAATCTGCACTGTCACCACCCACCCCCGCATAAACGAAGTAGACTTCTAGGAGGCTGCCCTTTTTTCCTTCCGCGCCCCGAACATTTTTCTACAACATCTCCCGCAGGCGCCGAAAAACGCCCTCCAGGGCGGATGCAAGCTCTGCGGCGCACTGCCGGTAGGCGGCCTCCGGCAGGCCGTAAGGGTCGGGAATGTCATACCCGGCCAGCTCCTTCTCCAAATCCTTTAATTCCTCCAGTTCCCCCCTGATGGCCCAGTTAAGGCCGTCTTTTAAAGCGGAGATCTCTTCGTCGATCTCCCGGAGGCGCTTCAGGACCTCCGCCCTCTCCTCCTCCAGGGCCTCGAGGGCGGACCCGTTGGCATTCCAGTATCTTTCCCCTTTATCCCTTATCCTCCTCATCACCTCGGCCAGCCGGGAAGATGCCGGAGTATCCCCGGCGTCGGCAAACTCCTTCAGAATGAAAATCCTATCCGCTGCCTCCGGGAACAGTTCTAAAAGGCGCCTCTTCTGGGCAGCCGTCATGGTCAGGATGAGGTCCGCCTGCCGCACCATCTCCTCGTTCAACTGCCGCGCCCGGTGGCCGGACAGATCGATCCCCTCCTTCTTGAGAACGGCACACGCCTGGCGGCTGGCCGCTGCCCCGGGGAAGGCGTCCAGCCCCGCCGAGCTTACCTCAACCTTCTCCGCCAGGTCGAAGGAGCGCAGGATTTTCCCGGCCAGCGCCTCCGCCATCGGGCTGCGGCAGGTGTTCCCGGTGCAGACGAACAATATGCGCATCACGCCCTATTTCACCCCGTTTCGAGATCAGAAAAACATTCTCACGCCAATCCCCGCCAGCACCAACCCCCCGGCGATTTCGGCCCACTTTCCTGCCCAGTGACCCAGCAGCTGCCCCAGAAGCAGACCGCAGGCGGTCATTGCGGCGGCCACCAGGCCCAGGACGACCACGAAAGCAGTCAGCCCCTTCATCGTTGCCCCCAGCCCGATGCCGGCCCCGAAGGCATCAACGCTGACGCTCCAGCTCAAAGCCAGAAGGCCGCCCCAGGAAGAGGCCGGTTTTGCCGCGGCAGGGCTCAGCATTTCCCTGAAGTCCCGCAAAGTGAATGCAGTAACCCTCCACGGCCACCCCTCTCCGATCATCCTCAGCCCCAGGATAATCAGAATGAACCCTCCCATCCAGGCGGCCAGCCTTCCGATCAGAGCGCCCAGGTAATTACCAATCAGAACGCCGATCAGCGGCATCAACACGTGGAATATCCCCACCATTCCGGCGGTGCGGATAATATAACGGCGGGAGCGATTTCCCATCCCCAACCCCAGGGCCAGGGAAAAGGCATCGGCACCGAGAGCAACGGCGACCAGGATCAACGTCAACAGTTTGTCCAACAGCAAAACCCTCTTTCAGAAGCTTGAATTCGGCGTTTTAGATTTCGTGCTGGGCGGAAGCCCGGGACAGGCGATTCATCACGGCCATCCCCATGCCCTCAGGCGCAACCGCCTCCACAAGCAGCACTTCCACCTGCCGCTCATCCCCCTCCCGAAGGGCCCCGAATAGCCTGCCGGCGATCTCCTCCGGGCGGAAACGGGAACCCAGTTCGGCAAGATAGAAGGGCGGCGGTTGAATGCCGCGGTAAGCCGGGAGATTTTCGCTCGTTGCCAGCACACCAACCCGGCGCCCGGGGTTCGCGGCAAGGAAGTTTCTAACCTTGGCCACCTGCTCCTGGGGGCTCCCGGTTACCACGATCACCTGCGCCCGGGGGGAATAGTGCCTGAAAAGCAGGCCGGGAGAGGGGGCGGCCCTCCTTCCCACTGCCCTCATACCCTGCGGGTTGTTTACAACCTCAGGCACAATCACCTTTCTCCCCAGCACAGCTTCGATCTCCTCCCTGGTCACGCCACCCGGCCTCAAGAGGACGGGGTGCTCGTCCGCCAGGCTGAGGATCGTCGACTCAACCCCGACCTCCGCAGGCCCCCCGTCGAGAATGATCTCGATTTCCCCCCCCAGATCCGCCAGCACGTGCTCTCCCCTGGTGGGGCTGGGCCGGCCTGAAATATTGGCGCTCGGGGCGGCGATGGGAACACCGCTGGCCGCAATCAGGGCCAGGGCAATCCGGTTGGCCGGGTAGCGCAGGGCTACGGTGGGAAGCCCTGCGGTCACCTCATCCGGAATCCCCTCCGCCCGCGGCAGAATCAGGGTCAGCGGCCCCGGCAGGAACCGGCGGGCCAAAACCTCTGCGGCTGGCGGCCAGCTGCTCGCCAGCTCCCGCGCCTGTTCCAATGAGGCCACGTGGAGGATCAGGGGGTTCTCCGGCGGCCTCCCTTTCACCCGAAAGATCCTCTTCACAGACTCCGGGTCCAGCCCGTTCCCCCCCAGTCCGTAGACGGTTTCCGTAGGAAATGCCACCAGCCCCCCCCGGCGAATCACCTCAGCCGCTTCGGCGATCAGGTCGGGATCGGGATCATCGGGGTCCAATTGCAGGTAGCGCGTCTTCTCCATCTCAGCACCAGCCAGTCGTAACTAGGATTTCCCAAAAAGATGCAGAATAATATCCTCTTCCACAATTAACATGCTTCTCACCATAACGCATAATTCACCAAAATTTCTGATATTTAGTCATACTATTGGCATTTTCCCGGCCGTCCGACTTTCGCATTCCCCCAAATAGTTATATAATCAAAATCAAAAAGAAGTCCCCTACTAAATTATAGCTATTAAAGGAGGTCCTGTCATTGTTAGCCGGTCTAATAATCATTTTATTGCTCGTCCTGACACTCCCGTTCTTTGTCAAAGCGGTGGAGCACAACCTGGAGCCCTTTCTCTTCGTAATGGGGCTGGCGGCCACCGTCATTTCCGGAGTTCTCAGCGGACACCTGGTTAAGGAGATCTTCACCAATCATCTAATGTACATGATAACTGCTGCCGTCCTCGTTTTCGGCCTGCTGTTCTCTGTCTTTCAAAACCAGGTTCAAAAATGGATAAGAAGGATTTTGCATCACATCCCTCTGAATTTTTTCGTTTTTCTTGTCATCGCCATCCTGGGTCTGATATCCAGTATCATCACCGCCATCATCGCTTCCCTTCTGCTGTCGGAAATCATCAATGCCCTCCCCATGGAGAGGAAGAAAAAGGTCAACACCACTATCATTGCCTGCTTAGCCATCGGCATGGGGGCTGCCCTGACACCCATTGGTGAGCCGCTTTCCACAATCGTCATCTCTAAACTGGGAGAAAGCTTCTGGTACCTGGCCAGGCTCATCGGCATCTTCATCATACCCGGAGTCATCATTCTGGGCATCATCGGCAGCCTCGTGGCAGGTAAAGGGCAAAAGAATGATGAAGCCGAAGAGGGAGAAATCTCCGACCTGGAGGATGAAACCATAACCGGGGTTTTTATTAGAGCCGGAAAGGTATTCCTTTTCATTATGGCCCTGGAGCTTCTGGGGGCAGGCTTCAAACCGCTGATCGACACCTATATCATCCACCTGGACGGCCGCCTCCTCTACTGGATCAACATGATCTCAGCCATCCTCGACAACGCCACTCTGGCGGCGGCAGAGATCAGCCCGGAGATGTCCGGCATGCAGATCGAGGGGATCCTGATGGGGCTACTCATAAGCGGCGGGATGCTCATCCCCGGCAATATTCCCAACATCATCTCCGCCGGGAAACTGAGGATCACCAGTTCCGAGTGGGCGCGCCTCGGCGTTCCCCTGGGGCTCGTCCTGCTGGTCATCTACTACCTGATCATCTTCTGATCATCTTCATCCTCTAACAGCGGTAACCAGCCGGTCCAGGCCGCGGCAGTCCTTGTGGATACCGATCCTTTGCCAGCCCTCTCGGCAAAGGATACCGGCGAAGGCCGCGGCCTGCCCCGGCCCCACTTCACAGGCCAGCAGGCCGCCGGAAGACAGAAAAACGGCCGCCTGGGGTACCAGCCTGCGGTAGAGATCCAGCCCGTCCTCCCCACCATCCAGGGCAATCGAAGGCTCATAACGCACATCGGGAGGGAGGGTTGCCATTTCCGATGAAGGGATATAAGGGAGATTGGCGGCAACCGCCGTCCCCACCCCTACCATGCCCCTGGCAAGCAGGGGGGCCAGCAAATCCCCGTGCAGGAACTCCACCCTCTCTCCAACCCCGTTGCAGTGGGCGTTTTCCCGTGCCACCTCCAGTGCCCCGCAGGAAATGTCCGTCGCCAAAAGGCGCGCCCGGGGACTGTAGAACGCCAGGCTTACGGCAACCGCACCGGAGCCGGTGCCGACATCGGCAATCAGCAGCTCCTCCGTCCCCTTCTTTTCCCTCAGGAAATCCAGCACCCTTTCCACCAAGAGCTCCGTTTCCGGGCGGGGGATGAGCACCTCAGGGTTGACGGTAAAGGGAAGGGACATAAACTCCTTTTCCCCAGTGAGATAGGCTATAGGAACCCTCCGGCAGCGCCTGTCCAGGAGACCGCAAAACTCCTTCACCACCCGGGAAGGAACTTCATCCTCAGAAAACACAAAGAGATCGGTGCGCTCCCGCCCCCAGGCATGTGCCAGCAGAACCTCCGCCTCCAGCCGGGGCGCCTCGATCCCATCTTCCCTCAATCTGATTGTTCCTTTCCGCAAAAGCTCCCTACAGGTCGTCATCACTCTGCCGCTTCTTCCGCGCCGGAAGCCTCTTCCTTCAACTGTTCGGACCTGTCGGCTGCGATCAGGGCGGTGATCAACTCTTCCAGATCCCCTTTCAGGATCTCTGGAAGGCGGTAAATGGTCAACCCGATGCGGTGGTCGGTCACTCGGCCCTGCGGAAAGTTGTAGGTCCGGATCCGCTCGCTGCGATCGCCGCTTCCCACCATCGACCTGCGCAGGGAAGAAAGCTCACCCTGCTGCTCTTTCTGAGCCCTGTCGAGCAGGCGGGCGCGCAAAACACGCATGGCCTTTTCCTTGTTTTTGTGCTGCGACTTCTCATCCTGACAGGTAACGACGATCCCGGTCGGGATATGGGTAATCCTGACGGCGGACTGGGTGGTGTTGACCGACTGGCCGCCGGGACCGCTGGAACAGAAGATATCAATGCGCAGGTCCTGCGGATTGAGCTCCACGTCCACCTCTTCAGCCTCCGGCAGCACCGCCACCGTCGCTGCCGAGGTGTGAATGCGCCCGGCGGATTCCGTAACCGGGATGCGCTGCACCCTGTGCACACCGCTCTCGTACTTCAATTTGCTGTAAACGTGGTCACCGCTGACCTGGAAGATGATCTCCTTAAAGCCGCCCATATCGGTGGCATGGGAACTTAAAACTTCAACCTTCCAGCCCTGCTGTTCGGCGTAGTAGCTGTACATCCGAAAGAGATCTCCCGCAAACAGGGCGGCCTCTTCCCCTCCGGTTCCCGCCCGGATCTCCACGATAACATTCTTCTCATCCCGCGGGTCGCGCGGCAGGAGCATGATCTTCAGCTCTTCTTCGAGGCTCTCCTTCTTTTTCCGGAGTTCCACGAGCTCCGCCTCAGCAAGATCGCGCAATTCCGGATCGGCGCTCTCTTCCAACAGCGACTTGGTGCTCTCGATCTCCTGGCAGGTCTTTTTGAATTCTCTGAAAGCGGTCACAATATCCGTCAGCTCGGCGTGCTTCTTCGCATACTGACGCCATCTGTCGATGTCGGCAATCACCGCCGGATCGCCGAGTTTTTGCTCCAGGTCTATGTAAAGAGCTTCCAGGCTCGCCAGTTTTTCCATCATTTTTATCTACCCCCTTCTTCCACACCCTTTCGTCTGTAATTCGCTGGGGGTCATTCCCCGGGAGCAGCCGGGGAAACGAGCACACTTTTAAAAGCCGAAATGGCCACCTCGATCTGACCGGCATCAGGCTCACCTGTCGTCAGCTTCTGCAGCCAGAGGCCGGGGGCTATGAGCAATCCCATCCGATCCCTGTATCTCCTGGAACAGCGGATGAACTCGTACCCGAGGCCGGCGATCAAGGGGAGAAGAAGGACGCGCGCCCCGAATTTCCACCACCAGGGGCCGTTTCCCACAAGAGCAAAAACCAAAATGCTGATCACCAAAACGATCAGCAAAAAGGAGGTCCCGCAACTGGGGTGCAGGCAGGATCGCCGCGCCACCTCCTCCACTGTGAGATCGGCTCCCTCCTCATAGGTGTTGATGACCTTGTGCTCCGCCCCGTGGTACTGAAAAACCCTCCGGATATCCTCAAATCTGCGGATAACCAGAAGGTAGAGCAGAAAAATGCCCAGCCGGCTTACCCCTTCAATGACATTCTGCCCGAAGATCCCCACCTGAAAACGGGCGATGTGCCCCAGCCAGGTGGGAAGCAAGATGAAAAGTCCGATGGCGAACAGAACGGCGAAGGCGACCGTCAGGCCGATCTCCAGCGCCCCCAGGCTCTCCTCCCCATCTTCCCCGGAAACCAGGGAGGCGGAGAGGCTGAGACTCTTAATCCCGAGCACGAGAGACTCGAGCAGAACGACGGTCCCCCGGATCAGCGGCCACTTGAAAAAAGAAAATGCCTCCGTCCAGGGAGCGACATCTTCTTTGCGAACAACGATCTCTTCTCCCACACGCACGGCAGTGGCAATCCCTTGAGGGCCGCGCATCATCACCCCTTCAATCACGGCCTGACCGCCGTATTGAAAGGGTGTAACGGATCTCTTACGGAGCAAGGCACCGCTCCCCCTTCCGGATTGCCTAGCGACCGTACTTCTTCCGGAACCTTTCTACCCGTCCGCCTTTCTCCACGACCCGCGTTCTGGCCCCGGTATAGAAGGGATGGCAGTTGGAGCAGACTTCCACCCTCATCACCGGCTTGGTAGAGCCCACTTCAAATCGGGCGCCGCAGGCGCAGGTGATGACGGCCTTTTTATTATATTTCGGGTGGATACCCTCTTTCATCATCTCACCTCCAGTATCGTAACGGTGAATATTATAGCACAACGCCTGGTTTCCTGGCAAACGGAGTTTTGTCTCGCCGTTTTTCAACCGGTTAGGGAGCAACCGGCTATCGCAAAGCAATACACCGGTCCTGTTTCCCAACAACAGAATGGACAATCCTATCAATAACACCAGAGCTACGAGGATCAGCCGAGGAGGGTGTGCAGGAGGATCGTCCAGATAACCATAAAGAGAAGGGCCGCCGGATAGGTAGCGCCGTAGCCGGTGGCAACCTCATCGGTGCCGGCGGCATCAACGGCAGCGCCCAATCCAGGCGTACTGGTCATCCCCCCGCAGATCGCTCCCGAGAGCAGGATCCAGTTGATCTTCCAGACGTATCTCCCCACCAGAAATCCGACGAGTTCGGCAACAATCCCCGCCGCCAGCGCTATCAGGCAGAGGATAATCCCCTGCCCCCCCAGAATCTCAACCACACCCGCTCCGCTCTGAATACCGACGATCGCCAGGAAAAGGGCCAGGCCGAGCTCCCGGATCTCGCTGAGCACACCTGCGGACATCCTCGTGGTGAAAGGCCCTATTCTTCCTAAATACCCCAGCACCAGGGCGGATATAAGGACGCCCCCCGTGATCTCCAGCTTGATGGAGGTGGCCAGACCGGGTACAGGGATCGGTATGCTCCCGATGATAATACCCGCGGCGATGACGAAGGCGAAACCGATCAGATCGAAGCCGGCTTTACCTCTCCCGCCAGGCACCGTCCTGCCTTTGGACACCTGTTTCATTTCTTTCCGGTAAACCTCAAGCTCTCTTTTAACATCTATTTTGAAGATGACCGGAGCCAGCTGCACGAAAAGGATCACCAGCAAAACGCCGAAAGGATAGGCCACCGCATGGCCGACGGTAATGTTGGGATTGCCCCCGGTGGCCTCCAGGGCAGCCGCCAGGCCGGGGGAACTGGTGAGAGCCCCCGTGTAAGTCCCCGCCACCAGGTAGGGGTCGAGTTCCCCCTTACAGAGAAGGGTCAACAAGTAGGTGGCCAGGGCGCCGCTGAAGGTGATAATCACCCCGAGAAAGAGGAACTTCCAGCCGTAAAGCTTCATTACCCTTCCTATGTCCTCCGATGCCAGAAGCCCCACAGCCGAGATAAACAACACCAGGCTGAACTGGAAGAGCGCTTTATCGGCCGTGCACCCTAAAGCCCCGGCTATTATTCCCACAAAAAGCGTACCCGATGTCTCCAGGCCGACCCCCTTGATTTTGAGCTTTCCCAGCAGCAGTCCCAGGGCAGTTGTCAGGAACAGGATAAAAAACTCGTTCTTAATAATGCTGTCGATGAATTCTCCCAAAATAAGCCCTCTCCCCTTCACCGGGTGCTGTTCTGTGTTGTTCAGGAATCCCGCCGCCTCAGCGCCGCCCCGGCCGGCAGAAGTGAAGCAGAAACTATGGGGCCGCTTAAAGCCACTTTCTGCAACTTTTATGCCAGGAAAGGCCGCATCAAAACCCCTTTCTATCCGGCTTTGAGAGAGCAGCCCGCACCGGTTCTTATTCCCCCCTGACTTAAAGGTTTAAGTCAATGTTGAAACATGAATTCCCATCCAGCCCAAGATCCTTAATCCGGCGAAGGGTTTAATCCGGCTTTCCAGCGGCAGGCTGCATAAAAAAACAACGCACCCCTTTTCCAGCTATTACTATGGATACATTATATTGTATCCATTATCTCCGGACATCCCCTACTGTTTGTTAAGAATCTCCGGACACTTTTCCGGTAATGATCGGGGCAAAACCGCTTTTCGAGGGTGCGTTGTTCGTTTATACAGATACAGGCCTTGAACGGGGCTCAGGCGACCTCCGTTCGAGAAAAGAGTACGGGGCAGGGCAAAAACCCGTGCCCCGAACAGATTCCCCTGTCCTAACCGGAGGATATGAAAGGGATTACAATTCGAATTTCTTCTCGCGGTAAGCCTTCAAATACTTCATGCAGTAATCATCCCGGCCCGCCAGGGTCTCGGCAGCGATCAGGTTGGCCATCATCTGCTTGTCCAGCGGATTGATGATCAGGCTGTCCAGTCCCTTGGCAATGGCCATCACCGCAAAGTTCTGGTTCAAGAGCTTGCGCACTGGCAATCCATAGGAAATGTTGGAAAGCCCGCAAATGGTGTGCACTCCCGGGAATTTAGTCATGATCTCTTCAATGGCATTGAGAAACTCCACCCCGAAGGTGCTCTTGGTGGAAACGGGCTGGACCAGGGGGTCCACATAGATATTTCCGATGGGAATACCCTTCTGGACAAGGCTGTTGATCAGCCTGTCGGCAATCTGCACCCTGTCGGCGCATGTCTCCGGCATCCCCTCATCGCTCATGCAGAGAGCCACAACCTTTAGCTCCGTGCCCGCCAACATGGGAAGCATGGCATCAAATCTTTCCTTTTCCAGGGAAATGGAGTTGATCATGGCAGTCCCTTGATGGACGGCAAGGGCCCTTTCTATGGCTTTGGGGTCGGGGCTGTCGATGCAGCAGGGAGCAGGAACCACCTCCTGGACGATCTTCACCAACCACTCCAGGTATTCGGCCTCCTGTCCGACGAAGATCCCGGCATTGACATCGATATAGTCGGCACCGGCATCATACTGATCCCTGGCTACCTTCTGGATCGCCTCCGCGTCCTGAGCTTCGATCGCCGCAGCGATGGGCTTGCGGCTGGCATTGATCAATTCACCTACAACGAGCATCTTCTTTCCTCCTCACCGTTTTTCGCTGTTTTGGATTGATTCGCAAACTGGCAAAACCGCTTTTAGAAATTATTCAGCAACAGTCGTCCGGGGGCAGTTCCGGACCCGTTATTGCCCTCTCCAAACATACTCAAAGGCCCTGGCTCAACAATTCCTCCAGGTTACCGGCAACTGCGGCAGGATCCACGGAAATCCGGGCTACACCGCTCTCCATGGCCGCCCGAGCGACACCTGCCGCCACCTGCGGGGCAACCCTCCTATCAAAGGCGTTGGGTATGATGTAATCCTCCCTCAGCTCCTCGTCCCCCACAAGACCGGCGATGGCGTAAGCCGCCGCTATCTTCATTTCCTCGTTGATCTGCCGGGCGCGCACATCCAGGGCACCTCTGAAAACACCGGGAAAGGCCAGGCAGTTGTTGACCTGGTTGGGAAAATCCGAACGCCCTGTGCAGACGATCCGCGCCCCCGCCTCCCGCGCCGCATCAGGCATGATCTCCGGCACCGGGTTGGCCATGGCCATGACGATGGCATCGGGAGCCATCTTCCTCACCGCCTCCGGTGAAAGCACATTGGCGGCGGAAACCCCGATGAAGACATCGCTCCCCTTCAGCACATCGGCAAGCGTCCCCCGCAGCCTGTCTTTATTGGTAACGGCGGCTATTTTCTCCTTTTCAGGGTCCATCCTCCCCCGCCCCTCGTAAATTGCCCCCTGGCGGTCGCACATGACGATATCCTGCACGCCGGAACTCAGGAGCAGCTTGCAGATGGCTATCCCGGCGGAGCCGGCGCCGTTGATCACCACCCTGATCTCGCCCATCTTCTTGCCTACGAGCTTAAGGGCATTAAGAAGGGCGGCCAGGGTGACGATGGCGGTTCCGTGCTGGTCATCGTGAAAAACGGGTATGCTCAACTCAGCCTTTAAGCGGTTCTCAATAACAAAGCAGTCCGGCGCGCTGATATCCTCCAGATTGATGCCGCCGAAAGTGGGCTCAATGCTCTTGACGACCTGCACAACCTCTTCAACACTTCGGGCCCGGATGCAGACGGGGAAGGCATCGATCCCGGCAAAAACCTTGAAAAGCAAGGCCTTCCCCTCCATAACCGGCAGGGCGGCCTCAGGCCCGATGTCCCCCAGACCCAGCACGGCGGTGCCGTTGCTGACGACAGCCACCATATTCCACTTACTGGTATAATCATAGACCTTATCCACATCGGCGTGGATTTCTTGGCAGGGAACTGCAACACCAGGAGTATAGGCCAGACTCAGATCATAGCCGTTGTTCACCGCAACCTTTCCTTGTACCGTAATCTTTCCCCTGTACTTGTGATGCAACTCTAAAGCTTCTTCCCGTAATGACACAGCCATACCTCCCAGCCAATCGATTGTCTTTTTTACTGCACTCTCACCTCAGGTAAGATGGTACTGCCGAAAGGAACGATCAAGGCGCTCTCCCCAGGCCTTAACTCCAGATCAGCCAGATCCTTAAGCGGTTGAAAATAGAACCGCCGGGCGGTCTCATCATCCAGGGACGACTTCAGCAGCAGTTGGCACCTGCTCACCAATTTGGCTATGGAGACCGCTTTGTGTCCGCCGAAAACAAATCCTTGCTTCATCCGCTCCAGAATCTGCTCAGGTGAACTGCTATTAAGCATCCACTCCTCGAAAACATTGTTGCCGATCCCATCCCTCAGTTCGGCAACCAGCACAAGCCGGCCGCCCGTCTTCACCACCCGCGCCGCGCTCTCCAGGGCCTTCTGCGCCTGGTAGAGGTTGAGATCCTTGGGGTATCCGCCGGCGCTGACGACCACCACATCCGCTGGTGCATCCACGAAGACCTTGTAGTAGTTATCCAGCAGCCGGCACCCTTCCCGGTGGGCGGCCACAGGGTCCCCCGCCATCACCGCGAAGATCCCCTTTTGCGAGTTCAACAGTACATCCACCACAAATGTTCTGGGGAAGAAGCGCCCGAACTCCTCCATATCCTCCCGGACGGGGTTGCCGTCGGCAACGGCGGTCCCGGAGGCTGGGTCCATCATCATCTGGTGGTTGTTCTCGATCGCCCTATAGGAGGCAACGCCCGGCAGGAGGGCCTTGAACCCCCCGGTGTAGCCGGCGTAGTAATGGTACTCCAGATTCCCGGTCAGGACGATCAGGTCCGCTTCCGCCACCTCCGGGGTCACCTCGATGGGGGTTCCCCTCGAAGTTCTCCCCAGAAGCACGTAGTCGTGCGGTTCTACGGACCGGTATTTTTCAAAGACCTCCTCGCCGAGAATGCTGCGTCTCTCCTCTACGGTCATCGAGCGATGGGTGCCCAAACCGAAAACGATGGTGACATCCTCCACCCGCACCCCGGCACCGTGCAGCTCTGCAAGGAGAGGGGGGAGGATCAGGTAAGTAGGTACAGGCCTGGTAACATCGCTGACGATGATCGCCACCTTTTCCCCAGGGGCCGCCAGTTCCCTTAAGGGACTGGCGCCGTGGGGATTTCTCAGGGCAGCCGTGACCGCAGCTGCGGGATCGGGTACGGGTTCCGGTTCTCCCGCCGGGAGCAGCCACTGCGCACGCTCCAGCAGTGCCGGGGGAAGGGGCAGTGTCGTCCGCCCGTATTTCAGTCCCTTCATCAAAACCATCCTCCATTATTGTATTTGCACTTACACCCCGGCCAGCCAGTCCAACCCCAGTTCCAGCAGTTTCCCCTCACGCGGCCTGCCCGCTTCATCCCAGCCGGCCATGGCGTAGTACAGATCCAGGGCCTTCCGGAAATCATCAGGCGGAATGGCAAGACTCCCTTTGTTGGGGCCGCTCTTTAAGGGGGTGAAAAGACGCTCCGGTATGCGGTCATCATCACGCCCAAACCCCTCCCGGCAGTTGAACAGCCGGGCCATGGTGTTGAGCCTTTCGCCGATCTTCATCAATTCCCATAAGCTGGTTTCCCAGCCGGTTACCGCCTCGATGATCTCCAATAGGATATTATAAGGCGTAACACTGCGGGCGATAAACCCAAAAACGCAGGCACCCAGGGAATCGTAGCTGAAATTGAGAAAACTCGTATAGAGGATGTTTCTCACCTTCCGCCAGGAGAGATCCGTTGCCGGAACCCCCTCTAAAATCCCGAGAGGGCGCCCTGCCTTCTGCCCCAGGGGATTTCCGGGAACAAAGAAGGGATCGTGCTGGGCGTACTGATGGTCGGCACCCTGCGGCGCCAGCGCGTACTGCATCCCGAATCCGGTTTTGACCCTGGGGTCGTGCATGGGAAGCTCCTGTCCTTTGACGTGCATCAGGAACCTTTCTGAGCCCTTGCCGATCCTCTTCGCCAGGGCGACCGAACCGTCGGCCAGCCACCCGCCGAACCCCTCCCGGTAGGCGATCAATCGCAGCAGCTCCAGAAAGATACCCTTGTTGCCGAATCGCAGCTCCAGGCCGCCGGTATCTTCAAGGGTGAGCAGCCCGTTCTCAAAGCACTCCATGGCAAAGGCAATCGTCAATCCGGCGGAAATGACATCGAGGCCGTATCTGTTGCAAACCTCATTGGCCTTGGCAACCAGCTTTAGGTCGGAGATTCCGCAGCTGGAACCCAGGGAGGCCAGGGCCTCGTACTCCGGCCCGCCGTAACGGGGATCGACATCATACTCCCCGGAAACGCTCACGACCCGTTTACAGCGCACCGGGCAGGAGAAGCACCCTCCCCGCTTGACCAGGATCTCCTGGTTGAGCCTGGTGCCGGAGATTTCCTCATACCCCTCGAAGGTTCCATCGGTCCAGTTGCGGGTGGGAAGCGCCCCTGCAGCGTTATTCCCCTCAACACCACCAGGTGTGCCCATGACGTGCAGGGCTTTGCTCAACGGATGGACCTTGGCCTCCGCCGAAACCCAGCGGGAGAGCTCTTTGAGCCTTTGTGGATCGCAGACCTCCACCCTTCCGGTTGCGCGCACGGCAATGGCCTTCAGCTTCTTCGAACCCATCACCGCCCCCAGACCGTTGCGCCCGTTGAAGTGCCCCAGCTCATTGAGGATGGCCGCGTAGCGGACGAGGTTCTCTCCTGCAGGCCCGATCTGGGCGATCCGCACCCGCTCATCCCCCAGCTCCTCCTTAATGGCAGCAGCGGCCGGCCCGGTCTCCAGGCCCCAGATTTTCCCGGCGTCCCGGATTTCCACCTTGCCGTCGTCGATCCAGAGGTAGACGGGAGCCTCCGCCTGCCCCTTGATGACTATGGCATCATAGCCGGCTGCCTTCAGCTCAGGCCCCCACCATCCCCCCGCCTCAGACTTACCAAAGGCGCCTGTAAGGGGTGACCTGGCGCATACAGTATAGCGGGGTACACAGGGCGCCACCGTTCCCGTCAGCAGCCCCGGTGCGAAAACCAGCAGGTTTTCCGGCCCCAGGGCGTCGACGCCAGGGGGCATGTCCTTCAGCATGTAGTAAAGGGCGATCCCCGGCCCCCCGCCGTAGGTGCGGTAAAAGTTCTCCCCCGGTTCCTCGACGGATATGGTCTTTCCTGTCAGGTCGACGTGCAGTATCCTGTTGTTGAACCCGTATGGCACCAGTTCCCTCTCCTTTCAGGATAATCGTCATTCGTACAATAACAGTTAACTACTGCATCCCTCTGCGAAGACTTCTTTCACGGACTCCTTAACCACCCCCGAAAATCGGATAGAGGGCAACCCTGCAGCCGGGCTCCAGCCGGTCATCCGGCAGAAGCGACCTGCCTTCGCAGATCACCAGGTCAACCTCTCCGTGGTTGAGCCCGATTTTCTCCAACAGCTCCCTTACTGTCAGCGGCCGGTCGGCAGCGACGGTCACCAGGCCGTCGTCGTTGGAAACGAGATACCTGAGGCTGGAATAGAGCTCAACGGTGATCATGGCAGGTCACATCCCTCCTGGTACAGGTAAAGTGCTCTTCCTCCTTCCCGCAGGTGGGAAGGAGGAAGAGGCCGTCTTCTTAAAGTCTTGTTAATAAAACCCCATTTCAGGCATCAACGCTCTGCTGCTGATAAGACACGGCAGGCCGGTAGTCGATCGCCTCTTTCTTGGGCTGCAGATGCGGAAAGTCCTCCTTCAGCATCTTGATGCCGGAAATTATCAGCAAGATCAGGACCGGCGTCAACGGCAGGGCGGCAATGATCGATGAAAGCTGCACCGGCTGAAGGCCGCCCACGACCAGGAGACCGATGGAAACGGATGCCAAAGCAATCGCCCAGATAACCCTGTGCCAGCGGGCGGGCTGTTCATCCCCCCGTAGCCTTCTGGTGCACACCGAGGCCAGGGTATAGGCCGTGGAGTCCACGGTGGTGGCGAGGAAGATGAAGATCAGCACCGTCCAGACGAACATGGCGATCTTCGACAGAGGAAGGCTCTTCACTGTGGCCACGATCACGGCGAACTGCCCGCTTTCATTCATGATTTGGGTCAGCGGGACAATGTGATTGGCCTCCAGGAAAAGGGAGTAGCCGCCGAAGATGGCCATATAGAGCCAGCACCCCAGAGTGCCCCAGAAGCATTCGGCAATTACCAGTTCCTTTATAGTGCGCCCCTTCGAGATCCGGGCGACGAAGAGCCCCATCATCGGAGCGTAGGCGATCCACCAGGCCCAGTAGAAGACAGTCCAGGCCTCGGGGAACCCGCTTTTGGCAATGGGATCCATCCAGAAGGTCATGCGGAAGAAATTGTTGAGCAGCAGTCCCAGGCTGTTGACGGTCATCTTCAGAATGAACACAGTGGGGCCCGCCAGCAGAACAAAAGCGATCAGTACGAAAGCGAGGTAGAGGTTGATATCGCTGAGCACCTTGATGCCCTTGCTCAATCCCCTGTAAACACTGGTGCCGAAAATGCAGAGCCAGATAACGACGATAACCAGCTGCAGCCAAATAGAATCCTGAAGGCCGAAGAGGCCGTTAAGCATGGCCGACACCGCCGGAACCTCGAGGCCGAGGGAGGTGCCCACGGCGCCTACCAGCCCGAAGCAAATCAAGACGTCAATGATAACTCCAACCCACCCGTCGACAAGCTTCCCAAAGATGGGGCGCAAGGCCGTGCTGAACCTCAATGTCGGCTCCTTACGGACAAAAACCGCATAGGCGATGGGGATCGTGGGAATGCAGTAGATCGCCCAGGCGCTGAACCCCCAGTGGAACATTCCGTAGAGGTGCGCCCATTCGAAAGCTAGCGGCGAACCGGGCTTAACTCCGAAGGGAGGGCCGTTCAGGTAAAAAATGGGCTCCATGATGCACCACATCATGATCCCCCCGCCGATCCCGGCGGCGAAGAGCATGGCGATCCAGCTGAAGGTGGAGAACTCCGGCTCCTCATCGGGGCCGCCTAGCTTGACATTCCCGTACCTGCCGAGGGCCAGCCAGATCAGCACCGCAAAGCAGAAGAACCCGAACAGCAGGAAAAACCAGCCGAAGTGATCGGTAATAAAGGACCAGACGGCATTGACCGCTCTTCCCCCTTGCTCCGGCCAGATGGCCAGGGGTACGCTCAAACCAAGTACAACAAGTAATGAAGGCCAAAACACGGCGTGATTGATTTCGCCTCTTTTTTCCATGGCATTACCTCCTGAAATTTAATTTGATGAAATTGATAGAACCTTATCTCGCAATCCGGCAGGTGTTTGGCGGCGGAACAACTCACTACATTAATAGCTCTAAAAGTCGCCGGTTCTGCGATCGCTTCCTCAACAAGCTCCGCCTTTTTAATGCCTGTAATCTCTTGCCGTCAGGCGTTATTCCCCGAGCTCTCTTTCTGCTCTGGCGATGATTTTGTCGAGTTCGGCATCAACTTCGGGGCTGAGCGGCTCCACCTGATGCGACGCCAGCAATTCCTTTGCCTTCTCCCTGGCGATATCTTCAAGCCTGGGGCAGCCCCTGGCCTCCCACTCTTCAAAGGTCAGGCGCTGGGAGATCATCGGCTTCCAGAGTTCACCCGCTCGCAGGTGCTTTCTCGTGTGCTTGTGCTCGAGGAAGCTGATCCCCTTTTCCACCACTTCGTCGACGATGGCCACGGCCAGTTTGTCCTCATTGACTTCCAAACCCTTAACAGTATGCTGGATGATGGATGACAGCTCATTGTCAATGACCAGCATCTCGTAGCTCCCCACCAGGGCGTTGTCGACGATACCGGCGGAGGCGCAGAAATCGATCCCAATCAAGGCAGGGAGGAGGGCGTTGTAGATGTGCTCGTACCCGCTCTGGGCATCCGCCGCCTTGGAGGCTCCGGTATAGCAGCCGGCTCCGCGGGGAATCCCGTAGTGCCTGGCCAGCTGCACCGCCAGGGCTCCACCGATTCCCATTTCCGGTATCGCCCAGAGCGCCACCCCTGTTCTCATGTCCATAATGCCTCCCGCCCGCGGCGACATCACCACCCGGTGACCGGGGCTCATCAACTGGCAGGCGATGACTGCCGCCAGTATTTCGGCATTATGCTGGGCGACATTGCCCAGGATGGTAATGGGGGAGGTTGCTCCCATGATGGGAGCGGGATCGATACCTAAGGGCAGACCTGCCTCCACCACATCCATCAAGGCCTCAGCAGGCCCCGTACCGAAGTCCAAAGGGCTGATGGGGGAAACCTCATAGTAGCCCAATCCCTTCTCCCGCAAGGCCTCCTCGCTACCCGCTACAGCCAGCAAGACATCATGAATATAAGGCCATTCATCATGGGACTCCAGGCAGAGCCTGATGGGTTTCGTCGTGTTGCGCAGCAACGTCGCAGCTTCGATGGTTACTATTGCTTTTTGAGAAACATCGCGCGGGTAGAGGGGGGAAACAACATTGATATATTCCAGGGCATCGGCCAGGCGTGTGAAGTCCTGAAGGTCCTTCAAAAGGGCATCCCTTCTCTGCCCTGTGTCCAGATCGATCACCGCCGGCATGCCTACACATACCTGTCCGTAGGCCCTGTTCCGGCACAGCTCGAGAACATGCTCTCCGTTGCGGCTGGTGATCTCCCACGGCCCGGGGACGGACTTGAGCGCCTTTTCGATGACATCATCGGTAAAGGTAATGCGGTCTTTCTTCTCCTTGCACCCGTTGTCCAACAAGAAGCTCCGGAACTTCGGCGAGGTCGTTCTGATGCCGGTGTTTTTCAAAATCTCCACACTGGCCTCATGCACCTTCAACAGTTCTTCTTCCGGCAATATTTCGAATTTCATACCGCAATCCCCCTGTTGTTTACGGTCTTAAGCAGTCCTGCCTATAAGCCGCCTGGCAAGCTTCACTGCGGTCGTGGCATCCTCGGCATAGCCGTCGGCTCCGATCTGGTCGGCCCAGTTCTGGTTGATAGGAGCTCCCCCGATCATCACCTTGACCGATTCACGGAGCCCTTCCTCCTTCAATGTTTCGATGATCTCCTTTTGCTTGCCGACGGTGGTCGTCAGTAAGGCCGAAATACCGACGATGTCGGGCTTCAATTCCTTGATCTTTTCGATAAACCTGTCGGTAGGCACGTCGACCCCGAGGTCGATCACCTCAAACCCGGCCGACTTCAGCATCATGATGACGATATTCTTCCCTATCGAATGCAGGTCTCCGTGCACCGTCCCCATGATCACCCGGCCGATAAACTCCCTGTTGACGCCTGCCAGCAGGGGCTCCAGAACGGCGATCCCGGCTTCCATGGCCTTTGCCCCGAGCAGTAAATCCGGGAGGAAATACTCCCCGGCTGCGAAGCGATCGCCGACCACTTCAATCCCCCGGGTCAAACCCTCGTTGATTATCTTCAAGGGTTCAATACCGGCTTCCACGGCCTTCCGGGTCAGCTCTGGAACCGCATCTTCGTCCCCTTCGATCACCGCCTCCGCTACTTCCTTCAAGATATCCACCTTTTACTAGGGCACCTCCTTGTTGTTATATTTTTTACATGGGGCCGCCTTTACGGCGGCCCCATAAATAGAACCATAACCCGCTATTTCTTCTTGAGGCCGTACTCCTCTTCGGCCTCTTCGACGATCTCCCTGATCTTCTCCGGCACACCCGGCGGCAGCGGTTCGGGCTTGTGGGTTTCCAGTATATGGATGGCTTCCTCGTAGGCCCTGGCCGTCAGATCCTTCCCGCCCTTTTCGAGCCAGGCATCACGCATCCGGCGATCGATCAGCTTGCTCTGAGACTGTTCTTTCCTGAAGTTCTTGAAAGTGTGCTCCTTGGTCACGAATTCACCGGAGGATCCCACCTCCTTGATGAGATCCACGGCGAGGGTATCGTCATTGACCGGAATTCCCTGGAGCACCCTGTTGATCATCCTGGCGATCTCGTTGTCAATAACCATCTGAGCGAAATCGAAAGTGACCCCCAGTTCCAGCATCCCCAGTCCGTAAATCAGGTTCGCGCCACCTAGCGCCGCCATCAGACCGGTGATGGTCTTTTCGTGAGCCGCCTGGGCGTCGGGAATCTTGCTGTCAGCCTATCCTCCGGCCACCCAGCTGGGAAGGAGATAGTATTGGGCCAGCTGGGCAACTGCTGCATTGATCATCCCCAGCTCTGGAGAACCGACGGGGGCGGTTGCCGTCTTCAGATCCATAATGGTGGTGGAGCTGCCGTAGATAACCGGTGCCCCCTTGCGGGTGGCCTGACTCAGGACGATCCCGCCCAGCACTTCGGCGTTGTGAGTCACCAGCGTTCCTGCCAGGGTAACCGGTGACGTTGCCCCCGCCATGGCCATGGAGATGAAGCAGACGGTGATCCCCTGCCGGGCGGCCTCGATGACGATGTCGCAGCACTCGGTGGCAACCAGCTTCAAGGGGCTGGTCGGACAGACAATGGTGCTGTAGATCGGCCTCTCCCGAAGCTTGTCCTTGCCGCCCACGATGGCCGCCGCCATCTCCACGATCTTCTTGAAGTTCTGGACGTTCATGGCGCCGATGAAGCAGTGCTTGGAAATATTGGGGAAGATGGCCTCGGCGTTGTGCAGCGGCTGCACCGGGCCCGGCATCTCGTCGGCGCCTACCGCCCTGTTGTGCACCACGACCTGGTCAAGGGCATCGCAGATGAGGGCGGCTTTGGCCACATCGTCCTTGGTGGAGGGCCGGTACTCCTTAGTATAGGGGTCGATGACCCGCAGCCCCTCGCCGAAATTCAGGAAACCGACCCGCTTGCCATCGATCACGTAGTCGTACTTCGGGTTCCTGCCGGCCAGGACGATGGTGCTGGGGGCGGAGCGGATGGCATCCTCCACCAGGTACGGGGGGAATTTGACGATCTCATTCTCCTCGTCCACAATTGCCCCCGCTCCGTCCAGAATCTCCCGCGCCTCCTTGCTCCCGACATAGAGCCCGGTGTCGCGCATCACCTCGAGGGTGGCGCAGTGGATGGCAAACAACTCGTCTTCGCTAAACATTCTCAACCCGATTCCGTCAACCCGGCTGAATCCCGCCTGTAAGCTCCTGATCAAGGATCTCCCCCCTCATTTTTGAATGAGTTCCAGGCACTTCTTCACGGCATCGGAGGCATCCTCTCCGTAAGCATCGGCACCGATCTTGTCCGCCCAGCGCTGGGTACAAGGCGCTCCGCCGACGATGGTTTTGAACCTTTCTCTAAGCCCCCGCGCCCGCAGCTCATCCTCGAGCTTCTTCTGCTCTGCCAGGGTCGTCGTGAGGAGGGCGCTGGTTCCGATGATATCGGCGTCAACCTTGATCGCCTCCTCGATGATCCTGTCCACCGGGACATCACGCCCCAAATCGATGACCTCAAAACCCTGAGTTTTTAGAAGAGAGATGACTATCCCCTTGCCGATGTCGTGAACATCGCCTTCAACGGTGGCGATGAGAATGGTCGCCTTTTTGTCCTGGGCGGCCCCTCCGGCGATGGCCTCCTCCAGAACCCCGGTGACCTTTTTCATCACCTCGGCGGAGAGAATCAGTTCGGGAAGAAAGATCTCACCGCGCCCGAACATATCGCCGACCTTCCTGATCCCGGCGCTGAAACCCTCGTTGAGAACGCCGACGAGATCCAGGCCGGCATCAATGGCCTGCCTGGCCACGGCCACCGCCTTATCCTCATCACAATTGACGATGGCCTCCTGTGCTTCCTTGATAACCTCTTCCCAGCTCAACTGTCGCCCCTCCTTTAAAGCATTTTCACCTTGCGTTTAAAGTTTTCAACGGAATTGATCTTGATGTCCAACAGTCTGGCAATGTTGAACTTGGCTTCGATCCCGTAGGATGCCCGGTCGCGCGCCTGCACATGACCGATATCCAGCTGCTCCCGCAGCTCTTTCATCACGTAGGAATCACAGAGATCGAAGACAGAGATCCCCAGCTTCTCGGCCACATATTCCTTGGCTTCTTTGATCTTCATGGCCTTGGACATTTGGACACGTGCCACCAGATCTCCGGCGGTACGGATTCCGCCCATGCCCGCAGCCACTTCGTGGGCGATGGCCATTCCGTAGGCATCGCCGTGGCCAATCTACAACCCGTCGGCCTTTCCTATTTCAACAAGAGCCTTTGAGGCCCGAGAGGTGGCATCGGTAGGCGCCGTGTTGGTCAGGGGAATCGCCCCTACACCCATGCCGGCGTTGACATGGACCGGTATGTTCGATGCCTCCGAACAGGCCTTGGTAAAGGTGACCGCCCGGGCCAGGTTCCAGGGGAAGGACTTGCTGCTGTTGGTGTTGATCACCGCCCCGAAAATGCTGCCCCCGGCCTTTTCCACCACCTTCGCCTGATCATGCGGATAAAGGCCGGCCAGCCTCACACCGTCATACTCCAGCCTGCCGTGCATTCCCAGCACGAACTCCCCGGCCATCCCTACCTCGATGGCCATATCGGGGTACTTCTTCTTCAAAATTTCCATCGCTTTGAGGGTGGCCAGAAAGTCGCCGTCACCTGATGCCCCCACGGTATCGAAGTTGATCCCGTCGGCTCCGGCCTCATAGAGAATGCTGGCGATGTAGACCATGTCCTTGGCCGCCATCTCCACGGCCTCCTCCTGGGCCGCCCTGGCCTCCTTGATCTTCGCCATCGGGAGCAGCTCGGACCAGTTGTCGATGGGCCCGTCGGGCTTGGTGTACAGCCCCAGATTGGGCATCGCCCCGTAAAACACCGGAATCACGCAGTTGAGCTGGATCAGCTCCATGGAGGCTGCCTCTTCGTGCACGAAATTCTTGAGCTGCTTATAGCTGTAATCTGTGCTGCAGAGCTCCATGGTATCGGAACAGAGCGCCCGCTCATGGATAAGGACGGTGGTCATCCGGTCCACCGGTATCCCGGCGCGGACTGGCAGCTTCAAGGTGCCGGCGTCAAAGGTTCCCACCACCTCGTTGCCGCGCTCGATGCTCACCGTTTTCTGAGGATCGGTAACGATCTCGAAAAGCCTCTGCATCTCATCATCGGTGAGTTCCGGTATCCGCCCCCGCTCGGCGGCATCCAGCATCCCCTCTTCGAGCTCCCGGCGGATCTCCGCCTCGCTCAACCATACAGCAGATCCATCGCCCATTCTAGTGAAAAATTCTGCCACAGCTGATCTTCCCTCCTTATAATTGCCATCACTTTTGTCAGTTAATAGGGGGGCGTCCCCCTCCCCCCGCTCCCAGAGGAAGGGGACTTTTAGGGTAAGCGATCAACAGATCGCCTGCATTCATCAACAACTCATCCCGTATACTCCTGATACGCCTTTTCTATAGCGTCACAGACGATTTCCACGATCCGGTCGACCTCCTCGGCGGTGATGATCATCGGAGGCGACAGCTGGATGATGTCCCCTGCCAGGCAGCGGCAGACGAGGCCGTTCTCGTAAGCGATCTCGATCACCCTCGCCCCGAGCGGGGTGGGGAATTTCTCTTTAGTGGCCCTGTCCTTCACCAGGTCGATGCCCACCATCAAGCCGAGCCCTCTGACCTCGCCGACTGCCTCCAGATTCCTCTCCTTAATCCCGTTCAAAAGCCGCCCGCCCATCCTGGCAGCGTTCTCCCAAAGCCTCTCCCTTTCGATGATCTCGATGTTCTTCAAGGCAACGGCGCAGGCCACCGGGTGCCCGCTGTAGGTGTAGCCGTGGGGGAATGTCCCCTTCTGTTTAAGCACGTCGAAGATCTTTTCGGAAACCACCGCCGCCCCCAGAGGCACATAACCGCTGGTAATGGCCTTGGCGAGGCAGATGATATCGGGTGTCGCCTCCCAGTGCAGGATCCCGAAGAGCTTCCCGGTCCTCCCGAAGCCGCAGATAACCTCGTCGTCAACATAGAGGACCTCGTACCTGTCGCAGATCTCCCGGATCTTCTCGAAGTAGCCGGCAGGCGGCACGAACACCCCGCCGGTTCCCATAATCGGCTCCGCCACAAAGGCCGCCACATTGTCAGGGCCGAGCTCCTGAATCTTTCTCTCCAGATCCAGGGCGCACTCCAGCCCGCACCCCGGGTACTCCTTCCCGAACGGGCAGAGGTAGCAGTAAGGAACCGCTACATAATCAAATCCGGGGAGCAGCGGCTCAAACCCCTCGTGGAAATTCGGCAGTTTGGTGGCGCTGAGGGCTCCGTAGGTGGTGCCGTGGTAGGCCCTCTGCCGGGAGATGATGATCTCCTTGCTCTTGTATCCCTTGTTGTGAAAATAGTACCGGACGAGCTTGAAGACGGTATCGTTGGTTTCCGAACCACCGCTGGTTAAGAAAACACGGGCGTTCTCGATCGGAACCATGGAGGCCACCTTTTCCGCCAGCTTCACGGTAGGAACGGTCGAATACTCGTTGAAGGCCGTCCAGTATTCCAGGGTCAGGATCTGCTCCTTGGCCGCTTCGGCAAGCTCGGCGTTGCCGTGACCGAGGGCGCTGAGCCACAACCCGGCCGTCCCGTCGATGTACTCCCTCCCCTCCACATCGTAGAGCTTGCAACCCTTTCCTGCCGCCATGATCTTGGGACCCCGCTCCATCAGCCTGGTGATGCTTGATGTGGGGTGCAAGAAATGATCCACATCGGCTTTCTTGAGGGCTTCCACCTCAACAGCATCGTAAGTCTTCATAAGCTACCCTCCGATTTTAAAATTAATGGTCGAAATTTTGCCGCTACTTCAAACCAAACCGGATATCCCCAACTCATCACATCGCGTACTGCAAGTTTAATGCCAGCCCAAAGATGCCGGTGAGTACGGCGCCGTTCTCCCGCAACGGCGCTACCTGACAGGCTAATCACATCAGAACAGCAAGTCAGCGGTGCCTGAAATAAGTTAAATCCGCAAAATGGGTTACCTCTCCCGGAACATCTTCAGCATTCGCTCGGTAACCGCAAACCCGCCCACCAGGTTGACGGTGGCCAGCATGATAGCGATAAACCCTAAAGCCTTGTTATGTGTCGCCGCTGCCAGAGCGGTAGCCACCAGGGAACCGAGGATGGTGACACCCGAGAGGGCGTTCATCCCCGACATCAGCGGCGTATGCAGCAGAGAGGGCACATCTCTGATCACCTTATACCCGGCCGCCGTGGCAACCACAAAGATGAGAATTAATGCCAGAGGGCTCAACCCCTTCACCCCCTAGGCGATCAGCCTCATCGCTTCCAGGGCGCCGGCGTGGACTACCTTGCCATCCCTGGTAACGAGGGAGGAGGCGATAATCTCATCATCGGGATCGAGCACCACCCGACCGTCCTTGACCAGGTAAGCAACGAAGTTGTATATGTTATGGGCAAACATCCAGGTGGAGCTCACCGGAACCATGCCTGGGATGTTCTTGGTGCCGTCAATGCTTACTCCATAGAATTCCTTGACCTCCCCGCCAACAGTCAGGGCGCAGTTCCCTCCCTGGTCGATGGCGATATCGATGATCACCGAGCCCGGCTTCATGGATTTGACCATTTCCTCGGTGATCAGAACCGGTGCCACTTTGCCGGGAACGAGGGCCGTGAGGATGATGATGTCTGCCTTTTTGACCGCCTCTTGAATTGCCTCTCTCTCCTTGAGCAGCCACTCTTCCGGAAGGTGGTTGGCATAGCCGCCCTTGCCCACGGCCACTTCGGCAGGAACGCCGGTTTCCACGATTTTTGCCCCCAGGCTCTTCGCCTGCTCCACGGCATCCGGCCGGATATCCACTGCGTAGACGACCGCCCCCAACCTCTTAGCGGTGGCGATAGCCTGCAAACCGGCCACACCGGTTCCGATAACCAGCACCGTCGCCGGCTGAATCATCCCCACCGCCGTGCCGGTCATGGGCATGAATTTCGCCAGGCGGTTGGCGGCCATGAGCACCCCCTTATATCCAGCGACCGTGCTCATGGAGGTCAGGGCATCCATGGACTGGGCGCGGGAGATCCTGGGAATGCCGTCCAGCGTCAGGCTCACCACCCCTTTCGCCGCCAGGTCCTTGACCATCTGGTGGTTCGGGGGAGCTGCCGGATGAATAAAGGTTACCAGCAACTGCCCCTTATGCATCATCTCAACCTCATGTTTCCCCTTTGCCTCGTTGAAAAGGGGTTCTTTGACCTTCATAACGATGTCGGCCGCAGCGTAGAGCTCCTCGACATCCCGAACCAGCTCCGCTCCGGCCCGCCGGTATTCCTCATCCTCGATATAGGCAAGCGTCCCGGCGCCACTCTCCACGAGGACCCTTGCTCCGCCGTCCACGAGCTTTTTCACCGTTTCCGGTATGGCGGCAACCCGCCGCTCGGCATGCATGATCTCTTTGGGAACACCGACCGTAAGACCCTTAAACTGCATTTTCTGGCATACCTCCTTTTGTTCTCAAAATCTGTTCGCTACATCTCCAGCTACCACCACAGAAGCAAATCGCCAGGTCAGCGGGATGCACGGGGCATCCCTGCTGCCAACAAAGACATTGCAAATCCAGTGCCAACGAAAAAAAGCCCGCTGCTGCGGCTCATCATTCTCAAAAACTCTTTAATTCTGACTTGATTGTTTCACCGGTGATTTAATAGATCATAAGAAGGTGCAGCGGTGCTTTCCCGGAAACGGTTAAGTTGCAGGCACTGGAGGGAAAACGCCGTCACTGGCACGGAAATTGCACTATAAAACACAAGAAAATGGCCAAGCTATTTAGAGAAAAGCCGCTGAAACAACATTCAAGGGAGGGTTTTCTAAACTAATGGGTAAATTCGATGCAATTCAGCAAGCGGTTATCGAGGGAGATGTGGAACGGGTCAAGAACCTGGCGGCAGGGCTGCTCGCTGCAGGTGAAAACCCGCTCGCCATCATCGAAGAAGGCCTGATCGCCGGGATGAATGTCGTAGGAGTGAGGTTTAAAGAAGGGGACATGTTCGTGCCGGAAGTGATGATGTGCGCCAACGCCATGAACGCCGGTGTTGAGGTAGTAAAGCCGTCGGTTCAGGGCGAGAAGATTAAGTCCGCCGGCGTCGTTGTCATAGGAACGGTGAAGGGTGACCTGCACGACATCGGGAAAAACCTCGTCGCAATGATACTGCGCAGCGCCGGGTTTGAGGTCATCGATCTCGGCGTGGATAACCCACCGGAGAAGTTCGTCGCCGCCATCAATGAGCACAATCCGCACATCGTCGGGATGTCCGCCCTTCTGACAACAACCATGCCTGCCATGAAAGAAACCATCGATGCCATCACCGAGGCAGGTTTGAGGGATAAGGTGAAGATCATCGTCGGCGGCGCACCGGTGTCCCGGGAATTCGCCGGGGAGATAGGCGCGGATGGGTATGGGGATGATGCCATCTCGGCGCGCGACGTCTGCCTGGAGCTGGCCGGGCAGCAGTAATCCCTGTGCCGAAGATATTCCCGGCAACAACACTTAGGAAGCAGCAGGGAGTACGGGGCGATTCGGCTGCCGTTTGCTGCTCCTTCGTCAAGGGCGAGTAACAACCTCCGTCAGGTCGCTGCGCCGGCAAGGATGAATCCTTTTTTCGTTCCTCTGTTGGTGCCGCCGCTGGCGGTATGGTGGTCTATTGATTTATAATTGATATCGGGGAACCGTTCCTCTGCCACCGATCATCACGCAAGCGACAGCAGAGGGATCAACCAGCAGTCGCCACTCTGGACACTAAAATGAATGGTTCCTCGATATTATTTTTTCATAAGCGATGCAACCTGTCGGATTCCGGCGAAAGTCTTGAAAAAGCCCCACCCTGGGGTAGGGGGGATGGCATTGGCTGCACTAAGAAACCAAAGCGAGCACCGCCTGGAAGGCATTCTGGAGAAGGCCGGCCTTCTCCAAGAGCTGACCGACCGGGAGGCGGCCTTCCTGCTCGGACTGCAAAGCAGGGATGATTTGGACAAACTCTTCAGAACCGCCCGCTCCTTGAGGGAGAGGTTCTTCGGCAACAAAATTTTCCTCTACGGTTTTATTTACCTCTCCACCTGGTGCCGCAATAACTGCACGTTCTGCTACTACCGGAAATCAAATTCTAAAAGCGTGCGCTACCGCAAAACAGCCGAGGAGGTCCTGGACGCCGCCGCCAGGCTGGCCGCATCCGGGGTCCACCTGATCGACCTGACGCTGGGGGAGGACCCGTACTTCCACAATCGAAAAGAGGGCTTTCAGCCGCTGATCGCCCTGGTCCACCAGGTTAAAAAGCGGACAGGCCTTCCGGTCATGATCTCCCCCGGGGTGGTGCCCGGCCGCATCCTGCAGGATTTCGCCGCCGCCGGAGCGGACTGGTACGCCTGTTACCAGGAAACGCACAACGAAAGGCTGTTTGCTGAACTGAGGCTCCAGCAAAGCTACCAACAGCGCCTGGCGAGCAAGGAAGAAGCGCTCCGCTGCGGCCTGCTGGTGGAGGAGGGAATCCTGACCGGTGTAGGGGATACCGAAAGCGACATCATGCTTTCCCTACAGGGAATGCGGCAGCTGCAAGCACAACAGGTGCGGGTGATGAGCTTCGTCCCCCAGGAGGGGACGCCGCTCGCCGGCCGGAAGACACCGGCGCGCATTCGCGAACTGAAGATCATCGCCGTGATGCGCCTCCTCTTCCCGGACCGGCTGATCCCGGCCTCTCTGGATGTAGACGGCGTTGCCGGACTGCGGGATAGAATCAACGCCGGGGCCAATGTGGTCACATCGATCATACCCCCCTTAATGGGGCTGGCGGGAGTCGCTCAGTGCAAAAGGGATATCGACGAGGGAAACCGCACGGTGGCGGGAGTTCTCCCCTTCCTGGAGGAGATGGGGCTGACCGCAGCAACCGCCGAGGAATACCTAAGCTGGGTAGAAAAGGAGAAGGCGAAACTTATAAGGCTGCACGGTACCTGTCTCAGCGGCAGCAATCCTTTCTCAGAAATTTCTCATCAATAAAAAAAGGAGATCCGCGCATTATGTCGAAAAAGATACTATAACCTGATGATTCATCATCTCTGCCGGTCATTTTTCTGCCGACGAGTTTACGGGGGGTGGATCGGAAGGATCGCATAGACTCTAAATCTATGTAGCCGGGTGCGACTCCCGGACTCCCCGCCAGTTTTCTCACCCTTCTTGAACAAACCGCAATCCGAAGCCTCTTCCACAGTGATTTTAGCGGCTATCCAAAAAGGGGGTCTTGAGGATGATTCCAAATATGGGTGTGGTTTTCACTTCTCAGGGGGGGGAGATCATCGCCTATAATGAAGTAGTGGAAAGCCTTTTCCATTCTATACCGTCCAATATTCGGGATATCAGCGCTGAGATCGGCGACAGGGATTCGGAAATTCAAATCACAAAGGTGGATCTCCGTTCCCCGGCGGCCGACAACCCTGGGTTGAATGCCTACCTGTTACACCCCCAAGATCAACTCCCCACCGCCTGCTGCAGGCAGGAGGCAGTACCGGCCGGGATGAAAAACCTGAACAGCGAAGCGCTTCGTCAGGCCCTCGACATGTCCTTCGATGAAATATTCATCGTAGACAAGGACGGCTACATCCTCTTTGTCAACAAGGCGGTGGAAAGGCACTACGGTATCAAGACGACCGACTTCATCGGCAAGACGGTTTTTCACTTTGCAGACCGGGGAATTTGGGAGCCGCCGATCTTTCCCATAGTCATGAAAGAGAAAAAGATGGTCACCGTGCTTCAGGATACCGCCGTCGGGAAAAAGCTCCTGGTCACCGCCAATCCGGTATTCAACGAGGCCGGAGAGATCGTCATGATCGTCGAAAACGCCCGCGATATAACAGAACTGGAACAACTGAAGATGCACCTCAGTGAGGCTCAAAACAGGGCCACCAAATACAAGTGCCAGCTGGAAGAGCTGCTTAAAAAGGAACTAGACCTGAGCGGGTTCATCATTCACAGCAAAAAAATGCAGGAAATCGTCCAAATGGCCCAGCAGGTGGCCGCCACCGACTCCACCGTGCTAATCCTAGGGGAAACGGGTGTCGGTAAAAGCCTTCTCGCCAAATTGATCCACAAGCTGAGCAGGAGAAGCAAGGGGCCCTTTATCACCCTGAACTGCGCAGCCCTCCCCGAACAGCTTTTCGAATCCGAGCTGTTCGGCTACTCCCCCGGCGCTTTTACCGGGGCCAGCAGAACGGGAAAAATAGGCCTCATCGAACTGGCAGAAGGAGGCACCCTGTTCCTGGACGAGATCGCCGAGATACCGCCGAGGCTGCAGGCCAAACTCCTGGAGGTCATCGAGGAGCGCCAATTCATCAACATCGGCGGCAAGGCCCCCAAGAAGATCGACGTCCGGATCGTCGCGGCCACCAACCGCGACCTTAAAAAGTGCGTCGCCAGCGGCTCTTTCAGAGAGGATCTTTACTACAGGCTGAACGTCATCGAGATCACGATCCCCCCTTTGCGGGAGCGGACGGATGAAATAATCCCTCTGGCAGAGCACTTTCTGGCCACCTACAACAGAAAGTACGGCACCAGCAGGCGCCTTTCCGAAGATACCCTGGACGTGCTGCTCTCCTACTCCTGGCCGGGCAATGTGCGGGAGCTCGCTCATGTCATTGAAAGGCTGGTCATCACCGTACCAGAGGATGTGATTAAACCGCAATACCTTCCCCACCTGACGGTCAGAACGAAAGGAGAGGAAATAGACGAAGGAGAGCTTTCCGTCACCAAGCTGATGCCGCTCGACCGCGCTCTGGAAAAGGTCGAAAGGGAACTGGTAACAGCGGCCTTTAAACGGCTGAAAAGCTCCTATAAGGTCGCCAAGGCTCTGGGCATCAGCCAGAGCAAGGCCTACAGACTGATGCGCAAGTTCAACTGCGACGGTGAATGAAGAAAACAGTGGGCGGATAGCCGATTCCGCCCGTATTTTTTTGTTCCCCTGCTATTGAATCTCCCGGGTCAGCTTTTCTACCGTTTCGGCGGCATCCCCCAGCAGCAAGACCACGTTCGGCCGGTCATAGAGGGGGTTAGGCACTCCTGAATACCCCGGCTTTGTATCCATGTTGCAGACCACCACATACTTAGCCTCATCCACCCTGAGGATGGGCATTCCGTAAATTGGTGTCCCCTCAGCGGTGATGGCGGCAGGGTTGACGACATCGCACGCTCCGATGACGACAACGACGTCCGTATCCTTAAACTCCGGGTTGATGGCTTCCATCTCACAAAGCTGGTCATAGGGAACATCCACTTCCGCCAGGAGAACGTTCATATGGCCGGGCATTCTTCCCGCTACCGGGTGGATGGCGAACTTGACCTCCTTCCCCTGTGACTCCAGAACGTCTAAGAGCTTTTTCACCTGCCACTGGGCCTGGGAGACGGCCATGCCGTATCCGGGGACAATAATCACCTTCTGGGCCTCCTTGAGGAGGGAAGGCGCATCCAGGCTCTTCTTGCTCTCTGCAGCGCCGCCGTTTTCTCCGGCGGCCGGGCTCAAGAGGGAATCCCCCGCCAGATTAACCACGGCCACACTCCCGTTCAGCACCTCCAGCAGGGAGCGGTTCATAGCCCTGCACATGATCCCGGTGAGGATGATGCCGGCCGCACCGACAATCGCCCCCACACTCACCAACAGGGGATCCCCGATGGTCAGGCCGCAGATGGCTCCCGCCAGCCCGGAATAGGAGTTTAAGAGAGAAATCGTGATCGGCATATCGGCGCCACCCACCCGTATGGCGAAGAGCACACCGAAGCCCAGGGAGAGCAGCGTCACCAGCACGGAAACCACCACGGCAGCGGCGGCAGAACCGAAGGAGCCCGCTGCGACCAGCACCGCCAGAATCAGGAGGCAAAGGGCGTTGACAACATTATGCCCTCTGATGACGAGCGGCTGCTGAGGAATGCGCCGGTCCAGCTTTCCGGCGGCGATCAGGCTGCCGCTCAAGGTGACCCACCCTACTACCAGGGCAAGCTGGCTGGTGAAGCGGCTGAAAAGACTCATTTCCGGATAGGTCTCAAAAATCACCACCAGGGCCACCAGGGCGGACGCCCCACCCCCCAGCCCGTTGAACAGACCCACCATCTGCGGCATCTGGATCATGGCAACCTTCATGGCCATCAAATAGCCGATGATCGCTCCCAGCAGAACGGCAATCCACAAGACCGGAACATCGGCGATCCCGTTGTAAAACAATACCATCAAAACGGAAACAAACATGCTGAGGGCTCCCAGGCGGTTCCCAAGCACCGCGGTCTTCGGTGAGCTCATCAACTTAATTCCGTAAAGAATGACGACTGCCAGCACAATTGTAACAACTTCATAGAACCCCAATTTAACCCCTCACCCCATCCGCAATATTATTGAGAGATCAGAAATGCGGCTCCTGCGAAAAAGCAGCCTCCTTCACCAAAATTACCCTGCCAACCGCCCCCATCGTTAAGTTTTCAGCCGCTTCCTGCTACTGCAAACGGCCGAAACCCTCTCGAAACCCCAGCGACTACCGCTTATCAACCCTTCCGAAAAGGCCGGGCCGGAGAGGCAACCTCTCCTACCCTCAATAGCAAATATAATGCCAGAAGAAAAACCTTGTTCCTTCTGGCACTAATCCTTGCGGGCTGCTTCCTCTTAATGCAGTTTTGAAACAAGCATTTAGTTTTGATTTAACGGCACCTAGAACCATTCATCTTTGCGCGGTCGGGATGCCAATGCTTGAAGCCCTCGATGGCCGCCAGGGGCTTCAAGCAGTTCTTTTGAACTCGCCCTCCCGGTTAACAACAGGCAAGGGCGAAAGAAAAGGCTACCTCAAAAAGGGCAGGGGATCAACCGCCCGGTCGTTGATCCGCACCTCGAAGTGGAGATGCGGGCCTGTTGCCCTGCCGGTGTTCCCGACGCGGCCGATGACCTCGCTCCTTTCCACGAAGTTCCCTTCCTCTACCAGAAACTCCGAAAGATGGCCGTAGAGGGTCTTCAGGCCGCCACCATGGTCGAGGATCAGGGCATAACCATAATAAGGAAGCCAGCCGGTATGGATGACCTCACCCCGATCAGCCGCTCTGATGTCATCCCCTCCGTCACCGGCGATATCCAGCCCGTGGTGAAACTCACCGCCGCGCGGCCCGAAGAGGGACGTCAGCTCCCCCCGTAAAGGCCAGGCCAGGAACCGTTCCCCGTCTTGCGGGCTGTAAGCTGCAGTACCCCCCGCAGGCTGAGCCGCCGGCAAAGGAATAACCAGCTCCCTCCCTGCGGCCAAAGCCTCCGGATCCTGGATCCCGTTGACGGACATTAAGTGCCTCACACTCACCTGATAGCGGCGGGAGAGGGACCAGAGGGTCTCCCCGCGAGCAACCCGGTGGGTCTCCCCCCGGACGGCGGGCAGAATGAGGACCTGCCCCGGCAGGAGAACGCCTCCATCGTCAATCCCGTTCACCGCAGCAAGGGTGTGCAGATCGACACCGAAACTCCGGGAGATGCTCCAGAGGGTATCCCCCGGGCGCACCTCGTAGGAAAGGTAACGGGGGTTTCCTCCTTCCACCACACTGCTATCCACCGTTTCTGCCCAGGCGGAGGAAAATCCATCCTCCGGGAAAAAACCGGCAGCCTGCTGATTGGGAAACAACAGCAATCCGGCCAGGATGAACGAAAGAAAGGCCGGCACTTTGCTCTTGTGCATGGCAACTCACCTCTTAAAAAAACCGGTCACCATGCTATTTTTCCCCATCTGCAGGAAAATATTCGTTGGCGCCCTGTGGAAGGGAGTTCAAAAATTAACGCCCGCTTAAGATCGCACCGGCGGGATGAGGGGCAATTTACGGCATGGCAAAAGCTCCCCAAGGCGGTTTTCGGCGTCGTTTTAGAGAGGGAAAGGGGAAGCCGTCCAAAAAAGACACTTGGGATGACTTCTCCTCTTACAGAGAGCATCCTGATAAAGCAATTAGCAAAAATAAGGCAGGGAAATCGCACCGGCACCACGAGAAGAAAGGGCAGGCATCCGGTCAGTCCTTAAAAAGCTCCGGCAGAGCCCGCAGCAGGTCGCGGTTGGCCTTGGTCTTCTGCATGGCATCGATCAGCATCTCGATTGTTTCAGCCGTACCGTAAGAGGCGAAGAGCCTGCGGAAGTTCCAGACCAGCTCCAGCTCCTCCTTGCTGAGCAGGAGCTCCTCCCGCCGGGTTCCGGAGCGCTTGACGTCGATGGCCGGAAAAATGCGCTTTTCGGAAAGCCTTCGATCGAGCACCAGTTCCATATTGCCGGTTCCCTTGAACTCCTCGAAGATCACATCATCCATCCTGCTGCCGGTTTCCACAAGAGCGGTGGCCAAAATGGTGAGGCTTCCCCCCTCCTCGATCTTCCGGGCGGCACCGAAGAAGCGCTTCGGTTTATGCAGAGCCGTTGGATCAACTCCACCGGAGAGGGTACGGCCGGAGGGAGGAACGACGAGGTTGTATCCCCGGGCAAGGCGGGTGATGCTGTCCAAAAGGATGACCACGTCCCTCTTGTGCTCCACCAGCCTTTTGGCGCGCTCCAGGACCATCTCGGAGACCTTAACGTGGTTCTCCGGAGGCTCGTCGAAGGTGGAGCTGATCACCTCGCCGTCCACCGAACGCTGCATGTCTGTAACCTCTTCCGGCCGCTCGTCGATGAGGAGCACCATGAGGACCACTTCGGGGTGGTTTTTGGTGATGGCATTGGCGATCTTCTTCAGCAAAAAGGTTTTGCCGGCCTTGGGCGGAGCAACGATCAGCCCGCGCTGCCCCTTCCCCAGAGGAGCGATGAGGTCGATGATCCGGCAGGAAATGTCCCCCGACTCCTCCCCCTCCAGGGTCAACCTCTCGTTGGGGAAGATGGGCGTCAGAGCGTCGAAATGCAGCCTTTTGGCGGCCTCTTCCGGGTCGTACCCGTTGACCGTCTCCACCCTTAAAAGGGCATAAAAGCGCTCCGTCTCCTTGGGCGCCCGGACCTGCCCGGCCACCCGGTCCCCCGTCCTCAAGTCAAAGCGGCGAATCTGAGAAGGCGAAACGTAAATATCATCGTGGCTCGGCACATAGGCGAAGGGCCGCAGGAACCCGTAGCCGTCGGGCAGGATCTCCAGAACCCCCTGAGCAAAGAGCAGCCCGTCCTTTTCTGTCTGGGCCTTCATGATTTCAAAGATAAGCTCTTTTTTGCGCAGCCGGGAATAACCGGTCAGCTCCAGCTCCCGGGCGATCTGCAGCAGCTCGGCCATGGTCTTTTGCTCTAATTCCGCTAGGTTCAAGGAAATCCTCCTGTTCTTAACTTTTAAGATTTAGATCAGGAACCACCATCAAGAATTAACAGCGCTCACCGGTAATGCACAAAGGCAAGCAGAAAGAGGGAAACAGCAGGCACAGACCGGGGATGTTCTGATCCCAAATGCAGCTAATTGACAGCGGGGAAAACACCCTTAATCCGTCCGGGACGCGAGGAGGGTCCCGGCTTGTTCGGAGAAAAGCGACTGAATTAGCCTGGCGGAAAGCGCCCCTTGCGAAGCGCTCTGCAGCTCTCTACACTCCCATTATACCAGCCATCGGCCAAAACATAAACTACTTCTTTGCGACCAGAACCGCATTCCTGACGAATTTCCCAGAAGGGAGAAGTACCTGGGCCGAAGGAGTTAGAAACAGCACCGGGTTATAGTAAATGTTATCATCTCTGTTATTTTATGTCAAGAAGTGATCCCCACATCCCTTAATTTCTCTTCTCTTCTTGCATCTTTGCCCAGTCGGCAAGGAAACGCTCGATGCCGCGATCGGTTAAGGGATGCCGGAACATCTGCTCGAGCACACGGAACGGCACCGTGGCGATATCCGCTCCCAACCTGGCCGCCTCCAGCACATGGCGGGGGTGGCGGATGCTGGCCGCAATGACCTTCGTTGCAAACCCGTAATTGTCGAATATCCGGACGATATCCTCTACAACATCCATCCCCTCCTGGCCGATGTCGTCGATGCGGCCTATAAAAGGGCTGACAAAAGCCGCTCCGGCGCGCGCCGCCAGCAGGGCCTGAAGGGCGCTGAAAACAAGGGTGACATTGGCACGGATGCCCTCTCCAGCCAGAATCCGGACGGCCGACAACCCCTCTGGAGTCACCGGTATTTTCACCACAACATGCGGATCGATGGCCGCCAGCTCCCGCGCCTCCCGGAGAATCCCGTCAACGTCCTGGCTGATTACCTCGGCGCTGACGGGGCCCCGGACGATGGAGCAGATCTCCTTGATAATCCCGTGAAAATCACGGCCGCGCTCCTTGGAAACCAGGGTCGGGTTGGTGGTGACTCCGGAGATCACACCCCATTCCGCAGCCTTTCTAATTTCCTCCACATTGGCAGTATCCAGATAGATTTCCAAAGCGCCTCCACTCCTTGCTCTACACATTTATGTAATGCCTCTCTAAGCCTTGCCCGCGGAGCCGAAGAGCCGAATCTTCTCCCTGATCACCTGACAGGCCTTCTCCCGAGCGGGGCCCAAGATCCGGCGGGGGTCGATCTCTGAAGGATCGGCCTCCAGGCGTCGGCGGACCTCGGCCACAAAGGCCTCCCGGATATCGGTATCGATATTCACCTTCCGCACCCCCAGGGAGATCGCCCTTCTGATATCCTCGCCGGGGACACCCGAGGAGCCGTGCAGCACCAAAGGTACCCCGGTCAGTTTTCTGATCTGCGCCAGGCGGTCGAAGTCCAGCTCAGGTTTCCCGCGGTAGCGCCCGTGGGCGGTTCCGATAGACGGGGCCAGGGCATCAACCCCGGTCTCCTCTACAAAAAGCCTCGCCTCTTCCGGATCGGTAAAGAAAGCCTCCCGCTCGGAAACCCTGACCTCATCCTCTACACCCCGGATGCGGCCCAGTTCCCCTTCCACAGAGACCCCTACCGCATGGGCGACCTCGACGACCCTTTTGGTGATGTCGATATTCTCACTTAACGGGTGGTGCGATCCGTCGATCATGACCGATGTAAAGCCGTTCCTGATGCAGAGCATCACCTGTTGAAAGTCCGTTCCGTGGTCGAGATGCATGGCTACGGGCACACTGGCAGAAGCGGCAGCCTCCCGGATCAGGGCCACAATATAACCGATGCCTGCGTACTTGATGGCACCCTGGCTCGCCTGGATAATCACCGGAGAGCGTTCGGCCTCGGCCGCCCGAATAATAGCCTGAACGATCTCCATGTTGTTGCAGTTAAAGGCGCCGACTGCGTAACCGCCTGCTTCGGCGCGGGCGAGTATTTCCGCACATGTGACCAGACCCAAGGCTCAAAATCCCCCTATTCCTTGGAACGCCTTTTCCTGCTCTTCACCTTTCCCCGCCCTACCCACTGGAGGGTGCCGGGTTTAAGAACGATTTCCCAGGTGTTTTTGATGGCTTTGCAGTCCTCTTTGGTCTCGGCGCCGATCACGCCGACCGCTCCGCAGCGCGAGCATCGCAGCTCCACGCGTTCGGCGAAGATCTCCACCTCGATCTCCGGGTTCCCGCACTGGCAGGACAGCTTCCCTTCCGAAGCCAGTTTGTGCAAGAAGTCCAGAATCTCATACATAATCTCAGGGTTGGAAAAATAATCGGAAAACCCCAGATCCTCCGCCATCTCTCGCAGGGACTTCTCCTGTCTGGCGATGCACTTCTTCACCTTCCGCCGCGGTCCGATAAATCCCACCTCAAGCCCGGTCTCCTCGCAGATAAGGCTGATGACATCAGGGGACCAGATCTCTTTGAAGGAATACTGGTAAAGGTGCCTCGCTTCACACATCAAACAATCCAGCTGCATGTAGTAAACCTTTCTGTCTCTGGTAGCAATGGAGAGCAGGGGGGCTCCACAGTCACAGGAAAAGCGCACCGTCCTGTTCTGACCTGCAAAATGAAAAAGCGATAAAGTGTAGTATTTTATTTTTCCACATTCGGGGCAACGTAATGCAACTGCAGTAACTGCCTGAACGATCATGTGTCTAACCTCCTCCGCCTCTGCCGCCTCACATGCACCTTTTATTCTCCATCTATCTGTTAAATCCTTTAAAAAAATTCAGAAAGTTTACATTTGAGTGTCGCCCAGAGGCGCCTTCTGAAAACCGCTCCCCTCCGGCAGCATCTCCCCCCGGTAAACCCTGGGGACAGATGCCCTGATCACCGTGCGCCGTGCCTGCAGAAGCACCGGCGTCCCTACTTCCACACCTGGTATCTTGCCCACATCGACACAGCTTAATTCCATTCCGATCCTGCCCACGACCGGAGCGGAAGCACCGTTGATTATAACATAACCGGTGCCGACCGGGAAACCCAGATAATTCAAAACAATTTTTCCCATCACTTTGATGAGGTCCCCCATACCGACAGGGCGCGGGCTGACGTCGATGCCGAAGCCGTCGCTGTAGCCCACGGGTATCACCGCCAGGAGAGTATCCCGGCGCACCTTATGGGTTC
>JAALLR010000053.1_pt1 | contig 121147 bp, 118 predicted proteins | sample 7245931 | NCBI WGS metagenome assembly JAALLR01 (sample SAMN13049201, study PRJNA578106) | oil field metagenome | isolation source: filtered produced water from oil reservoir B9 | place: USA:offshore Texas | collected 2016 | reverse complement strand
ATGAGATTATGGGATAAAGAAACAAAAGATGTTCTTGATAAGGATGTTTATAGAAAGGACATGGGAGATGTTGTTGGAAAATACGAAGTTGTAGCTGAAAGAATTGGATGTTTATAAGCAAATATAATAAATGATTTGTAAATAGAGAGATTGTAGATAATTATAACCAATAAATAACATTTAAAATATTATTTGGTGAGCTCATGTACAAGGCAACAGTTACTATAAAGTTAAAAAAGGGAGTTTTAAACCCTGAGGGAAGAACCGTATTAAGGGCTTTAAATTTTTTAGGATACAACGAAGTAAAAGATGCTAAAACATTCAAAAAAGTAGAGCTCTTAATTGAAGGAGATAATGAAAGTGAAATCTTAAACAAAGTTGATGAAATGTGTAAAAAGTTACTTGCTAACCCAGTTATACACGACTACGAAATCGAACTTGAGAAAGTTGAATAATATTAAAAAACGCTAAAAAACTTCAGGTTTGTAATTTCTTCGCTCTGCTCAACTTTATTATTCTTTTAAAACTTTATTTTTCCGGTGAATTTAATGAATAAAAAGAAAAAACTGATTTTATTTGATTTAGATAGTACACTTGTTGACTGTGAAGTGATAGATGAAATAGCCAAAATAGCAGGTGTTGAAGACGAAGTTAAAAAAATAACCAAAGAAGCTATGGAAGGGAAATTAAACTTTGGAGAATCATTAAGAAAGAGAGTGAGCCTATTAAGTGGACTTCCTACTGAGAAAATAGATGATTTAGTTTCAAATTTAAAATTAATGGAAGGAGCAGAAGATACTATAAAAGAATTAAAAAATAGGGGCTACATCGTTGGAGTCGTTAGCGGTGGTTTTACCGTTGCTGCGGAAAGAATTAAAGAAAAACTTGGTTTGGATTATGCCATCGCAAATGAACTTTTAACAAATAACGGTAAATTAACCGGGGAAGTTAGAGGTCCAGTTATGGACGAATCTGCTAAAGGGAATATTTTAGAAGAATTGGCAAAAAAAGAAGGTATAGATCTTAAAGACACTGTAGTTGTTGGAGATGGGGCAAACGACATAAGTATGTTCAAGAAAGCAGGTTTAAAAATAGCCTTTTGTGCAAAAGAAATATTGAGGCAGAACGCTGATTTTTGCGTAGATAAAAAAGACCTAAGGGAAATTTTAAAATTTGCGCAATAATTTTTATTTTTTTATTTTTTTTATTATGTATGAGCTCTAACATTTTTTAAATTAACTTTTTAATAATGGAATATTTAACTACACAGTATAGTTAATGAAATCTATTTACTATTTTTTACAATGATTAATCACTAATAGAAAACTATATATATTAGTATTGATAATATAACCAAACACGGTTAAATCCGTTAAAAAGTTAATATAATTCAATAAACTATATGGGGTTGATAGTCATGTGTCATATGGAATTGTATATTTGTGGTTGTTGTAGGATGAAGGAGTACTTTCTGAAAAAAAAGAATAGGGCAATTAAGTGCTTTATTAATGGGAAATTAAGTGCTTTAAGTTATGGATAACGCTTGGATTAAGTCATGGAAAATACAATAGGTAAATACAATAAGTATGTATGAATATTAGAGTATGTAAGAATAAATATTTAGGGTGATTACTAATGGTTTCAAAACCTCATGGTGGAAAGTTAGTCAATAGAGTAGCTACAGAAAAAACAAAAGAGAAGATTTTGGAAGAACAGAATGAATTTTCAAAAGTTCAAATTAGAGAAGGGACTGCAATAGATTTGGAGAATATAGCACATGGAGTTTATTCACCACTAACAGGTTTCTTAAGAAAGGATGAATTCCAGTCAGTACTGGACAATATGAGACTACCTAATGAGTTACCTTGGAGTATTCCAATAGTTTTGGATGTAACTGAAAAAGAAAAGAACTTTGGAGAAGGGGATGTCATTTTACTCTATTACAATGATACCCCAATAGCAAAGATGCAGGTTGATGAGATTTACACGTACGATAAAAAAGAATTTGCAAAAAAAGTTTTCAAAACAGATGAAGAAGCCCATCCTGGTGTAGCTAAAACTTATGCATTAGGAGAATATTTGGTTGGCGGTGAAATTGAGCTTTTAAATGAGGTACCCAATCCGTTTAAAAGCCACACGTTAAGACCTGTCGAAACAAGGGCGTTATTTAAAGAGAAAGGTTGGGAAACTATTGTAGCATTCCAAACAAGAAACGTTCCTCATTTAGGACACGAGTATCTACAAAAGTTGGCACTAACCTTTGTTGACGGAGTTTTTGTAAACCCTGTTATTGGAAAGAAAAAGAAAGGGGATTACAAAGACGAGGTAATTTTAAAAGCCTATGAAACCCTGTTCGAGCACTACTATCCAAAAGATACAGACATTCTGGCAACAGTAAGATATGAGATGCGTTATGCTGGACCAAGGGAAGCAATACATCATGCAATAATGAGGAAAAACTTTGGATGTACTCATTTCATTGTTGGAAGGGATCATGCTGGAGTTGGGGATTACTACGGACCATATGAAGCTCAAGAAATATTCCAAAACTTCCCAGACTTAGAAATTTCTCCAATATTCTTCAGGGAGTTCTATTACTGTAAAAAATGTAATGCAATAGTTCATGATAGAATCTGCCCACACACGTCAGAATACAGGGAACACTTTAGCGGAACAAAAATTAGAAACATGATTGTTAATGGAGAACTACCTCCTGAGTACTTCATGAGAAAAGAAGTCTATGAAACAATAAGAAGCTTTGAAAACCCATTTGTGGATGAGTAATATGTTAGTGATACACCATTGGGATACGGACGGAATAACCTCAGCGGCTTTAACTATTAAGGCCTTAGGGCTAGATGATTTCATCAATATTGTGCCCCCTATCGGGGAATTTAGATTTGATGGAAGGGTAAAAAAACACATCGAAGAAGCAGAAAAGGTTTATATTTTAGACTTGAATCTCCCGCAAGAAGTGGAGGATGTAGAAAAAGATACTGTATTCATCGACCACCATCTGCAAAAAAAGATTAAAAATCCAAAAGTTAGGCAAGTAAATCCAATCTTAGAAAGGATGAACGGGAAGGAGTTCCCTTCAGCATCATTTGTGGTTTCTAACCACTTTTCACTGTGGAACTCCTGGAGCTCCCTTGGAGCAGTTGGGGATATTGGAAACAAAGCCTTTGAAATCCCCAAAACTTTAGAACTTTTAAAAACCGAAGGTTTAACAAAAAACGAAGCACTAAAACTTGTTCAGTTGATAGATTCAAATTATATAACAATGGACAGAAGTGCTGCGGAAAAAGCCGTTGAATTGGTTTTAAATCGACCACTTAAAGAACTTTTGGAGTATGAACCCTGGATTAAAAATCTCGAAGAGATAGAAAGAACCATCAAAGATGTCTTGTCAGGAATTGAGGTTAAAAATGACATTGCATTTATCGAATACTCAAGTCCTTTCAATATAATCTCAAAAATTGCAAGAAAAGCAGTTTGGGAGATGGGATATAACGGAGCAGTAGTTTTAAACAGGTCATTTCATGAAAAAGCCCAATTATACTTTAGGATTTCTCCAGATTTAAAAGAAAAAATAGATATGGAAGGAATAATTCAAATACTGAAAAATAGGGGATTCAATGCAGGTGGCAAAAGCGAAGTTTTAGGCATAATTTTTGAAAAAAATAGGATAGATGAAGTCTTAGGAATTATCAATGGATACTTAGCCAGTTTATAAAATAACTGAATGCACAGCGAATAAAACCAATAATAACGTAAGTAGGCCCAGGCTATATTCTTAGATTGAAATATAATAATAAATATTATATACTCAACCTGGATCGATAGGCCGTATAAAGACAATATATGTAGCATATACATGACAATATTCAATAAAAAAACAATTGGAGGGTATATCATGAGTGAAGAATTAAATAACGGTGAAAATTCACTTTTAAAAAATCTTGAGGATGGATTTACAATTTGGCTTACTGGCCCAAGTGGGGCAGGAAAATCAACTTTGGCTTATGCTTTAGAGAAAAAATTATTGGAAAAGGGATTTAGGGTTGAGATCTTAGATGGAGATGTAATAAGGAATACACTATATCCAAACATTGGATTTAGCAAGGAAGCTAGGGAAATGCATAACAGGGTGGTCATTCACCTGGCAAAACTACTTTCAAAAAATGGTGTAATAACAATAGTTTCCCTTATCTCACCATATCGGGCAGTTAGAGAATATGCAAGAAAAGAAATTCAAAACTTTATGGAAGTTTATATCCACAGCCCCCTTGAGGTCAGAATCCAGCGAGATCCAAAGGGACTCTATGCTAAGGCATTAAAAGGAGAAATTAAAGGACTAACTGGATATGACGGGGTTTATGAAGAACCTGAAAATCCAGAGCTTAAAATTGAGAGCCATAAAATGAGCATTGAAGAGGAAGTAGACACTGTGATACGAACTGCACAGAAACTCGGCTATCTTTAAGGTGGGCCTTATGCTACTCTTCACATTTCTTGGTTTTGTGGTGGGTGTACTTGTTGGGCTAACTGGAGTGGGAGGAGGGGCATTAATGACCCCTTCTTTGATATTTTTAGGCGTTGAACCACTAACGGCAGTAGGCACTGATTTAGTATATGCATCTGTCACAAAAATATTTGGAACGATCTTCCATAGAAAAAAAGGAAATATTGAGCTAGATACTTCTTTAAAATTATTTGCGGGTAGTTTTCCAGCTATAATAATAGGCTCTCAAATTTTAAGATATGTCAATAGGGACCTTATAAACCATCATTTAACTGTGTTTCTTGGTATAATCCTAATAATAACTTCCATATTGAGTTTAAGAAAAGGTAGATTTGAAGGACGTAAGAGTCTTAAATTCTTGACTTTGATACTACTTGGATTTTTCGTGGGATTGGTAGTTCAATTCACTTCGGTAGGTGCCGGCGTTTTAGTGGGATTTATACTTGCTAACTTTACCACATTAAATCCCCGTTATGTTGTGGGTACTACAGTCTTTTATGGATTAATGCTCTCCTTAGTTAGTGCTGCAAGCCACATTAGCCTAGGTAATGTTAACTATTATTTATCACTGTGGCTAGTTCTTGGAACCATTCCTGGTGTTTATTTCGGCACCCACTTAAATTCAATTATCAAAAAAGATAAGCTTAGAAGGGTTATCAATATGCTAATCTTATTTACGGGAATGGTAACCATAGCAAGTGTGTTTAATGGGTTTAAACCCTGATACATATTTCTCTTTTTAATATCTTTTTAATTACCAAATAAATTCAAAAACTGACATTGAAATAGCAAATATAAAAATAGTGGTATTACTGGCAGGAATTTGTCCATTTAATCAAATCTAGTTTATTTACAATTCTTACATACATTGCAACCTTACCTTCATTTAAACTTTGCACTGGAGGTTAAAATAATGGCATTATGACGTATTAAAACAGGTGATAGAAAAATGGATGTTAAAAAAATATTTACTGACATCTTAATAATCGGCGGTGGAGCTGCAGGATGTCAGGCCGCAATAAGGGCAAAGGAGATAGATAAAAATTTAGATGTCCTAATAGTAGAAAAAGCCAATATAATTAGAAGTGGCTGCTTAGCTGCTGGAGTTAATGCCATAAATGCTTATTTAAATGAGGGAGAAACTCCAGAAAGTTATGTAGAATATGTAAAAAAGGAATCTTCTGGTCTTATAAGGGAGGATTTAACATACACAATAGGAAAAAGATTAAACAAAATGGCAAAAAAACTAGAAGAGTATGGGTTGCCCATTCAAAAAGATGAAAACGGTCGATACGTGGCCAGAGGAAAGCGAAGTATAAAAATTAATGGAGAAAGTATAAAGCCAATTTTAGCAGAGGCTACTTTAAAAGCAGGTGTTAAGGTTTTAAACAATACAATAGCTACGAATTATATTTTAAAAGATGAAACAGTTTGCGGAGCTTATGCTTTTTCTATAAAAGAGAATAAATTTTACGTAATAATGGCAAAAGCAGTAATATGTACAACAGGTGGGGCTTCAGGCATATACAAACCAAACAACCCTGGTGCGGCAAGACATAAAATGTGGTATTCTCCGTTTAATACTGGCGCAGGATTTGCAATGGGGCTTAGGGCCGGGGCAGAAATGACAACGTTTGAAATGAGATTTATAGCTCTAAGGGTAAAGGACGTAATATCTCCAACAGGAACTATTGCACAGGGAGTTAAAGTATCACAGATAAATGCACTTGGAGAAAAATACATGGAGAAATATGAAAATAACACTACACCAATGAGATTGTATGCGACTTTGATTGAAAATCTTGAAGGAAGGGGGCCTTGCTATCTTGATACAAGGGGAATAAGCGATGAAGATGTTCAAAAGTTAAAAGAAGCCTATTTAAGTATGTCACCAGGGATTATTTTAAAATGGAAAGATGAAAAAATAAATCCTAAAAACACGCCTATTGAGATATGCGGATCTGAACCCTATATCGTGGGAGGTCATGGACAGGCAGGATATTGGGTAGATATCAATAGAAAAACAACCTTGGAAGGATTATATGCAGCAGGGGATGTAGTCGGAGGTTCGCCTAAAAAATATGTTACAGGATGTATGGCCGAAGGCGAAATAGCAGTAGAAGCAGCAATAGAATATATAAAAAGCATGGAAAATGACATAGAAATAGACGAGCAAGAAATAGCAAAAGAAATAGATAGGGTATTCTACCCATTAAACAATAAAAAAGGAGAATTCTCTCCTGATGAAATAGAAGAAAGAATGCAAAAAGTAATGGACGAATATGCTGGTGGGATATCTTCCTATTATCGGGTAAATGAATCAAAACTTTTAATTGCAAGAGAACTGCTAAAAGCCATTGAAGAAGACCTTAGTAAAATAAAAGTTAGAAACAGGTATGAATTGATGAAATATCACGAAGTGGTAGATAGAATATTGGTTGCTAGGGCGGTAGTGGAACATTTGTTATATCGTAAAGAAACACGGTGGAAATGTTATCAGGAAAGGGTTGATTATCCTGAAATAGACGATAATTGGTTTAAGTTTATAAATTCCAAATATAATAGTCAAACGAATGACATAGAGATTATAGAACGGGAATATGAGAAATTTAATCCGGTGATCAATAATGACCATTAGGATAATAGAAGAGATATGCATAGGTTGTGGATTATGTACAAAAGTATGTCCAGGTAATTTACTGTACCAGAGGGAAGATGGAAAATCGGAAATTATGGACAAGAGAGATTGCTGGGATTGCGCAGCGTGTGTTAAGGAGTGTCCAGTAAATGCTATAGAAATGTATCTTCAACCTGAAATAGGTGGTAGAGGTTCAACATTAAAAGCTAAAAAAACAGATGATAGTATAGTATGGATAATAACAGATAATAATGGCGAAGAGGAGGTTATAGAAGTAAAGAATAAAAAAACATTTGATATGTAGTTATGAATACTGAACAGAGTGGAAGACTAAACTGTATATTAATTAGTATACGTGAATAAATCATATATACTTATATCACTATATTACAACTACTCATAGTAAACTGTAAGATGGATCAAAAACTTTATACAATCTAAGAATCAAAAGGTAAAACCAAAAAGTTTAAGAACAAAATCAAACGTGGTACAGTGGTTGAAAAGAGATTAAAGCCTTATGTGGTAATAAAGGAACTTTCTAGGAAACATGGTTTAAAAAACGAAGAAAAAATATTGCTGGGGACAGATGGAAGTATAACCAATCTTTTAGAAATACTGTTCGAATGTGAAGTTGTTGTAAAAACCATATATCAAGAAATCATGGATGACATAAATCACAGAACTGTAGTACTTGAAGTTGAAGGAATTCCATTGATCTATGCAGTATCAAAAATCCCCCTTAAGAATATTGAGGAAGATCATATAAGGGAGGGTATTAAACGAGATTTACTATCTGCAGATATCCCCATAGGCAAAATCTTAAAAATTCACAATTTAGAGACTAGAAGAGAAATAGTAAATATCGATGTTAAAGAAATAACTGAAGAAGTTCAAGTTCTTCTTAAAACCAATAAAAAAATACTGCCTCAGAGAACCTACAATATAATCCATAAAAACAAAGTCTTAATGGAGATAACTGAGGTGTTTAATGTAAGAGATTATATATAATATTAATATAAGTACTCATTCCTAAAACGACTATAATCTCCTTTTGCAACATACCTTTTTTAAGGTCGGAGTAAATATACTTAATTATAAAACATCTACATGGAGGGGGGTCAGATGTTAAGGGAAGCAATGTTCTATGAAGACATGGGGGACACCAAAGTCAAATGCAATATTTGCCCAAGGCACTGCGTAATTCCAGAGAATAAGAGGGGATTCTGCAAGGGAAGGGAAAACATAAAAGGTAAACTATATGCCATAAACTATGGTAAGGTGAGCTCTGCTGCAATTGATCCTATTGAGAAAAAACCATTGTTCCATTTCCACCCTGGTTCAAGTGTATTTTCAATTGCCACAGGAGGTTGCAACTTTAGATGCAAACACTGTCAAAATTGGCAAATAAGTCAGTATGCTCCTGATGAAATTCTTTACACCGAGCTCTATCCCAACGATATTGTACAAATGGTTTCAAAGTATGAATGTGATGGAATAGCTTATACCTATACTGAACCAACAATTTTTTATGAGCTAATGTACGATACCATCGAATCTTCAAAAAGGGATGGTCTTTTTAACGTAATGGTAACCAATGGATACATAGAAAAAGAACCATTGAAAAATCTTAAAATAGATGCTATGAACATCGACATTAAAGGAAACGAAAACTTTTACAAAGAGGTATGCTTTGCCAAACTTCAACCTGTTTTGGAGACCTGTGTTTTAGCGAAGAAATTGGGAATACATATTGAAATTACCAATTTAATAATTCCTACATACAACGACAGTATCGAAGATATAATGAATATAATAGATTTTGTAAAGAATAAACTTGGAAAAGAAACCCCACTACATTTTACTGGGTTTCATCCCGATTATAAACTACTGGATATTCCATCAACAAGTGTTGAAATACTTAGAAAAGCTAGGGAGTTGGCATTGGAAGAAGGTTTGAAGTACGTATATGTAGGAAATGTTCCGGAATATGGTGGAGAAAATACCTACTGTCCAAACTGTGGAAATCTACTGGTTGAAAGATACGGGTTTTCGGTATCCTCCAACAATCTTGACACTTCGTCAGGAGCTCCAAAATGTCCAAACTGTGGGGAAAAAATAGACATAATAATTTAATAAGTATTATTTTATGTAACTGAAACGGATAAGCTATTTATCCAGGTGGTTACTATTTTAATTTAAATACTGTAATAATTCTAAAGGTGATTTTTTGAGATACCTCCAACTTTGTACTATAGATTATGCAAAGAAAATTGTCAGGGAATCTATTAAGGAATTGGAAGATTTTGAAGAAGTTAACTTGTTTGAGGGAATAAATAGGATTCTCGGAGAGGACGTATTCTCAAATGTGGACGTACCTCCTTTTGACCGGTCAAAAATGGATGGTTATGCAGTTAAGGCTGAGGACACTTACGAAGCTGAAGAAGATAATCCCATAACTTTAGAAGTAGTTGATAGTGTAAAAGCAGGGGGATTTTCTGATATAGAAATTAAAAATGGAGAATGTATTGAAATAGCCACTGGAGCTCCTATCCCCAAGGGTGCAAATGCTGTTGTTATGGTAGAATATACCGAAAGGATTGGAAACAGGGTGAAAATTTATAGTGCAGTTTCCCCACATGAAAATATCCAATACTGTGGAAACGACATGATGGCTGGAGAGCTTATTCTAAGGGAAGGTATGAAACTTTCACCAAGGGATATAGGAGCACTTGCAGCAGTTGGAAAGGGAAAAATTAAGGTAAAGAAAAATCTAAGTATTGGACTTATATCAACCGGAAACGAGCTTATAAATCCTGATGAGGAATTGAAACCATATAAAATTTATGATGTAAATACCTACACACTGGCGTCTTCAATTAAGGAAAAAGGATGGGATTTTAAGTTTTACGGTATTGTCGGAGACAATAAGGAAGATTTAAAAAACTCCATAAAAAATGCATTAAATGAGGATGTTGTTATTTTAAGTGGGGGTACTTCTGCAGGTGTTGGGGATTTAACAAGTACTGTAATTCAAGAGCTCGGTGGAGAAATTTTAGTACATGGGATGAAAATAAAACCTGGAAAACCTACAATTATTGGAAAAGTAGGTAAAAAACTTATAGTTGGACTTCCAGGATACCCAACATCGTGTTTAACCATATTTGATGTTCTTTTTGAAGATGTTGATGGTAATAAAAAAACAATTAGTGCAAATTTCCCAATTAGATACCTCTCTGCAAAAGGTAGGGAAGAGTATCTTCCAGTTTCAGTTGTTAAAGGGCAGGATGGATATAGTGCATACCCAATAACGAAGGGAAGTGGTGCAATAACTTCATTAACCTATGCAGATGGATACATTGTTGTTGATGAAAATAAAGAGATTTTAGAAAATGAAGTTGTAGAAGTTCACCTATTTGGAGATATTAAAATTGGTTTAAGTATTATTGGTAGCCATTGTGTAGGGGTTGATGTGATACTACATAGGGGTGGTCTCTATGCAAAAACCATAAATGTTGGTTCCCTTGGTGGATTAATGGCAATTAAAAGAGGGGAAGCAGACATTTCAGGAATTCACCTACTTGGTGAAGACGGGGAATATAACATTCCATTCATAAAAAAGTACAAACTTAAGAACGCGGTACTTATAAGAGGCTATATCAGAAAACAGGGTTTTATGTTTAAAAAGGATTTGAATATCAATAGTATGGATGATATCATTAAAAATATTGATAAATATAAATTTATAAACAGAAATAAAGGAGCAGGAACAAGAATATTATTTGATAAATTTTTAAAGGAAAATGGTATTGATAAAAAAGATATAAAAGGTTACGAAATTGAGGCAAAAACACACTCTGCGGTAGGAGCTGCTGTAACTATGGGGAAAGCAGATATTGGTATTGGTATTGAAACTATTGCCAAAAAATATGGGTTGGAATTTATACCTATTGGGGATGAAAATTACGATTTCCTTATCAAGTCAGAAAAGCTGGAAGATGAAGAAGTTAAGAAATTCATCGAAACTCTTAAAAAAGTTGAATTACCGTTTAAAAAGCCTGAAAATTGTGGGGAGATTATATTTGAATGCTAATGTGTGCAGTTTTAACATAAAAGATACAATTATATTTTTTCGGCAAACAATCAAATTAGAATCTATAAAACTCTATAAGGGGCATTAAAATGCATCATTTTAAAGATTACTTATCTCATGTTGATTTTGAAAGTCTATTAAATATCGAAAAAGATAGACGTGGTGTTGAAAAAGATAGATTAGTGTTTATAGGAATAGCAAACGTTGCGTATTATCGTTGGTGTGCTATGAAATCAGTATTAAAGAGCAGAGTGCGTGAATTAGGGAATTTTAAAGCATATGTAGAAAATAGGATATATTATTCATATATCTTGGGATTAATTGACGACATACCTAAAAATGAGGAAAAATTATTGGATATCGGCGATGAAATTAGATTTAGGGACATAGATAAATTATTTAAAGAAAAAACTGAACAGTTTGTAAATATTGAGGACTTAATCACCTCTAATGAAGAAAAAACCAATAACTCCATAGAAAATTATATGTTATATGAAGCTATGGAATTATCAAAAGAATATCCCAATATACTTGGAGAGTATCTTCATGAAAAAATTGCCAAAAAATATCTTACCTTTAGATGGAATTTTAAATGGAAAGATTATGCTCTTATCGGTATGCCTGATGGGATTACTAATGATTTTATTTATGAGTTTAAAACTACTCGAAATGAGTATCTTAAAAGACATATTAGACCAGTAGCATTTATTCAAGCGGATCTTTATGGTTACTTCTTCAAAAGAAATAATAAAAAAGTCCAAATATTCGTACTGAACCAAAATGAAACTGAAACTTATAAAAATAATGTAGATAAAAACGATGCTCTAAACATTCTTAAAAAATTTAAAAGTATTGATAATGGAGATACTCCGCCACATCCTAAATCATGGAAATGCAAATCTTGTGAATTTAAATGTGTATTAAATCAAAATAATACAAGATACTTTGATATATGTGATAGTGTAAAGTATAAGAGTTTATTAGAGTATGTGGAAGTTCATAAAAATGATAATAATAATGTTACCAATAACGACTATAAACCTAAAATAGAAGATTTTTTCAAATAGAAAATGTATTTCAAAAAATTATTCTAACTTCAAAATATCTCCCAAATCCATACCCCTCATAACTTTATCTTTTATTAAATTCTCTTTCTGTTTTATTTTTTTAACATTTTCAATTACCTCATTTATTTTATCTCGTCCAATAACTACCACTCCATTACAATCTCCAACAATAATATCTCCAGGATTTACTACCTCACCACCGCAGACGATTGGGATATTAACCTCACCATTGTTTAGTGGTTTTCCAGCATTTGGAACTGTGTATTTAGAAAATACGGGAAATTTTAGGGATTTAATGTCTTCCACATCCCTTACGCTTCCATCGATTACTATCGCTATAACCCCTTTTAATTTTGCGTTTGTAGATGCTAACCCACCCCAAACTGCTGTTTTTGCCCCTTCTGTATCAACTACAATTATCTTATTTCTTGCATATTTTATTGTATTTACAACGGTTCCCCAGTCATCTCCTGAGGTTTTTACAGTAATGGCCTCTCCAAAAACAATCTTTTGGTCAGGGATAATGGGCTTAATATTTTTTAAAATCCTTGCTCCAGCATCACACAAGTTTGGAACAGATACTTCTTTTAAAATTCTCATAGTATCACTTTTATGCAAATTTAAAAACAATTGGTGTTAAAAATATATAATAGGAAGTATAAAAGTTTAAATGAAGAGTGGAAATTTATGCATGTGTTATCCATGATCGGCATAGAATATTTATTAAAGGGGGGAGAAATTATGTTATCTCTTGAAGATGGGACTTTTGCAGTTAAATTTGCAAGAAGTGTAATTAAACATTATTTGAAGGGAGAAAATATCATAGTTAAAGATTACCCTGATAAATTTGATGAAAATAGGGGTGTCTTCGTATCACTTCATACATACCCTGGGCACGATCTTAGGGGGTGTATAGGTGTACCCGAACCTATAATGCCTCTAATAGAGGCATTAAAAGAGGCTGCAATAAGTGCTGCCATTAATGACCCTAGATTTCCTCCAGTGGATATTTATGAATTGGAAAATATAATTATTGAAATAAGTATTTTAACAGCACCTAAGTTAGTGCAAGTTAGCGATCCATTGGAGTATCTTGAAAAAATAGAAATCGGAAAGGATGGTTTAATTATTGAGTTTGGCTCATACCGTGGATTGTTATTACCTCAGGTACCTGTAAAATATGGGTGGGATGTACCCCAATACCTATCAAACCTATGTATGAAGGCAGGAATATCTCCAACAGCATGGATTGAAGAGGATGTAAAAATTTATTCATTCGAAGCCCAGATTTTCGAAGAGTTAGAGCCTAATGGACACGTAGTCGAAAAAGATATTTATACGGTTGCTAATAGGGGTTAATAAACTTAATATAAATAATTCATTTTTACAGTTTTCAATATGTCAAAAGTGAGCTCCCAACGTGTTTGTTGTCAGGTGACAAACCCGTGGTTTATAGCAGTGTGCAATTTTAAGTCACTAACCAATACATTAAAATTAAATAGTTGTAGTAAATAAGCCCAATTTAATTTAACAAGGTATATTTTATGTTTAAATAAAATTTAATTGTATTCATTAGTTGAGTAAGTAATGCACACCACTATAATAGGACCTCATTAAATTTATTCATTTTTTACAATTTATAGTGCTCGACATAACAAACTTAAATATATCCTTCAAAATATGCCTACTCAACTTCGTTGAGTAGGTATCGGATTTTGGAATCACCAACGAAGTTGGTGAGCTATGAAAACCGTTAGGTTTTCGTTCAATCAAAATCTCTCGACGAAACCGAAGGTTTCGTGAGTTCGACAAAAACCAAAGGTTTTTGTGAATCGACAAATCACTTTGTGATTTGTCTCGATCAGCAAATCTTCGATTTGCTTCGATTTTCTAAAAGGTTTTGTCTTTAACTATAATTGGTGATATTGTGGTTGATATATTGCCTATTGACGATTTTGCAAATGTTAATAATATTTATACAAAAATTAAAGAAAAAATTGAAAATTATGATGGAGTTATAAGGGTTATCACACACCACGATACAGATGGATTGACATCTGGAGCCATTGTTGTAGATACATTATATCGGCAAAACAAAAATTTTCATTTAAGTGTTGTGGAAAATCTCTCAAATGAGGTTATTGAGAAACTAAGTGAAGAAGATGAGTATGGTTTATACATATTCTGTGATATGGGAAGTGGGCAAATAGATGAGCTCCTGAGCAAAAATTTTAATGCCATTATTTTGGATCACCACCCTCCTCTAAGAAAAGAGTATGAAATTAAAAATATATTACAGCTCAACCCTCATCTGTTTGGTGTAAATGGTGCAAAAGAGCTCTCTGCAAGTGGAGTATGTTATTTAGTAGCGAGGGAATTTGGGTACTATGATCTCAGTGTTTTGGCTATTACTGGAGCAATTGGGGATATGCAACATAAACCATTTACCGGATTGAATAAATTCATATTAAACGAAGGTAGAAGATATAGACATATTAAAAGCATTTTAAAAGATATAGTTTTTAACTGCTATGATTTGCCGATTTGGAAATCTATTCTTTATTCCACCCAGCCATATATAGGGGAACTAAATGGTAGGGATAAAATTTTAGAATTCTTGAATAAAATCGACATAGATCCTGAAAAAATAGAACTTTCAGGTGACGAGGAGCAGAGACTTATATCTGCCCTTATGAAATACGTCAATAAAGAAGATATCGTCGTTGATAGGTATATTATAGATCATAAAATTAACGACGCCTTTTATCTATCTGAGATTCTAAATGCCTGTGGTAGAACGGGAATGACTTCAATAGGAATTGGTGTAGCACTTGAAGATGAAGAATGCATAAAAACTGCTAAGGAGATATACGAGAAATACAAGGGGGAGTTAATTGAAGAACTAAAAGAGGTTGAAATAAAATCCTTAAATAATATAGAATACTTTTTCGGAAAAAAGGGTACTACAGGACTTATAGCTTCATTAATGGTAAAAGATAAACCTGTCTTAGGTATTTATGAAGAAGGAGAATTCTATAAAATATCTTCAAGAGGTAACAACTATTTGGTAAATAATGGATTGAACTTATCAGAAGCTATGGGAATTGCAAAAGAATTTGGAGGAAATGGTGGAGGACATAATGTAGCTTCTGGAGCTTCGATTCCAAAGGAACATTTAAACGAATTTTTGAAAAAAGTTGATGAATTAGTTGGGACTCAGATGAAAAATAACGATTAATAGGGATATTAATTTAATGATAGGTTCAAGGTGATAACTTGAGAATCTTTGATATTAAAAGAGAAACTAAAGAAACTAAAATTGAATTAAAAATAAACATCGATGGAAAGGGGGAGTATGATATAAATACTGGAATTCCATTTTTTGACCATATTTTATCATCCTTTGCAAAACATGGTGCATTTGACCTATCTTTAAATGCAAATGGGGACTTAGAAGTTGATGATCATCACACAATTGAAGATGTTGGAATTTGTCTTGGAATGGCATTAGATAAGCTGGAAAAAAAGAATATAAAAAGGTTTGGCTGGGCAATTGTTCCAATGGATGAGGCTAGAGCCATGGTTTCAATAGATTTGGGTGGAAGGCCTTATGTTGTGGGAGATTATACTCCAAATAGGGATAAAGTTGGAGATTTTTCAACTGAGAACGTTGTTCATTTTTTTGAGTCCTTGGCAAACCATGGAAGAATGAATATACACTTTGAAGTAGTTGGAAAAAATGAACACCACAAAATAGAAGCTCTGTTTAAGGCATTTGGAATAGCCCTTGATATCGCAACTCAAAAAGATGATAGAAAGGGGGTTGTAAGTACTAAAGGAATTTTATAGTTTAAGTCAGTATTATTTAACATTTCAAAGTTTTATTTAATTTATAAATTAATGCACTTATTGATACAGTAGGGGAGGTAAAAAATGTTGGAATACTTTGCTGAAATTTTAAGTATTTTGATAAGTATGGTGATATTAAAAAATATTGAGAATTATTTTAAAAGTAGAAATTTTGAAGATAATAGTGTATTAAAATGGATTTTTGAGTTTGTATATTGGGGCATTTGCTTCGTAGTTATGATTCTAATACTTGCCATTACTTGGGTAATATTTGGATTTGAAACACTTGGCAATATAGAGTCTGCAATTTTTCTATCTTCAATAAATGGATTCTCAAGTAGGGTTTTTGGATATACTGAATTTTGGATATTGGTCTTACTAACCATATATTTTGGAATAATGTATGCTGGTATTATAGGTGTTATTTTATCAGTTGCAGTATTTGTCTTTACTAACTATTGTGGCGAATTGTTAGATATTACAGACAATATGAAGAAATTTAAATTTTTAATTCTAAAATTAAAAGCAAATATTGTTAAGTCAAAATAATTTTGTTAAAAATGCATCTAAATTAAAATAAAATTAACTAAAAGAATTAATATTACACATTTAAAAAAGGTTGCATCCCAACCCTTTTTAAAGTGTTGGATCCAAATCTGAAACATTTGGAAGAGGCTAGATCCAAAAAGGAGTATTTTGTTTACTCAAAGCTTTATATTTTATCAAATATATACTTAAATACCGCTTTCTGAGCATGCAATCTATTCTCTGCTTCATCGTAAACTACAGAATGTTTTCCATCTATAACTTCGTCTGTAATTTCCATACCCCTGTTTGCAGGTAAACAGTGCATTACTATTGCATCCTCTTTAGCATATCCAAGGAGCTCTTTATTTATTTGGTACGGTGGGAATATCTTTAACACTTCATCCAAATTTTTGTTTTTATCACTCATGCTTATCCAAACATCAGTATATAATATGTCTGCATCTTTAGCCCCTTCGATTGGATCGTTAGTTAATGTTATACTTCCTTCCCCATATTCATTGATTGCTTCAAGAGCTCTTTTTACATACATTGCGTTTGGCTCGTATCCTGCAGGGGTTGCAACACATACATCCATCCCAAGTATTGCACCTGCAATCATTAATGAATTGCATACATTGTTTCCGTCCCCTAAATAAGTTAATTTAAGTCCTTTAAGCTCATTCTTATATTCTTTTATTGTTAGCATATCTGCGAGAATTTGACAAGGATGTGCAAGGCTACTTAATGCATTTATAACTGGAACATCCCCGTATTTTGCCAAATCTTCAAGTGTTTTATGGTTCTTAACTCTGGCAACAATGGCATCAACGTATCTACTTAATACCTTTGCAGTATCCTTTATACTTTCTTTTTTCCCAAGATGTATCTCCCCTTCATTCATTATTATTGAATGTCCCCCAAGTTCGTTGACTGCAAAGTCAAAGCTTATTCTAGTTCTGGTTGAAGGGCTTTCGAATATTAGGGCTATACTTTTGTCTTTTAATAGCTTCTCATGGCTGTATCTATTTTTTTTAAAGTATTCCGCATCCTTAATAATGCCTTCAAGTTCTTCCCTGCTTAAGTTACATAAAGTTAGTAAGTGCATCCTATCACCGTATTTATTCCAACATCTGGTCCAAAATTATAAACATTATTTTTAACCATTATTATCTTATTAGAAAAGTATTAATTTAATATATCTACTATTTAAAATATAACATTAATACCATATATCACAACATCTGTAGCGAGTGAAATTATGCATTATTTTTCCGAGAATCCGGAGTCAAAACACAATGAAATGATTATTGAAGGGATTATACGAGATAAGAGATTATCATTTAAAACAGATACTGGAGTTTTTTCTCCTAATAAAATAGATAAAGGTACAAAAATATTAACTGAATCAATAGAAGTAAGTAAAGATGACGATATTCTTGATGTGGGCTGTGGATATGGCGTTATCGGAATTTCTTTGGCAGATGAAGTTAATTCTGTTACAATGACCGATTTAAATAAAAGATCTGTAAAACTAACAAAGTACAATATAAAATTAAATAATTTAGAAAGTTTAAACATAGAAGTATTCCAAGGGGATCTCTACGATAAAGTTAAGGGTAAAAAATACGATGTTATAATATCCAATCCACCTATAAAGGCAGGAAAAAAAGTAATACATAAAATAATAAGTGAAGGTAAAGAGTTGTTAAAGGAAAATGGCACTATTTGGTTAGTTATTCAGACAAAACACGGTGCAAAATCTCTTGCAAAATTTATGGAAGAAGTTTTTGGAAATGTGGAAACGGTTACGATTAAGGGCGGATATAGGGTTTTAAAATCCAAGAAAAATGTATAAGGAGATATTATGATTGAATACATTTTTGGTTTAGTTGGGCTTCTCATAGCATCCATTCACGACTTCAAAAGTAGGGAAATTGAAGATTATATTTGGATTTCCATGGTAGTTTTTGGGTTTTTGTACAGTATATACATGTCATTCAGTACTGGAAATTATTCCTTTTTGATAAATTCAATTTCTGGATTTGTAGTATGTTTTATACTGGGCTATTTAATGTTTTTATTTGGCATAGGTGGGGGAGATGGTAAAATATTAATGGGATTGGGAGCTCTTGTTCCAAAGTACCAAATGCCAACATATACTATTTTGGGTAGTCTTTTAAGTGTCAACTATGTTCCATCGTTTCCAATAATAGTATTTATAAACGGAATGTTTTTTATGATTTTTCTGCCGATAGTGATTTTATTAAGGAATTTGATGAAAGGAATAAGGCCTAAAAACTTAAGGAAATTTCTTTTAATGTGTTTTGGAGAAAAAATGAGAGTAAAGGATGCAAAAGAAAAAAATAGGTTAATATTAGGTCATGAAAACAACTTTAAATTATTACCATCCGCAGATGACGATGATTTTTCAAACTATAATGACGATGAAGAAATATGGGTAACTCCTATGATACCGTTAATAATCCCAATAACTATCTCATACATAGTAACTCCTATAATAGGGGATAAAATAATTCATTTAATAGTCCCTATTTAATTAAAAGTTAATCTCTATCCCATAAATCTTTTCAATATTTTCTTTGTGGATTTTGAAACACTTTTCTTCGTCAATTAATCCAGAATTTATTAGGTTTCTCGTTCTTCTTGGGACAGTTTTTATTCCAAGAACTACTCCTGGCCTTTTAAGGTCATCGATATAGTCGGTTTCCATTACAAACCTGGAAGATTTTTTTGCAGCTTCATCACAAGGTTTTGAAGCTATTATTGAAGGAAATATTCCGTATTTTTCTCCTTCTAAAACCATGTCTCCACAGTGGTGTTTTACAACTTTTTCAGGATCCAAAGAAACAGACTTTGCCATATTATTAAACTCTCTAAATTGTTCTTCTGATGCAGTTTCTGCATGAATTTGAATAGCACAATCTAAATCTTTTGCCAGTTCCATTGAGTATAATAGTATTTCATTGGAAGCTCTCCATATGTTCTCATCTACAGGATAGTGAGGTCTTCCAACTTCTCCAATTCCAACTAAAAATTCATTTTCTTCAACAAGTTTTTTTGCATAGTTAAGGCCTTCTATGATTTTATCTTTGGCTTTTTCTAGGGGAATGCCGTTTTTAACCATAAAGGTTAATTCAGCAGGATGAACTCCAACTAAACCAAATGCTTTTACACCATCTATGCTGTTTATTGTATTTAAATCATTTATTAAGTCATCCATAGGTTTTGTTAATTCAGCATCTCCAAATGCAGGTTTGTTTAATACAATCATTACCTTTCCACCTGCATTTTTAAAAATTTTAGCTACTTTCTCAGCCCCATGCCCATTTACTCCATCTACATGAATGTGATTATCAGTTACCGGCAGATTTTTCAAAATATCCATTTTATCACTTAGTTTCTTTTAATTTTATTATCTATTATCTCTTACTCATTTTAGAGCTCCAAATATAGAGGGGGTTTCCTTTATAGTTAATCAGCTTTAAGCATTCAATAGGCTGTTCACCATGAAGAGGTTTTATAATTAGGTCACAGCTCACCTTCTTAGCTATGTCATAAATAAACGGCTGTAAATCCCTTGGAGGTCTGATAGAGTATATTAAATCAGATCCTCTGTAAATGTCCATATTTGGGTTAAATATATCATCAACAACACCATTTAGTAATTGATTTCTTGCTTCTTCTATAGCTTTTTCATTTGCATCTACAACAGTTATGTTTGCCCCATTTTCTTTTAATTTTTTAGCTACTTCGAAGTAGAACCCAACACCTATTTCAATTATTTTTGGTTTTCCCACTGGATTCGAAAATCTCTGATTTTCGTAACCTACCGGATTCGGAAGCCTTTGGCTTCCGTAACCTACTGGATTCGAAAACCGAAGGTTTTCGTAATTTCCGTCTTTTAGTCCGTAATTCTGATAAATATAATCAAAAACATATTCCATGAAATCCCTCAAGCGTATTTTGTTAGATTCGTATGATGATATTGGTATTATGGTCGTTCTAGGACTTTATAAAATTTTATATTTATAAATAATAAATAAAACTTTGAAAAATATGGGTGTAAATTAGTTGTTTGCGAAATTTATTGGAATTTGTTCATATATTACAAATTTTTAAAATGGTTGTTATTATTGCTTTAAATTTTAAAATAAAGGAAATGGATCCTAAAATATATGACAAAACCCAGTTTGCCGATTAATTTTATTGGAGTTAATATTCAATATCTAACGCAAACAACTATGATTGTAAACGACTTATAATAAATGATATAAACCATACGGATATAGTTTTTGTTATAATTTGTAACTTAATGAGGGGGTTTGAATGGTTGTATTGATAGTTATAGCTCCAAAAGATTTTAGAGACGATGAACTTTTTGATCCATTGCAGGTGTTTTATAATAAAAATATTGCTGCACAGATGGTTTCAACTACCGTAGGGGAACACACGGGAATGTTGGGGGGAAGAGCAACAACAAAAAGGACTATTAACGATGTAAATGTTGATGATTTTGATGCTATAATGATTGTAGGGGGCATAGGATCTAAAAAATACCTCTGGAACAATGAAGATTTGATAGATCTTGTAAAAAAATTCTATGAAAAAGGAAAAATAGTTTCTGCAATATGTCTTTCTCCAGTGGTTTTAGCTAAGGCAGGTATTTTAAAAGGTAAAAAAGCTACAGTATATCCTGTAAAAGAAGCAATAGACATACTAAAAGAAAATGGTGCCGAGTACGTCGATGAAGGCGTAGTTACAGATGGAAACATCATAACTGCTAAAGGTCCAGAATTTACAATAGTATTTGGAAATAAAATAGCTGAAATGCTTGAGAAATAACTTTTTTAATTTAACTTTTTTAATAAATTAATTTATTAATTTTTTTAATTTAATTTAATATTTATTAAAAATTGTTAACATTAAGGTAATATTAGGTAATAGCATGAATGCGAACACTAACTCCAGAGATAACATAACCAAAACAAAATCTGTTCAGAATCCAGGGGAATCTAAAATAAAGTATCAAAAAATAGGCGACATATTGATTGTTAAAAGAAGTTTAACAGACGATGAAATAAAAGAACTTGTTAAAAGAACCAACTGCAGGACTATAGTCAAATATAGTACACATATAACCGGAGATTTTAGAACTCCCCGTGTAAGGGTGATCTATAGCAGTAATATGGGCAGTAACGATAATAACGAAACTGAAACAATTCACAAAGAACATGGTTGTAGATTTAAAATAGATGTTTCAAAGGTAATGTGGAGCATGGGGAATATAGAAGAAAGGAAAAGAATGGCCCATATATCAAATCCAGATGAAACAGTTGTGGACATGTTTGTAGGAATAGGTTATTTCAGCATACCTATGGCAAAATACTCAAAACCTAAAAAAATCTATTCTATTGAGATAAATCCTAACTCATACCACTATCTCTGTGAAAATATAAAACTAAACAAACTGGACAATATGGTTGCAATATTGAGTGATAATAGAAAGGTTATGATGGAGAACATGGCAGATAGAATTATAATGGGATATGTTTTAAAAACCCATAAGTTTTTAGATAAAGCCTTTGAATTCCTAAAAGATAAAGGAGTTATACATTACCATGACACGGTGGCAGAAAAAATTATGAATATCAGACCTATAGAACAGCTCAGATATCACGGAGAAAAAAACGGCTATAAATTAACTGACTACAAAATAAACAAAATAAAGAAATACTCCCCAGGAGTTTGGCACGTTGTTGTTGATGCTGAATTTGAAAAAAATGAATAGAATAAGAATAAATAATATTAAGTAATGATTTAAACAATATAAGTTATAAAAACTCAAAACCATCTTCTTTTCTAATGAACCTTTTTCCTACATTAACTGTAAAGTTTATTTCCCTTCCAAGTGCATTATCCACCAAAAGGCTTCCAAGTGAAGGGTCTGTACTGATTCCACAAACTGAAGTTGTGATTCTTGGATTTATTTCTAAAATGTTTATTTCTTCACCAACTAACACATCCACTCCTACATAGCCGTTTAAACCATCGATTTTTCTCAGCGCCTTTTCGGATTCCTTTATTATTTCTTCCTTTAATGGATGGTTTATGTTTACTTCTCCACCACAGTATATATCGTTGATATACTGCCTGTTTAAGCATATAGGATATATTTTGTCATTCTGTCCAACAATAAAACTAACAGAATACGGAGCTCCTTCTACAAATTCTTGGATTACATATTCTTCATCAAGTACCTGATGAGCACCGCCGCACCCGCTTGTCTCTTTTATAACATATTTTTTTAATGGATATGTTTTAGGAGTTTTTACGGCTTCTTTTATGGCTTCGTAGGTTAAATATTTATTTCCTGCGATTTTAACCCCCTTACTTGAAGAACCGATATTGATAACCTTATGTTTTTCGATTAACTTAGTTAGCTCATATAGGATGTTTTCGCATTCTGGTGCAATAATCAACGCCATATCCACTTCATCCAGAATATTTTCAATTTTAGATATATAATCGTCATTTTTATTTAAAGATATAACATTGAAATTTGATGAATTATTTTGTGAGTTGTAATATTTTTCATCGATTAGTGAAGTTACCTGGTGCCCACTACTTAAAAAATGGTTTAAAATAGTATCATACATCAACCTACCTTCTTCAAGTATGTCTTTATCAACGATTTCTCCGCTACCTACTGCATACTCAAAAAATAGTATTTTAGGATAATGGGGATTTTCAGATTCTCTATTCATACCTGCACCTTTCTGCACATTTTTAAATTTTTACAATCTTCATTATTTCCTCAGAACCTTCGGTAGGTTCAATTAATCCATTGTAAACATCTGATACAATATCTTCTATCAGTTTTATTTTTGTGTTTTTGTTTTTTTTGTAGGACTGTATCATCAATGGACAGTCTAAGTAAATCTGCTGAGCTCGGGAATTAGAAAACTCCAAGATACTTTCTAATTTTTTAATTAATGAATTTCTCTTTAAAGGAAATAGTTTAAGGAAATTTACAATATGAATTCCATCCTTAAAGACGTAGTCTTCATCCATATGGTTGTTTATTATGCATTTGATTCCCATATCTTTAGCTTCACTTATAACATATTTTTCCAAGCTATTGCAGACCTTATAGCATGGATAATTTTCTATAGCACTTAAAATATCATCCTTACCTAATTTAAAAGGTTCTATAAACTTATGTGGGATATTTAATATCTTTAGGACATCTTCAATTGCTTTTTTGTTTTTTGGTGGTAAAATAACAGTTCCAAGGTCATAAGTTATACCGAAAGGCTGGAAAAATTCCTTTAAATATGCTAAAACTGGTAAATCGTATTTACACTGGACTAAAACAAGAACTTTTTCATCGTTAATTTTTAAATTTTTTTCTTCTAAGAACTTAATTGCATGTTTGGTTTTTTCATCCAGTATTACTTTATCCACGTAACTTTCGACCCTTATTATCAGGTCTTTATTAAATAAATCCCTAAGAGATTTGCTCAACTTTCCTATTGCCCATCCTCCAGGACCTATTAACGTGGATTTATCAGACCTGGTTAATGTATATATTATTAAAAAAGTTTTTTCATTGCCAATCTTCTCTGCGTCATCCTGCGGGCCAAGTGATTTTATTTCCAAATCTACTATTTCAAATTCGGTTTCTTTTAAATTTAGTTCCTTTCTTATGCTTTTTACTTTTTTGTAGATTTCATCCATTAAATGTTCTTTATCCATCATCATAGTAATCACTTCAATAAAATAAAAATAAGTATGTAAAATATGATGCTACCCTATGTAGGTATTTATTCTATAGGGCGGAATAATAAAAATAGTTAGTTATTTATTTGTAATGTTTTGTTTTTCAATTTGGCAATTATGGTTTCTCCTGCATAGACTTTATCGTCCTTTTTTACAAGTACTTCATATTTGTCTTTTGGCAATATTACCGCAGCCTGAGAACCTAACTTTATAATACCTATCCTCTGTCCGATAGTTACATAATCCCCTTCATTAACATTACTAACCGTTCTCCTTGCCACCATTCCGGCAATTTGAACTACCCCAACGTAGTCTGTGCCATTTTTTATAATAATCACATTTCTTTCATTTTTCCCTTCTACGCCGCTACCAAATGCAGGATAGTATCCCCCATCAAAGTGCTTAACATATACAACCTCTCCACCAATCGGAGCTCTATTGACATGGACGTCAAAAGGAGACATGAATATTCCAATCACGTAGGAACCATTTCTGTAGTAATTCTCAATATCTTTTAAAACATACTTGTTGCCATCCTTGTAGACTTCTGGAAATCCGTCGTATTCCTTTATGTATAAAACCGTTCCATCTGCAGGGGATATACAGATGCCTCGTTCATTTAGTGGCGGCGTTCTTTCTGGGTCTCTATAAAAATAAACTGTAAATAACAGTATAGAACATATACCTACTGCCAGGAATTTTTGGTATGATTTCAAATTCATTTTTAACACTCTCAAACTTTGTAACACATATATACATAAAACTAAGAATAAATGAAAATAGTATATATTATTTACCATGGGTAATGCAATATGTTTTATTATCATTATGGTTATAATATATTATTAACATAGGACAGTTATAAAAAACGAGAGATTAAAATCGAAGGTTTTCGGAGCTCACCTTCATTACATTCAGGTGATATAATGAAAATAGCCATTACGGGAAAAGGGGGAGTCGGTAAAACATTTTTATCTGCAACCTTAGCTAGATTATTTGAAAAAAATAATTACAAAGTTATAGCAGTTGATGCCGATCCAGATATGAACTTAGGATGTGCCCTTGGAATAGATGAAGAAATAACTCCCCTCTCTAAAATGGACGATTTGATAGAAGAGAGAACAGGAGCAAGAGTTGGAGAATACGGTAGTGTTTTCAAAATTAACCCAAAGGTAGATGATATTTTAGACAAGTACTCATATACAAAAGGTAATATCAGTTTGTTGGTAATGGGAACAGTTGAAAAAGGGGGAGGAGGTTGTGTCTGCCCTGCTACAGTTTTGTTGAGGAGACTTTTAAAGCATTTGGTAACTAAAAGGGATGAAGTTGTTATACTGGATATGGAGGCTGGTATAGAACATCTTGGTAGAAAGGTAACTGAAAATGTAGATTTGATGATTGTAGTTGTTGAACCCTCTAAAAAATCCATCCTAACTGCAGAAAGGATAAAAAAACTAGCAAATGATATTGGTGTTACAAACCTGAAGGTAGTTGTTAATAAAGTTAAAAACAAAGAAGAAAAAGAAATCTTCAAAGAAATATTTGAAAAGGAAGTGGGAATCCCAATACTTGGTTTTGTTTCCTATAACGATGAGGTTTCAAAATGTGATTTGGTTGGAAAACCTATAGACTTAAGTTCAAAACCTGGAAGAGAAATAGAAGATATATTTAAACACATAATAGAAACTAAAAATAAATAAAATATATAAAATAAATCTGTAACTTAGAGTTATCAAAAGATAGTGAATTATGATTTAAAGTATGGTTCTCGCTTATTAATGCATTTAGCAAAATACTTTTTAATATCCTCTCCATTTCTCAATGGGGTTAAAACATCAACTAAATTATTGTCCCTAAGTAAACAAGGTTTTAAAAATCCATCGTAAGTTAGTCTAATTCTGGTACAGTGGCTACAAAATTCTGTATTATCCACCGGCCTTACAAATTCAATTTCCAAATTATCGACAATATATTTTTTTCTGTTTTGCATGAATTTTCTTGTTATTATTTTATCAGCTTTATCGCTTATCATTTTTTCTATTGGCTGGATGTCAACATAATACTGTTTTAACTCCTCATCTGTGGGTATAAATTCTATAATCTGTAAAATAGCCCCAATATCCCTGCAATAGTTCATTATTTCGTCCAAATGATTAATATTAATACTCATTGCCAAATAATTTACTTTTAATGGTGTTAGTCCAACTTCAATGGCTTTTTCTATTCCTTTTTTTGTTCTCTCGATATTCGTTTCATAGGTTTTGGTTTTGTAATCATTTACTTCGTGGAGACTTCCGCAGGTGATTTTTGTATACAACTCTGGGTCTAAGGTATCTAAACTAACATTAACCCTATTTAATCCAGCGTTTTTTAATCCCTCAGCATATTTTTCCAATAGCATCCCATTTGTAGTTAATGAAATATCTTTTATTCTTTCATCCTTAATGTTTTCAACTATTTGCACTATATCCTTCCTTAAAAGTGGCTCCCCTCCGGAAATCTTTATTTTCCTTACGCCAAAATCCAAAGAAGTCCTTGTAATTTCCCCAATTTCTTCAGGAGTCATTAATATTTTATTGCCATTTGAATTATGCCCCTCCCTATGGCAATAAAAACATTTCAAGTTGCATTCAGGGGTTACCGAAATCCTTAAGGATCTTATTTCCCGATCAAATCTATCTTTCATTATATCCCTTGTAAATTATTAAAGATATAAAATAACAGAAACACGTGGCTATAATATACACAATACACTATTACATATATATTATATGTTAATTAATTATGTTGTAAATTTTTATAAATTATATTAGTTAAAAAATAAAAAATTTATAATTTATTCTTTTTTCCCTTCTTTTTTCTTTAAGAATGTATCTACAAATGAAACTTTTTCAATATCCAATCTTTTCATGATTTCGTTAGCTATGCCCATTTTGATCATTTGGAGGTTGTTCATGAATACGGTATTTTCAGGGAGTGTTATTGTAGCTGTGTTTTTTGTGAGTTTTATTTTTAATTCTTCGGAGTTTATTTTTGGGATGTACATTTTTATTAATTCTTCGACTATTTTTTCAGGTTCTTCAACCACTTCTTCTATTTTTATTTTGTAGTTAACTGTTTTTCCAGCTAATTCATGGTTGAAGTCAACTAAAACTCTTCCTCCGTTGATACTGGCTACTTTACCAACTTTTCCATCGATGTTCATAGATAATCCAACTACTGGTCTTACATTGTGTTTTTGGAATTCTTTCATAGGTACGATTTTTACTTTTGATGGATCTCTTTTACCGAATGCTTTTTCTGGAGGTAATTCAAGTTCTCTCTCTTCCCCAACTTCCATCTCCAATAGTGCCTCATCTAATCCTGGAATAAGCATACCTTCCCCAGCTGCAACTGTGACTGTATCGTAAACCATTACTGGATTGTAAATTCCTTCTTTTTTAGCCAACTCTTCACTTGTTGTGTCAAATAATTTTCCATCAGCATAACCTTCGTATGATATTTTTACCAGTTTCCCTTTTTCCATGGTATTCACCTTGTATATATTTTATTTGATTCTATCTATTTGATAAAACCCTTAAGGTTTTATAACTTATCTTCGTTTTTATATTATTCTTAAGTGTTCGGATAAACCTGTACAACAACTATAAATAAAAGACATATATAAATTTTGTTAAAATCCTGTAATGATCTACTAATTGGAGGATATTGATGATTTCAGCTATTATCCTATCGGGCGGGAAAGCAAAGAGAATGGGTGGAGAAAAATCTTTTAGAAAATATAATGAAAAATTTTTAGTGGAAAATATAGCTGATGTTCTCGTCGAGATGAAAATCCCATTTATAACTGTTTTTAAAAATCTGAAATTAATAAATGGGCCGGAAAATTATAAAAAATCTCACTCATTAACTAAAACCATAGATACGGAAATAGCAAATCAGCTCTATTTTTTTAGAAAATACCGCCAAACAATAACATGGGACATTTTAAGTGATAAAGGACCACTGGTGGGTATCTTATCTGGGATGAGGGTTTCGAGCTCAGAATGGATTTTAGTACTTCCCTGTGACATGCCTTTTGTAACTAAAGACTCAATAAATAAACTAATAAATTTTATTCCCAATGCAAAATTAAAAAAATGCAATTGTATAGTCCCAAGACATGAAAATGGTAATTTAGAGCCTCTTTTTTCAATATATCATAAATCCTCAATTAAAGTACTTGAAGAGCTCGCTAGAAAAATAAAAGAAAATGAAGGTAATGTGAAAAAAGAGAAAAAAGAAAAATATTCCTCAATAAGAAAATTGATAGATAATTTAAAACCCCTTTACGTTGATGCAAATGAGATAGATCCTACCAAAAAGACTTTTATAAACGTCAATACATTGGATGACTTAAAATTATTAAATGGCTAAACGAGTATTTTATTAATTATCTCATTAATGGTCATTTATAGTCCTTTCCTTCTATAGTGGTGTGCATTACTTAATTAACTAATAAATACAGGTAAATTTTATTCCAAGCCTTTTAGAAAATCGAAGCAAATCTTCGATTTGCTGACTCACAAAAATTCGAAGAATTTTTGTCGAGAGGTTTGGATTGAACAAAAATCACGAAGTGATTTTTGTAGATCATCTCGCTTCGCTCGATGATTCCAAAATCGGATACCTACTCAACTTCGTTGAGTAGGTATATATAGATTGGCAAATCCTACGAAAACCATCCTTTATAAATGGGTTGAAAATGAGTAGTTAGCTTAAAATTGCACACCACCATAATTATAATTAGAACTCAAAAACACTTCCAACATGCCCTTGAATAAAATTATCCAAACTGCTTAGTTCTTTTAAGGCTTTAAATCCCGTACAGTGTAATGGAATTATAAATTCTAAATCCTGATTTTCCAAATACTCTTTAACTGTTTTGATGTATGAATCAGAAGAGTTAACTAAATGAAGACCGCCGATAACTCCTCTGATTTTATCTACCTTTTTTATCTTTTTTGCATACTCAATTACGTTTATTATACCACTGTGGGAGCATCCTGTAATAACTACGCCATCCACAATTGAGAACATGTCGTCATTTACAATATCGTTTTTAAATGTCCCATTTTCCAACTTGTAGAATTCTTCAGTTTCATAGTATTGGTTTCTTTTAACACATCCAGAGACAATGATATTTTTAGATATATTATAAGGTTTTTCAATTAATTCTATCTTAGGATATTTTTTCAAAAAATCTTTAATTTCATTTTTAATTCCAATATACTTATTTTTAGTACGGTCATATCTATCAACGAAGGCATCGGGATGCATAATAATCGGAATATCGATATTTATATTCGCATTTCCATAGTTGTTCGTTTCTATAAAATAAGAAAATCCATCGGTGTGATCGTAGTGCCCATGACTTAGAACTATGGCGTTAAAATCGTCTTTTTCTTCCATAATTTCCAAATTTTTCTTTAAAATTAATGGGTTTTGACCTGTATCAAACAGTATTTTTAAATCTTCAGTTTTTACAATTAGAGAAAGCCCGTGTTGGGCAAAATATTTTTTCCATGCTAAATTATCAATAATAACTTTTACTTCCATCCAACCACCACAACACTAAAACACCATTATGCAGTACCTTATAACAACATGCCGACAACAATATGTAAAATGATATATACACTTATTTATAATCGGATATAAATATTACACATATGTGCATTATGGAATTATCTTAAGGTGAAATAGTGAAAGTTTCAGGTATTGTAGAGCTCTCAACAATAGATTATCCAAAAAAGTGTTCTGCAGTAGTTTTTTTGTCAGGATGCAATATGAAGTGTGGATACTGTTATAATTACAAACACATAACTGAAAGATCCTATGAGATGAGTGCGGAAGAAGTCTTTAAAAACATGGATTTGATGTTTGCAGAAGCATTAGTTATAAGTGGGGGAGAACCTACCCTACAGCCAGAAGGTGTAAAAGAGCTCTGTAAACTGGCAAAAGAAAAAGGATTTCCTGTTAAGATAGATACAAACGGGACAAATGTTGATGTCATTAGGGATTTGGTTGAAAATAAATTGGTGGATTATGTGGCAGTTGATGTTAAATGTCGCTTTGATAAATATAAGGAACTAACAGGGATTGATGGAGAGACAATAAAAGAAAATATTTTAAAAATAATAAATATTTGTAAAGAAAACAACGTTTTTATTGAGTGCAGGACTACATTTATCCCAACCATAATGGATAAAGAAGATATAGAAGAAATAGCCAGTACGATTAAAGATTGCGATATGTACGCCATCCAGCAGTTTGATAACGAACATGCCTATTGTGAAGAATTCAAAAAGATAAAAACTTCTACAACAGAGGAACTCCTTGAACTTGGAAAGATTGCAAAAAATTATATTGATAACGTCGTTGTAAGGACTTTGGATGGGGAGTTTAGAATTAACAATGATTTAATGGATAATAACAAAAATAATATTAAAAATAGGAGATAATATGGATCTAAAAACATGGGGGAGTTACTATAATAAAATAATGGAAGATTTTGGATTTGATAAGGAGAAAGACTTTGAAAGTGCAGTAATTTTAAACGAAATAATAGAAAATACAAAAAATAATATTTCATTAGATGGGGTCAAAAATATCATCGAAGGAAAGGAAGTTTATATTTTTGGTGCAGGACCTTCTTTAAAAAATCATGTTAAAATTGTAAAAGAAATAATTAAAACTAAAGCTAAAACTAAAGAAATGGATTTAGAGGACAATTATATTATAATCTCGGCGGATGGTGCTACAAAGGCACTTTTAGAGGAAGGTTTAATCCCAGATATAATCGTTTCAGATTTAGATGGTGACATGAGCTCTATTTTTGAAAGTAATGATAAAGGTTCTATTGTGGTTGTTCATGCCCATGGAGATAATATTGATAAAATACAAAAGTATGCCGGCAAATTAAAGAATATTGTTGGTAGCACCCAAGTCCCAAAAGAATTTGATTACCTCATAAACTATGGCGGCTTTACAGATGGTGACAGATGCTGTTTTTTAGCAGAAGAATTTGGTGCAAAAAAAATAATCCTTTGTGGGATGGATTTTGGGATTTATACAACCAAATACTCTAGACCAAATCTAAAAAACGACGTTGAAGTTGCAGATGATATCAAAGTAAAAAAACTCAAATACGCTGAAAAATTTGTTAATTGGTTAAAGGAACATGGAAAATGTGGTATTGCATATATTGACCAATAATAATCCGCACATATTTCAAAAGACCATAGTTAAATTTAAATAATATAGTTATATTAATACACTTTTGAATTTCTTAAATTGCCCATATATTGGAGATAAAATGTCTGATACAAAAATTCGACTTGAGGTCATTAGAAATAGAATTAACGAAATAGATGAACAGATAATAGAACTAATGGCTGAAAGAACTCATTTTGCAAAAGAGATAGCTTTATTAAAGAAGGCATTGGACATGCCGATATATGATAATAAACGAGAACAAGAAATTTACGAAAAAACACGTAAACTGTGTGAGAAATACGATTTTGACCACAATGTGGCTTTACAAATAATGGATATTTTAATCAAACACAACAAAGAATTACAGATGAAGGAATTTAATAAACTCTAACGACAATTATAAATAATAAATAAATGATAATGTATCAGGTTATATATATTGTGAAAATCTATGTTATAAATAAAACCTTCGGGTTTTAAACACAGGGTTTTAAATCCCTTCACTATATTTGGATTGAACTAATTCCTACAACCTAAGGTTGTGGTGGATGTAACTTTCCACTTCGCTCATATTGGAGTTGAAACGAATATATAATATTGTTAAGAACAACTAATCTATAACTACTTACCATTAGAGGTGATACATTGGGAAGAATTAGACAAACATTTATAAAAAGAACTGGAGACGAGCTCTTTGAGAGATTTAGTGATAAATTCACAACAGACTTCGAAACAAACAAAAAAGCTGTTGAAGAAGTTGCATTTATTTCAACAAAAACGTTGAGAAACAGAATTGCAGGGTATATAACCTCAAAAGTTAAAAAAATGAGTGCCTAAGAGGGATGTGATTTATATGCAAGGAGTTTTTCCTGCAATTATTACTCCTTTTAAAGATGGGGAAGTAGATTATCAAGGTTTGGAAGAAAATATAAACTTTTTAATTGATAATGGTGTTAGTGGTATAGTTTCAGTTGGAACTACCGGTGAATCTCCAACTTTAACTTATGAGGAACATAAAAAAGTAATAGAAAAATCTATAGAAGTAGCAGATGGGAAAATAAAAGTAATTGCAGGAGCAGGTTCAAACTCTACAGTAGAAGCTGTGGAATTTTCACAGCATGCAGAAGATGTTGGAGCTGATGGTGTACTTTTAATAACCCCTTACTACAACAAACCTACTCAAGAGGGTTTAAAAAGGCATTTTGGAGAAATTGCAGGCGCTATAAACGTTCCTATAGTATTGTACAATGTGCCTTCAAGAACTGCAGTAAACCTTGAACCAGAAACTATAAAGTACTTATATGAAGAATACAGTAATGTAACAGCAGTTAAGGAAGCCAATCCTAATTTATCGCAGGTTTCAGAAATATCTGAATTGTGTGATATTCAAATACTATCCGGAAACGATGAGTTAACCCTTCCAATAGTATCTCTTGGGGGTTGCGGCGTAGTGAGTGTTATAGCAAACATCGTTCCAAAGGAAATGGTTCAAATGGTCAACTATGCACTTGAGGGAAAATTTGATAAGGCTAAGGAAATACACTATAAGTTGTTCCCTCTAATGAAGTTGATGTTTGTTGAAACCAATCCTATACCCATAAAAACAGCAATGAACTTATTAAACATGCCTGCTGGGGAATTGAGATTACCTCTCTGCGACATGTCTGAAGAAAACAAGTTAAAGTTAAAAAAGACTTTAATGGATCTTAATTTATTAAAATAAGTCTGTCTCAAATACGTCAATTATATATTTTAGTTTTGAGATGGTTTTAGTGATTATTTAATTATATTTTCTCTTTAAGTGATAAGATGGTAGATGTCGAAAAAATACAAAAGCAGGCTGAAGAAATTGTTGACAAGTTTTCAAAAGTTCTTGAAAGCTTTGATTTGGGTGATGAAGAAGAATATTATATCCTTGAAACCAAAAACGTTTTAAGGGATGATGACGAACCATCTATAGATCCTTCATTCAGAGATAATGCTTTAAATATTGCTCCAAAAACAAAAGAAGGCTATATCGTTGTTGAAAAAAGTAAATGGAGCCAATAAATGTTAGGTTCCAACAATTGAGTTTCTCGACAAAAATTCAAAGAATTTTTGTGAGTCAGCGAATCCAAAGGATTCGCTTCGACAGCAAATTTCTTTGAAATTTGCTTCGATTTCTAAAGGTTGGAGATAAAGCTTTAAAAAAGCTTTCAGATAAATCCCTTCGGGATTTGGCTTTGCCGTGATGATGCAAAGTATTACATATTAAACCATAAAAAGAAAAAAGGAGCGTGGTACTATAAAAAGAAGTTCAAGAAGATGGAAAAAGAAAGGACAAATGAGATGGAAGCACTACAAAAAGAGAATTAGAAGAATGAAAAGAGCTAAAAGACAATAAATTTAATTAATGCTCTTTTTTCTGTTTTTAATAAATTACTATTTTTTAATTTTAGCTATTTTAAAAAAATTTATAATGGATAAATTTTTAATTTAACTTAAATTGTAAAATTGCACACCCCTATAATTACGCTTTTAAAAAATAAATAATAATTAATGTATTATAGCTAACGTATCAACTAATCCATCAATACTCGTAGTTTCTACTACTTCTCCTTCGTTGAATATCGCTCTTTTTACATCTTTAATGTGTTCTTTGGTTAAAAATGCTTCAAATTCATCCTCTACCTTAAGACCTTCACTGAGTATTTTTTCAATGGTTTCTTCGTCTGCGTTTTTTATAAAGTTCATGACTTTTCCAGCATCTTTTTTGAATTCTGGACCTATTTTAGATTTATTTGGCACAACCTCAACTATCTTCTGTTCAAGGGCAGGCTTTCCGTGTATTATTTCCAACTCTTTTATTTTCAATGCCCCTTTTACATCACATTTGGCCTTTAAAAGAGCGTTATAATCTTTTTCATCACTGACGTATATTTCAACTTTACTGAGCTCTGAGTTCAAAGGCATACCTTTATTTGATTTGAATCTTCTTAGTGAAGATACTGTGTTTTTAGCCACTTCACCGATGTATTCGTTTTCTTCGTTTATTAAGCTTTCATCGACCCTACACCATGATGTGTGTATATTGTCCATTTTGTATATTTCACCAACGATATCTGCGAAATGTGGTGTAAACGGAGTTATTAATCTTAAAGAGTCTGTAATAACTTTGTATAGCGTGTATTGAGCCATTAATTTATCTTTCTGTGCCTCTTCGGTAGATTCTTTGTTGTAGAGTCTGTGTTTTACCATTTCAATATAGTTATCACAGAATTCATGCCATACGAATTTTTGGATTTCAACAACTGTATTGAACCTGTAATTTTCTAAATCCTCTGTAACTCTCTTAATTAGTCTGTTCAATTTACTTAAAATCCATAAATCAACAGGGTTTTCTATATTTGCACTTGCATCTTCCATTGTCTTAAGTTTTTCAATAACTTCATCATCTATGTTCATCTTTGCAAATCTTGCAGCATTCCAGAATTTCCTCAAGAACCTGTACCCGTAGTCAACTTCCTTCCATGCAAATGGAACATCGTTTCCAATGGTACTGTTTGCAGCCCAAAGTCTAAGTGCATCTGCACCATACTCTTTGGTGATTTCCCCTGGTTCAACAACGTTTCCCCTACTTTTACTCATTTTATGTCCATCTTCACCAAATACCATTCCGTTAATTACTATTTCATCCCAAGGTTTTTCCCCGGTTAGTGCAATGGATTTTATTATTGTGTAAAATGCCCAGGTTCTTATGATGTCGTGGCCCTGTGGTCTGAGCTGAACAGGGTAGTGTTTTTTAAAGAATTCCTCATCTTCAAGCCATCCTGCTATAACCATAGGTGTTATTGAAGAATCCATCCATGTATCTAAAACATCAGTTTCTGGAATTAAATCGCTATTTCCACATTTACAAGTATATGGTGATTCCTTTGTAGGATCTAGTGGTAAATCTTCCTCTTTTGCCACAATAACTTCCCCACATTTTGGACAGTACCATACAGGGATAGGTGTTGCGAACAATCTCTGCCTACTGATACACCAGTCCCAATCCATATCCTTAATCCAGTTTAAAAGTCTTGTTTTCATGTGTTCAGGTACCCAGTTAAGTTCGTTGGTTACTTTTTCAGATTCAGGAAGCAACTTTTTAACATTTACAAACCACTGATCTCCAACTATGATTTCGATAGGTGTTTTACATCTCCAGCATACACCAACGTTTTGTTCCAAAGGTTCCTGTTTAATTAAGTATCCTTCACATTTTAAATCTTCGATTATTTTTCCTCTGGCTTCTTCCGACTTCATTCCTGAGTATTTTCCACATATTTCTGTTAATTCCCCTTTTTCGTCAATGGCCTTTTTAATTTCTAATCCATGTCTATTTACCCATACAACGTCGGTCTTATCCCCAAATGTACAGACCATAACTACTCCAGTACCAAATTCCTTTTCAACATCTTCATCTGGATAAACGGTAACTTCTTGGTTAAATAAAGGAACTTTTACTTTTTTGCCAATTACATCCTTGTATCTTTCATCCTCAGGGTGTACGACAATACCGACACACGCAGCCATTAATTCAGGTCTTGATGTGGCTATTGTTAAATATTTTTCTTCGTTTTCCATGTATGGGAACTTAATGTAATTTAATTTTGAGGTTCTTTCCTTGTACTCTACCTCTGCAAAGGCTATGGCAGTTTGACATCTTGGACACCAGTTTACAGGGTGTTTGCCTCTGTAAATTAAACCATCTTTGTACATTCTTACGAATGCTGTCTGAGACTTTTTAACGTACTCAGGAGTCATTGTAATATATTCCCTATCCCAGTCTATGGAGATACCCAATGATTTAACCTGGTTTCTCATTTTTTCAATGTTTTCCTCTGTTAGTTCAACACATAGTCTTCTAAATTCGTGCCTATCAATATCGGATTTTGTTATGTTGTTAATTTCTTCGACTTTAACCTCTGTTGGAAGCCCGTGACAATCCCAACCTTGCGGAAACAAAACGTCATAACCATTCATTCTCTTAAATCTAGCTATAATATCCATATAGGTCCAGTTTAAGCCATGACCTAGGTGCATCCTTCCGGTTGGATATGGAGGTGGTGTATCGATTATATATGGCGGTCTTTTTTCGTCATTCATGAATTTGTAAATTTTGTTATTTTCCCATTTTTTTTGCACTTCTTTTTCCATTTCAATGGAGTATTCCTTCTGCATTTCCATTTTTTCCCTCGATACATATTTATATCTATTATTAATGTTTGATATGTATTAAAAGTCCCAATAATATATGAAACATCAATATATTATTTACACTTTCCTAATTTTAATCAAATAGAATTTTGACTTTCAGGGTGCAAGAATTTATTGAGTTTTAAAATTCAGTTTAAACTATTAAAAAAAGATGGATTCAGCTCGGGTAAGTATCATCATAGTATCAGATAACCCTCTTTTCATCATTATCCATTGTTTTCTATTTTTACATGTTTTTCATTTTTTATTTATTATTGCCTACTTAGTATAGCCTAAATTTAAGTATATATAACTTAGTTATTGCAAAAAGAAACAGAACATATATAATCATCATATATATTAAATGTTAAGTATATGCATGTAACGTATGTTAAAACATATGTCAATAGTTAAAATATATGTATATGTATTACTGGTTCTAAAATAAAATCTCACTTCACATGTTCTCAACTAGAACGATTTAACTTATATACTTAGAAATAAATATTTGAAGTAAGGTTAATATAAATAAACTTATATAATTTCAGTATTTTGCAATTACTAAGATTATACCCATTACCTATATTATACACTGGATTATTATATCGGATCGAATTACATTGGTGACTGTTATGGTAGTAAAAATAGCTGAATTAACTTGTGGAGCAGAGTACAGCGGTGTTCAAAAAGAAATAGAAAAAGCTGCTACCGCAGTTGGTGGGGAAATAGTTTTCCCTGAAGTTGATTTGGAATATATTGATAAAGTAGAGGAACATTTAGGATTTGAGGTAGGTTCTGCAAACTTAAAATTAATGTTTGCAAGGGCTATGTCGATTATAGAAGGAAACACCGATGCTGATGCAGTTTTTATTTCAACCTGTTTTAGATGTGCTGAAGGAGCGTTAGTTAGAAACGAAGTAAGGAGATTACTCCAACAGAACACAGATTTACCTGTGGTTATGTACTCTTTTACAGAGAGAACAAAAGCTCCAGAATTGTTGACTAGGATGGAAGCTCTTGTAACTATTGTTGATAAAAAATCACTTTTAGCAAGAAAAAAACAGGAAGGTATAAGTTTAGGTATAGACAGCGGTTCTACAACAACTAAGGCCATAATAATGCAAGATAACGAGGTTGTTGGAAAAGGATGGGTTTATACAAAAGACGTTGTAGAGTCGGCAAAAGAAGCTGTAGATGCTGCATTAAAAGAAGCAGGCTTAAAAATGGAAGATATTGAAACAATAGGAACTACTGGCTATGGAAGGCACACACTTGGGGAATACTTCAACGCAGACCTTATACAGGAAGAATTAACGGTTAACTCAAAAGGTGCTGCGTTTTTAGCAGATAAACAGGATGGAGAAGCAACAGTTATTGATATTGGCGGTATGGATAACAAAGCAATCTCATTAAATAATGCAATCCCCGACAACTTTACAATGGGAGGTATTTGTGCAGGAGCAAGCGGTAGATTCTTTGAAATAACTGCGAGAAGATTGGGAGTTTCAATACAGGAGTTAGGGGATTTAGCTGCTGAAGGAAACTGGAAGAATGTTATGATGAACAGCTACTGTATTGTATTTGGTATACAGGATTTAGTTACAGCTTTGGCAGGAGGTTCTCACGCTAAAGACGTTGCCGCGGCTGCAGCACACTCAGTTGCAGAACAAATTTACGAACAACAGTTACAAGAAGTGGATGTTAGAGATCCAGTTATACTTGTTGGAGGAAGTAGTTTGTTGAAAGGTATGGTGCTTGCTTTAGAAGAAATTCTTGGTACAAAAATAGTAGTTCCGCCTTATTCACAACATATTGGTGCAGTTGGTGCTGCATTACTTTCATCAGGGTACAGGCATCTTAAGAAAAAGATTTAATATAGGTCATCTCCCAATACTTCCTTTTTATTTTCAAATTATTATTTACGGACTTTAAGGTGATTAAATGAATCAGGATTTGGATGAAAAACTAGTGGAGATATTGAATATCCTGCTAGAATCTAAGGAACCTACGGGAGCTAAAATAATTGCCAATGAACTAAAGAATAGAGGTTACAATATAGGGGAACGAGCTGTAAGGTATCATCTCCAGATCTTAGATGAAAAAAACCTTACTAAAAAGTTGGGATATTCTGGAAGGATGATAACTGAAAAAGGTATTGAAGAGCTCGAAAAGGCAAACATATCCTATAGGATGGGTTCAATATTTTCCCAGATCATGGAAAATCTTTACCTTTCAAACTTCCCAGTTAAAATAATTGTAAATACTGCAACTTTTGAAGGGGATTATAAGACTATCAAGAATTTAATATTAAAATCCTTTGAAAATGGTTTTTCAGTGGGGGATTACTTAAATATCCAAAATAAAGGTGGACTTGTAGAGGTAGAAACCCTGTGCAGCATTACATTTGACAACTTTTTATTAAAAAATGGTATTATTCCACTCCCCAGATATGGAGGGATTGTTAAATTTGAAGATTACGAACCAGTACACTTTGAAGGAGCAATTGATTATAGGGATTCTTCAATTGATCCCCTTGTAGCATTCATTACACAGGATAAAACTGATGTACTTGGGATAATTGAAAATGGAGAAGGATATTTACCTGCCAATTTTAGGGTAATTCCTAGTTCAACAAAAGAAAAATTTGAGAACCTCCTAAAAAAAGATCTTTTAAACTGTGTACTGGCATATGGGGAAGAAAACGTACTTGGTTTGAACATTAACGAAGAAGAAATTGGAGTTGCTCTTGTAGGTGGTTTAACGCCTTTATGTATCCCTATTGAAAAAGGTTATAAGATGGAAATAAACGCAGCTACTAAATTAAAAAATCTGGTTTCGATGGAGAGGAGAAATAAAAAATACCTTGAACCAGTATGTAAAAAAGGAAAACGTGCTGTAAAACCTGTCTTATCAAAAATGTTATCTTTAATGGAGAGAGTGACCTACGATATAGAGGAGAAAAAAGGAGATATAATTGTAAACACAGGATGTGTCGATAAAAAATATAAAAAAGAAGTTTTTGATGCATTGAGGGAAAGTTACGAAAAGAAACTGACAATATCGGATAGGGTAGGGATAGAAACAAAAGACGGGCAAATATTTATACATACGCTATGTTCACTAACAATAGATGGTATAATATTAAAAAATGAAATTCCTGTAATACCGTGCTATGGTGGAGTTCTAGAGCTCAGAAGTGGTAAAGGTAATAGGTTTATAGATGTTATTGCCTACAGAGGTACTTCATTAGACCCTCACGAAGTATTCTTCAATAAAACAGATGGAGAGAAAAATATACTGGCAGGGATAAGGGAGGCCCCAATGTCTGCCAAAGATCATATAGCTCAACTGAATGAAAAATTGGAATGGAATGGAATAATTGAAATTGGAAGGCCAAATAATGATATTTCTGGCGTGAGGGTTGAAAAAGGTATGATTGGATTCACAACAGTTGGTGGGATAAATCCACTGGTCCTTATTAAAAAAAGAGGAGTTCCAATTGAAATTAATGCATTACATAAAACTATGAACTATTCTGATTTAATACATTTTGAAGAGCTCTAAAAAATAGAGAAGTTTTTATATTTTTCTTTTTAATGTATTTGGCCTAACATGCTTATTTTTGAACTAGTCAAGTCTAGCTAAGTATATTTTAAGTATATTTTATGGTATATCATTTATGAGATAAGGACTTTATAATTTAGTATATGGAGGTTATGATTCAATATGGGAAAAAAAGATAAAAGATGGATTTTACAAAGAAAGAAAGATTATTACTACAACTTAGCAAAGAAAAACAAGTATCGGTCAAGGGCATCATACAAACTGTTTCAATTAAACAGCAAGTTTAAAATAATTAAAGAAGGCAATGTTGTAGTTGATTTAGGGTGTGCTCCAGGCGGATGGTTACAAATTGCAAGGGAAATCGTAGGAGAAAAAGGTTTTGTAGTAGGGGTGGATTTACAAAGTGTGAAACCTCTCCCCTATGAAAATGTAAAAACCATAAAAGGGGATATGACCAAAGATGAAACACTTGAAAAATTAAGGAGTTTATTAAGCTCTGACCCTGATGTGGTTATCTGTGATGCTTCACCAAACATAAGCGGGGTTTGGGATGTGGATCATACTAGGTCAATAGAATTAACAACAATGGCTTTAATGACTGCTACAAAACTACTGAAAACTGGTGGAAATTTCACAGTTAAAGTTTTTCAGGGCGATTTATTTGACCAGTATGTAAAACTTGTAAAAAATTATTTTGAAAAGGTTTACACCACAAAGCCTAAAGCTTCGAGAGATGAGAGTGCAGAACTATATGTAATCGGAAAAAGATTTTTAGGTAAAAAATTCGACATGGACATGAAGTTACCAATCTTAAAACTGTTAAAACCGGAAGATGAAGAAAAAACGAAGGAAAATAAATTCAAAACTAAAAAAAGTGAACAGGGACTTCTTATAAAAAAGATAAAAGAAATGAGAAAGGAAAAATAAATTATACTGGTTAATTATTTTTTCCAGAGTTCTAGTTCTTTTCTTTTTATTTTCTGTCTCTGTCTTTCAAGATATTTGTACATTTTAGCGTGGGAGGTTCCTCTCAGTATCATTTCAACTGCTTCTTTTGCAGTCTGGACAGATTCAAATTCACCAAGTATTGCCACAGTTTTCCCAAATATCGAAAGATCAGTTCCGGTTAAGTCTTCAATATATTTTCTTGATTTTCCTCCACTGCCAATAACCCTTCCTTTTAACCTTTTAATTGCGCTGTCTGATGTTGCGTATTCAGTTATGTCTATTATTTCAAGTAAATATTGATCAGAGACTAACTTTAAAGCCTTTTCAGGGTTGAATCCTCTTCCAACTGCTTTTACAATATCCCTAGCTTTCCATGTAGCTAAGGCGTCTTCCTGTTTTTCCGTTGAAAATATTGTAACTTCACCATCGTCCCCTATATCAAGTTCAACACCAAGTTTTTCCTCTATTCCTTTTTTTGTTTCTCCGCCTTTTCCTATTAATATTGCTATTCTATTCTTTGGAATTTTTACAACTTCCACATTTCCATACATATTATTTCACCGTAAATAGATATAAAATTAAATTTATAAATAATTATTTTATTTTAAAAAAGAAAAATATATATTCATTCTACATACAATTATATTACACACAATAGAGTCTTTAAATTAAATTTAAAGTTTGTTAAATATTTTAACGTTAAATTTAACTTATTTTCATAGAGCTCATTCGCAGACGACAAATTAATTGGCCATTAATAGATATTTGCCATTTCTTCGTCGATAATACTGAGCTCTTCTCCAGTAACATATTTGTAGAGCTCCCTGTAGTCGCACTTTACTCCTTTTCTCTTAAAAAAATTGCAGATATTTTTGACATCCCTAATAAGCAGGGATTTGGAGAGAGGATGTTGAGTTATAACGCCTTGGGAAAAGTCTATATATACAGGTTCATCATCCTTCACAAGTATGTTGTACTCAGACAGGTCTCCGTGAACCAGCTGAGCATCTTGATAAAGTGTTTTTAGATCTTCCCTTATGAGCTCATAAAATTCATTGTAATTGACTTTAACATCCTTTAATCGAGGTGCGGGAGTACCACTTTCTCCAATAAACTCCATAAGTAGTACGTTTTCCCTTCTTAAAATCGGTTCGGGAGTATTTATATGTTCTAAGGCTCTCATTAGGTTTCTATATTCTTTTTCTACCCATGCCTTTATGATTTGCCTTGTACTACTTTTTCTTAAGTGAAATCTTGGATCTCCTTGAATATACTTCCACATGGTTTTAAAATCACAGTTGGATACTCGATATATCTTCACGGCAAAATATTCGTTTCCTTTCTTTGCCTTAAAAACTACCGCTTCTTTTCCAGAGTTTATTATACCTGAAAATTCATCAATATGCTTTCCAGTTAATAGGCTATAAATATTTAGAAGAGTCCTGTTGTCGAATACTTCGTTTTCAGTCTTTAATTCTTCCAAAAATTTCTTTTTTCTTTCCACTATTTTTTTTTGAAATTCAGCATCCAACTGTTTTTCTCTTTTTGAAATATAGTCATTGTTAGATTTTGGGTCTAAATTTAAGGAATCCTTATTCACATCCTTATCCATAATAATCACTTAATATGTGAAATCTAAGTAGCCTTTTCTCCTTAACCATTCAACCTGTCCTTTTGTGTATCTCCATACTATGTCACACTTTTCGTCACTTTGAACTTCCCAAGGTACTACAATTACGATATCTCCTTCTCTAACCCATATTTTTCTTTTTAACTTTCCAGGAATTCTTCCCATTCTGAGTTTTCCATCCATACATCTTACTCTAACTCTACTTGCACCTAACATTTGTTCGATCATCCCAAGAATTTCATTCTGATCCTGTCTTGGAGTCCTAACCCTCGTTGGTTGTTGAGGTCCTTGGTATTTTTTTTGCATAGTTTTCACCTTCTGTTATTAATCTTAATGCCTTGAAAATCCTTTTGGATTTTCAAAATCACCAATAAAGATTGGGAGCTACAAAGCCACCAATTGTTTAGCTTCCTCGCGTCGCTTGAAGAAAATCAAGATAAAATGATAGCAATCTTGAAACTAAAAATAAACTAAAAAATAGTTTTTCGTTTATGTTTTTATAGTTAATGGTAGTATTAATCATTTATATACTTAATTATGGGTGATATATTTATGGTAAAACTGATGCTTGCTCTTGATGTTATGGATAAAAAAGGAGCTCTAAATATTGCAAAAGAAACTTCTGAATATGTTGATGCCATTAAAATAGGGTATCCTCTTGTGTTGGCAACAGGTTTAGATATTGTGAAAGAAATTAAGGAATTAACTGGAAAAGAAGTTATTTGTGATTTCAAAGTTGCAGACATACCTCCAACAAATGAAAAAATCGCAGAATTAACTTTAAGATATGCTGATGGGATAATTTGCCATGGGTTTGTTGGGGCAGAAAGTGTTGAAGCTATTCAGAAAGTTGCGGAGAAGTTTAAAGAAACTGGGAGCTCAAAAAAAGTCATAGTTGTAACTGAAATGTCACACCCTGGTGCTGTACAGTTTATACAGCCTATTGCAAATGAACTGGCTAGGATGGCAAAGGAATTAAAAGTAGATGGAATTGTAGCTCCTTCAACACGTCCAGAGAGATTAAAAGAGATAAAAAATCTAGTTGGAGATATACCCATAATTTCTCCGGGGGTCGGAGCTCAGGGGGGAAGCCCAGAAGAAGTTATAAAGATTTTAGACGATGATGATTATATAATAGTTGGTAGATCCATATATCAAAGTGAAAACCCGAAAAAAAGCGCCTGTGATTACAAAAAACTCCTGGAATAAAATCATTATTAAGTTATTTAATATGTAACTTAAAAATAACAAATAATAACTTTTTTACCTGATTTTTTAAATAATTCACATCATGAGAATTATATTTTAATACATGTATTTGATGAGCTAATTATAAATCCATATATATTAATAATATGCCGTACAAATTAATATATTGACAAACACATATACGAGAATATTAGATATGGGGTGGAACTATGTTCAAACTCTCTTTTAAAAGAGGACAGACATCATTAGAATTATTTATACTAATGTTAGTTGTAATGCTTGGGGCTGCAGTTGTGGCTACTGAAATGTCTAAAGTCAGTTTTGAAAGTAATACTACTACTGATATTAAATACACGACATTAGGAGCATTTGCCACTGGTGGAAGTTTTGTCTACAATGATCACAGTGGAAAAAATACCGGAGGATATGATAAGGACAATGAAAAGGACCTTGAGGATCTACTAAAAAATGAAACAAAAGATAAGGATAAAGATGGAGATAAGGATGTTTACGAGTTAGGGGAAGGAAGTTTATACATAGAACTAGTTGGTAATTCACATGCATTAATAACAAAAGATGAGATACCTAATGGGATATGGATTTCAGGATATATAGAAATACCTGAAAAAGAAAAGAAAGATAAAGAAGAAGATGATAAAGAAGATGATAAAGACGACTATAGTAAGGATACTGAGAATGATGATAAAGATAAAGAAAAAGATGATGACAAAGACAACCATAGTGCGGATAAAGATAATGATAATGACAAAGATACAGAAGACAAAAATAACGACGAAAAAGATAAGTCTAGTAATAAAGAATATCTATACAATGCCAATGGTACAATTTCAGGACACATTAAATTAAAAGGCAATGAGGAATTGTCACTGGGTCATCTATTCACGGTTAACGAACTGGTAGTGAATGTAAAAGGAGGCGGCGGAAAAAAAGAATTTGCATCACTGGATGTTAAAGTACCTTCAATAGGTAAATTTACAATAGGTAAATTAAAGTTAAAAGATGATGAAGAAGAGATAAAAGAAGAAAAAATAAATGGTAATGTAAAAATAAACGTAGATTCATCAAAAATAGGCGAATTCAATGTTAAAGAAATAAAAGGCGATGCAGAACTAAATATGGATTCATCAATAATAAGCGAGTTCTATGTCAAAAAAGTAGGAGGTCATGCGACTCTAACTTTTATCAACTCATATGTGGGCATATTTAATGTGCACGATAAAATAGATGGTAGCTCAAATATAATATTTGATAACACCAAAGTAGGAAACTTCGACGTAAATAAAGAAATAAAAGGTAATGTAAAATTTATTCAATCAAATATTACCAAATGTACTGCTAAAAAAATAGACGGAGAAATGGAATTTATTAATTCAAACATTGATGATCTGATAGTTGATGATGAAGTAAAAAGCATAAAAATGACATTTAGTAATTCAAACGTGAAAAACTTTGTAGTGGCTAAAGAAATAAAAAATAAGGCAAATATCGTCTTTAGTGGTTCAAACATTACAACATTTAGAATTGAGAAAGAATTGGATGATGCAGAAATAACATTTGTTAACTCAAACGTAGGAGAGCCCTATGTTAAAAAATATAAATTAAAACATAACCTCATTACAATAGAAAATTCAAAAGTTGACAGTATTACTGTAGAAGAATGGGACGAACACAAAGACTCAGAGATAATAATTAAAAACTCACATGTTAATAGCACCTACTATGAATATGCCATAATGAACCGCAGTGGAATATTCCCAAAATAACTATCTAAACAATACTCTTTTTTTAATTATTTTTATTTTAAAAAACAATTTATGTGAAACTAAGTGAAACTATGACGACGATTTTAATAATGGGCGGAACAAGTGATGCCAATAAAATAGCAGAAGAGCTTAAAAGAAAATTTAAAGATTTATTTATAATAACCACAACGACTACAGATTTTGGTGGAAGAATTGCAAGAAACTATGCCGATGAAGTAATTTCAAAGCCTTTGGATAAGGAAGAATTAAAAAAACTAATACTTGACCGAAATATTAACATTTTAATAGATGCCACACATCCATTTGCAGTAGTTGCGAGTAAAAACGCCATGGAAGTCTCAAAAGAACTAAATATCAATTACATAAGGTATGAAAGACCAGATGAAAAGTTTGATATGGAAAAATTTGGGCATAACAATAATATCGATATTGTTTATGTTGAGGATTTTGAAGGAGCTGCAAAAAGAGCAGTTGAACTAAGTAAAAAAAATATATTCTATATGGCAGGAATTAAAAACCTGAAAAAAATCGTAGATATAGTAGGAAAAGACAGAACAATTGCAAGAATTCTCCCGACTTCAGTTAATGAAGGTCTGGAGCTATTACCTTCAAAGAATATTGTTGCAATGCAGGGAATATTTTCAAAAGAGCTCAACAGGTATTTAATCCAAGACTACAACTGTGATGTGATTATAACAAAGAATAGTGGGGATAGTGGAGGGTTAAAAGAAAAAGTACTTGGAGCTCTTGAAGCGGGTGCTATCCCAATAATAATCAAAAGACCAAATATGAAATATCCACATAAGTTTGAGAGTGTGGATGATCTTATAAAACATATCGAAAAACATGCCTTTTGATAATATCTTATATCGTATAATTTTTCTATAATATATGTTAATTACTCCATAATTTAAATTAGATTTTTATTTAAATATTGAATGAAAATTTGTACTTATTTTGGCATCCATTCGCAGAACGACAAGTCCAAAACTTTCTGAACTCTTGACAAACTTTTATTGCCTATATAAAGATCGCATATAAAGAACACCTAACACCCGTGTGATTATATTATAAAATGATTATGGCTATTTTTTAGAGATTATCACCAATAGTGGATTAACTTTGCACAACTTAGTAAACCATATATACCATTATTTTTCTAAGTATATGTGTAGCTAAATTGCTACATATACAATAATAGTAAAACAGGTGGTAAAATGAAGAAATTAATTGCTGGCTTGATATTTGCAACGGTGCTTATATCAAGCGTTTCAGCCTTTATGGGCTATGGCTATGATTCAAACTATGGCATAACTGAAATACTACAAAATAGTCAAGAGATTTTAAACAATGCTACATTAGTTGAAATACCTTCCCCTACAAATACAACTTACTACTCCATCACATACAATGATGAAGAAGTGGGAAAACTTTGGAAAAATGTGGATTTAAAAGAGCTTACAATAGGCGATCCTCGATTCACAATGTGGGGGGTTGTAGTTCCGTTATACTCTAGCCTTGAAGAATATGTAGGTAACCTGTACCTAGATTGGACAAATTATGGATCTTACGGAAGAGGATATCCAATGGGTCATATGGGTCATTATGGTTACAATCACGGTCCGCAATGGTGCCACAATTATTAACTATCATATAATTTTTTAAGCATGTGAAAGATGGCATATTGATTAGATCTATTATATAAGGCCTGCTAGGGGATACTATCTACAATACTAACCTATTAACGTAATGGCATTAGAATATTAATATATGATTTAAATAAATGCGAGAAGGGACCATATTATGAATTCAATACTTACAACAATCTTGTTAATTGCTGGGATTGCTTTATTGGCATGGGTATTCACCAGGGGGAGACATGGAAGCAAACATGGAAAAAGAGGGTGTTGTTGAGAGTAGTTCAAAACCCAGTAAAATTTAGCCATATCTTAGTAAATATTAAAATATGCTATTTTTTGGGGAGAACTTCCCCATTATTTAATATATCACTCAATTTAACTAAATGTGTTTTTATATAAATGTTCTGCAATATATGCTAGTTATCTGATTGATTTAACCTGTTTTTTTGAACTTATGTTTTTATAACCTCCATTCGCAGAACGAATGTATTGTGGTATCTACATATAGCGCTACCAAAATTATATAAAGTCGGCCAATGATACTACTCTAACAAATTGGGATTAATATATGTGAGTTGGGTGATGAATGTGTTCCAATATGGCCGAGATATTATAGATTATTGCGGGATTGGAGGTTATGGAGGGGATGTTATGTTTATAGTGTCATTATTGTTTATTGGAATTATTGCATTGTTGGCATATTTAATATTCAAAAAGCCAAGTTCAGACAATGAAAGACTGGTAAAGATAGAAAAAGATGTTGAAGAAATAAAAGAAACTGTAAAGGAATTGAAGAAAAAATGGGATGAAATTGAGTAAAATGGTTTTTTATTTGATGGATAACATATTTTGTGGTTTTTATGAATTTAGGACCTAATGAGGAACAAAGTAAGGGACGGCACTCAATAGATGAAATAATTAAAATAAGTGATGCCCTGTCAAACAATATGCGTATTAAAATATTACATCTACTAAATCAAAAACCATGGAATATATATGAACTGGCAAAAGCTCTTAACTTGTCCAGGCCTGTTGTTTATGCTCACTTAAAGAAATTAGAGGAGGCCGATTTAGTTGAGAGCGATTTAGTTTTAGATGATGCTAGAGCAAAAAGAATATATAAAGCAAAAAAATTCAGATTTGAGATAGATAACGATATGATAGATAAATTGTTTGAATAAATTTAATATATTGAACAAAAATATTCAAATATGGGTAAAATTAGAGTTTACTAAACTCCTCTATACTTTCATACAGCTTTTCACAGAGGAATTTAATTTCATCTTCTGTTATTGATAGAGGAGGAACGAGTATAATGGTGTTAAATATAGGCCTCATGTAAATTCCCTTTTGTAATAGTATCTCTGCAACTTTATATCCTGCTTTGTATTCATAAGGATAAGGTTCTTTTGTTTTTTTGTCCTTTACAAGTTCAATTCCAACCATAAATCCTTTTTTCCTAATGTCTCCTACATTTTCCAGTTCTTTGAGTTTTTCCAGTTCCTCATGGAACAGTTTTATTTTTGGCTGGATTTTTTCAAATATTTTATCCTGTTCTATGATATCCAATGTTGCAATTCCTGCAGAACATAGTATTTGATTTCCAGTGTAGGTATGGCCATGGAAGAATTGTTTACACTCTTCAAAATCTCCTAAAAATGCGTTGTAGATTTCCTCAGTCGTCATAGTAACTGCCAATGGCAAATATCCCCCAGTTATTCCTTTTCCAAGACATATTATATCTGGTTTTTCTAACTTTTTAAGTTCTTCATTGTCTGAATACAATAGTTTCCCAGTTCTTCCAAAGGTTGCCACCTCATCGAGTATAAATATTATATCGTGTTCCTTACAGGTTTTTGCAACCTCTTCAATGTACCCTTCAGGATATGGTATCATCCCAGCAGACCCCATCATTCCTCCTTCGAATATTACGCAAAATACTTCATCCTTATGTTTTTCAATTAAATCCTTCATGTTTTCAAGGCATTTCATATCGCAGCCTTTTTCGTTTCTTTCGTCGGTGTCTTTGAAATTGTGGTGTTTACACCTGTAGCAGTATGGTGTTTCTGCATAGTATCCTTTAAAGAGCAGAGGTTTAAAATATCCGTGAAATGTTTCGCTTCCCCCAACACTCATAGCTCCTATGGTATCTCCATGGTAGCCTTCCTTAACAGAGATGAATTTGTTTCTTTTACTAGATTTTCCTTCTTTTAGCAGGTAATACTCAAATGCCATTTTAACGGCAATCTCTACAGCTTCGGCACCATCTTCTGAATAAAATACTTTTTTAAGATGTTCTGGTGTAATATCTACCAATTTTTTTGCTAAAACCGCTGAAGGGACATTCCCACATCCTAAAAGTGTTGAATGACAAATTTTTTCAGTCTGATTTTTTATGGCATCGATAATTCTCTTTTCACCATGTCCAAACATGTTGCACCATATTGAAGAAACTGCATCCAAATATTTTTTACCATGGATATCGATTAAATAATTCCCTTCACCTTTTTCAATTATTAAATTCTTTGAATTTTCATATTCTTTCATCTGTGTATATGGATGCCAAATATACTCTTTATCCCATCTGTCTATCAAGTTAGGATCAATTTTCATACAATCACCTCAAAAGTGTAAATATAACTTAAAAAATAGAATAAATAAAATATAATGGCTATTCTTAACAAGATCGGCAAGACGAGGTTATTTTCCCTTCCAAACTCCCACAAACATAACGTGGTCTTTTTCAAATGGTTCTATATTGACTGTTTCTAAAATTTTAAAGCCGCCATCTGTTAAAATCTGTTTTTGTTCTTCAAATATCTCCTTTGGATTTTTTGTTACGTCGATACTTCTGGCTTTTATGGATATCATACCATAGCCATTTTCTTTTAAAAACCATTCTGCGTTTTTTACCAGAATTTCAGCCTGATTTGGCTGGGCAACATCCTCATAAAGTACATCGACTTCTTCAACTATATTTGAATATTCGTTAGGCTTATTTGCATCCCCCAATATCGGAATTAAATTTTTTCTGTCATTACATACCTCTAAAAACTCCCTCATAATTCTTGGGGCAAATTCTACAGAGTAAACCGGTGAAGTTTCGGTTATGTCTGCAACATGAGATGGGGTGGTACCTGCAGAAGCTCCGAGATAAAGGACCTTTGTATTTCTCTTTATTGGGACGTTTTTCAAACCATTTATAATGGCAGCTCCCATTTTACTCTTGTTTGGATTCCAGATTCTATATTCTGTTCCATCAACATTAATTAATTTTTCTCCATAAACCCTTTTGGACGGAACTAAGGATTTTGTGGCAATTCTTTTTAATCCATCCCCTAAATCGACTTCGTATATATTTTCAAATATCTCTTTTATCTTTATTTTTTCCATATTTCCACCAAATATATAAATAATAATTTATTAATATAAATAATACATTATAACAACGCTAACATTGAGGTATTATGAATATATCAGATTTATTGAATTTTATAGCCATTATGGCCATTTTTGTAGCAATTCCTGGCGCTGGAACTTTTTTGGTAACTTCAGTGGCCATTCAGTCGGGAAAAACAGGAGCATTTATAACAGCACTTGGAATTAGTTTAGGGGATATTATATATTTACTTTTTGCCATTTTCGGATGGTTAGTTATATCTCAAAGGTTTGAAAATATTGTATATTTAGTTAAATTTATTGGGAGTATGTATTTAATCTATCTTGGAATTAAAGTATTTTCTTCACCGCAGGCATTTGAAAATATTGAGTTTACAAAAAGTAAAAACTTTTGCACTGGATTTTTTGTTTCCATCACTAATCCTAAGGTAATTCTCTTCTATCTGAGTATTTTACCTTTATTTTTAGATTTGAAGTATTTAACAACGTCTGACATAGTTTTAGTCTTATTTACTGCGGTTTTTGTAATTATGTTCGTACTATTTGGATATGCGTTAATTGCTCAAAAGATAAAGGATATTTTGATAAAAAAAGATAAATTAATTTTGCTAGATAAAATTTCTGGGATAATAATAGTTGTTGTTGGAATTTTAATGCTATTGAAGTAATAATTAATTTTGGGAAGATGTTTTTCCAATAACTTTTCTTTCCATTTTAACTTTTTTCTTTTTTACATCTTCTTTAGGTCTTTCAGGTTTTGATTTTTTGTCTTTTTTCCCAGTTCCTTTAGGTCTTCCTTTTTCTTTAGGGGCCCTGTCTTTTTTACTGCCTTTTCTTTCTCTTTTACCTTTGTTCCCTTTTCCTTTTCCTTCTTTCCTTCTGCCACCTTCTGCTTTTTTAGGTTCTCTTTTACCAGCTTTCTTCTTCTTTGGTGGATTTGGATATTTTTCAGCTATTTCCTTGACTCTTTTATTTAACTGTTCCATCAGATCTTCTGCAATGTAGTGTCCATAAACATCAGCTCTAACTGCAATTGAAAGTTTACATGCCAGAGCTCTTGCTATTTTACCATGCACCCACCATTTGGATGATTGAATCAAAGGATGTTGGTAAATTACACCATGTTTAGGTGGATTTGCATGTTCCCTTAAATGGGCAAATAATGCCTTTTCTGCCCCAATAACCTGTATTGTAGATGCAGGAAGTTTTGAAAGTCTGTCTATTCCGCCTGCTAAACTTATCAATCTTGCACCTAATGATGCCCCCCCAACAGCCGTTAAATTAGGGGCCACTTCTTCCATTGCAGACTCTAAGTATTTTTGAAGGTTTTCCCTATATTCATAAAGCCTTTTTACTTCTTCTGCAAGACTCTTTAAAACTTGAAGATCCTCTTCAGATATCTCAGCGCCCATAGATTCTTTTGCAGCAAGTGCCAAAGTTCTTGCAAGATTTGATGGTAAGGTCTTTTTTAATCGTGTTCTGGTAAAATTGTCTCTGTAACTGAAGTCAGACACTAAATTGATATATATTTCGTGTTTTTTTACCAGCTTATCCATTTCAGGGAAGTATAATGAATACCACTCCCTCAACCTCTCAGAAAATAGATTGAGCGTCTCATCTAAGTTATCCAAAGCATTAACTGTTTGAATTACAAGCTTATCCTTCTGTTCAGAGGACTTTTTCATTAGGGATTTTGTAAGTCCCAGTGACCATGAATTCATTTTTTCAATAAATTCCTCATGACTGCTGAAAACTCCAAATTTTGCCCCTAATTCATAAAGATTTTTTCTTATTAACCTTCCAGCAATATTGGGTTCGCTACTGGATAGTTCCACCGCCATTTCTTTATCTTCTACATTCCACTCTTTTTTGAGCTCTTCGACAATTTCAAAGTTTCCTTTTCTTAAATCACGCATTATTTCAGGGATTTCCCCTTCTTCGAATATTTTATAATATTTTAAATCCTCGATACTGTAGTCTCCGTTTTTCGGATCTTCAGATTCCAGAGCAAATGCCCCATACGGTGCAAAGGCTATAAATAACATAGAGTCTCACCTAAAAATTTATAAAACTATAATATTGTACGTATGTAGTTGTTTTTATGATAAACCTTAATGACTAAATCTAACTAAAATCTATTTAATCATTTAGATAGATACTACTAATTACAGATATATAATCCATCTCCTATAAATCAATACAACAATATAATATATTTTTAATAATATTTTTCAATGAATTTATTATCAATAAATTCAATTACAAATTACCATATCTGTATTTTGTACTAAAACATATTAAGTGTTATTTAGTGTTATTAGTGTTATGCGGGATATAAAATATATAATTGTTTAATTCGTTTCATTTATTGATAGGTAATATATCCATTAATCAATAACGTTATGTACTTTATCGTCTCAAAAACTATAAAATTAAAATGTGATATTATGTTTAACTTAAATTTTCAGGGATTAATTCCAACTAATATGGAAAAAAGGGGAGAATTGGTTTTAAAGGATAATCTAAAAGAAATAGAAGAGATATTCAACCAAAGAAAGGTGCCTAAAAAGGGTATGGATGAAGAAAAAATAAGGTTATTTTTAAAAATACTATCAATGATGGATACCAATAAGGATCCAAAATCAGTAAGGATCGGGGAAAGGGAAGCTAGGATAGTTTCAAAAATCCAAGAGGAATTGGTTTCTGGTTTTTCTCATGGGGTTGGAAGGAGTGGAAGTTTAATTGATCCACAACCAAAGGCTCCTGGAGCAAGTATAATGTACTCACTTACAAATAAAATTCTAAAAAGTTTTTTAAAAAATTTCGGGTTAAATGTTGATACAATAGCAACACCTGTAGCTACTGGAATGTCGTTATCCCTTTGTTTAAGTGCAGCTAGAAAAAAATATGGTTCTAATGTTGTTATATATCCATATGCGGCCCATAAAAGCCCTATAAAATCCACATCGTATATTGGACTTAGAATGAGATTGGTGGAAACCCAACTATATGGAGATAGGGTAAAAGTAGATGTTGGAGATATTGAAGATGCAGTAAAAAAAGAAATAAGTGAGAACAATAGGCCCTGTGTATTTAGTACGCTAACTTTCTTTCCACCAAGAGATAGCGACAATATTGAAGAAATAGGTAAAATATGTGAAGAATACGACGTCCCCCACATTGTAAATGGGGCCTATGCTATTCAAAATAGTTTTTACATGGAAAAATTGAAAAAAGGTTTAAAGCATAGAATCGATGCAGTAGTGAGCTCTTCGGATAAGAATCTTTTTACACCAATAGGTGGAGGAATTGTTTATTCAAAAGACAAAGAGTTTTTAAAAGAAATCTCACTTTCTTATCCTGGCAGGGCTTGTGCAACACCTATTGTAAACACATTGGTATCTATGCTGTCATTGGGTATTGATAAATACAAAGAGCTCATGAAAAAACAGAAGGAAAGTAAGAAACTATTGGATGACTTACTAGCTGAACTGGCAGAAAAAACCAATAATAAAGTTTTAGATGTGGAAAGTCCGATATCATCATGCATAACTGTAAAAAGCGATCCGATAGATATTGCGGCTAAACTATATAATCTAAGGGTTACAGGCCCTAGGGGCGTAAGAAAGACCGATAGATTTGGAAATTGTTATCTAGGTGAGTACCCATACAACTATATTGTCATTAATGCAGCCATAGGGGTTGGGGATAATGACATTATAGGTGCCGTAGAAAAACTTGAAAAGGTTTTGAGGTAACTTTATGATCGGGATAACAAAAATGTACTATGAAATAGCTGATTTGGCGGGAATAGATTCTTATAAGATAGTAAATCCATATAATGAATCCTGTAACTGTGATATATTGATCATATCTAAAGGATACGCCCAAAAAGTTAAAAAATTAAATCCAAATTCGAAAATAATAGAAATAAAATCTGCAACATTTTTAGATTTGATTGAAAGTTTAGAAAACCTTAAAGAATTAAAGGTCGGAAATCCTGAAAAGATAGACAAAAGCATATCTTATCTAAAAGAAAAAGATTTAGAAATAAAACTTAAATCTCAAAATCTAAAGAAAAAGATCAGCAATATTAATATTAAAGTAAGAACAAGTTCTGAATTCATAAAAAAGATAGTTGAAGATTTGGGATTTCCTATTTCTAACGATGTTTCATATGTATCCAGCAAAGTTGGACAGGATTTTATGGTAGTAGAGGTAATACCAGACTATATGGTGGATATGGTGGAGGATAAATTAAATGAAATCGAGAGCTCTACAACCATTATTCAAAAGAAACATGATATAAACAATACAATAGTAGTATTAAAAACCCATAACTATCAACTAAAACTTGTAGATAGAATAGAAGACCGATATTTATCAATACTGCACAGTATGTCTGAATTAGTTTAGATATTTTCATAAAAGGTAATATATACCATAAAAATTATACGTTGTTGAATACATTATATTTATCACAATTGTGTTATGAGGGTAAGGTGAAATCATGGCGATTACCATTGCAATTGCCTCAGGAAAGGGGGGCACTGGTAAAACAACTATTTCTGCTAACTTAGCTGTGGCACTTTCCATTTTTGGTAAGGAAGTGATAGTAATTGACGCCGATATCGCCATGGCCAATTTGGAGTTAATAATGGGCATAGAAGGAATGCCTGTAACATTAAATGACGTTCTTTCCGGTAGTGCGGATATTAACGATGCGATATATAACGGCCCAGGTGGCGTGAAAGTAGTTCCTGCAGGAGTGTCATTAGACGGGTTTAAAAAGGCAAAACCTGAAAAATTAATGGAAGTTTTAGCAGAATTAGATCAAAAAGGGGACATTTTACTTATTGACTGTCCGGCAGGTATTGGAAAGGAGGGATTAACTGCAATTTCTGCCGCTGAACATCTAATAGTTGTAGTGAACCCAGAAATTTCATCTATTTCCGACGCTTTAAAGGTTGTAGCTATTGCAAATAGAATGGAAACAAGTGTTTTAGGGGCAATAATAAACAGAGTTACTGAAGATAGCTCAGAAATCAGTGCAAAAGCAATTGAAACCATTTTAGAGATCCCAATAATTGGCATAATACCCGAAGATCCAAACGTTAGAAGGAGTGCTGCTTTTGGAGAACCTATTGTTTTGAGATATAAAGATTCTCCCGCTTCAATTGCGATTATGGAAATAGCAGCTAAACTAACTGGTAAAGAGTATATCCCTGAGAAAAAGGAACAAGAATCATTTATTAAAAAATTCATTAAGGGTTTATTCGGGGGGAGGAAAAGATGATAGATTATAATGTAATACTTGTTATAGTCCTTATAAGTCTTTTGCTGAATGTAATACTTTTCTTTAAGGTAGTTCAATTAAAGAAGGAAATGGATGGAATTAAGGATTCTACAAGACTTACCAAAGAGGAGGTCAGTAAGTTAAATGAAAGACTTAAACGATTGAAAATGAACGGGGGATTTTGAATGAGAGGATTATCTATTTTATTACTCCTGTTTTTTTTAGTGACTACTGTTCATGGATCCACATATGTAGTTCCAGAAGAGGTTCCTGTAAATGGTAGTGTTTATGTGATATACCAATGGGAATCACCAGTTAACATTCATAATTTTAGCTTAAATATATATTCAAATGGCGTCCAATTTGGGAATAATTCCGTAAATGTGAGCCATATCGATGAGGGTCAAAAAATACTTTGGGTATTTGAAGGTAAAGTTACCGAGTTAGGCAATCAATCTATTATGGTATCTACCTCCTATACTATAATTAACTCTTCAATAAATTCCGTGGAGCTCTTTCAAATAGAAGCAATATCCAAAAGAGCCGAAACAACCGAAAATGTTGTTAAGAATAATACCATAATATTAAACAATTCAGAGATCCAAAATACTTATGAAGAGATCAATGAAACTAATGCCACAATGTCTTACGGAAAGTCTGAAAGCTTTTCGCGCAACTATTCGAAAACTAAAAATGAAACTAAACCATTCAACACCTGCGGATCCGGTGGTAATTCTACAGACGTTGTTTTATCAAAAACTAATGTAAAAGAAGATAAAGGAGAAATAATAACCTTAAATGATATATACTATATAATCAGTGGACTAATTGCGGGGATCCTACTGGGTCTAATTATTATGTATGTCTATGAATCCTAATTAGTAATTTTTGATCCTATCTTTTTCTATTTTATTTGGTTAAATGATTACTGTGATAACATGATCGTAGTTATTCCGGCATACAATGAAGAAAAGAATATAATAAGAGTTCTAAAAGAGTTAAGTGATTTAAACATAGATTCAATAGTGGTAGACGACGGCAGTGTAGATAAGACAAGGAAATTAGTTGAGGAGTTCATAAAAAACAACGAAAATAACAATAAAATATATACCATATTCAAGGATAAAAATCAAGGTAAGTCAAGTGCACTAAAAGACGGTACAAAACTTGCTCTGGATTTAAACTACGAATATATAGTTTATATGGATGGAGACCATCAACACAAGCCAGAAGATATACCAAAGATGTTTAAAAAACTAAAAGAAAAAAATGCAGATGCTGTTTTTGGAATTAGGAAATATAACCATATACCGTTTCATAGGCAGATATCCAATTTTGTAGCAAGTATTATTATGTCATTAACTGTTTCTTTTTACTCTAGAAGGCCTTACATATTTAGGGACATACAATGTGGGTTTAGGATAATCAAAAGCAGTTTTCTAAAAGACGCTTATTTTGGAGATGGATATAGTGTAGAACATCTTATAGCACTACAGCTTGCAAAAAAAGGTGCTAAGATAGTTGAAGAATACGTGACTATTGAATACCATCCTGATGCAACTTCATATATTACAACAAAAAAGATAGTCGATGTTGTAAAGGAGGTTGCGAAATTTGTTTTATTTAGGAATCGTTAATCAATTATATAGTAGTATGCAATTTTAAATAAGCCAATAATACATTAAAATAAATAGCCATAATAAATAAACTCATATTTCAATTTAACAGTATATTTTATGTTTAAATAAAATTTAACCGTATTTATTAGTTAAGTAAGTAATGCACACCACTATACTTCGCCTGTTATGGATCTCCTACCGTAACCTGTAATTTTTACATCTCTAAATTCTCCAACCTTTATAGATGAATCATCTTTTTTAGGTATGCCTATAAGAATTGGATAGGTCCCAAACTGTCTTCCAAAATATAAATTCTCTTTTTCGACTTCAATAAATACATCTTTTAAAATCGTTCCCTTTGGTACCATCCTTTTTAACATTGGATTGTCAATTTCATTTCTTATTTTTTCCTTAAAGCTTAAAAATAAGTTTTTCCTTTTTTTCGCTTTTTTAACATCTTTTATGGTCAATTCAGTTCCAAAAAACGGAACTACTTGCCTAATGTTTATCCTCCTTATCATAAAGCCAGAATCATATATCTCTTTTAAATAGTTGTAGTTTATTTCAAAGGTCTCCTTGGTTTCGCCTTTGAGTCCGAACAATAGATTTATCCCGGGTAAGAGATAAGGTAAACCTGTAGGACTTCTGTTTCCTCCAATTTCATTGAGTATTTTAACGGCCTTTAAAACGTCCTCAGGGGTTGTAAGTAAATTATTCTTTTTAATAACTTTTTCATCAAAGCTTTCTACACCAAAAGCAGCTATATTTCCTCCAGTACAGTATCTTACCAGTATTTTAGCCACTTCCCTACTTTCTTCTTCATGCCTTGCAATAACTGCAGGGTTGGCATTGTCTATGTGTAGAACTTTAGGGTTTGAAACGTTTTGAATACCTTTAAACAGCCTTTCAATTTCAACAACATTTGGCTTTGGTACTTCTTCATCAGCTCCTTCCAGAGATTTGTAAGAAAACATGCAAGGCTGTCTTCCGATTCTAAAGTACTCTATGCCTAAATTGTAAAGATTCTTAACCTCCTCCACAATATCCTCGGGTTCCCTATACTTTGGAGCTCCGAACCTTCGGGGCTCTGTACAAAAACTGCATCCGTTACCTAGAGCTCTTGAACATCCCCTATAGGTTTCTATCTCTGCTATAATATATGGATAGTTTGGATGCTGTTTTACAATTCTTGCACCAATGTTTGCAAACTCCCTCAATTCGTCATAATTTCTTTTTCTCTGTGGATCTACGTTTTCTAAGTTAAATCCATTACCCAATAAATCGTATAAAACAGCTTCAATATCCCCTTCAGCTATGACATCAAAGAAGTACTTCAACCTATCTTCGTCCTCTATTTTCCCTCCTTCTGCTGAAGAACCGAATTTAGTTGCCACAGGTCCTCCAAGTATTTTAATACCTTTAAAATTGTATAAAATCGATACAATTTCCCTAAGAGTGGCAGGATTGGCATTTAAATATTTTCCAGGGGTATGGAACCCGCAAATTGCGATTACTGCATCAAATCTATTAAAATCATAACCTTTCTTAATTTCTTCTCTAAGTTTATCGATAGTTATATAATGAACATCGTGTTTAAATTTATAGAGAGCTCCTGCTACATATCTTGGATATGTTCCTATGTAAGGGGGAACTCCTAAACCAGCAGGTTCGTCCGTATATCCATCCAATATTAAGAATTTCATTGTATCACCGGGGGCCATATGTTCCACATCTTGCCTGTAGATGTGATTTACTATCTATTAATTATAGTCAGGTGCATAACAAATTTAACACCATCTGACATAAAACTTGACTAATCTCGACAAAAATTCTTCGAATTTTTGTGAGTCAGCGAATTTCTTTGAAATTTGCTTCGACAGCGAATCTTCGATTCGCTTCGACTTAACTTCGTTAAGAAGTATCCGGTTTTGGAATCACCAACGAAGTTGGTGAGCTACAAAATCCCTTAGGATTTTGTTCAATCAAAACCTTTTTCTAAAAGGTTTTGCTCTATACTATAATATTAAGAACCATAATATTCCCACCCTTAAAGTTATTTACTTATTTTCTAAAATCGTTGTCGATGATGAATAGTTTTTGCTGATCTCGAACCAAAGGCTGAGTATTAATTGCTCAGCAATTTCAAGTATGTGATGAACCGTATGAGCTCTGAGACAACATTTTAATTTTTATCATCTTCATGGTGAGTTGTAAAATTATATGCCATGTTTGATTTTGGTCTGTGTATTATTTCCATATGTGGGTAGGCTATCTCTACATCATCCTCATTTTCCAACTTATTTAGGATATTTTTAGTAATTTCCGTCTTTACTTCGGCCCATTTAAATGCATCTACCAAATACCTGACTTTTATTTCAATCCCGCTATCTAATAGCTTTACCCGCATAATCGGCTTATCATATACTTTTGATTTTGCAAAGATTCGAGGTTTATTTTTCCAGAGCTCAGCTAATTTTGCCATCTCCTCCCCAACAACATCATCGCATGCTTCAAAAATCAATTTTTCAGCCTTTTTCCAGTCACTTTCATATGTGATACTTACTTCGACACTATCCCATATGTACCTGGAGCCTTTTGAATAATTTACCACCGAATTAGTTAAGATGTATGAGTTTGGTATGGTTAAACTTCTTCCAGTTGACTCTACTTCAACCTCTCTTAAACATATATACATTATATCTATCTTATAGACGTCTCCACCCCCAACGCCTTTTATATAAATCCTGTCGTTAATTTTGAATGGTTGGGTAAATATAATAGTTAGCCATCCTACAAAGTTTATAATTGGTTTTTGTAGCGCAAGAGTTAAAGCTGCCCCCACAAGACCAAGGGACATCATAAGGGAACCTACATCTTTATAGATAAGGGAAATTGCAATTAAACCTGCTATAAGCCATGTCACATATTTAACTACTGAGGCAGCAATTGGGTATTCCCTTATATCTACCTTTTCAAAATATTTTCTTAAAATTTCCAAAACTATATCTAAAAATATTAGGGTACCGAGAATTAAGACAACTAATATAGTAATTTGGGGACTGTAACTCTCTAATTTTAATAAATACTGGTAAAAATTTAGCTTACTACTTAAGTAATACAAAATACCTAACAAAATTAGAACTTTAGATATAAACTTGGTTTTTAATATTGGATTTTCATTTTTATTCATGGTAATCCCTACAGGCATGGTGTATATAGAGCCGTTCTGCAATAAAATTAGAATTATTAAACAAATTTCAATTAATTTAATATAGATATTTACACTTATTTGCAGATGACGACTATACTGATGTCTTAAATTTGTAATAATAATATATTTTTCATAGTATTTAAATACTGGTTTAATATTGCAATATTTATCTTATTTTAAAAAAGAGGTGGGATTGTAACTATATGTTCTCACACAAATATTTTAAAGCGTCTTCTTCCATAAAGTGAAGTTTCCCAGGTATTATTATACAGTGAAGTGGCCCCCCGAAGTCGTAGTTTATCAAATCTTTTATTTTTCCATAAACCAGTTTTGGCTTTAGACTTCCAGCTCTTGCCAGTACAACAGCTTTTGTATCTTCACTTAAGATGTTTTCATTTTTCTTTTCTTCAATTTTCAAAAGTGTTTCAAGACCTTCATTTGCGGTCATGAATCTGTTTTCATGGGCATGAATATCCAATAGACATAGGGTGTGGTAGCCCATATTTAAATTATCTTTTATAACATCGTAGGGAGTTTCAGGGAAATAATTTGGTTCTGGAAATACTATTGAAGTAGTTTTACCAAATTTATACAGTTGCAAACCAGTTATCCCTATTGCAGAATAAATTGAAGGGGCATTTAATATTACAACTTCAATACCTTTTTTTCTTGCTTCAACTGCAATATCAACGTGGGTAGTTGCAACCATAGGATCTCCAGCTGTCAGGAACATTATATCTTTTTCTTTAGCTTCATCAATAAGCTTATTTGTTTCATACTCTACTTTTTCCCTGTCTAAAACGGTTATTTCTTTTCCCAGAGTTTCTTGGATTTTTTCTATTGTTGTACCGGTTAGAACTGCAGTATAAAATTCTGCATATATTTTATCCACTTTCTTTGCAAATTCCAAGGTTTTTAAAGTCGTGTCTTTTTCATCGTATAAACCTAGTCCTGCTAATACGAGCATTATGTCACCTTATAATTGTTAAATAGTCGTTGATAAATTTCAATCAAATATGGTTCTGTTTTACAATATTAGAAAGTTACATATGTTATTAATCGCCAAACACGAATTCAGACATTATATTATTAGTATTGATACATTAATACCATATCATATAAAAATGAAAAAATAAATAAAATTTAAAACATTTATACGACAATTAAAATTATATAGTGAACATTATAATTTAATTATCTGTATAGCAAACGATCTTATAATTAATGTTAACTGGTCTTAAGTATTGGTGAAATTAATGGACATGTATTTACTATTTTTTATAATAATAACTTCCATATTTATCGCACCTGAAATACTAAAGAGATTTAATGTTCCAGGTATTACCGCCACGATGTTGGCAGGGATGGTAATAGGACCATATGGGTTGGGGTTAATAGACGTGGACAACACTATAGAAGTATTTTCATCATTCGGCGCCATATTTTTAATGTTTTTGGCAGGTATGGAAGTAGACAATGGGACTTTAAGGGAGGAATTTGGAAAGTCGACCATAATAAGTTTGTTCTCCCTTGTAATTCCAGCTATGGGCGGGTATTTAATAGGAACGTGGTTCGGGCTTGATTTTATAGGTTCCCTATTGTATGCGTCTATATTCTCGTCCCACTCTGTTGGAATGATATATGCCCTTATGAATGAACTTGATTTAACCAAAACAAGGTTTGGTACAACGGCATTAAGTGCCACGATAATAGTGGATTTAATTAGTCTTATAGTTCTCTCAATAATAATAAGAATGAGCATGAATACTCAGAATTCAGATATCGGATATTTTATAGGCCTTGTTTTACTATATATATTGGGACTTTTACTCACGATTCCATATATCTCAAAAATAATATTCCAAAAGTTTGAAAAACTCCATATTAAGAAAATACACTTTGTTTTGTTTGTCATACTGATTTCCATTCTTGCAGGGGAACGTATTGGACTTCACCCAATAATTGGGGCATTTATTACGGGAATAGCAGTCTCGGAATCCCTAACAAAGAAAGAGCACGATGAATTATTAAATAAAAATTTAAATGCAATTGGTTATGGGTTTTTTATACCGATATTCTTCCTTACATTGGGAATGACTACTGATACTGGAGTTTTATTTAATTTGAAAAATATGGGTTTAATTTTAGCCACCATAATTGGTGCAATGACTTTAAAACTTACATCAGGATACATGTCATTTAAATTAATAGGGTACAATAAATTACAGAGTATTTGTGGTGGATTATTGACCATACCACAAATTTCGGCTTCACTTGTTGCAGCATCAGTTGGTAGAGAGCTCGGGATAATATCCGATGAATTTTTTGTTGCAATAGTTGTATTGTCGTTGGTAACCTCCATGATAACTCCGATATTTGTGAAAAAACTTGTAATGGATAATAGGGAAAAATTTGTCAATTAACTAAAATAGAAATGAAATAAAATAATAAATTATTATTCTGATTCTTCTGATCCATATTTTTTGACCAACAGTATTGGACAGTGGGATTTTTTAGTAACTTTTTCTGCAACACTACCGAGTAATAACTTATCCAAACCAGTTTTTCCAGTAGTTCCCATTACAATCAAATCGACTTTTTTTCTTTCGGCGTAATCTACAATTTCTTTTACAGGGTTTCCTTCCAATATTTCTACTTTAATATCAACATTGTAATCCTTGGCCATATGGGATATTTTATTAAGTGCATCATTGCCTTCCTCTTCTAAAATTTCCTTCATACTTTCCCAAAGCCCCTCTGTAGGAAGTCCTATAAATGGAACTATATCAACAACGTATATAGCATATATTCTGGAATTCATGGCTTTTGCCATTTCAATAGCATGTTTTGCAGCTTCTAAAGATACTTCTGAACCATCGGTTGGTACCAATATTTTATTATAAACCATATATTTTCACCTGTATATTATATGCATATAGTACTATTTTATCGGATAATATTTATAGTATTTTAAATCCTTAATTAGTTTAATATATATTGGTAATATATACTACATTTATAGTGTGCATTAGTTACTTAACTAATGAATACAGATAATTTTATTTAAAAATGTGATATATGCATTGTTAATTAAATTAAGCTTATTTACTGCAGTCTTAAATTATAATATTTTGATTTTCATTTAACTGCACACCCCCTATACACACATTGAGTTTTATATACTGATGATAGAAAATTTAAGTTATTGGGTTATAAGCCTATTTTTAGAATAATTTTATACAAAAATCATATTATATGATAATCGTTTATACGGATATAATGATAATAGAGGGTAATTATGTTGAAAACTAAAATTTGGAATATTGACTTCAAAAATCCGGTTTTTTTAGCTGCTGGAGTTATGGGAGAAACTGGAAGTGCCTTAAAAAGAATAGCAAAAAATGGCGCAGGAGCAGTATGTACAAAGTCCGTTGGATTGGAGAAAAAAGAAGGCCATAAAAACCCAACAATGGTTGAAGTGGAAGGTGGTTTTTTAAATGCCATGGGGTTGCCAAACCCTGGTGTGGAAGAATATATTGAAGAAATTGAAGGAGTTAATGAAGATTTAAGAAGAATAAATACTAAAATAATCGGTTCAATTTATGGAAAAGATGAAAAAGAATTTTCAAAAGTTGCAGAGATTATGGCCCCACATGTGGATTTAATCGAGCTGAATATATCCTGTCCTCATGCTGGAGGATGTTATGGAGCCACAATTGGACAAAATCCTGATTTATGTTATAAGGTAGTTTCTGCGGTAAAAGATGCTGTAAAGGTTCCAGTAATTGCAAAATTAACCCCCAATGTTACCGATATAAAAGAAATAGCGTCTGTAGTAGTTGAGGCTGGAGCCGACGGAATCACAGCAATTAACACTTTAGGTCCAGGTATGGTCATAGACATAGACACAAAAACACCTATATTGGGAAATAAATTTGGTGGAATGTCTGGAAAAGCCATAAAACCAATAGCAATAAAACAAATTTATGACATTTATGAAACTGTAGATGTTCCAATAATCGGAGTAGGGGGAATTACTACAGGTTACGATGCCATAGAATTCATGATGGCAGGAGCTTCTGCTGTTCAGGTTGGAACAGGGGTTTACTACAGGGGATATGACATATTTAAAAAAATATGCGATGAAATTGAAGGATTCTTGAAATCAAAGAACCTTGAACTTAAAGATATTGTTGGGGCAGCCCATTAAAAGTTATTCTGCGAATGGATGAGGTAAATCTTTCTTAAATTTCTTTTTGAAGCTAAATAATACTGTTTAATACTGTTTAATTGCAGAACGACTATAAAATAAAAAATCAAAAAGATGATATTATGGTACATTTTGGTGAGGCAATCCTTGGAAAGGATTTAAAAGCTATTGTTAATGTTGTAGTTGGAAAAGGTAGTGAAATAGATGCTGTATTTACAAACGCACTAACGAGAGTTCCTTCTCCAATTTTTGCAAATTTAAGGGACAATTTAATTGTTAAACCTTTAACCTTGGTGGTTCCAAGGCACACAATCCAAAATGAAATTCAAGATGAACTTTTAAACGGCGTTATACAGTACGGTGTAGCTAAGGCAGTAGCTGATTTAGATTTGGAAGAAGATTTAAAAATAGTAGCTACTGTTTCTGTCCCAGACGTTCCTTTAACAAATTTAAATAAAAGAAAATTATTTCATTACTACTATGGGGCAACCAAGCTGGCAATAACGAGAAGCTTAAATGAATATCCATCAAAGGAAAAAATCAAAAAAGAAAAATACAGAGCTCTGCATCCCCTTGTTGGGTTTAGGGATATTAAATTAGAGAGGCCTCCATATCTACAGGTTGCACTTGATGTACCTACAATTGAAAACATGGAATTCATTATAAATTCTCTTCCAAAGAGCGATAGAATAATAATAGAGGCCGGGACACCATTAATTAAAAGATTTGGAATAGAAATTATAGAACATATAAGGGAGCTCTTTGATGGATTTATAGTGGCTGATTTGAAAACTATGGACACTGGAAGGATAGAAGTTAGAATGGCTTTTGAATGTACTGCAAATGCAGTAGCTTTAAGTGGTGTGGCCCCAAAGTCAACGATACTTAAAGGCATTCACGAATGCCAAAAATGCGGCATAATGAGTTATTTAGACGTCATAAATGTTGAAAATCCATTAAAACTTTACAATTCTTTGGAACTAAAACCAGATGTTTTAATGGTTCACAGAGCCATAGATGAGGAATCTTTCAATATCCAAAGGGATCTTAAAGAAGATGAATATGGTGTAAGGGCGAATGCAATTAAAAAAGACGATATAGACGCTTTGCTGGGAATTGCCGGCGGAGTTTCATTTGAAAATGTGGATGAAATAAAGGACAGGTACGATATAATCGTAGTTGGTAGGGGCATAACCAAATCAAGAGACCCTGGAAGAACTGCCAGAGCAATTGTGAATAAATTAGGGGACGATATAGAACAGTACCGGTTATACTTGGATGAAGATGAAGATATAAATTACAGGGATTAAGTATAAACCCAAATATTTTGTAAAATTTTGTAAAATATACGATCATATAATGCATTATTAAAGAAAAAAATAAGATAAAAAGTGAAACCATGGCCATTATATCCATTAATGAAAATGGATTTTTAGAAAAGATAAAAAGTAAAAATGAACGTGAAAACAATCATGTTCAATTTGCATGTGTAATATCCTCAATAGAGACTACAAAACACCACCCTATATCAGGAGTTAATAAAAAAGTTATAGACTACACTCCGGCAGCAGATATGGAGCTAGTTACATTGGGAAAGAGCCTATCACTTCCAACACCTCCGATAGATGCTACAGGATGTCCCAGCCCTGCAACAATAACGAGAGCTGCAGTGGATTTAATGAAAATCCCTGTTTTAACAGTGGATGCAGGAAGTTATGTAAAACCTCAGGTGCCGTACATATCCATAGATCAAAAGCCTACTGGGGATATTTTTAAAGGTCTTGCAATGGATAACTCAAAGGAGCTCTTTAAAAAAGGACTGATTCTCGGGGAAAATATCATATATGATAGTTTGGTTATTGGTGAAAGTGTTCCTGGGGGAACTACAACTGCACTCGGGGTTTTACTAGGTTTGGGATATGATGCAAAAGACAAGATAAGTTCAGGTTCTGTTGAAAATCCAAAGGAGCTCAAACTAAAAGTTGTAGAAAATGGTTTAAAGTACGCCAAATCTAAGGATGTTTTTGATGTATTAAATGCAGTTGGGGACAAAATGATGCCAGTAGTTGCGGGAATGGTTATTTCAGCAGTTAAAAGAAATAAACCTGTTATTTTGGCAGGTGGAACTCAGATGGCTGCAGTTCTTTCGGTAATAAAAGAGATAGATCCCGGAGCTCTGAAAAGTGGATTGGTAGCAATTAGTACTACAGAGTTTGTTTTAAACGATAAAAATGCAGATTTAAAGAATATAGTTGAACAAATTGAGGAGATTCCATTATTTGCCTCAAAGTTCAACTATGAGAAATCCAAAATAAAAGGATTAAGGGCATACTGTGAAGGGTCTGTAAAAGAGGGAGTTGGTGCAGGAGGGATTGCCACATATACCTATGTGAATGGTTTAAATCCAGAAGATATTAGAAACTATGTTGAAGAAAATTATCAAAAATGGTACTCAATGAAGTGATTGATTAACTCAAAAAATCTTTAAACCTTTACAGTTACTAAAAAATTTCATATAGTACATATTATATATTTATTATCGGTGAGGTTATGAAATCTAAAGTTATCGTACTGGCAGAAAATGCAAATACAACACCTTCAAGATTGTTTAGATATTTGAATTCTTTAGATTATGATATAAATGTTAAAGAAACGTGCTTTGGAGCATACATTGAAGGCGAAGATGAGGTTGTTGATAAAATAGCAGAAATGGTAAGAGATCTCGAAAAGAACAAAATATTCTGTAAAGATAGGGGTTTTCCAATCTGGGATAAAAGAAGATGCAGAGCATTCAGAAAAGGGGGTCCAAGAGAAGGATTTCACCAATTGGAAGCTGAACAGAAAATATTGGATAGAATTGCAAAAGGACTGGAAAGTGTTGAGAGTGAAGAAAAATTGAATAAGGAGGAAATTGAAGAAGAATATGAAAAAATAAAAACCAAAAAGCTAAGTCCTGAAAAATTTAAAGAAATTATGGATAGCATTAGTGCTTAGTGACCAATTAACATAAAATTGACTAATTATACAATATAAAATATCTTATTTGTTATTATACTGTGAGGTGTATTTATGATCTCAAAATATATGGTTAGAGACGTAATGAAGAGTGGAATTCATGAAGTATCATTAAATGATAAAATATCAGATGTTGTTAAAAAAATGGCAGAGTACAATATTTCATCTGTTGTAGTTTCAGATAATCAGGTGTTTTGGGGGATTATCACAGATACCACCATATTGAAGCATTACCATGAAAACTTAAACAACTTAAAAGCAGAAGATATCATGACCTCAAAACTCATTACAATAAGTCCTGAAGCACCACTTGAAAAGGCCGTTGAAGTTATGACAAATAACAATATTCATCACCTATATGTTCTTTCAGAACTTAATGAGGATAAAATTGTTGGAGTATTGAGCTCAAAGGATGTTATAAAATTAATGGCAAAATTAATGGATTAACAGATATGGATTAATGAATTGATCCAACTATATATTTTTAAACAATTTAAAATATTTTTATTTTTATTGGTGCTTTGTTGGAAGGGTGTAAGTGTGTATAGAAAGGGGTCAGGATTCGAGAGGGAATTGAAGAAAGCCCTGGAAGATAAAGGATTCGCCGTTATAAGGAGTGCAGGAAGTCATGGGGTGGATTTAGTAGCCGGAAAAAATGGAAAAATTTACATCTTTGAATGTAAGGTAACTTCAAAAGAAAAGTTCTACATCTCAAAGGAAGATGTGGATAAACTTGTGGAATTCTCAGAAACTTTTGGAGGAGCTCCATATATTGCTTTGAAAATGAAAGGAGAACGACTTTTTATAAACCCCTATCTTTTAACCACCAACGGAAAAAACTATGCGTTGGATTATAACAAAATATGCCCAATAGCCACCGATTTTAAAGAGTTAATTGGAGAAGGAAAACAGATTAGATTGACTGGATCAGATAAATTAATTTAAAAAACGATAAAAAACTAAAAATAGAATGGAAAAATAGTTATTCAGCAATATTTGAAATTATGAGTTTTGTTATTAAAATTCCCAAATAAGCTGCTCTTTTTGGTTTTATAATAATTGAAGAATGTTCAGCCTCCCTGTGGAATCCAATCAATATAGATGCTGTTCTCCTATCATCTGCAGGAAGTATTGCTATTGAGACTCTGCTATTGTCTGCGAAACAAGTCCCCACATCCTGTATTTTTTGTAGTCTTATGCCTTCTTTTTTGAATTTTCTATTTATTTCTTCAGCAGAAACTACGCCATGATTTAACAATGTGAGAAACAGTGAGGTAGTTTCCTTATCCAATGATACTGAATCTATTTCCTCACCGTTTTCATTTAACAATTTTAATATTATATTTTCATTATCGTGTTCAAGGACCAATACCTTCCCTTGTGCACCAGATATAAACATTCCCCTCACCTATCGACAATTTTCTGGCTGATTTTCTAGCTAATTAAACATGTATTATTGTAGTATATAATTGATAACCTTTAAAAAATTTTCCATATGGTTCTTATTATTTTATTTATCATTTGCTATTTTTTCTTTAAAGACACACATAATGGTGTTTGCCTCTTTTCCACTAATAAATGCCCGGCTTATAAGTCTTTTAAAAATGGTTTTACACATTTCTTTCCTGTATTCTTGAATATTTGGCGATCTATCAACGAACTCATCAAATACCTTTATTAAAACATTCTTTTCCGTCTTTGAAGCCTTTCTCATTCTAACGTTGTACGGAATTTCGTTTTCGATTGAAGAAATATAGAGCTCATATAGTATAACTGAAACTGCATGGGATAAATTCATTATTGGATATTCATCGGATGTGGGGATTGAAACCAGTAAATCGCATAGTTCCAGATCTTCATTTGTAAGGCCATCGTCTTCTCTTCCAAAAACTATTCCTAAGGTACCATCTACATCCTGTTGTTTTTCTGCAAGTTCTCTTGGGGTTATTGGGACTCTTTTAATATTCCTATCCCCACAGACAGCACCCGATGTAGCTACAACAAAATCAACGTCTTCAATTGCATCTTTTAAACTATCATAAAACTCGGCGTTATCTAAAATATCTTTAGCGTGAACTGCCCTAATATATGCTTCCTTATCTAAAATATCTCTGCTACCTACTATTCTCAATTTTTTTACTCCAAAATTCATCATGCATCTTGCAATTGCGCCTAAGTTTCCGCTGTACTTTGGGTTAACTAAAATAACTACTTTTTCCATCTTATCCCTTAGTTAAAATATTTTTGTATAAATCAGTATTGCACTGAGGCTTCCCACAAGGGTGGCTATAAAATTAACGTGTTCGTTATTGATTATTCCCTTTCTTTCAAATAGAGCTCCAACAAGACTGTCTGAAAGATTGCCCAATAATCCAGCAACTGTGGCTATCCAAATTAAATTCAAATCCTTAAATAGCAGGAATGCTAAAAAACCTATTGAAAATGAACCTAAAAGCCCCAAAAGTGTTCCAAAGAGTGTTATCCCACCATCAGTACCTTTTTCAACTTTTTTAAGAGTGGTTATTAATCTTGGAGTTTCTTTTGAGAGCACCCCGAGCTCAGATGAAAATGTATCTGAAGTAGCAGCAGCAATTGAGCCTGCATATCCTATCAGTGCCACATCATAATTCAGAATTCCAAATGCATAGGCTAAGACAAATAAAACAGCCATAATCCCATTTGCAAGGACATTTTTAATTGTCCTTTTACATTCTCCTAATTTCATAGAATCTTTTGTAGAATATCCTATTTTACTTACTAAACTCCCCAGTACAAGGAATGAAAAAAGTAATATCAACCAGCTTATCTCAGTACTTATAAGGATTATAAATGCCATTATTGATGAAGCGTAAATCCCACAATCATCCAAATACCCTTTTTTCTTTATCAAATATGCCAATAATAAAACAATAACAAGGGAATAAATTATCTTAATGTAAAGTTCCATGTTTCCACCGAGCTAAATATAAATAAATTTTAATAACTTTTAATGTTTTAAAGTTTTTGGTATGTTTATAGTCGTTCTGCGAATGTATGCATATAAGTATTATCTAATTTCAATTATGTATTGTTTAAAAACTTCCATAATTTAAAATTAAGTAATATAACAATCGCTTAATTGCAGAACGACTATATTTTATATTGTTGATGTTATGAAATGAATTTTCAAGAACTTCAAAGAAGTTTATAACATTCAATCCTTTGTGTATATCTATTTCTTTTTCGGTTCAAATTTTGAAATAGATCCCATTAAAAGTTTTAAATTTACCAGGCCTTAACTGTTGATTATGATAATGATAAAATAACTCAAATAAAAAAATTATTAAGTAGTTATAATATATACTTTATATTAAAAGTATATAAACAAATCAAAGGTGTGAATATGTGTATATTCTGCAAAATCGTAAATAAAGAGATACCTGCTAAAGTGGTTTATGAAGACGAAAAGACCATGGCTTTTTTGGATGTAAATCCAAGAAGTAAAGGCCATACTCTTGTAATTCCAAAGGAACACTACGAGACATTTGATGAGCTCCCTGATGATGAAATGATCAATTTAATGAAAACTGTTAAAAAAGTTGTTGAAATCTTAAAATCACTAAACCCTGATGGATATAACATTTTAAACAACAACAAACCTGCTGCTGGGCAGGAAGTTCCACATGTTCATTTTCATGTAATTCCAAGATATAATGAAGAAAAAGAAGAGGTTATAAAATTCTCTGAACCTATAGCTGTAAATTTAGATGATGTTTTGAATGAATTAAAAAAATAATTTTTTAATTCAAATCATGCCTTTTCATTATTACTTAAGGCAATAATGCCATTTGCTATAGCTACTGCAACTGGGGTGCCTCCCTTAGGTCCTACCGTAGTTATTGAAGGGATATCAGTATCTCTAAGAAGTTCTTTTGATTCACTGGCTTTTACAAAGCCCACAGGAACCCCAATAATCAATTTTGGTTTTACTCCCTCTTCTTTTACCATCCTTATAACTTCTAAAAGTGCAGTTGGCGCATTACCTACTACCACTACCCCTCCATCGATGAGATCTTTTGCAATTCTCATAGAAGCCACTGCCCTAGTTATTTCCTCTTCTTTAGCTATTTTATAGGTATTTTCATCACTTATAAAGCACTTTATATTCTCGTACCTTATACCTGCGCCTACCATGTTTATATCGACAATCAAAGGCTTTCCATGTTTAATGGCTTCAACTCCATATTTTATTGCATCCCCCTTGAATTTAACCAATTTGGCATATTCTGGGTCAGCTGTTGCATGGACTACCCTTTCTATTATTCCCAATTCCGCCTCTGAATAGTCATTTATGTTGGAGCCGAGAACCTCTTTTATTTTACTTTTTACTATTTCCCTAGATTTTTCAGCGATATTTAACCCGTCTCTGGTGGTGGCACCCATGAACATAGTATCTACCTTGAATAATGTGTTTAACAATTAAAACATACTAACTTAAAAATTTTAAGAGCTCCTTAATTTCATAAAACTAAATAAAATTGATTGTTAGAGATTCATATTTGTTTCTATTTATAGGCCCTAATACTTATTTCTATAGTTGTGGTAGTTATCTTTTTAATCAAAACTAGATAATTCTAAGAACTACTTTTTCTTTTTCACTGTGTTCTTTTATATGAACTACTTCAATTAAATCCTTTACAACATCTGCAATATCCAGTTCCAATACTCCCATTAAATCGTTATCTGTATCCACCCTAAAGTAGGTCCCACTTTTACAAACTACTGTGCCTTCCACATGGCATCTCCCAAAGTAGGCTTCTATATGGTCCCCCTCTTCAATAGAATCTAGATAATCATACAGTTCGTCTTTATTAACATCTCTTTCAATAACCTTCATAAAATCACCTTTATTGAGGATATTCAACAACTATTTTAAAAGTTATTAAATAAATAATATATTATTATTTAAATAAATAAGGTTTTGAGACCACTTCATTTAAACTCCCATCACAATCCTGAACAGGTTCCTAAGGCCTGGAGCTAATCCTAAAGACATTATGGTTATTTTCAATATATTTCTTAAATCCTTATTATCAATTTCTTTGTTAATAATATATAGCACCAATACGACCACGATTAATTTTAAGGGTATGAGAATATACGGACCAAGAATATCCATAAAAAACCTTGGTACTGGATGCTGTTCCCAATAGCCGTAAATGCCAATACCTATGGATGTGGCTGATGCATCCACTAATTGAGAAAATATAGCGTATTTATCAATTCTATCGATTTTGCCAATGTTTAGTTTTTTTATATTTTTGAGTTTCTCTAAAATACGAATTGCAATGAAATATGTTGGGAATAGAACCACTAAGGTGTAAAATAATGCTTCTAAATGCGTTATTCTCTTTAAAAACTCCGGTAAAAGGTAAATTATAGGAACCAGAGCCATTAAACTAGCTGAAATATAGTATCTATTTTTAAACAATGCTCCAGAGCCGATTATTGAAAGCATATAATATAGTCCAACTAAAACCACTATCCCTGGAGTTACCGTGTAGTATAAACGGGGGATAACGCCTGCATCAACTAATGCCCTCATTAAGGTTATTAAAATTACGTAAAAAATAGTTACCTCTGCAAATCTTTTATCGACACGTATATTTAAAAAGTTACATGCCTTATAGAATATATAAACCATTACAAATAGTAAAGTACCATAAGTTATCTCTTGGATAAGATTATAACCGGTTTTAGCATGTATTGGATAGATGTAGTATTTATTTATGAATTCAAGTACAGTATTTTTTATATCCATTGTAGTTCACCACATGTTTTATCCCTACTATAAAGTATCCCCTAAATATTAAATGCTTTTTTATAATTAAACAAAAAAAATTATAGTGAAATCGAAAATCAGTAGATTATTTAAAGTAATTTCAGTTTTCCAGTGATTTTATTGATATTGTCTTCTTTTTCGGGTCCAATGCCTACTGCAGTAATTGTCCCAGGTTCTAGCTGGGTTCTGCCTGCATCCCTAATTAAACTACATGGGAGACCTTCTATATTGGCATTTTTAAATACTTCGAGTAATTCTTTTTCAGAATTTACTTTTAACACTACTTTCTTTTGTCCAGATCTTAACCATTCCTTAACTATATTTGGACATATTTTTTGAGCATGAATAAATGATTCAATTGAAGCATGACATGCCTGAGCTGCAATTTTACCCTTACCCATTTTTAAATCGTTTCTAATAATAATGACCTGTTCATACATAAAATCAACTCACAAAAGTTTATAAATAACGGTGCTGGATAGATGATACATTATCTATTTTAATATTTGTAGCTTTCATTATAATGCTTCCACAAACATGCAAATTCGGCTTAAATAGATTAAAATCAATTAAGGTCACAAGTGATGAAGTGATGAAGTGGTTTTATTGACTTTGTGGGGTCATTATATTTATTAATTTTAGTGAAATTATAATTTTATTAAATCTACGGTGGAAACATGTTTGAGATAAAACATAGAGATGCAATGGGCAGAATAGGAAAAATAAAAATAAACGGTAAAACAATCGAAACACCAACAATAATGCCGGTAGTTCATCCTAATCCAAAAAAACAAACCGTTTCAATGGATATCATCAACAACCTTGCAGACGTAATTATAACAAACTCATATATAACTTACTCGAATCCTGAACTAAGGGCTATTGCAGAGGAAAAAGGAATCCACGAGCTCGTAGGATTTGATAAGGTTGTGGTTACAGATAGTGGATCTTTTCAGCTCAGTGTTTATGGGGATGTAGAAGTAAAACCTTTGGAGATAATAGAATTTCAAGAAAAAATTGGGGTCGATGTAGGTACCATATTGGATATACCGACACCGCCATTTGTTGATAGGGAAAGAGCTGAAAAAGAGCTGGAAGAAACGATTAATAGGGCAAAGTTATCTTTGGAATTAAAAAAAGAAAACAACTACAAACTGTTATTGAATGGAACTGTCCAAGGTTCAACACATATGGATTTAAGAAGAAAAAGTGCGGAAGTAATGGGAAGTATGGACTTTGATATCTATCCAATTGGTGCAGTTGTACCATTAATGGAGGATTACAGGTACAAAGAAGTTGCTGAGATTATAATAAACTCCAAAATGCATCTTCCAACAAATAAGCCTGTCCATCTCTTTGGGTGCGGTCATCCTATGTTTTTTGCACTTGCAGTGGCGTTGGGATGTGACTTATTTGACAGTGCAGCTTATGCACTCTACGCAAAACAGGGAAGGTATTTAACTGAAAGAGGAACCTTGCATTTAGAAGAATTAAAGGATTTAGATAAATTCCCATGTTCCTGTAAAGTATGTAGTGAATACTCACCAAAAGAGCTCTACAAAATGGAGAAGAAAAAAAGAACACAGTTACTTGCTGAACACAACCTTTACGTAACATTTGAAGAGATAAACAGAATTAAAAATGCCATTAAAGATGGAAACCTTTGGGAGCTCGTAGAGGAAAGATGCAGATGCCACCCAATGTTATTGAGTGCTCTAAGGGTAGTTTCAAATTATATGGATTTTATAGAAAAGTATGACCCAGTTTCAAAAAAATCTGCATTCTTTTACGGCGGATATGAGAGTATGTTTAGACCAGAAGTTTTAAGGCATAAACAGAGGCTTAAAAGAATAAAATTTGATAAAATATATGTTACAACACTATCGAACAAGGTAAATAAACCATACAGTGAAAATGTCAATATTATACCTTCTGACGTGGATGTTTTAGTTAAAGATTATGTATTTGGTTTAGTGCCGTTGAATGTTGATACAATATATCCGCTTTCCCAAAGTGAAGTTCCAGAACTTTACGATATTGAAAAACAACACAATAAACAATTTATTGAAGGATTTTTAAAAGAACACGAAGATAAAATAATGGATATATCTTCATACAACTACTACACCAGTCATTACGGTTCAAATAGAAATAAAAACAAAGTAAATAAAGACGCCTTAAGAATAGACAGAATGCTCCAGTATCAGTATGGATTTAAGATTTTAGATGATGAATTGTTAAACAACATAGTAATAAAGAGAAGCAGAAAAACAGGAAGAATTAGAAATGTAATGTTGGACAATAAAGAAGTCATATTTACAGTTAGAGCCAACGATAACTTCCTTATACCTACAAAAGAAGGTGCTAAACTTTTGCATGAAAAAATACCATATCCTAAATACAGGGTTGTAGTGGATAAAAGTGTTCAGGACTTTGCAAGGGACGGTAGGTCAGTTTATGCCAAGTTTGTAATCGATTGTGATAATGATTTAAGACCTTACGAAGAAGTATTAATAGTTAATGAAGATGATGAACTACTTGCATACGGGACTACGATTCTAAATAGTAGGGAATTGATGGAATTTGATTACGGCGTAGCTGTTGATGTGAGAGGCGGTATTAAGTTATAATTGATTTTTTATTTTTTATAACTGGAAAAAGTTAGTTGGAGCTGAGCTACATGTTAAAACTACTTTATAAAGGGATATTGATTAGGGATAACGATAGAATAAAAAAAGCCTCATCATCTGTAACGTACATTGGTACAAAAAAACATAATATAATAGTTGACACATCGTCTAAGGATAATAGGGAGCTCATAATAGAAGAATTAAAAAAGTTAGGATTAAAACCCGCTGACATAGATATTGTTATAAACACTCACAGCCATCATGACCATGTTGGAAACAACGATTTATTCAATAATGCAGAATTTATAAACTATTTACGAAAACCTTCGGTTTTCGAATCCAGTAGGTTTTGTAGCCCACCACTATCACCGAGCGAAGCGAAGGTGAGCTACATCCACCGCAACATAGTTGCGGGGAGGTTGAATAATCGTAGATTATTCAACCAATCCGAAGGATTTGTTCAATCGTGGTGGTTTTCGAATCCAGTAGGTGATGAAATTGAGATTATAAAAACTCCAGGCCATACTCCAGACAGTATTTCAGTAATTTATAAAGAATATATAGTTGTTGGAGATGCAGCACCGTTAAAAAATAATATTTTAAAAAATATTCCCCCAAAATTAATCTATGACGCCGGTATTGCATTAGCATCTTTAAGAAGGATAAAAAGCATTGGGAAAAACATTGTAACAGGTCATGAAGGCATAGTGTACAGGGATGAATATATTAAATAATATTAAAATCAATTCACCATTTTTTAATGAGCTCGTAAATTGGACCTTCAGGAGTTAGCTCACTTTTTATTAAACATATATTTTTTATCTTCAACTCTCCAATATCTACATGTTTATGCTTCTCTACACGATGTTGCAGTTCTTTTTTATTTTCTACAAACTTAACCCTTCCAATTGTTATATGGGGGACGTATTCTTTTTCTTTCTTGAAGCCCAGTTTTGATAGTTTTTCATCAACTTCTTTAAAAAGTTCTACTAAATTATGAGCTCCTACCCAAATAACTCTTATGTAGTTTTCATTTGGAAAAACCCCAATATTTTCTATTTTACTAATTAGGGGCCTTGAAGACATACCAAAATCCAGATCCAAATTCTTAATTTTTTCTAAGGTTTCTTCATCAACATCTCCTAAAAATTTAATGGTTATATGGAGATTTTCTTTTTCAACCAGCTTTATTCCTTTTAACTTGAATTTACTCTTTAGTAATTCCAGCTTATCCTTTATACTATCGTCCAGTTCAATGGCTAAAAAACATCTCATGAAATCACCTGAGCAAAGCGAAGGGGGTATAATCACCTATTTTAGTAGAATAGGTATGTTGTCAACTATTTTAAAGGTTTTTTTGCATTTTTTGCATTTTAATAATTCATTACTTAACTCTAGATCCCCATTACAACACGGACACTGGAGTATATCTATATAATTTTTTATCCAGGTCATGCCAACACCAAATTTATGCAGTTATAATTTATAATTATTTGAAAAACAAGTTAAAAAGTTATCCTAACCCTATAAAACAGAAATTATATTATTAAAAAAAGCATTGTATAAGCTTTAACGCTCTAAATAGTATAATGACAGATATAATGTATCTACTACCAACCCCTTTAAGAAAGGTGTTGGATTCCCAAACCCGATACTTCTTAACTTCGTTAAGAAGTATAATTTTTGTATTTTCTTTTGGCATCCATGACAGATATAATGTATCTACCTTTGGAAAACCACATTATCATTGAAACTCAACAGCTACTCAATGTGGCCGCCTTGTAGGTAGAACTGTCAGAGGCAATATCATCAAATCAATTGCCATTATTATATTTGGTTTTTTGATATATATAACTTAACTACATATTTATAGTGGCGTGCAATTTAAATGAACTGTTAACTATATTTCACAGGATTTTATTCAAGCTTTTCTATGAATTCCCTTAAAACTGCTGTGGCGTAATTTCCTTTTCTCAGCTTAAATTTTAAAACATATCCATCATCATCGATTTTACAGTCGAAGTCATAAACTTTGGCTATTAATTTTCTTCTAGCACCTTGGAAGTTTCCAAAGTCTTCAATTCTGAACTTTTTTAGGTCCAGATTTTCTCTTTCAGCTATTTCTTTTTCTATTTCCCCTTGAATTCCGTCTGCAAATTTAGTATTATATCCATACAATACCCCGGTTGGAACACCATCTTTTAAAATATCTCCTTCCATAGGTTCAAAGCCATATTCATATCTTTTATTTATCATTTCGTTGAATAGGTAGGACTGATAGGCATTTACAAACATGCTGTTAAGCTGTGGAGGTAAAGCCTTAAATGCTTTTTTAAAGTCCTTGTATCTTAAATAATACTCCAACATTCTTCTTTCGTAGTTCTGTCTCTTAGGATATAGTTCCAATGCCTTTTTAAATTCTCCATTATCAACGAGTTCTCTTGCTTCCTTTAAAATTCCTTCTTCATTTATTGGAGTTCCACAGTAGGTATAAAATGCACTTTCAAAATCCCTTTGATATATGAACTTACCAACAACGTGAGTTATAGGCCTATAGTGTCCAAACCTTTGGATTCCATAGTAGTTTAATACATATTCTATCTTGATGTTTTTCAACGTGTTTTCAAGTTCTTCCCTACTACATTCTACATCTCTTACTTTTATTGTAAATCTATTTCCCCACAAATGCCCCATTCTAAGTTTTTTATTGCTTTTATGGATGTCCCTCAATGTAATGCCAGGTATATTGACTTTTTTTAGGTCTTCCATTTTTATTCCAAAACATCCTACTTTCTGGGTCGTTATGGCAAACTTATCTTTAGTTCCTGCAAATCCGAAGTTCTTTCTCCTTGACTTAGTAGCTCTTGCAATTTTCCCTATGGCATCCATTGTGTTCCAGTTGTTTTTTTCCAGTGTGAATTGGATAAATGAGCCGTTCCATTTTTCTACATCCTTAAATCCAATATCCTTTCCAACTTCCAAAACAATGCCGTCTTCTGTAATTTCCTCTACAATGAAATCTTCAGGATGCTTTTTTATGGTACCATTCAAATGCCCGTGTTTAAGGTTTAGAACGTATTTATTTAAATTCGGTGGCATACTGTCTATCAAACTGTAAATTTTATGCCTTCTGAATTTTAACTTTAACCTTTCTCGAGAGTTCCTTAGGTTGTTTTGACTCTCTTCTTTTCTTTTTTTCTGAATAAACCTAAACTTCATAATCTACCTTCTCCTCTGATTCTTAAAATCATTTTTAGTGTCAGTTATAGTGGTGTGCAAATAAATATATATTTTCAACAACTATTGAATGTAATAGTATAATATGTTGTGGAGCCATATATTTATCAAATAATTCTTTTTTACATAGATGTTAATGAAAAATAAAACTTGTTTAACTATTTACTACTATTGTCATTATAATACTCTAAATTATCAGATTTTATGTTTAATAGTTTATGAAGGATATAAATGATTATAATTCGGTGATAATGTGTTTATCGGAATCGACGATACAGACAGTAGGGATAGGTACTGTACCACTTACGTTGGAGCACTCCTAATAGAAGAACTTGGTAAAAAATACAAAATGGACACTCCGAAACTCATAAGGATGAATCCAATGGTAAAATACAAAACACGGGGCAATGGTGGAGTATGCCTAAGAATAAACGAAGATGAAAAAAAATTAAGCGAAAAAGATATTGAATACATAAAAAACACGGTAATAAAAACTGTAGAAGAATACGCTGATTTTGAATGTGAAAATACAAACCCCGGAATAGTATTTCTAAGTGAGGATAGTTACAATTCAAACAGGGAAATTTTAAATAATTACTACAAAAAAGTACTCTACGACATCGTATCTGTTGAATACGCTGAAAAAATCATTGAAAAAGTCGGCGGAGAATTTAGAAAATATAAAAAAGGCTACGGGATAATAGGGGCATTGGGTAGTATCTCTTCAGTTCCCCCATATACCTACGAACTTCTAACATATAGAAAAAAAGAGAAATGGGGACAAAAGAGGATACTTGACGAAAAATCTGTTATAGAAATGGATGAAAAAACTTTTCCATTTACCTTTAATAACGTAGATGGAGAAAAACCGATTATAGCCCCGCACACAAGCTGTCCTGTTTTATATGGTATCAGAGGTATAAAAAAAGACATCCTCTTAAAAGCCATGGATATCGTTAAATGTGAAGAAATAGATAAATATACAATCTATAAAACCAACCAAGGAACAGACGTTCATTTGAGATTTATGGAAATAAAGGATGTATATCCAGATACTGGAGTTATAACCTATGGAATGGTTGTTACCGAACCTAAAAATTTACCTGGTGGTCATGTAGTTTTTAAATTAAAGGATACTGCCAACAGTGAAGAGATAAACTGCATAGCTTATGAACCTACCAAAGAATTTAGGAACCTAATAAGGGAGCTCACAAAGGGAGATCTAATTGGTGTCTATGGTACTGTGAGGGAAGAACCATTTGGAATAAATATTGAAAAAATAAAAGTTGTAAAATTGGCTAAAAAGTATGAGAAGAATAAAAAGTGTAGCTGTGGAGGAACTTTAAAATCCAAAGGGACTAAAAGCGGGTATAAATGCAATAAGTGTGGGAAGAAATTGAGGTATGATGAGATAGAATTAATTGAAGTGAAAAGGAATATAAGAGAAGGTTTTTACGAAGTTCCTCCGTCTGCTAGAAGGCACCTTAGCAAACCTTTGATTCTTTACGATTTATATTAATTTATCTATAAATTATAAAATTATAATTATAGAATACTAATTTAAAAATAAGTGGTTTTTATGTTGGAAGAAATTATAAAAGGGAATATTGAGAAAAAAACCATAACTCAAATTTACGGTCCCCCTGGAGTAGGAAAAACGAATATCTGCATACTTTCAGTGATTAACTTTGCTAAGAAAGGATTAAAAGTAGTTTATATCGATACCGAAGGTAGTTTATCTGTGGAAAGGATTAAGCAAATTTGTAAGGATGATTTTGAAGAAGTTTTAAAAAATGTAATTATTTACGAACCTTCGAATTTTGAAGAACAGACGATCACACTTGAAAAAATACTAATGCTGGAGAATTTAGGTTTAATTGTTGTAGATGGGATAGCTTCACTTTACAGACTTGAATTATGCGATGACGTAAATGAAAATACCAGATTAAATAGGATACTTGGAAAACAGATTTTAACCTTATTAAAATTAGCTAAAAAGAAAAATGTGGCCATATTGGTAACCAATCAGGTTAGGAATATTTCAGGAAATCGAAACGAAACTTCTAACAACGAAAATCGTAGGTTTTCTAATTTTGAAGCTGTGGGAGGACTACTCTTAGAGTATTGGAGTAAATCTATAATCAGAATTGAAAAATACGATAGTTATAGAGAGATGATCTTAGAAAAACACAGGTACGCAAAAGAAGGTGAAAAACTTAAGTTTAGAATAGTTGAAAGTGGGGTTGAACTTTTAGGGTAATTTATTTTTATTTTCTTTTCTTTTTCCTTATTTTTAGTATTTTCTGTTTAATGCTCTTTTCCATTAGTTATAGTTGTTTGTGTTAAATGTTGGAAAAATACTCCAAAAATTTAAGAAAGATTTATGATTATTTTAAAATTAATGCCTAATAACAATCATTTAAGAATTTCGAAGTATATAAATATCAACTGCAACCGTAGGTTGCAGGGATCGAAGCAAATCTTCGATTTGCTGTCGAAGTAAATCCGAAGGATTTACTGATCGAGACAAATTTCTTTGAAATTTGTCGATTCACAAAAACCTTTGGTTTTTGTCGAACTCACAAAAATCGAAGATTTTTGTCGAGTCGAAGCGAATTTCAAAAAATTCGCTGACTTACGAAAACCTGAAAGGTTTTCGTTAAGACTCATGAAAATCTTCGATTTTCATCGAGAGTTGAATAATCGTAGGTTATTCAACTAATTCCAATAAAATTTGCAAACAACTATAATCTGATATAGCATTAAGTCTCATTAATAGTATTAATATATATACTAGATTTTACACATATGTGTGAGTAATACTTTTGTGAGGGATATTTGTGAGCTCAAAAGTTTTGTTATACCTTTTCGTTGAAAGTGAAAATATAGGTAAAGCTATAAATGCACTTTCAGAAGGTGGAATAACAGGTTTCTTCTTGAACGATTACAAGGGTATGTCTCCACAAGATTGGAAATGATTCTTACTGGCTGAAGATCCTGAAATGGCGTTAAAGATTATTAACGAAATATCTAAAAATACCGTTATGATAGGTACAGTTGTAAGTGTTGAGAAGCTTGATGGGATAAGGGAGATAATTTACAACAGACTTTCAGAAGATAGATATACACTTATATGCCTTCCAGTTGTTGGATTAGAGGTGAATCGCCCAGATTAATGTCCATAAGTGGACAATGGGAGATAAATAATTTAAAAAATCGTTCGCTAATCTAAATGTGGATAAAATAGTGATCCCCATGAGATTTAGAAAAGGAAGACCAAAAATACCTAGGTTAATATCCGAAGAACCCAGGGTAGTATTATTTAAACCAGCAGGTACTCCAACTGCCGAATTAGAGGTTTTAAACCTGACTCTTGAAGAATTAGAATCTGTAAGGTTAGTGGATTATATGGGTTATTCTCATGAAGAAGCTGCAAATGCCATGGGGATTTCAAGAAGGGTTTTTTGGAGTATCCTAAAATCTGCAAGAAAAAAAATAGTTGATGTCTTGATTAATGGGAAAGCCCTCAGTATAGGTGGCGGCCATTATCAAATAAGAGAATGTGGGTCCTATGAAGAATGTGGTAGGGAAAAAAGATGTAGATTTAGACTTTTACCATGTAAAAAATCTAATTCTGATCTTGAATAGATGACATTAATGTTGTATTTTAGATTAAGGGTAATATCCCAGATTTAAATTAAGGGGTAAATTATGAAAAAAGATATTGACTCAGTAATTGATCGTATAGACTCAATGTTAAAAACGACACCTGAATCATATAGCACATATAAACTGTTAAAGACACACAGAGAATTTTTAATTGGAAGTACGGATTATTTAAAAAATTCCAATCATACAATAGCATTTATAGGAAAAGTGGGTGTTGGGAAAACTACTGCCATATCTAAATTATTAAATTTAATAGATTGTAGCGGAAAAGAATTATTACAAACAGGCAGTGGTAGGACAACAGTATGTGAAGTAGAAATTCGTGAAAGCAATAGAATATCCATAGAAGTAGAACCGTATTCCAATGATGAAGTAGAAAAATATTTAGAAGAGTTTTCCACGTACATCGAAAACAAAATTTTAAAAAAGACCTCACAAAGCGAAAAATCTTTTACACTAAGTAGCGAAATAGAAAGGGCACTGCGAAATATGCTTGAATTAAAAATAAGGCGATTTAAGGAAAATGGTAAAAGAAAAAGTATTGATGATGCTGTTGAGCTTTATAATTCCTGTAGTTCAAAAGATGAATTTTACCAAAAACTTTTACAGAGAATCAATCTATCAAATCGAACTACAACGGAGATATTTACATTTTCAGACAGTAAAGAGTGGATAAGGAATAATTTTGAAGAGATAAATAATGGAAAGAATAAAAATGTACCACTTCCTAAAAAAATAATTATTAATATTAATGAAAATCCAGTAAAAATACCAAAAATTAATTTATCATTTTTAGATACTAAGGGAGTTGATGAGACTGCAAACAGGCAAGATATTGAAAATCAGCTGAAAGATTCACGTACAATATCTGTACTATGTACAAGTTTTAATGATGCTCCAGATAAAGTGAGTACAGATATCCTGAGATATATGAAAGATTCAGGTTTAACTAAGTATATCTCTAAAAGAATCATTATTCTTGTATTGGATAAAAATGGAGAAGCTGAATGTATAGCTGATTTGGAAGAACCAGATTTGGAAGAAGGTAGAGAAATACGAAAAGATCAGATTGAAAGAGATTTAAAAAACTCACTAAACTTGGATGATATAGAAATCGTATTTTTTAATTCAAAAGAAGACGATCCTGAAGAATTAATCTCCATTTTAATTAATAAAGTATTGGCATTGCGTAAAGAACATGAAAATCAGGTAGAAACTATTATTGAATCGTTAGATGAAATTGAAAAACAGACTAATACGCAACTATCTTCGGAGGCTTTACGAAGAGTAAGAGAATCTGTTTCAATATGGATTAAAGATGCCGAGAATATCCAATGTAACTTAAAAAAAAATTTTACCAATATATTGGAAATAATACTAGATAAAGGAACGCATGCGTCTAGCGTAAGAGCCTGTGTTAATCGTCGTGGTCAATGGCATAATTTAGATTATTATAAAATACTTTCTGACGCCTCAAGATATCAGACTGTCAAAGCATTTGATAAATCCAAGAATGAACTTAACTGTATTATTTCCAACATGCTTAAACAAAAAGATTTACACTATCAGAAAGGTACATTAAATTCTATTCAAAATATTTTGGAGAAAAGGGTTGAAAAGATATACCAAGAAGCATATGATAGGGGAAGAGACAATTACTTCGATAATTTATTTAATGATGACGATCTATGGTCAAATATGATGCAAGAATGGGGAAAAGGGACTGGATACAAAAACCGAATTTCAAGCCATACGGAGCAGTGGTTTTTAAATCAGGATCATGATACTTTTGATAAAGAAAATAGTGAAAAACTCAATTTAATGTGGCAAGAATTATTGGTTGAAATAAACAATCTTATTGGAAATGAAAATTAACACTAAATGCTTCATAGAGGTGATATTGATGTTATTATTGGAAGTAAAAAATGTCTCGAAAAAATTTGGCGATACCGAAGTATTAAAGAATATCAGCTTTGAACTTAATGAAGGAGAAGTTTTAGGAGTCCTTGGAAGAAGCGGTTCTGGAAAATCGGTTTTATTACACATGCTTAGAGGAATGGATGGTTACGAACCTACCGAAGGTAAGATAATATACCATATTGCACAGTGTGAAGAATGTGGGGAAGTAGATGGACCTTCCAAAGATGGAGAGACATGTGGGTGCGGAGGGACGTTTAAGAAAATTACCGTAGATTTTTGGAACAATAAAGAAACTACTTATTATTTAAAGAAAAAAATAGCAATTATGCTCCAGAGGACGTTTGCCCTCTACGGTGAAAGGTCAGTTATTGAAAACATATTGGAAGCTCTGCAAAACGCAGGTATCGAAGGTCCAGAGGCAACCGAAACTGCTTTAAAATTAATAAAAATGGTTAAGTTGGAACACAGAATTACGCATATTGCAAGAGATTTAAGCGGTGGGGAGAAACAGAGGGTTGTTCTTGCAAGACAGATAGCTAAAAAACCATTTATATTCCTTGCAGATGAACCTACAGGAACATTAGACCCTAGAACTGGAAAACTAGTCCACGATGCCTTGATGAATGCCGTTATTAAGAACAAAATTGCAATGGTTATAACTTCACACTGGCCTGAAGTAGTTGCAGAGCTCTCTCAAAAAGCCATATGGCTTGAAAATGGAGAAATTAAAATGGCAGGCGATAGCAACGCTATTGTCGAAGAGTTCATGAAAACTGTAACCTCATTAAAAAAGGTCGAAGAAGTTGAAATTAGAGATGAACTAATAAAACTTGAAAATATTGAAAAGAAGTACTGTTCAGTTGAAAGGGGAGTTATTAAAGCAGTAGATGGTGTTAATTTAACCATCAATGAAATGGAAATATTTGGTTTAGTTGGAGTTAGTGGGGCTGGAAAAACCACACTTTCTAAAATAATTGCAGGTGTTCTTCAACCTTCAAAAGGTAAGTACTTCTTTAGATTGGGCGATGAATGGATAGATATGACAAAGCCAGGACCTGCCAATAGGGGAAGGGCAAAAAGATATATCGGAATGCTCTTCCAGGAATACAGCCTGTACCCTCATAGGACTATCCTTTATAACCTGACAGAGTCAATAGGATTGGAGATGCCTGGAGAATTTGCTAGAATGAAAGCAGAACATACATTAGTTTCAGTAGGATTCACCGAAGAAGAAGCAGAAAAAATATTGGATAAATATCCAAAAGAACTGAGTGTTGGGGAAAGGCACAGGGTTGCTTTAGCCCAGGTTTTAATTAGGGAACCACACGTTATCCTACTTGATGAACCTACTGGAACTATGGATCCACTCACAAGAAACATGGTAGCTGAATCAATCCAAAAATCAAGAAAGGACCTTGAACAAACCTACATCATAGTATCCCACGATATGGACTTTGTTCTAAATGTATGTGATAGAGCTGCGTTAGTTAGAAACGGAAAAATTATGAAGGTAGGAAAGCCAGAAGAAATAGTTAACATATTAACCGAAGAAGAAAAAGACGAAATGTTGAAGCAGTAATTATTTATGCTCTTTATATTATTTTTATTTACCTATTAACTCTTCAAGGTACTCTATCTCTTTTATTACTTCAGAGATTTTTTCATCCCGAGCCTTTAAAAAAGTCTTGGATTCCAAAGTTGGCCATCTTTTTCGATTCAACCTTTTTTTAAAAGGTTGGTTTGAGAGTTCTTTATTGTAGTTTAAATCGTTTAGTTCTAAGTTAATACAATTTTTATAGCCGTATTCATGAACTAGCTTTTTTAATGGTTCTGAGAAATCTACCATCGAATACCTTAAGGGATAGTGATCCTTATTGTCAATTACTCCAGATATGTGCACATTTTTTATCTGTTCATGCAGCTCATCTACGAAATTTGAACTATTTTCCCTTGCATGTGCAAAATCCAGGGTCATTTTTAGATTTTTGGAATTAAATTTTTCAAGAACTGATTTCATCTCTTCAACAGAGTAGCAAATATTATTTACTTTTTTGCGTGGGTTTTCAAGGCAGAGGATTATATTTTTTTCTTCTGCATACTTCAAAGAGATATCGAGGTATTCATAAAATTTTATGTACTCATCCTCTGTCGGAGCTCTGCTAGTAGGTCTTTTCCCCGGATGAATGGTTAAATATTTTGCACCATAAAGATTGGCAAGTTCTATGGCCCATAGAGTTTCCATAATTGATGCCTTTTGAATATATGGGTTTATTGAAGATGGATTTAACTCAATATATGGTGCATGAACCGTTAAACAGAATTTAGATAGAACGTCCTTTAAGCTATTTACATAGTCCAAGCTGTCCCTTTTTTTCCAGAAATCAGGATTTTCAGGAAAGAATTCCATACACCTTAATCCCAAGTCCTGAAATATATCGGCTATTTCTTCAATTGGATACTCCCAAAAAAACAGTGTAGAACAACCTATTTTTATCATATTAGTAAATATAATATTTTGTGTATAAATAATTAAAGGGAGGTAAATAATGCTCAGCAAGTTTAGGGGGGCTATACTCGGGCTTTCAATAGGTGATGCCCTTGGAATGCCGTCTGAGGGACTTACCAAAGAAGAAATAAAACTGAATTATGGAAAAATAGAGGACTACTCATCTCCAAAAAACCATTTTGAAGGCATTTTAACTGCCGGAGATTATACCGACGACACCCAACAAACAATAGCAATGATAAAATCAATAAAACCAGAAGGTTTTAGTATGGAACTCTTTATAAAGAATTTGATCGACTGGTATAATAATAGTCCGATAGGTATGGGCCCAACAAGTGAAAAGGCGATAAAAAATTTGATCAATGGAAATTATGAAGGGGTCAACTCAAAAACCTGTGGAGCTGCGATGAGAGTGGCCCCTTTAGGACTTTATTATTATGATAATCTTTTAGAATTAAAAAAGCATGTGATAGAATCATCAAAAATAACCCACAACAACAAAGATGCCATAGCCGGAGCTCTGACAATAGCATTTTTTGTAGCATCATGCTTAGGAAACCAAGATTGTAAAAATAAAGAGTATTTGAAGAAATGTTCAGAATTTGTATCTGATGTTTCTGAAGATTTTGCAGAAAAAATACTTCTAATAAAAAGCATGGATTCTGTTGAAAAGGGATATGAAGAATTTGGAACTGGAATAAATGCAGATGAGTGCGTACCTTCTGCAGTCCATACTTTTTTTGCAACAGGCAATTTTAGGGATGGGATGATTTTTGCAGTAAATGCCGGCGGAGATACAGATAGTTTAGGAAGTATGTTTGGAGCTATTGCAGGAGCTCACTACGGGTTTCATAATATCCCCAAAAAATGGGTTGAGGGGATTAAAAATAGGGATTATTTAATAAGTTTGGCAGATTACCTTTACAAGATTAAATTTAATCACGAATATTATTAATTTCAAATCTTACCTCTATTATAATATATACTCAAAGCAACATAAAAAGACTAATTAATAAATATCCAAGACAAGGAGGGGTAATTATGCCAGAATATGATTTTGAAATAAAATATGGTCCACCCTATTCTCTCTTGAAAATAAACCTTGAAAATCAAGAAATCACTGCCGAAACTGGTGCGATGGTATATATGGATAAGAGTATAAACATCGACACCAATATGAAGGGAGGATTAATCGGAGCTCTGAAGAGAGCAGTTGTTGGAGAAAATTTATTCTTAAATAAGTTTAAAGGAACTGGAACATTGGCGTTATCTCCAAGTTATGTTGGGGACATAGTACATCATGATTTAGAAGGAGCTCTTTATGTTCAAAGTGGGGCCTATTTGGCATCTTCTCCAAATGTGAAAATAGATACAAAATTTGGTGGGACCAAATCATTTTTCGGTGGTAAAGGATTATTTTTAATGAAGTTAGATGGCGAAGGAGATGTATTTTTATCATCCTTTGGAGCATTGGAAACCATAGAATTGAACGATGAGAGTTTAGTTGTTGACAACGGTAACCTTGTAGGTTTTACGGAAGGGCTGAATTATTCACTAAAGAGAATTGGAGGTTTAAAATCCACTTTGTTAGGTGGAGAGGGGGCAGTTTATGAATTTAACGGTACTGGAAAAGTATATATTCAAACAAGAAATGTTGAGACGTTTGCAGACTTTTTAATGAAGTACTTGCCTATTCAACCTAGAAAATAGTACATCATCCCTATTTTTTTGAATCGTTTAAATTCGAACTAAAAATGCGTGAATAACTAATAATATAAAAAATAACAATAACTATCACAAAAATAACAATAAATTAATAAAAAAATTTAAAAAAAGCTTTGGAGGTTTATAATAAGCCTGCCGCATCTAATGCTAATTTAACTTCTTCTGTTGAAGCTTCTTTTTCAATTTCTACCTTTTTGTCGGTAGGTTCAAGGTGTTTTATGTTGCATCTTCTTCTTTTTACGTTTCCGTCAACAACAACAAAGTTTTTGTCTAATACATCAACAACAACACATGTTTTTCCAGCTTCTCTACCTAATGTTTTAATACAAACTCTTCCTACTTCAATTGCAGCCATTTTACCTCACCTTATTTTTTGTTGTTGTGATCGTCGCCAATCACAAGTCATTCTTCAAATAGGGAGATATTTACTATCATCCTTTAATGCTTTCAATTGATTTGCAGATGATATTAAATACCCCTTCGATATTCCATTTTGATGAATCAATCATTATATTGTATATTGAGAGATCATCTATATCTATATTATAGATTTCTTTATATCTTTTTTTCTCGCTATTCTCTCTTTTTATCATTTTCTCTAATGCAAGCTCAATATCTTCATTTTCCCTTTCACTTATTCTCTTACATCTAACCATTGGGGGCGCCTTTAGCCATATTGACACTGTAGGCTCAACATCGTTGTTTTTTAACATCCATGCGGCAAGCCTACCTTCAAGTACTATATTTCCTTTTTTTGCCAATTCTACCTGTCTTCTGTCTATTTCTTTATCAATTTCGGGATTTTGTTCGGCGTACTTACTAAATTCATTTAGATCCATGTTCATTTCTTTTGCCATGTCTCTGAAGATGAACCCAGCGCATACGTGTTCAAGACCGTATTTCTCAGCTATCATCTTTGCCATAGTTGTAGTTCCTGTCCCAGGTAGTCCCCCGATGGTTATAATCATTCTAACACCTTTTCAACGAACTTGAAGATATTTTTTACATTAGAAAGTTCTTGCTTTTTCAATCATAACTCTTTTGAGACATTTTGGGCATAAGTAGCCACCAAATGGTCTTTCAGGTCTCTTTTCTGTTTTAGCTAACTTTGAGATCTCTGCAGGTCTTCCTCTAGGAACACCATTTAAGAGAGCTCCACAAGTTGCACACTTGTGTTTTGATACCTTTTTTCTTCTGTAGTGTATTGTAGTTTTGTTTCCAGGTATTCTTTTTGATATTTTTTTGTATGACCCGGATTTATATCTAGGGGCAGGCATTATTATTACCTCCTATATTTTTCAACATTTATTTTGTTTTAAAGTATATAAATATTACAGTTATAAAAAAATTGTAATAATCTTTAATTTGAATATACTCAATTAAAATAACCAATATTGAGACAATCCCAAAACACGTGATTTAGTTAATATATTTTCAGTTTTGGGGCCGACTCATTAATAAAATGGTAGATTAACTATACATTTATAGTATATAAAATTTTTTGTTAAATTGGATATTAAAAAATAGTTCAAATTAGTTTTTATAATTATTCATAGGTACAATCTATAACGTTAAACTAAAATTAAATTAGGCTATTTCCCTCAGTTTTTTATAAACTTCTGGGAGAATATCTATTTATAAATATAATTATTTAAAGTAGGAATGTGTCAACTATACATACAATTATTATCATTCTTTACCGCTCATCCTGAAGAAAATATTCTATCCATTTTCTCAGCTCTACCGCCATAAAGAATAAAATAGTGGCAATAAATACAAAAACAAAATTTTGAATAGTCAGATGAACCGTATGGAACAGATCTGAAAATACATAGATCGCCATAAACTGCAATACAATACCTACTGAGATGCCTAGCCAAATATATGGGTTTATGGTTAAACTTCTCTTTATATTCTTGAAAAATGGCTCACTTTCTTTTTGGGCCTGAATTCCATTAAACCACTGGGAAACCACCATTGAAGTAAAAACGGTTGTTATTGTTTCCCCATAGGGGTAGCCATTCTTAAGCATGTATATATATAGAATCAAATTGATTATGGCTATAACGACTGAAGTATATAGTATTCTAAGAATCTGAAACTTATCTAAAAACTTATCTTCTAGTTTAACTGGCTTTTTTTTCATTACATTTCCTTCTTCCTTTATAAATGGAAATGTTTTATCCTGCACCCCGTCAGCTACTATGTTTATCCACAGTATTTGAGTTGGATAAAGTGGTAAATTAAGCCCAAGAATTATGGCGGATGAGATTAAAAGTATTTCACCTAAGTTGGTTGAAACCAGGTAGTATATGACTTTCCTTATATTATTTGATATGACCCTTCCCTGCTTTATTGCATTTACTATTACCTTTAAATTGTTATCCGTTATAATCATTTTTGAAACTGATTTAGCAGCCTCTGTGCCTCCACCCATAGCAATTCCCAAATCTGCAACTTTTAAAGCAGGTACATCATTTACACCATCCCCGGTTACTGCAACAATTTCTTTGTCTTCCTGAAGGGTTTTTACTATTCTGAATTTATGTTCTGGCAATGCCCTGGCAATAACTGATGTATTTTTTAAAGTAGATATTAATGTTTTATCATCCATATCTTCTATTTCTTTTCCAGTTAAAACTCTATCTCCTTTTTCATATATTCCTATTTCCCTAGCTATGGCTCTTGCAGTTAATGGGTAATCTCCAGTTATCATTATCACCCTTATACCTGCAGCTTTTGCAGTCAAAACCGCCTCTTTTACACCTTCTTTTGGAGGATCTAAAAATCCTATAAGGCCCACTATTCTGAACTTCCAGCTATCTGGACTTTTCCAGCTATCTTCCCCTATTCCAAATGCTAAAACTCTAAGGCCATTTTCAGCCATTTTATCATGAATTTTATCGAACGTTTTGAACTCTTCTTTGTTTGTTGCCTTTTCTTTTAGGAATTCGTAAGACCCTTTTACAAAAAGTTGTTCCCTATCTTCTTTACATTCTTCATGTCCTTTACATTTTTTCTCAGATTTATTGACCGAAGCCATCATTCTAAGTTTTGTGTCAAATGGATGGATAAAAATCTGGGGATACTTATTTCTTAGATCGTTATACTCGTCACTTAGCCAGTTTGCAAGTGCAACATCTATAGGATCTCCTTTTCCATCACCACCGGCTTCGTTTGCAAGTGCCGCCACAAGTTTAACTTCCTCAATATTTGGGGAAAAAACATCCTTAACTACAATTTTTCCTTCAGTTATTGTTCCGGTTTTATCAGATGCTATAACTGTTGTGCTACCAAGGGTTTCCACAGATGGAAGGTGCCTAACTAAAACCTGTTTTTTATTTAACATCAGAGCTCCTATTGCTAAAACAAGTGTTACCACAATAGGTAGCCCCTCAGGAACTGCAGAAACAAGCAATGCCACGAGAATATACATCATATGTGAAAACTCCCTTCCTTGGAGTGTCCCTATAATACCTATAAGAAATAGTAAGAACATCAAAAAGATAATGAATCTCTTTGAAAAAATGGCAATTGCTCTTGTAAGTGGACTATCTGGAGACTCTTCCTGTACTTTTTCTGCAATTGATGCAAGATATGTATCTCCCCCCGTTTTAACAACTATAGCTTTTCCAGAACCTTTAACTACAAAAGTTCCTGATAACGCCATGTTTTTTAGATCGTAAGGGAGTGTATTTTCGGGTAAAGTATATGATGCATCTTTTTCAGCAGGCATAGACTCTCCAGTAATGGTGGATTCATTAATTAATAAGCTATTGCTTTCAATTAGTCTCAAGTCAGCTGAAACAACATCCCCCTCAGATAAAATAACAAAATCCCCTGGAACCAATTCCAAAGATGGGATTTCAAAAACCTTTCCATCCCTTAAAATCCTAACCCTGTGTTCGGTTAATTTTCTCAAGGCCTTTAACGACTTTTCAGTTTTAAGTTCCTGCCAGAACCCAAGAAAACTGTTTATAAAAACTATGCCGATAATAAGAAAAAAATCTTTTATATCGCCTATATAAAAAGCCAAAATGGATGCAAAAATCAGGATATAAATAACTGGGTCCTTAAATTGTTTTAAAAATATTGAAATATTACTTGTTTTTTCATCTTTTAGGAGATTTTTGCCAAAAATGTTTATTCTTCTTTCCGCTTCTTTTGAAGAAATTCCCTCTTGAGAAGTATCAAGTTTTTCAAAGGTTTCTTCAATTGTTAAAGATTGTGCATTATTTGGAATATTCATTGTACCCCCCGAAATAAATAAAAACCGAAATAAAAAATAAAAAATTAAAATGGATTTAGAGCCCTGCAATAACGTCTATTTCAATTAAAGCACCTTTAGGTAGGTTGCTTACCCCCACAGTTACCCTGGCAGGTTTATGATTATCGAAGTATCTTCCATAAATTTCATTTACCTTTTGGAAGTCGTCCATATTTTTTAGGTAGATCGTTGTTTTTAGTACGTTATTGAATTGCATTCCCGCAGCTTCAAGTATGGCTTTAATGTTTTCCATGACTCTTTCAGTCTGCTCTTCAATAGTTCCATTTATGAGTTCTTGGTTAAGCGGATTTATGGCTATCTGTCCCGATATAAAAAGAAGATTTCCATACATTACTGCTTGAGAATAAGGTCCTATGGCTTTTGGAGCATTTTCTGTATTGATTATCTTCATCAAATCCCCTCGATCTATTATATTTATGATATATGCGGGAAGATATATAATAATACACCTAATTAAAAATAATGTGTAACTACCTAAATTTAAAGATTGAAAATACTAAAAAATAATTCCATGATGCTAACTTTTTGTTTTTTAGTTTTAAAAAATTCAACAATATAGGATTAAACACTAGGTGCTATAGATGATAAAACTTTAATTTAATTATTTAATTTAGTTATTCAAAAAGAGAGAAAAGAAGAAAAATTATTGAAAACCATTAAAAAAGCGTTATAAATCTTTTAAAAATAAACTTTTTTAAGTCCCACGGCATATACTACTTTAAAGGACTTGATTATTCCCATCGGTTTTTAAACTATGTATAAAATAGGTGTAAATATTCCTTTTTAGCGGTTTTTATCCAATAGTTTATCAAAAAAGTTAAGGCGCAGGGGAAGGGATTTGAACCCTTGCGGAGCAAAGCTCCACCGGATTTCAAGTCCGGCGCCTTTGTCCAGGCTCGACCACCCCTGCTCAGAACATACTTATAGAAGTAATAAGTAGTATATATACTTTACGCTTTAGTTTTCAGAAGTTTAATATATAATTAGATCAATCAGATATTAATCTCAAAAACGAATTATGAAATACTCTGGTGAGCTCTATGAAAAATATAGGAATAGGATTATTTGGAGATTTTGAAGATGCTGGAAAGAACCTTGGAAAAAAAGGTACATCAACAGATATAACCCTTTACAACTACAAAAAAGATGATGATTCAGTATTTTTTGTTGAACCTACGAGGTATCCTGAAAGGATTCATCCATTGATCTATGCAATAAATATGGCCGATTATGCCCTTGTATTTGTAGATGAGATAAAACCAGAACTTGGGGAAACTCTTTTAGCCTTGGATATGCTCGAAGTCAAAGAAGGTGCTTTTGTAGTTGGAGAATACGTTGATGTTGAACAGTTGAAAGCAATAATTTCAAAAACTTCAATGAAAGACTTTGAATTTATGGAAAAAGATTATATTCAGATAAGGGAAAAGATGATGGAGCTTCCACTAAAGGAAGGAGATACAAGTTTTGTAAAAATCCCTATAGACCATTTTTTCACAGTTAGAAGTGTTGGAACAGTTATTTTAGGTAAGGTTGAAAAAGGAGACTCAGTTAAAATCCATGACAACCTTAGAATATATCCAACTGAAAAAAAGGCAATGGTAAGAAGTATCCAGGTAAACGACAAAGATGTTAAAGAGGCAGGTTTTAATTCAAGGGTCGGATTGGCATTAAAAGGAACTAATACGGAAGAATTAGAAAGGGGGATGATTCTCTCAAATGGGGAGTTAAATGTTTCAGATGAAATCGAGCTCGAAATGAAGTGGAACCCTTATTCAAACAAGGAGATAAAAGTAGGTGAAGGCTACCAGATAATATGTGGTTTACAGTCTGTAAGTAGTAAAGTAGTCGAAAAAGAAGGGGATAAAATCAAACTGAAACTAATAAAACCAATTGCCTATGAAAACGGTGAAAAAGCCGTTCTTTTAGATGGCAGTGCAAAAATAAGGATATTGGGTGTAGCTACACTCTAATATTCGATTATCTTATTTTTGATGAAAAATCAGTAAAATTCCCATGGTTGTAAGATTATGGATTGATAAAATACAGATTTGAAATTTTTTTAAGCTCCCATGCAATAACCTTTTTTAAATACTTTTTAGCTTCAGAATAGTGAAACGGAGATGGGAAAACCTGCGTTGCAGATTATTTACGTCCCAATCCTTATGGGTTCTGAAAGGTCTTTTATAAGTTGTATAACAGCGTATGCCGCCAATGCAGATGTTTTTGGATTATCCTTACATGGATAGTTTTCAACTGTGGTTCTTACGGTGCCAATAGAACCTCTTACAAAAATTTCATGCATATTAACTGTGGCATTTGGGTCTGCAACTATCTTTACCTTTGCAGGAAAATTAGATGCCAGTGAAAGAATAACGGAAACATTAATGTTCATCGGGAAATTGTTAATTGCGTCAAAAACATCTCCTTCAAAAACTACGGTAGGTTCTTTAATGTTTTCAAAATCGATTCCTTGGTTTTTAAGAGCATCTTTTAAACCTTCAACAGGTTTTGTCGTAGTTAAAACTACTTCTTTGATTTTACCAAGGGATGCTGATTTAATTGCATCAATTCCTGCAATGGCTCCTGAAGGTATGTATATTCTTTTCTGCTTTTCTTCTGCAAGATTTCGGAGTTTTATGTACAATTCTTTGTCCACAAAGGCACCTACGCTCATTACAATGACGTCTTTTCCATGGTTCAAGGATTTTTCTACAACATCCTCAACTGCCTTAACTGATGCAGATTCTACCACTATATCTATGTCCTTTTTTACTAATTCATCCACTGAGTTACAAACTTCTGCACCAGATACTTCTGCTAGAAATTCTGATTTGTCCAGATTTTTATCGTAAACTGCCAATATTTTTGAATTTGTTAGTTTTTTAGAAATCACTGCTTTTGTAATCAGTGTGGCTATTGTTCCGCATCCTACTATTCCAATTTTTAACATTAGCATCACTTTAAGGTTTATTGCTGAGGATAGTTTTCTCTCTTTACTGGAGGTTTTATTAATATGATGTTTCCTATTGCTGTGACTAAGTTGTAAGGTAAGACTATTTTTTTAGATGGGTCTTCTATCAATTCCCTTAAACAACCGTCAAAGACATCTGATACCACTATACCACTAACTGATGACTTTTCAGTGTCGATCATTGCATCATAGACTTTTCCAACATATATGGCATCTGTTGTGTATATTTTTTTCTCCAACAAATCACTAATTTTAATCGCCATAATATACCTCCCAGTGCATTTTAATCATTGATATTATGGATTATTTAGTATTAAAATATTTTTAATTTACTTTTTTATTTTAGATTAGTAATTATGTTATTTATGGAAAAAGCTATTACTTGTTTAACCATAAATGCTAGGGAATACAATGAATATGGAAAAAATTCTAAAATATACATAATAAAATGATTGTAAAAATTTTAAGGAAAATTGGTAACTTAAAAGAAGTTTTTTATTAAAATTCCCTCTCAGTGGAGAACTTAACTTCTTCATCATCTCCAAATAACTTATTGATCATCCAATCTACATCGAATTCCTGTAAATCGCCGTATCTCTGACCGACCCCCATAAATAGAACAGGTTTTCCTATTGAATAAGCTATGGATAATGCAGCTCCTCCTTTTGCGTCTGCATCCACTTTTGTTAATATTGCACCATCAACATTTACAGCTCTGTTGAATTCTTCAGCCTGGGTTATGGCATCGTTTCCAGCAAGGGAATCTCCTACAAATATTGTTAAATCTGGTTTTGTTACCCTTACAACTTTTCTAATCTCATCCATTAGGTTGATGTTTGTAGCCTGCCTTCCTGCAGTGTCGGCTAAAACAACGTTAATACCTCTTGCCTTGGCGTGCTGTATTGCATCGTATATTACAGCTGCACTGTCTGCACCTTTTTGATGTTTTATAACTTTAACTCCAACATTTTTCCCATGTTCTTCTAACTGTTCAATTGCACCTGCTCTAAATGTATCACCTGCAGCTAAAACTACTGAATACCCTTTTTCTTTTAATTTGTAAGCAAGCTTGGCTATTGAGGTAGTTTTTCCAGTTCCGTTTATTCCGACAAATACAAAAACAGCAGGTTCATTTAATTTTTTCTTTTCCTCTATTATATCGTATATGTTAATGGATTTTTGAGATAATATACCTCTTATAGCATTTTTCAAAGCATTTATTGTAATCTCTTCAGGGTCATCCTTTGCAGAGATTTTTGTACCTACCAACTGTTCTTTTAAAGATTCTATAATTTTTTCAACAACTTCATAGGCCACATCAGCTTCTAAGAGCTCGAGCTCCATTTCATCTAAAACTTCTTCTATATCGTCTTCAGTTAGTACAACATCTTTTCCAAGGACCTTTTTAATGGTTTTTGTAATTTTAAACCTATCAAGAAAACCTACTTTTTTATTTTCTTTTTTCTTTTCCTCGGTTTTAGGTTCAGTTCCTGGCCCAGATTCTGTTTCAGTTTTAATTATTTGTTTAGTTTCATATGGTTCGGTTTTAGATTCAACGGGGGTCGATTTTAATTCTTCCTTGGGAGGAGCCTCTTTTGTAACATCTGGTTTTTTTTCAGCTTTACCCTTTGAATATATTTTTTCAGTTATTTTTGACACAGTTTTACTCAATTTTTCCTTTAAACTTCCAAACATAATACCACCATAATAAACATAAGTTTAACATTATCCATAAGTCAATTCTGATACATATATCATAATGGCGTGGGTTGTTATATTATTTTCTTTTACTGTTATGCATGGTATTGACACAAATTCACACAAAACCGAAAAATTTATATAGAACCTCAAAGTAACAATAAAGCAATGATAATAATAATGAGGTGGGTGATATCATGTTCGGAAGAGATCCTTTCTCAGAAATAGAAAAAATGATGATGGAAGTATTTTCAACCGCTGCACCTATGAGTAGAATGACATATAAAATGGGTTCAACAGGCGGTATGGGTGTAGAAATCTCAGGTAAGGGATACTTGCCTATAACATTAATCGAAGGCGATGACACTATAAAAGTTATGGCAATGCTTCCAGGAGTAAATAAAGAAGATATTGTAATTAATGCAATTGGAGACACGCTTGAATTGAGGGCAAAAAGAGCTCCAATGATGGTAACAGAATCTGAAAGAGTTATATATTCTGAAATTCCAGAAGACGAAGAAATATACAGGACAATAAAACTTCCAACACCAGTTAAAGAAAGCAATTCCTCTGCTAAATTCGAAAATGGTATGCTTATAATATCACTTCCTAAGGCAGAGACATCAGTTAAAAAAGAAATCAACATTGAATAAATTGATGATTAATTAATTTGTCACATATTACAAAGATCATCGAAACTTTGGATCAACATTTTCCAAAGGTTGGGATGTATCTTTTCTAAATGTTGGGGGAGGGTAAGTTAAATATTAATAATTATTTTTTTATTTTTGTTAATAGTTTCTATTTTACGTATGTATTAACCGTAATGTATATACTATAGTCGTTCTGCGAATATTGTCATAAACAATTTATATTAAATTTCAATTTAGAAGTATTATAATCTAAGTAATTCAAATTAAAAATTTTAAGAGTCGTATTGCAGAACTACTAATTTTGGGGAGATTCCATGAAAAAGAAACACTTAGAAATTATATTGGACAATTTAAAGCCACATCCTAGGCCTAAACCCCACTTAGAACAATATACAATTGAAGGAAAATTGGCTAGTGAAATACTCTTTTTTGCAAAGGACGATATCGTAGATAATTTTGTCATCGATCTTGGATGCGGTACAGGTAAGTTGGCGATAGGTGCAAAACTCCTTGGTGCTAAAAAAGCTTTAGGAATTGATATTGATGAAGAAACAATTGAGACTGCAAAGGAAAACGTAGAATTAGTCAAAAATAAAGTTGAGGATTTTGCAACTTCATCTGACGATTTAGACATCGTTTTTTTAAAAATGGATGTTAGAGACATTGACCGTAGTTTTTTAGAAGAAAATTCAAATTTAAAAAAAGTTGTTATTCAAAACCCTCCGTTCGGAGCTCAGAAAAAATACGCAGATAGAGTTTTTTTAAATAAGGCTTTAGAAATCGGAGATGTGATATACACCATCCACAACACTCCAACAAGGGACTTTATAATTAACTATGTTAAGGAGAAAGGAAGAATAATAACCAATATCTTCCAGGCAAGTTTTAGAGTTCCTAAAATATATGATTTCCACAAAAAGAAGTCTTCAGATATTCCCGTGGATATTTACAGGATAGAGTAATCATAAATATAACATGGTATATGTATATATTTATATTATTTAATTGTCAAACAACTAAATTATAAATTACTCTTATTTACTATACGTATTATACTTTTAAAAAATTCTGCATATGGCTATGTTCATAAGCTATAGCTCACAATTTTAAACAAATGTTTCAAATATTATTAAATAATAATACCATTTGACTAACACTAAATTAAGAGTTGGTCTTAATGAAACGAACTGAAATAATATTTATAAATAGAAATCCAACATTAGATTATTACGCTCACATATCAAAAAACCTATACAATCAAGCAACATACTTAATAAAACAAAGTCTAAAAGAAAACAAATTACTATCCTATTATGATTTAAACAATATGCTGAAAGATAGTGAAAACTACAAAGAACTACCAACACAGTCAGCACAACAAATACTAAAAATGGTCAGTAGGGACTGGAAATCATATTTTAAAGGTCTAAAAGAGTATAAAAACAACCCAAGTAAGTTTAAGAACCGTCCAAAACCACCATCCTTTAAACCAAAGGATGGTAGTTATATGTTAATATTTACTAATCAGCAGTGTAAAATAAAAGATGGAAAATTACGATTCCCAAGGAAAATAAATTTAACAGTCCCTACACGACTACCAGATAACACCAATATAAGAGAAGTCCGATTAATATCAATCTTAAACAATTATAAAGTAGAAATAATCTACGAGAAAGAACCAACAACAGTAGAACTAAACAATAATAAAATCGTCTCCATTGATTTAGGGATGAAAAACATAATAACAATGGTTAATAACTTTGGTGATAAACCTATTATCATCAAAGATAACGGTAAAGGTATCAAATCCATTAACCAGTTTTTCAATAAGGTAAGTTCTTATCTAAAATCTATTTATGATAAGCAGAATATAAAATCAGGTAAAAAGTTAAGGAGGTTGATAAATAAAAGGAATTTTAAAGTCAGTGATTGGATACATAAGGTTAGCAGATTTGTAGTTGATTATTGTATCAAAAATAAAGTTTCTAAAATCATCATTGGCTACAATGATGATTGGAAGCAGGAAGTAAGTTTGGGAAAAAGGAATAACCAAACTTTCACTTTGATACCATTTAAGACCTTAATTGATAAAATTGTTTATAAAGCGGAAGAGTATAATATTAAAGTTGTTTTAGTTGAAGAAAGCTACACTTCTCAAATGTGTAGCAATTGTGGTGTTGTTCGGAAGAGTAGTAGGAAGTATAGGGGTTTATATGTTTGTAGCAAATGCGGTAAAGTGTTAAATGCAGACATTAACGGAGCTTTTAACATTATGAAAAAAGTATTTTCAACAGGACAGAATGTTTTTAATAGTTTAAATATGTTATTAACTCCAAAGGCTGTTTATATATAAAAGCAATAGGCGAAATCCTTCGGATTTCGTTGCTCGCTTACTTCGTAAGCGAACTGGGAATACAGTACCAGGTAGGAGGGTGCGGGTCTCACCCATTAGGTAAGTTTATTACCTATAAAGCAATTGGTTATAATGAAACCAATTGCATGACCTAAATACCAATGTGATTAATTTATATGGTGAACTTTTATAGATGGTGGTTACATGAAGCTGTTTGACAGTGTCAGAAATATAGGAAAAATCATCAGATTGGAAAGAATATTCAATAAAGAAAGCGAAAAGACCGTAATAATCCCAATGGATCATGGAGTATCATCAGGTCCATTGGAAGGATTAACTGACATGAAAAAAATTGTCAATCTAGTAGCCGATGGTGGAGCAAACGCCGTTGTAGAACATAAGGGAATAGTGAGACACGGCCATAGGGGATACGGAAAAGACATAGGTTTGATAGTTCACCTATCAGCAGGAACTTCTTTATCGCCTGACCCAAATAAAAAGGTCATAGTTACAACAGTTGAGGAAGCCATTAGAATGGGTGCAGATGCTGTATCAATACATGTTAACGTAGGTGCAGATACCGACTGCGAGATGTACAGCGATTTAGGTAGAATAGCTGAAATCTGCGAATACTGGGGCATGCCTTTAATTGTAATGATATACCCAAGAGGAAGAAAAATAGAGGATGAGAGAGAACCTGAAGTGGTAGCTCATGCCGCGAGACTAGGTGCTGAATTAGGTGCAGACATTATAAAAACAAGTTATACTGGAGACATAGATTCATTCAAGGATGTTGTTAAAGGATGTCCAGTTCCTATCGTTATAGCAGGAGGACCTAAAACAAACACCGATGAAGAATTCTTAAGAATGGTTAAAGATGCTATAGAAGCAGGAGCTGCAGGAGTGGCAGCAGGTAGAAACGTTTTCCAGCATAAAGATGTAGTTGGAATTACAAGAGCTCTTTCAATGATTGTACATAAAAATTCCGAAATAGAAGAAGCCCTAAAACAAATCAAAAAATAAATTTACTTTTTTATATCTTTTATCCAAAAAATAGCGGGTGGTAATATTAAACCCATTGTAATAATCAACTATAAAACATACCTTGAGAGCGTAGGTAAAAAGGGTTTAGAAATTGCAAAAGCTGCAGAAAAGGTAGCTGAAGAAAGTGGAATAACAATTGGGGTGGCACCTCAATTTATGGATTTAAGAATGATAGCTGAAGATGTAAGTATTCCTGTTTATGCTCAGCATTTTGATTCAATAAGTCCTGGAAGCCATACCGGCCACATATTGCCAGAGGCGTTAAAGGACTGTAACTTAAGAGGGACTTTATTAAACCATTCTGAAAAAAGAATGTTATTGGCAGATATTGAAAACTGTATAGAAACTGCAAAAAAATTGGACCTTGAAACAGTTGTATGTACGAACAACATAAATGTTTCAAAAGCCGTAGCAGCTTTAGAACCTTATTCAATAGCCATTGAACCTCCAGAGTTGATAGGATCAGGAATTCCTGTATCAAAGGCAAATCCAGAAATTGTGGAAGGAACAGTTAAAGAAGTTAGAAAAATAAACAAAGATGTTGTTATACTCTGCGGTGCAGGAATATCAAAAGGAGAAGATGTTAAATCAGCATTGGAACTTGGAACTGATGGTGTTTTATTAGCATCTGGAGTTGTAAAAGCTAAAAATGTAGAAGAAGCTATAAGGGAATTAATAAGTGAAATTTAATTCTTCTATTTTCTTATTTTCTATTATTTATTTCTTATTTTTATTATAATTTATTATTTTATTTCAATCTCAGCATTTAGGAATACTGGACCTCTAACATCTATTACTTTACTTTTACCCATTATCTGTTTTAGTGCAATATCATCTATTTTTAAGTTAATATCGCTTAAACCCCTTACAATCGGTACCTTTACCTTTAACTTATCGTTGTTTGATATTAGAGCTTCCTCTATTTTTGCCATTATCTTAAAGCTTAGGGCATCTATATATCTGAAACCTGTTGGAACTCCTTCTTCTTTACCTTTTTTAAGTAAATCGTAGAATTCTTTTTTCACGTTGTCTAAACTTTCAGGAATTCCTAGAACATTTCCATCATAGACATAGACTTCGTTAAGTATTGAAGGCCCCAATAGTTTTTTACCTTCTTCTTTCTCGAATATTTTTATTTTTATTGTTTTTTCTGTTTTGTAGAATTTTATCTTCTTTTTAAGTTCTACGCTGCAAGGTGAAGGTTTATCTTTATTTTCAATGCATAATCTGATTAATTCATCGGCTAAGTCGTATATTTCGTCGGTTATTGGGACTTTATCCAAGTTTATCATCGCAGCTATATCTCTATCACTTAAAACGTTTTCATAGAACTGAGGATATACCATTTCCCTTACATCGCCATAATTATAAGATATCATGGCAAGCCTTTCTACTCCAAGCCCTAAATTCATAACGGGAACATCTATTCCATATTTACTGAGGGCTATAGGCGAATATACACCAAATGTAGCAACTTCAATCCATTCTCTTAATTTTGGATGGTATGCATAAACTTCAGTTTGGGTTTCAGGAGTGTAATATTTACTTTTTTTCTCGTCAGGTATAAATTTGAACTTTGTAAATCCAAACTGAGATAACAAACCTTCTGCAACTACTTTTCCATCGTTTATGTCCACATCCTCTCCAACAACGACACAGGATGCAGAGTGATAGGTCATTAAATGGCTCCTATCTTCTCTCTGTTCTCTTCTAAAACATCTGTCTATTGAAAACAGTTTAAATGGTAATGGCTTTTTGTTAACGAGCTCTGCAACAGATATGAACCATCCTGAAGTCATATGGCTTCTCAATGTTAGTGCAGATGCTACAGGTTTTAGTTCTCTGAATTCTGGAAATACTTCTTCTAAAATCTTTAAACCCATTTCATTTGATGTGTTTAGGGCTTTTGCAATTTCAAAAACTAAATCATCTCCATCCAATGTACCTTTTTTGTATTGATGTAATATTCTTCTTAACCCTTCTTTCAAATTTTCTGTAATTTTTATGCCTAATCCTTCTATTTTCTTTACCTTTTCATCACTTAAACCAACATCAGGTCTTGGAAGGCCTGCCAGATAAAAACATCTGTCCAACACAGCCATGGCTTCAGGACCAAACTGTTTATATATATCTTTTTCATCCACAATAACGGGGTTTATGTACTCTTCGAATCCCATCCTTAAATATGCCTGTCTCAATCTCTCGATTGTATCCATAACAGGATGTGTTTTTCCATATATTGGTTTTATTCTTGGATATTGCCTGTCTATGTGCTTGTTTTTTATCAGCTTCTTTGTTTCCAACCATGCCTTTTCAAAGTCTTTATTTGCCAGCTTTATAACTTCATCTCTCTTAAACATCTCTATCACTAAAAACTGTTTATTTTGTTTTTTCATTTTTTCTAAGATTATGATAATTATAATGGAAATAATTTTTATATTCTAAATTATATAACAGTATATGTTATGGGGGAGGTAGTCATGTTAAAAAAGATTGAACAGTATTTTGAGTTCGATAAGTATGGTACCAATTTTAAGTTAGAGACCTTAGCTGGGTTAACAACTTTTATGACAATGGCATATATTATTTTTGTTAATCCTGCAATATTGAGTATAACCGGAATGGATTTCGGAGCGGTTATGCTGGCCACGTGTTTATCTGCGGCAATTGCAACTTTGATTATGGGAGTTTATGCAAAATATCCATTTGCACTTGCTCCCGGAATGGGACTTAATGCATACTTTACCTACGGCGTATGTTTAGGTATGGGCGTTGATTGGAGGGTGGCATTAGGTGCTGTGTTTATTTCAGGTGTATTGTTTATATTGTTAACTTTGACTAAAGTGAGATCTTGGATTTTTGATGCAATACCAAGTGCCTTGAAATACAGTACTGCAGCAGGTATTGGTCTATTTATTGCATTTATTGGTTTGAAGTCTGCAGGGGTTATCGTTGCAAATGAAGCCACCCTAGTTTCTCGGTAATATATTGGAACCACATACACTTTTAGCATTATTTGGGCTTTTTATAACTGCAGGGCTGATGTGTAGAAAAGTAATTGGTTCCATTCTTTGGGATATTGTATTAACTGCAGCTATTGGGATGTTACTTGGAGTATCCCATTACCTGAAGGAATAGTTTCAATGCCACCATCAATAGCTCCAACATTTTTACAATTGGATGTAATCGGGGCGTTGAATATTGGATTGATATCAATTATAGTGTCATTCTTCTTTGTAGATTTATTTGATACATTAGGTACATTAAGCGCCCTGAGCTCACAGGCAGGATATATGAAAGAGGGGAAACTCCCGAGAATAGACAAAGCATTGATGTCAGACTCAGTAGGTACTTCAATAGGTTCTTTATTCGGTACTTCGACAGTTACAACCTACATAGAATCAGCTTCAGGTATTGGGCTTGGTGGAAGAACAGGGTTTGTTTCTGTTGTAGTTACATTGTTGTTTTTGATTTCTCCATTCTTCTACCCGTTTGTTAAGTCAATACCTGCCTATGCAACTGCACCAGCACTGATTATTGTTGGTTCTTTGATGATATCTGCGATAAAAAACATAAATTGGGACGATACTTCTGAGGCAATACCTTCTTTTATAACCATGATTTCAATTCCGTTAACTTACAGTATAGCTACAGGTCTTGCTTTAGGATTTATATTCTATCCTGTTCTTAAGGTGTTAAGTGGAAAGGCAAAAGAGGTACATTGGCTAGTTTATGTTTTTGCAGTTTTGTTTGCTCTTAGGTTTATATACGTCTCCTAAGTAGGAAATAATAACATAAAACAACTTAAAAACGACAATCGAAAAAAATAATGGATATAAACTATATAAATTAGAAAGCATTGATAATGGAATAGCATTACTCTGAAGTTACTGAAGTATTTACATTATTTACAGTTATGTTTGTAGAGGTACTTACGGTTGTACTGTTAGAACTAATATTCACCGTAGTATCTGATGAAATATCTACTGATGCTGGGGCGTTATCATCGTCGTTATCAGCATCTGAATCATTTTTGATTCTTTTTTTAACTTTTTCCTTAACTTTGTTTTTAATCTTGTTCTTAATTTCATTTTTAATGACTTTACCTTTACCACGGTGTGCTTCTGCTTTTACTCGGATTTTATTTAAGATCATTCTTTCAGTGATTATCTCTAATTTGTAGGCTTCTTGATACTCCCCGTTATCTATGAGAGTTTGAATCTCTTCTAAATTCTGCTCCAACTCTGCGATAGAAGTTTCTTCCTGAGCGCTAATAGGAAGACCTTTCAATCTTTGAACTTTGGATTCTAGTCTATCCAATCTTTTTTCAACGATTTTTTTCAACACTTCTTGAGGCATTGCCTTTGTACTTACGTTGAAACCACGGTTTTTAAACCTGTTCATAATTAAATTTTTATTTAGCATTGGATTTTCTACAATCACAACTTCTGAAGTGTTCAGTTCTTCTAATTCATCTTCATCAATAGTTATATTGGTTCCATTGGATAATACCACAGTGACATTATTTTCAACTGTGATTTCTCCATCTTCTCCATAGACTATTACAATCTTTCTGTTCTTAAGTTGTTCTTTGAACCTTTCAAGAATTCTTTTGTTGGTTTCGTACCTTGTAGGCCCATACAATCTTTCTATCGAAACATTTGATTCATTTAACGCTTCTTCGTACTCCACTGGAACTGCTACAGGTCCGCCGATTATTATTATGTTTTCGGGAGATATTTCCATAATCTGATTAACTATACTTTCGTTATACTCACCCCATGGAGCTCGTACTATCTCTGTATCGTTAAATATTGATTGAACAACTTCTGCAGCTAAACCGTCTGCAAAATTGTCACTAACCAATATCACACTCTTCCCAAAGGCGGTAGGCATTAAAACTACCATCAAAAGAACCATAAGTTTCTTTAAATTATCCATGGTCACTCCTCCTAACTGTACAGTATAAAATATGGATGCCCTAATATTTAAATAATTATAAAAGAGTAAAAACGAAAAAAATAGAAAAAGAAAAAAATAAATTTTTATAGTTGCAATATTATTATTCTGCTCATTTATTATTCTGCTCATTTTACTCTGATACTGTCTAAATTCATAGGAGCTCTAGTTTCTTTTTTAAACAGTTTGTATGCAGTACTTGCTAAATCAATACATTTTGAAACTTCTCCATGAACCGTAAATATTTTCTCAGGCATTGGTTTGAGTTTTCTTAAATATCTTATCAACTGTTTTCTGTCGCTGTGCCCTGAAAACCCTTCTAAAGTATGAACTTGGAGGTTTACTTTAACAGCTTTGGTTTTTCCGTTTTTCCCCATGAGTGGTATTTCGTTCCATCCTTTTTGTATTTTTCTTCCAAGCGTACCTTCTGCCTGATAACCAACGAATACTATTGCGTTCTTTTCATCTGAAGCTAAAGCTTTAAAGTATTCAACACTAGGCCCACCGCTAAGCATTCCTGATGTTGTTAGGATTATACAAGGTTCATCACTATCAATTATGTTTCTTCTATCGTTTGTATTTTTAACCTTTCTAAACACTTCTGAAAGGAAAGGATTATCTCCTTCGTGGAATATTCTATTTCTTATGTTCTTTGAGAGGTATTCTGGATATGCTGTATGTATTGCAGTAGCTTCCCATATCATACCATCCAAGTAAACTGGTGCGTTGAATATTCCTTGATTGTAGCCTTCTTCTAAAACTAACATCAATTCCTGAGCTCTACCAACACCGAATACTGGGATTATGACCTTACCTTTTCTACTTATTGTTTCTGCCACAGTTCTTAAGAAGTAATCTTCAGTTTCATCCCTTTCAGGTAAAACATCCTCATACCCACCGTAGGTAGATTCAATTATCAGAGCTTCCAATCTTGGGAATTGACAGACTGCAGGTTCTAACAGTCTTGAAGATTCAAACTTTAAATCTCCAGTATATGCTATGTTGTAAAGTCCATCCCCAATATGGCAGTGAGCAATGGCGGAACCTAATATGTGGCCTGCATTGTGTAGTGTAAGTTTTATAGCAGGGGATATGTCGGTTGTAACTCCATAATCTATAGGTATGGTGTGCTTAACACATTTTTTAATATCTTTTGATGAGTATGGTGTAGGTTTGCCTTCTTTTTCAGCAATTTCAAGGTAGTCCTTCTGTAAAAGTGTCATTAAGTCTCTGGTGGGCCTTGTACAGTAAACTGGTCCATCATAGCCATATCTAAATAAACCTGGAACAAATCCACAGTGGTCTAAATGGGCATGAGTTATCACAACTGCATCAATCTCTTCAACTGAAAATTCGGGAGCATTAAAATGCGGAAATGCCTTATCCCCTTCAACTGCAATGTTTATTCCACAGTCTATTAAAATTCTACTTTCAGGAGTTTGTAGGTACAGGCTAGTTCTTCCAACCTCCCTACTACCTCCCAAAAAAGAAACTCTTACCCAACAGTCTTCTCTCAATCTAACATCTCTATGGATTCTCCTTCCGATTTTTCTTAGTATTTCCTTAACATCGGCTCTTTCTCTGTAAAGTGTGGCTCTTATTGCTTTAATGGTTTCAGAAGGTATTGGTGGAGTTCTTACAGGTTTTGGAGCCCATCTTATGGCTTTTTTTATTTCTTCCAAAGTGCTTCCTTCCTTACCAATTACGAGTCCTGGTTTTTTTGATTCTACTATTATCTCTCCAGTATTTGCATCAAATATGAAGTTCGTTATTTCAGCATCATCTGGAACAATTTCTAAAATTTTGTTCTTTGCAATTTCAGGATCTACTAAAACAGAAGGATCTGGTCTTATGGCAATTCTTTTTCTGAAGTCTCTTGCAAGTTCTTTGATAAAAGAGTTAGAAAATATCTCCGGATTTTTTGCATATATTACAACTTCTGAACCTTCGAATTGAACATCAGTTATTGCCGCATTTCCTGGAGCTCTCTTTATTACTTCTTCCTTTATCTCGTTTAAAATATCTTCTTCTGACAAAATAGTTCCCTCCTTATTAAAATTGACATTTAAAATTATGTTAAAATATCCTTTTGAAAATAAAATGAGGTATTGTAAAAATGAATAAAACAAACATAGTTCTTAAAAAGAAATACTGATCTATTATATGAATTATTTATTACTTCTTCCTTTTTTTATTTTTGATACGATGTCATCGGTTTCTTTATCTGAAAATAGTTTTACTCCGTCTTTATTTATTGTCGCAAGTGACATTCCATTTCCTGAGAAAGCATCTCTTTCCATGGCTGAAACAAGTGCTTTAGCAGCTACTTTTATACCTTTTTTAATATCCATGTCTCTTTTATATTCTGATTCCAAAACACCGTATGCAGTTGGAGATCCAGAACCTGTGGCAGTAAATGACGTTTCTTCATTTATTCCGCCAAGGGGATCTAATGAATATAACCTAGGACCATGAAGTTGGTCGTAGCCACCAACTATCAGCTGTGTTAAAAGAGGGTAATGTCTATTACCATGTAGAATATTACTCATTAATGTTGCGCAGGATAGAGGGGTCATGTTGTTCCCAGTTCTCATTTTATAGATTTTTGTTTCAGCTGATATTATTCTTACGAGCGATTGGGCATCCCCTACACTTCCTGCTATTGTCACTGCTATGTAGTCGTCAATCTTATATAACTTTTTCGCTTCTTTGTCGGCTATGAGGTTCCCCATGGTAGCTCTTTTGTCTGTGGCTAAAACTACTCCATCATCACAAATTAAACCTACTGTAGTCGTCCCCTTCATATATTGTTTATAAATTTCCATATGGGATTCCATATTATCACCATTATGTGCTGAACTAATTAAAATCCTTTCACAAATTCTTTACTTTATTAGATAATAATAAGTGAGAATTAAGATTTAGAAGAATTTTTTAATATTCATTTTTTTAGATAATATAGTTTATATACTCTACGGTTTTTATCTAAAATAAAAGTGGTTTTAGGTATTGGTATTGTTAAATATTAATGGTATAGTATTAAAGCGTTTAGTAAATATTTAGAAAGTATTTGGTAGATATTTGATAATTATTTTAGTATGTCCTTGCAATTGCAATATACTCATTTTCATCGTATGTTGTAGTACCTAAAATTGAAGCTTCAACAGAGTTTTCCAAGTCTTCATTATATATATTCTCATTGTAAGGTATTAAAACTATTCCTTTTTTATCATTTAATATGGTTCTGATTTTATCGCCAAATGATTCTAACCCCTCTTCTTTATTGTATTCAACTATAGTTATGAACTCTTCAAATTTTTTCCATGCATTCTCTCTCATATTTTCTTTTATTGAATGCAGTATGTTTTCTATTTCTTCAAGTGCGTTTTCTTCATCTATCTGGAATTTTTCGCCAGTATCTCTTCTATACAGTGTTAATTTTTTGTTTTCAATATCCTTTGGACCTAATTCAATTCTCAAAGGAACTCCTTTCAGCTCCCAATCGTTGAACTTTCTTCCAGGTCTTATATCTCTATCATCTAGGTGGATTCTATACTTGTTCTTTAAAACTTTCTGGAGCTCGTTTATTTTTTCCATTACAATTTCTTCCTTTCCTTTGAATAACAGAGGTACCAATACTATTTGGATTGGAGCTATATCCGGCGGAATTACAAGACCTTTTTCATCTCCATGAATTGCTATTACTGAGGCTATTGCTCTGTCTGAAATACCGTAGCATGTTTGGTAGGCATAATCCTTGCCTCCATCAGGAGTTTCGAATTCAATTTCAAAAGTTTTTGCAAAGTTTTGGCCTAAGTTGTGTACTGTGCCAATCTGCATGGTTTTTCCATCTGGGAAAATTGTATCAAATGCCATTGTGTATTCTGCCCCTGGAAACTTGTCCCATTCCGGTCTTTTTGATACTAAATAAGGAATTCCGAGCTCATCAAAGAATTTTTTGTAAACTTCTATAGCCTCTTTTACTTGTTCTTCAGCTTCTTCTTTTGTTGAGTGGGCAGTGTGAGCTTCCTTAAATGTCATTATTTCTCTTAACCTGATTAAAGGTCTTGTATGCTTTGTTTCATATCTAAATGAGTTTACAACTTGGTATATCTTTATAGGAAGGTCGGTATGTACCTTTGTCCATAACTTCATCATGTGGTATATTGGAGTTTCAGATGTGGGTCTCAATGCAAGCTTTACTTCAAGAGGTGTTTTACCACCGTGAGTTACCCAGTAAACTTCGTCCTCAAAACCCTTAATGTGTTCCCCTTCTTTTGCAAGTAAATCTTCAGGTATTAGCATAGGAAAAAGTGTTTCATCATGCCCTGTTTCATCGAGTAATTTTCTTATTATTTCAAATGAATATCTCCTTATTTTAAAACCATAAGGTAGGTAAACACCGCAACCTTTGATAGGATATCTCAAATCATATATCCCAGCTCTCTCTAAAATATCGCCGTACCATTTAGAAAAGTCCATTATTCCACCAGTTTGTATTTATTTATTTTTAATCAAAATAATATACGTTATAATAGATTTTATTACTCTTTCCTAGGTATCTATAAAATATATTTATATAATTTATGTGAATATTATTTAAATCAACTGAATTAATTGAATTAATTGAATTAACTGAATAAGTAAATTAATCAAATTAAAATAATTTTAATATTAATTTGATATATTTTTATATGTTATTTAAAGTCATTGAAATTTTAAATCACGGTACAATCAGACACTCCAATCAAATTTAATATAATTATACATGAAACTCATTTGCAGAACGACTATATTTATCGGAGGGAAAACATGGAAGAAAAATTAGATTTAATGGAAATCACGAAAAAATGGCAGAAAAAATGGGACGAAAATAAAATATTTGAAACAAATGCCGATGAACAGAAGGAAAAATTCTTTATTACTGCTGCTTTTCCATATCTAAATGGTGTTTTACATGCAGGTCACTTAAGGACCTTTACGATACCTGAAGTCATTGCAAGGTATCAGAGGATGAAAAATAAGAATGTACTATGGACTTTTGGATATCACGTTACAGGAACTCCTATTTTAGGTCTTGCAGAACAGATTAAAGAAAAAAGTGAAAACATACTCTGGGCCTACAACAAATTACACAACATACCAATGGATGATCTTGTAACGTTAGACACTCCTGAAAGGATAGTGGAGTATTTTTCTAAAAAAGCCACTGAAGCATTTAAAAGTATGGGATTTTCCCTGGATTGGAGAAGAAACTTCAAAACAGATGATGAAGTCTTTAAAAAGTTTGTAGAATGGCAGTTTTTAAAGTTAAAAGAAAAAGGATATATTACAAAAGGTTCCCACCCTGTTAGATACTGTCCAAAATGTGACAACCCTGTTGAAGACCACGATTTACTGCATGGTGAGGAAGCCACACTTATTGAATATGTACTCTTAAAGTTCAAAATTAACTTTGATGGAGAAGAATGTACCATACCGATGGCTACATTGAGGCCTGAGACAATATTTGGAGTTACAAATGCCTGGGTAAATCCAGAGAAAACATACGTACTGGCTAAGGTTTTCAATGAAGTTCAAAAGTTGGATAGTGAAGATATTGAACTTGAATACGATGGAATGTGGATTTTCAGTAAGGAATGCGGTGAAAAACTCAGCCACCAGGATAAACACATAGAGATAGTTAGGGAATTTAAGGGAGATGAGCTCATTGGTAAAAATGTAATCAACCCATTAACAAAAAAAGAAGTCCCAATATTCCCTGCAGAATTCGTTGAAACAGAAATTGGTACTGGCTGTGTTATGAGTGTTCCAGCTCACGCACCCTATGACTATACTGCATTGAGGGATTTGGGAAAAGTTGACGAAGTAGGGCTTATTTCACTCATAGAGATTGAAGGTTATGGAGAACATCCTGCAAAGGAAATTGTGGAAAAGATGGGAATAAAGAACCAAAATGACGAAGAATTACTTGAAAAAGCCACAAATAAAATCTATAAGGATGAGTTCCACAAAGGTAAATTAAACAAAAACTGTGGAGAATATGAAGGAGTCCCAGTTAAGGAAATTAAGGAAAAACTTACAAAAGACCTTGTTAAAAAAGGCCTTGCAGAAATAATGTATGAATTTTCAGAACCAAAAGTGGTTTGTAGATGTGGAACCAAATGTATAATTAAAACTGTTAAAGGGCAGTGGTTTATAACCTATTCAGATGAAGAATGGAAGGAACTTGCCCATAAATGTGTTGACAGAATGAACTTTATTCCTGAAAGTGTCAGAACAGACTTCCATAACAAGATAGACTGGATGAAAAATAAAGCCTGTGCAAGGAAAAAAGGTCTTGGAACTAAACTGCCATTTGACAAGAACTGGATAATTGAGAGTTTATCTGACAGTACGATTTATATGGCTTACTACACCATAGCCAGATTTATAAACGAAAATAACCTAAAACCAGAGCAATTAACCGAAGAATTATTTGACTACATATACTTAGAAAGAGGCAACATTAGTGAAATCTCAGAGAAAACAGGCATTCCAGAAAGCTTAATTGATGAAATGAGAAAAGAATTCCTATACTACTATCCGCTTGATTGGAGATGCTCTGCAAAAGACCTTATCCCTAACCATTTGACATTCATGATATTCAACCACGTGGCAATATTCAAGGAAGAGCTCTGGCCAAGGGGTATTGTAATTAACGGTTATGTTACAATTGAAGGCAAAAAACTTTCAAAATCCAAAGGACCAGTGCTTCCTGTTATGGAGGTTGCTGAAAAATTCGGACCAGATGTTGGAAGATTCTATATCACAACTTGTGCGGAGCTCCCGCAGGATGCAGACATAAAGTTCAAGGAAATGGAAAAAGTCAGAGAGAATTTAATACGATTCTATGAGCTAGCAATGGAAACTCTGGATGTAAATGAAAAAATAAGTGATGAAGAATACAAAGAACTGAAATTAATCGATAAATGGCTGTTACATAAGGCATATAACTCAGTTAAAGTTGCAGATGAATCATACGACGAGTTCCACCTCAGAAGAATAGGTATTCTGTTCTATGAATTAATGAACGATTTAAGATGGTACAGAAGAAGAGGTGGAGACAATAAAAAGGTTTTAAGGGAAGTTGTGGAAGTCTGGACTAAGATATTGGCCCCAATAACTCCTCACATCTGTGAAGAGATCTGGGAAAAATTAGGTAAAGACACATTTGTATCAACAGAATTATTCCCAGAAGTTAAGGAAGAATATATTGATGAAACTTTGGAGCTAGGTGAAGAATTCGTAAAATCAGTTATTGAGGATATAAGAAGCATCGTAGATGTTGCAAAGATAGAGCCAAAGAAAATATACCTCTATACTGCAGACCAGTGGAAGTACGATATCCTTGATTTTATATACAACAACCAGGATAAAAATGCAAAACAGATCATCCCAATGATTATGAAGAATGAGGAATACAGAAAATATGGAAAGCAGATTCCAAAGTTGATAAATGATATTATGAAAATAGGGGTTAAGAAAGTTATAGATGAAGTTGATATATTAGAAAATGCTAAAGAGTTTATTGGTAAAGAATTTGAATGTGAAATAATAGTTAATGGGGAAGATATTAAAGGTAAGAAAAAGTACGCAATTCCATACAAATCAGCTATTTATTTAGAATAATAAAACTTCCCTTTATTTATGGGTGAAAAACATGTCCTGTATTGACAACTACAACTACGAGATACTATTTAATGGATCTTTTAAAGAATGTGCAGAATACATTAAAAAGAACTATAAAAATATTCGTGAATTAAATGCGGGGGAGGAAATCGTAGAGGGTGTTATGTTAATAGGTATTCCACCAATACCGGTAGGTTATGATGAAAATTATGTAGTATTCCCCTACACAAAGCCTTGTTATGGTAGCTATGTTTTAAGGGTACCTATGGAAGAATACATAAAATCAAATAAAAAAGTTGAAGATAGGAAGAAAAAGAAAGAAGAAGGGGAAGGTTTATTGTCTAAGTTGAAATTCTGGTAGAGTTTTAAAAATCTAAACTTTTAATTTTTAAATATAATATCATATCTTTCTTTATTTCTTCGTTATGACACACATATTAACACTAAAAAAGGTGATTTAATGAAGATAATGATTTTATTGGGATGTCCTGAACCACCAGTTTTAATTCCTTCATTCATATATTTACTCAATATGTTAAAAAATAAAGGTCATGAAGTTTACGTATCTGCAAATCCTGCTGCTCTGAAGTTAATAGAAGCTGCAGATCCTGAAAAGAAGTATTTAAAAGGAGTCGGTTTTCAAAGCATAGAGGACGGTTTAAGGGACAAATTTGATGTAGATCTTATTATTGGATTTGCCCACAATGACGCCGCAGTTAACTATATAGTTACTTATAAGATGGTATATGGTGCAAAGGCTTTGGCTCTGGTATTTGGAAAGGAAATAAACGAAGAGTTTGTAAAGTTATTGAATGAAAATGGTGTGGAAACATACACTGCAAAGGCATTCCATAATCCAACTCCAGTTATTGTAAAGTTGAAAAAGATGGTTGAAAATATTTAATGTGAAAATATGAAGATGGGAATAATATCTGAGGAAGTGGATTGGATTACTGTCCAACTGGAAAAATTAATGGAAAAATATGATATAAGGCCTATTTTTATAAAACCATCAAGGATAGTTTCTTCAATAGGTCTGGATTTTAAACTTAAACTTAACAATCGAGATATTTTGGATTTGGATTGTGTATTTGTAAGGAATATTGGGGAAGGTCCTGAAATGTTCTACAGGTTTGATGCTCTTAAGTATCTGGAGAATTATGTTCCATTGATAAATCCAACAGACGGGATTGAAAACGCAGGGAATAAATACAGAACATCTTTTTTAATGGAAGTGAATGGAATACCCAGTCCAAGAACTGTTGTTACAGAAGATATAAACAAAGCACTCACATGGACAGAACAATTTGGGGATTGTGTTTTAAAACCACTTTTTGGCAATCAAGGAAAGGGTATTGTACGGCTAAATCATAGGTCGATGGTTTCAAAATTAAATGTCCTCAACAATTTCAAAAGTGAACATGGGGTATTTTATATTCAAGAGTTCGTAAATCCTCCAAAGAATCATGGTTATGGTAATACTCAAGATGGCAAAAATACCTACAGAGACATAAGAGCTTTTGTTATTGGCGATGAGGTAGTTTCTGCAATGTATAGGGTTTCAAATAATTGGATAACCAACATTCACCGAGATGGAACTCCTGAAAAGTGTGAAATAACAAACGAACTTGAAAAAATTGCAGTGAAGGCAAAAAATGCCGTAGGTCTTGTTTATGGAGGGGTTGATTTAATTGAAAGTGAAGAAGGTTTAAAAGTTCTTGAAGTCAATGGAACACCATCTTGGGAAGGATTGTCCAGTGTTTCAGAAGAAGATATTGCAGAACGGTTAATTGAAGAGGCAATAAAAATTTGCAAATAGATAGATATTTGGTAGTTTTTTATAATGTATCCATAAATATACCTACTCAACTTCGTTGAGTAGGTATCAGATTTGGATTCCCAACACCTCTCGACGAAACCTTCGGTTTCGTGAGTCAGCAAATTTCAAAGAAATTTGCTTCGATTTTTAAAGGGGTTGGTTTTCGCAATAACATACTTCTCATTTTTCTAATTATTTCAGAAGAATTTAAACCCAATTTTTGAACTTCTAAAAACTCATTAGGGATATCTCCTTTTTTTATTTTCTTAGTTGAGATGTATTTTCCCACACTCACTAATTTTTCTTTTAATTCTTCCCTTTCAATCTCTCGATTTTTTATTATTTCCTCATGATTCAGATTTAACTCTTTATCTCGATATGGAACTCCAACTGTTGAAAGTGCTATTAGCCGTTCATCTATTTCCGAAATTCTTTTTATATCTTTATCTGATGGTGGATTTTTGTATGCTACCGTAGCTCCCCTCTTCCTACCAACACTTGGACCTTCGGATATAACAAAACCACATTCTACCAATGCACTTCTAAAAGGTATTGATGAAGAGTATGATATTAAAACTCCGTTATCATCCATCCTTTTATAAATCTCCTTTAAAAAATCAACTGTGTATAAAACAGCGTCCCTTTGTGGAGAAAATGCATCATGAAACACTATATTGTATTTTTTATCCATGTTTTTAATAATCTTTCTTGCATCCCCAACGTGTAAATTTATCTTTTTTTCATTTTCGTTTTTGTTCAAAAAATAGTTATTTATGCACTCTTTTACTAATTCATGTTCTTTATATGGAATATCCAAACATAGGGAAAGAAAAAGGGTTTCTTCACTGATTTCCACCATGTCGATTTCACAGTCTTTATTAAAATGGAGTGCAGCTACTGCATTGTAACCCATGCCACTACAGAGGTCTAAAATCTTTGGATGTGACATGTTCTCTAAATTTGAAGGAATAACAAATTTTTCAACACTTTCGGTCAGAGCTCCCACCCTTGAATGCATAAGTTCTTCCCCATGTTCCGACCTTAGGGTATAGGTTCCGTCTTCAGTTTTAACCAATAGATCCAGTTTCTCCAGCTCTGATATTAACTTTTTTTTAATCGGAGCGAACGAAGTGAGCGAAGACCTAAAACCTTCGGTTTTAAGTTTTCCTCGCTTTCGCTCGGAAACGCTACAAAATCCGTAAGGATTTTGTTTAACTTCTTCTAAGTTTAGTCCTGAGCTCATGTATTCGTTGATTATTTTTAAACCTCTTTTATCAGGCAACATAAATAATTCATCTCCGCGTAATTTCTATAATTTTATATACTTTTAAATCATCAAATTTTAAAACTTCCTCATTCATATTATTACACCTATTTACATTATATATATCAATATATATTAATTTTAATTTATTTTTTTAATAAAAAGGAATTTAGTTATAAAAAGGAATAACGAAAAAATTAATAAAAAAATATTTGGTATTGATGCACGATTGAGGAGAATTTATAATATATTAAATAAATAAAATAAAGGGAGCTCCCAAATTTCCAATTTTATTTTAAATCCGATAAAAAAATTAAAAAAAGAAAATTTATTATTTTATTATTTTATATGCAGCTTTACGTCTTTCCATGAAACTTTTAAAAAAGTTGAACGAAAACGTTTAGGTTTTCGTTGCATTGAAAGTTTTCAACTTTCAAAGCTTGAAATTGCAAAGCAATTTCATGCTCGAAACAAAGATTTCGATTTCATCAAAAAGAATAAAAGTTAAAGATTTAAGGCTTCTCAATTTTCACTACTTTATCATCCTGCCATTCTACAAATACTGGTTCATCCGGAATGTCATCCAATGTTTTGAAGTATTCCACTGCTGCCTTTGTTCCCCATCTATCTGAACCTGCTAATAGTATTACTGTATGTCCATTTATTAGCTGCTTTTGGATAACCCCTTTATGAGCTCCTGGGTAGTCGTTGGTTACTTTTACTTTAAAGGTCCATGCGTATTTTTTAACTAGTGGGTTTGCTACTGGTCCCCCAACTAAGATGCAATCTTCGGTTATTCCCAATGATTTATTTACCAATTCAGTGGTATTTTTAAGGCATTTTGCTGATAAGTTGTCGTCTGTTTCTGAACCTATTATTAGTTTGTATTTATGAACTATTTCTTTTATTTTTTCTGATTTAATATCATCTGCTACATTTGGATATTTATCTACAGCTCTATGTCTGGAGCCTGATGATGTTGATGATATTTTAGTTGTTTCAGTGGTTGGCAGTGCTGCAGCAAGTATAATATTTACCTCTGGGTCTTTGACTAAGGTTATTTCCAATACTCCTTCAACAGGTATTCTATACCACCCTATTTTACCAGTGATATCGTTTTCTTTTAAAGTTATATTTTCTGTTCCATTATTTACGGTTATATCTTCAACATCCAAAGTTCCTATTGGGATTCTTATTATTGAAAATCCTTTATTTGAGGTGTTTATTGCTTTGAATTTTATCGTAGATATTAATTTATTATTTTCTTTTTTAGCTTCTTCTTTTGTTATGTTTGTTATGTTGAATCCTTCATTTAGGATTGGTTTAACCTCTGATAATATATTATCAATTGTTTTATTCATCTCGTTTTCATCGTTAATTTTAGTGTTTTTAAGTTCAGTAGCTTTCTGCGTCACTTCTTTTAAAGTTTTAATATGTTCTCCGGTAAAGTTTATTGATATGTTTTCAAGATGGGGTATCTCAATACTATCATTTTTTACTGGAATTACTGTTATATTAAGGCCTTTTCCAGATATTATTTTTACATTATCTAAATCAACGTCCTTCAATGCCTCAGAATCCATATTAATATGTTTCAATGCTTCTTTTAATTCTTTCCCCATAATTGTGTTGTTTATAAATATTTTCTTAAATTTATATCCTTCACAATCTGACAATGTAGCATGTTTTAGTATTACTGAATATGTATTATTTTCATCAATGAGTTTGAATGTTATATTTCCAATATTGAATTTTCCAGATTCTGTGAAGTTATAACCGCTTATAAATAGACTGTCATTATTTACACTCCAATTAACTATGCCAATTCCACTTACATTTAAAATTTCGATATTTTTAAAGGTTAGGTTAATATCATAACCACTACAAGGTCTTTTAGAACTTATAGATTCTGTATCAATAGATGCCACAATAGTTCCATTAGTTTCAGATGTATTATATAATTTCAAATAAACAGGTACTTCAACAACTTTTAAGTTTTTAACCAGTTTATTATCGCTTTCATTTTCTTCTTTAATGACATTTGATTTATCAACTACTGCAACAATTGTATATATTCTTGTATCATCCGGTGTCCAATTAAAGCTTACTGTTTTTGTTTCTCCAATATTTAATGAATCAACAGTTTTTACTCCCAAGTCCTTTGAATCTATGTATAAATGAACATCAAATGATTTATTTGCTATATCCTGATGACCATTGTTTGTTAATGTTATATTTATTATTGTCGGCATTCTATATATTGATGGATTTGAAATTTCCATATCGATGATTTTAATGTTTGGTCCCTGAACTACAACAGTTTTTGGATTAATAACTATATTATTAAATTTGTATCCATTTATATCGGATACTACAACTCCATCTAACCCAATTTCTGAGTTTCCAACATCCAATGCCTTAAA
>JAALLR010000003.1_pt1 | contig 130926 bp, 132 predicted proteins | sample 7245931 | NCBI WGS metagenome assembly JAALLR01 (sample SAMN13049201, study PRJNA578106) | oil field metagenome | isolation source: filtered produced water from oil reservoir B9 | place: USA:offshore Texas | collected 2016 | reverse complement strand
CCGCCGGCTTCCTTCGGATTCCACCTCGCGATGGACACCCTTGCCCTTGGCTAGCAGACTCGTGCTGCCTCGCCTGCAGTGGACTTTCACCACCAAGTTAACGCCCATGCCGGGCGCACCAAAAAGTCCCCAGCCATTAATGGCTGGGGACTTTACCATCATCCCTCAGAGCGCCCTGTCGACAGGCAGGTCTCCTGGCTCCAGGTCATCCATCAACCGCGCCTTCCCATCCCGGTGTTCCGTGACGGTGGCCTCCTGCGGGCTGTCCCTGGTTACAGTGGCGGGACCGCTCAGGATTCGCACCTGATTCCCTATTCTCCCTTAATACGGGCACCTGCCAACGCAAACCGATTTAATTGTCACAGCTTATCTCAATTATACCGCCCTTTAACAGACAATTTCAAGAACGAATCAAAGGCTTTCTCCGCTTAAGCGCCGGTAGTCATACCAGAGCGGACTGGCTACAAAGATCGATGAATAACATCCGGCCGTCACCCCGATCAGCAGGACGATCATAAAGGTTCTGATGGTCACTCCCCCGAAGAAAATCAGAGCCACCAGACAGAAAAGCACAGCCAGGACGGTGTTGATCGATCGGGGCAGGGTCTGGATGATGCTCTTGTGAAAAATCTCATCCAGAAGCTCCCCTTTCTTGCGTTTCTTCATGTTCTCGCGGATACGGTCAAAAACGACTATGGTATCGTTAATCGAATACCCCACAATCGTCAACAGAGCAGCGATAAACGACCCGTCAACCTCTAATCCCAGGAGACTGGTTAAGCCTACCGCTACCAGGATATCGTGCAAAAGGGCGGAAACAGCTGCCAGCCCCGACAGGAACTCAAAGCGGATGGTGATGTAAACGATCATCAGGGCGAAGGCTATGGCGAGGGCTAAAAGGGCCTTGTTGCGCAACTCCTTTCCGATGGTCGGTCCCACATTCTCATTGCGCAGCAGCTCGTAACTGCCGAACTTTTCTCGAAGAGCCTGCAAGAGAGAACCGCTCTCCTTCTGAGAGAGGTCCCGCGCCCGGATAATGATGATATTCCCGGCGGCAGTCTGCACATTCGCCTTCTCAACGCCAACGTCCTCTAAAACCGGCAGGACATCCCCTGAGTCCACCGCCTTTTCAAATTTGAGTTCGATATAACTGCCTCCTCGAAAATCAATCCCCAGGTTGAGGCCCTTTACGGCTAAGGAGATCAAACCGGGTATGATAACCAGCAACGATATCAGATACCAGTACTTCCTCAACTTGATCAGATTCACTTCAAAGCCCGCCTCCTTTAAACCCCATAGGCCTTCGGATTAACTACCAACCGCGACCGCGCCACCAGATGCAGTACGAATCGGGTAAAGGTGATCGCCGTAAACATGCTCACCAGGATACCGATGCTCAAAGTTATCGCAAATCCTCTGATGGGACCGCTCCCCAGGTAATAAAGGACCCCTGCAGCAATCAATGTCGTTACATTGGCATCCAAAATCGCCCGGAAGGCATTATGGAAGCCCGCATCGATGGCAGAACGCAGGGTTTTTCCGGCCCGCAGTTCCTCCTTTAACCTTTCGTAAATAATAATGTTGGAGTCAACCGCCATTCCGATGGAGAGAATAAAACCGGCAATACCCGGCAAAGTTAAGGTCGCTTTGATCAGGAGAAAAACAGAGATGACGATCAATCCATAGACGATCAAAGAAAGGTTGGCGATTACACCCGGCCAGCGGTAGTACAAAATCATAAAGATGAATATCAAAGCGACACCAATAATTCCGGCCTTAAGGCTCCGCTCCAGGGATTCCTCTCCCAGCTTCGGGCCAACGCTCCTCTTTTCCAAAAGCTTAACATTGACGGGAAGGGCTCCGGAGCGCAACAAAACGGCTTCCTTCTGAGCCTCCTCCAGCGTCTCGTACCCGCCGCTGATAACGGCATTACCGTCCGGTATGGGATCCCTCACCACCGGGGCAGTCAAAAGCCTGTCATCCAGGTAGATGGCAATCCTCCTGCCCACATTGGCGGTCGTTACCTCACTGAAAATCCTGGCACCTTCTTTATTGAATTTCAAAACCACTTCCGGCTCGTTATTATTAGGATTCAACTGAGCACGGGCATCGCTCAGGTATTTTCCGGTCAGGACGGTCTTTCCATCCTCGGTCTTGAATTCCAGCTTGGCCGTTCGCCCGAGCATTTCCACCGCTTCTTCCGGATCCTTGACGCCGGGCAGTTCGACAATCACCCTGTCGCTGCCCTGCTTCTGGATCAGGGGTTCTGTCAACCCGTAAGCATTGACCCTATTGTTAAAAATGGCGATCAGTCTGTCGATGGAATCGGCGGTAACCGGCGCCTCTTTGGTCGGGACTGCCTGATAAACGACATGCACACCACCGCGCAGGTCAAGCCCCAGGCGCTTTTGCAACAGCCCGGCAAGAGGTTTGACCGAAAAGAAAGCGGCGCACAAAATCGCTCCGACAAGCAGAAAAAAAAGTGCCGAAGTCACCCAGTTGATTCCGGTGTTCTTCTCCTTTTTCCCCGCTGCGGAAACTACCTGCTGCTTCTCTTCGATCTTTTTCTTTTGTCTCTCCTTTTTAGACATCAAACTATCTCCTTCCCAGGGAATTTAGACCAGCTTATTCCCGTTTATTTCCATACCAAAGCTGCATCCCAGAAAACCGGCTGCCCTTCTGCACATCAGCATCCTGGTTAAAAAAATCTCAAAATAATCCATCACCGGACTAATGGCGGGATCGATCTCCAACTCCAGGATGATACTGCGCTTTTCAGCATCAACCTTCAGAAAGGAGCGTTCCACAGCATAATTAACCCGGTCATGGATATCGAACTTCGACTGCTCCTTATTCCTTACCCGGGTACGGTGCACATCCGCCTTATCGGCGAGAATCAAAGCCGCAGCCACGCTATTGACAGGCTGTCCTGTCGCTTCATCATGATTGCCGATAGCAGCCACGATCGTAAAAATCTCATCGGGGCACATGCCCATCTGCTCTAATATATAATAGGCAAGTACCCCTCCTGAGAGATGATGACCGTTGCGATTAACCACGTTGCCGATATCATGGAGGTAGCCGGCAATAGCAGCCAGCTCTGCCTCCCGCCTGGGGAAGCCCAACAACTTGAGCACATTACAGGCAATGCTGGAAACCAGATTCAGATGACGGAAGCCGTGCTCTGTAAATCCCATCACTCTGAGGTTTTCATTGCCAACCCTGATCAGGGTATCTACTATGGGGTTTTTCTTAATTAATTCCAGGGTGATCGCCTGCTCCTGCACTTGCCCGCTTCCTTTACCTTTTCCCAATCCTATATACATTCGCTGCCCTTTCTTAGATTCCTCCTAGACGGATCTTCTTTCTGGAGACTTTCCTTCCGGATTTGTCAACATTCTCCACTTTTTCGACAACTGCTGTTTGGTCTGAAGGCGCTGTACCGTGCTTAAACCAAGGCTCAACTTAATAGCCTCATCAACTCGCCGCATCACCATTCTATCCAACTGCCCCAGATAATTATCTCTATGGAAAAAGGATTTATCAATAGTCCGGATCTGAGTAAACAGGGCAATGTGGTCGGTCGCCAGCCCGTTACCTCCTCCTGCCTTGATCATCACCCCCAGCAAAAGGTGCTTTAGGCGGAGGTTGGGGAATAAGGGAACGACAATAACCGACTGGCAAAAGCGGTTACCAACATCATTCTGAATAACGAGAACCGGCTGCCTGATTTTTTCACCCGCCGCTCCGTTAAGTTCAATCAGGTAGATATCCCCACGCTCAATTGTAAAGCCATTTCCTTCGACAATCACCACCATCCCTCCCCGACATCTTTGGCAACCCGTTCCAGAAGCATATTTTCCTTCTCCTCCCAGCAAGGGGGGAGATTTCCAACAACCCTGCTGACGAGAAGGTATTCCATCTGCAGCCGCTTTCTCAATTGCAGTCGGCCGATCAAACCCAGGAAAGCCTCCGGTATAACCCTCGATATCAGCCCACCTATTTTCACTTTTGCGATCATCTCCCGGTTCAGTACTCTTACCACTATTTGGACATCAAGGGATCTCTTTCCTGCCGCGGCTTTTGTCTCAATTATTCTACATTTGTTGAATTTAACTGTTTTAGAAACTCATCCATGCGCTCTTCAAAGCGGTCCTCCCGGATGGCCTGTCGTATTTCTGCCATCACACCGAGGGTGAAATAAAGGTTGTGAATGGTCAAAAGACGATGTCCCAATATCTCTTCTGCTTTGAAGAGATGTCGCAAATAGGCCCTGCTGTAGTTACGGCAGGTATAACAACCGCAATCCGCGTCGATAGGGGAGAAATCATCTGCAAACTCGGCGTTCCGCACCACCACTTTCCCTTTCGAAGTCAGCGCCGTGCCATTGCGGGCTATTCTAGTTGGCAGGACGCAATCGAAAAGGTCGATTCCCCGCGCCACCCCTTCCCAAAGACAATCGGCAGTACCCACCCCCATCAGATAGCGCGGCCTGTCCTCCGGCAACAAGGGGGTCGTCTTTTCCAAAACTTCATACATGATCACCTTCGGCTCTCCTACACTCAATCCCCCAACAGCATAACCGGGAAAGTCGAGAGCGGTTATCTCTCGAGCGCTGCGCTCCCGCAATTCCGGATAAACGCTTCCCTGAACAATACCGAACACCACCTGGCCCGGGGCATGAGGAGCCTTTAGACTTCGCTCCGCCCAGCGTGTTGTGCGTTCCACAGCCTCCAGTGCCTCCTCATAGGAGCAGGGAAAAGGTGCACAAACATCAAAGGCCATCGCGATGTCGGAGCCGAGAACAGCCTGAATCTCCATGGACTTTTCGGGGCTTATAAAATGCCGGGAACCGTCAAGGTGAGATCTAAAGTGCACACCGTCATCCGTAACCCGGCGCAGGGAACCGAGGCTGAAAACCTGAAATCCACCGCTGTCCGTAAGGATAGGGCCCTGCCAGTTCATGAATCTGTGGAGGCCACCGGCCTTATTGATTATTTCCGTACCGGGCCGCAGATAGAGATGATAGGTGTTGGAAAGGATTATTTCCGCTCCCAGATCGGAAACCTCTTCCGGGGTCAATGTCTTAACAGTCGCCTGAGTCCCCACAGGCATGAAAGCGGGGGTATGAATAACACCCCGCGGCGTGCGGATAATCCCCAGGCGGGCCATGCTCTTTTTGGATTTTTTCAAGAGTTGAAAATGAAAGAACCCCATTGCGGGGCACCTCCCTTAGATAATCAGCATTACATCTCCGTAGCTGAAAAAACGGTATCGCCTCTCCACCGCTTCCCTGTAGGCACTAAGGACGCGCTCGCGTCCGGCAAAGGCACAAACCAGCATCAGCAAAGTGGAGCGGGGAAGGTGGAAGTTGGTGAGGAGACCATCGATGACCCGGAAGGAAAAGCCGGGGTAGATGAAAAGCCTTGTCCATCCCTCACCGGGAAGGATCCTGCCGCCATCAAAGGGCGCGCTCTCAAGCACCCTTACAGTCGTGGTTCCGACGGCAACAACACGCCCTCCCTCCTGTTTTGTTCTGTTGATCAAATCGGCAGCAGCCGGTTCCAGTTTCCAGTATTCAGCATGCATTTGATGCTTTTCCACATCGGCAACACGCACCGGACGGAATGTCCCCAACCCGACATGCAACAGGACAAAGGCAACCCGCACACCCTTTTCCTGCAATCCCCGCAATATTTCCTCTGTAAAATGAAGCCCGGCCGTGGGCGCTGCCGCCGATCCCGGAATTCGGGCATAAACGGTCTGATAGCGTTCTCTGTCGATCTGCTCTTCATCCCGTTTAATATAAGGAGGCAGAGGCACCTTGCCGATCTTAAACACCTCATCCCAGAATTCCTGTTCCGATACTCCGGTGAACCTGACCAATCTTCCCCCCTCCGGAGTTTTTCCCTCGATCACACACCTCAGGGATCCGTTGCCGAAAATTAGGGTATCCCCTATCCTGGCCTTTTTGCCGGGTCTAACCAGCGCCTCCCAGACTAAAGAAGCCTTTTCCTCTAACAGTAATAATTCTACCTGGCCACCGGTTCTTCCCCTCTTTCCCAACAGCCGTGCCGGGAAAACCTTGGTTTCGTTTAAAACCAGAAGGTCTCCCGGCACCAGAAAATCGCCGATTTCGCTAAAGCTCGTATGGATAATTGCGCCCCCCTTTTTGGGGAGCACAAGGAGCCTGGAACCTTCCCGACGGGCTGCAGGATACTGGGCAATCAACTCATCCGGCAGATAATAATCGAAGTCACTGATGTGCATAAGCTTTCCTGATCCTTCCGTTATCGTCCGTAGTTGGCATTTATTTTCAGTTTTCCATCATGTTTTCCCTGATTATAGTAAATTTCCAGAATCTCTCGATAATTATACCCTTGGGCGGCCAGTCCTCTGGCACCCCACTGACTCATGCCCAATCCATGCCCATAGCCCTTCCCGATAAAAATAATTTTATCAGAAAAGGCATCCCAGGAAACCACCCTGTTTCCACTCCCGGCAACATACGGCCTCATCTCCCTCAGGTTCAGCGTGGACATACGGGCGGCTCCTCCCAGAACACAGAAATTTTCGCCCGCAAGTTCTTGCACCTGTCCGTCATCCCTCATAACGTATATTTGACGTCCCCCCCAATCAATATCGAAGAGGGTGCTTTTCAGGCCAAAAGGTGCCCGTATCTGGTCGCGGTAATAGCTCTTTGTCCCTTTGGTGCCGACAACGGTAAGCGCAGTCACCCTTCCGGAGGCCGTAGTCGTACCCGGGATGAAACTTCTCACCACCTTCCCGGTGACGGGGTTTCTGGTAACCCTCGTGCGTTCTCTGGAGAGGCGTATTTCTTTGATTTCACCGACCCCCAGGATTGCCTCCAGCTCGCTTTTGTCAAAGGTTTTCACCCAGCGATAGGTCTCCGCCGCCCATCCCCCAACTTCATCGGCATAGGCATCTGTAGGGCTGGGCACCGCCCTCAGATAGGGAAGGGGATCATTCCAGACATTCTCGCTGTCCTCCGTATGTCCCCCCGCATTGGAATGATAAACAGCGTTGACGAGTTTTCCGTCGTAGGTGAGAACCTCTCCCCTTGTTCTGTCGACCGCCTTGACAACGGAATTATTGCCGTTCATCCCATAAGCTATCTCTGCGGTATAACCCCCATAAACCTGGGTGGCGGTGTCGGTTCCCACATCAAACCAGGGGTTGCGCCCCTTAAGGGAGAGGGCATAAGATCTCGAGGCAACCGCCTGCGCCGAGAGTGCCTCCAGATTACTCCCTCCCATCTCTCTGCCTATGACGCCATAAAGATACCTCTCGATATCGAGAAGATTGATAACAAGGAGGCTTCCCTCCCGGTTCTGGATCACCAGGTTGCCGCGGTAACGGATACCCTTAAAGTAGAACAGGTTAAGACTGCCCTGCCGCTCTTCCTGAAGAACGATCGGCCCCTGGTAAATCCGCGGAGTTTCTTGCCCCGGGGCTGCTACCAGGAGCGTAGTACCGGTGGCGGCAACCCGCCATGTTTCCCCTGGCTTAAGTGTTCCCAGCCGAAGGCCGGTTGACTGGTCAATAAGAAGGTAGCTCCCGTGATCAACCCGAAAAACCGCATCCCCCCCTCCATTCTGCAAGGCAACCCGGATCAGGGGGGCCTCCGCGGACCAGGCCGGTGCTATCGCAAATAATCCTGCTATGAATAGGAAAAAAAACGCTGCCAGGAATTTTCTCCAGACTCCCATCCGATATCCTCTCCTATTTCTTCATGCTTTAAGAGAAAATTCTGCAACCTGCAGGAAAATCCTTTTTAAGCTTCCGGAAATGATCCAGGTGTTTAATCACTTGGCATACGGACGCTGTTTTTCATTGCTCCACACCAGATGGGCGGCACAAGTTCCCAAAGTAATTTTTTAGGCACAATAGTTCCATTCCCCTGTTGCCACCCCATCGGTGGTCAGGTCGTTCCCAGGACAAAATATAAGAGGATGGGACTTGACTGACAAATAATACTAGTCTATACTATAAATATCATTAATGGCTATTATTGCTTGCTATGATCATTTGTGGCAATAATTGATAAATTCGGACCAAAAAGAGCAGGATCCGACAAGGATATCAAGAGGCGATTTCAGGGAAGATCATGGGAGGACGGTAAGAGGTCGCTATGCCAGATATGATTCGCCCGGCGGCGGAGTATCTCCAAAGGCAGCTCGGCTTAAACGGCGATGAAACTGAGATAGCCCTTTACGGCATCCGGATAATAGCCTACAGCTTCTTCGGGATCGTTTCCATCTCCCTGGTAGGCTGGCTCTTCAAATGCTTTTGGGAAACCATGGCAGTGGCGCTGACCGCCGGCACTTTGCGTCTCTTTTCAGGAGGGGCACACAGCAGATCGCCGCTTTTCTGCGTCATTCTGGGAATGACGGTTGCTCCCTTTTTAGCGAAAATCGCAGCGCTCACCGCTGGACAACTTTCACCAGAAGCACTGCTCCCGGTAATCCTAACCGGAGCATTCCTATCCCTGCTGATAATCTACAGGCTGGCTCCGGTCGACTCTCCGGCCAAACCGATCACTTCACAACAAGAACGGCGAAAATTTCGCCTGTTAGCGGTGACTGTTATGGTTATCATCGTTATCATCCAGGCCGTCACCTTAAACCTGGTCCTGCCGCCTGGTCCACTCTTAGCGATCACTCTGGGCAGCTGTTGGCAGGCTTTCTCATTAACCCGGGCCGCACACAGGCTTGCCTTCTTTTTGGACAGTCTTATAACTTATAATAAGGGGGTGTTGAGTATGAAACGTTTCTTCAAAGTATTACCTGCCTTATACAGCTTACTGGCAATAGTTGCAGCCATAGGAGTCAAACCGGCTTGCTTCTGGATGTGGCATCAGCCTGAAGTACCTCCTGCGCTGAGAAAATAAAGTTCTTACTTAAACCAATTATCCTCTTTAGCGCCGCCTTTTCCCGCAATACGCCCGGGCTCCCAGAAGCGGGTGATGGGCGTCACCAGATGATGAGCTGGTGAGGTTATCAATGCCGGTGCCCGGCCACAAACCGGGCACCGGTAAACTTTCCCCTGAGTCTGCAGTCTGCACCGAATTCCCTTCCGGTAGATTGCTAGCGCCGAAACAGGAGGTTCAAAAGCAGTGTAAGGATCAGGCTCAGAAGCAAACAGGTGACGATGGGAAAATAGAAAGTAAAATTCCCTTTCTGGTATAATATGTCCCCAGGCAGCCTTCCGATGGGTGAAATTCTCCCCAGCAGGTATAAAATCCCACCGCTAAGCAGCAGCAATCCACCGATCATCATGAGTGCTTTTGCCAAGAAGGTTGAGCTATTCATTCTCCCTGTTAACCCCCTCATAGCGCTCCTGCTCGCTGTAGAGACAGCCGCAATACTGCTGACGGTAAAGCCCCATTACCTTAGCCTGCCTCCTTCCCTCACTGAAACCCTTTCTCCAGTCATAGTAGAGAAAAGGCACTCCTGTATCTGCAGATACTCTTTCACCGATCCGGCGCAGCAGATCATGCTTTTGCCAGGGGCTGACCAGCAGGGTTGTGGTGAATCCGTCAAAACCCTCACGCCCGGCTCGAGCCGCCGTTTCCCTCAAGCGCAGTAAATAGCATATGCTGCAACGCTCCTGCTCTTTAAAGGAGACCTCCCGAAAGTACAGCTCCGGATGATACTCCTTCGCTACAATCAGCGGCACCCCGAGCTGACGCGCCATTTCCTCCGCCCCTTCACGCCTCCGGACGTACTCCTGATAAGGGTGGATATTGGGATTATAGAAAAAGCCAGTTACATCTTCCCCGCGATTTAACAGATCCTGTATGGGGTAAATACCGCAGGGGCCACAGCAAATATGCAGCAGGACTTTCATTTCTTATCCTCCTTGTTGAAAAGCTCTTGCTGGCCGAGACGCTCCCCATCTTGACATAAAGGTATTCCCAGGTGAGCGTAGGCTAACGGAGTAGCCACACGCCCCCGAGGGGTGCGCTGCAAATAGCCCATTTGCAGAAGATAGGGCTCGTAAACATCTTCAACGGTGCCGGCCTCCTCCCGTGCTGCCGCCGCCAGAGTATCCAATCCCACCGGCCCCCCTTGGAATTTATGGATCACCGTTTCCAGCAAGATCCTGTCCACTCTATCCAGCCCCGCCTCATCCACCTCCAGTTTTTCTAAAGCACTTTTGACCAGATCCCTATCGACGAGACGCGCCCCTTCCACATCGGCAAAATCCCTGATGCGGCGCAAGAGCCTGGTGGCAATACGCGGTGTCCCCCGCGCCCGGCAGGCGATTTCCCAGGCACCCTGATCATCCAGCTCAACCCCCAGCAGCCTCGCCGCGCGCCTGACGATTTCATGCAGTTCCTCCGGCGGGTAATAATCCATGCGCAGAATGATTCCGAAGCGGTCGCGTAAAGGCAAGCTGACCAGACCTGCCCGGGTGGTCGCTCCGATTAAGGTGAAATGGGGAAGATCGATGCGCAACGATCTGGCTCCGGGGCCCTTTCCGATCATAATATCCAGACAATAGTCCTCTAATGCAGGATAGAGTATTTCCTCGACAACCCGCGGCAGCCGATGAATCTCATCGATAAAGAGAACCTCCCCCTCCTCCAGATTTGTCAGCACTGCCGCCATATCGCCGGCCCGCTCTAAAGCCGGCCCTGACGTCGGATACAATCTTACCCCCATCTCCCTGGCGATGATATGGGCAAGTGTGGTTTTGCCCAATCCCGGTGGTCCGTAGAGCAATACGTGATCCAGCGGCTCTTTCCGTTGAAGCGCCGCTTTTATAAAAACGGCAAGGTTCTCTTTGATCTGACGCTGCCCGATGAACTCCTCCAGCGAACGCGGGCGCAGTGATGTTTCTGCTTCCTTTTCTTGAGGCAGCGCCGCAGCAGAAACTATTCTCTCCTCCATGTTTTACCCCTTCCTTCTACCCAGTTCCCGGAGCGCGATCCGCAGCAGCTCTTCACAAGATGCAGTATTCACCCGTTCGTCAGGGATCTTTTCCAGGGCAGATTCTGCCTCCTTTTTGCTGTAGCCGAGCGCGAGGAGTGCCCGGGTAACCTCGTCAATAACAGGACTTCTCCCTTTCATCTGCTCCTTTTTCTTTTGAAGGTCAGCGGGAAGTTTGTTGCGCAGCTCGAAAAACAAACGCTGAGCGGTCTTCTTTCCCACCCCTGGTATCCGCTCGAGAACCTCTACTTCTCCCTTTGTTAAAACGGCAACCAGTTCGTCGCCGGGAATAATATCAAGTATCGCCAGGGCTACCCGGGGCCCAATACCCCGGGCCCCCAGCAAAATCCTGAACATAGCCCGATCACGGGGAGAAAGAAATCCGTACAGCTGCAGGGAATCCTCACGCACATAAAGGTGCGTATAGAGCTCTACCTCTTGCCCGAGAGAGGGCAGCCTCTGAAGCAGGCTGGAAGGAACGGTTACCTCATAACCGATACCCTGAACGTCGATAAGAAGACGGTTTTCCTCGCTCCCCAGCAAACACCCTCGCAAAAAGGAGATCATCTTCCATCATTCCCTACATCACAAATGTTCCTGCCCGTCATTCTGAAATGCCTGCCCCGTCCCGACTGCTGAACATAAACAACCGCAGAAACGGTTAACTGCCGATTCCGCCGGATTACCCGGCGCAAGGAACTCCCCCTCCCACAGCCTCCCTTACTGACGACCGCCTACGGAGAGCAGGCGGTGCTCTTACCCCTGTAGCACACCGGAAATGGCAGGGGCTTTACCCCCGATGTACCCTACCCATGGTGCGCGCAATGTAATAATGGCAGATGGCTGCGGCCAGGGCATCGCCTGCGTGATCGGGTTCGGGCAGTTCTGGCAAACCCAGAATGAGCTTGACCATACGCTGTATCTGTTCCTTCGCCGCCCGGCCGTATCCGGAAATGGTCTGCTTTATCTGCAGAGGGGTATAAGTAAAGACATCCACTTCCCGATGGACCGCCGCCAGAATGACCGCGCCCCGCATATGGCCCACCGTCAGTGCGGTGCGGGAATTCTTATTGAAGTAAATCTCCTCCAGGGCCAGGGCACCGGGACAAAAGTTATCACACAGATTTATGACCCTCTTATAAATGCCGTTCAGGCGCTCAGGCAGCCCCTTTTCCCGGTCGATTTCAATAATACCATAATCAACTAAGAAAGGCTTTTTCTCCTTAACGGAAATCACTCCGTAACCGGTGAAAATGACCCCGGGATCGATCCCCAGAATGATCACAGCCCTAACCTCCCCTCTTTAAGGTTCGCCCTTACGCACGCATGTTCCTCCTTCTTCCTCCCTGGAGGGGAGGCGCTGATTGCCTCTGGCAAGAGAGGCAGCAATACCTAGAGCACAGAGGATGGAGAATATTATAAATGACAGATTGACACTCCGTAAAAAGGATTGATGGTTGGCGGGGGTTATCTGAGCCTCCCCCATGTAGACGGTAAGCAACAAGGTGACAATACCCATACTGAACATCTGCCCCATCAAACGCATGGTGCTCAGCACCCCGGAAGCAACTCCGTAGAATTTTTTCTCTACGGCGCTCATCACGGCGTTGGTATTCGGAGAGGAAAAAAGCCCGAATCCACAACCGAGTATGACGGAACAGAGGATAACATACCAAATAGGGGTCTCCCCTGATAGAAAAACGAGCAGGGCTACACCGAGAGAAGAAAAACCCATCCCCACGGAAGCTACAAGGCGCGGCTCAACGCGGTCGGAAAGCTTACCCGCAAAAGGAGAAATAATCACCTGCATCAGGGGCTGGAAAACCAGAACAAGTCCGGCCTGCTGCTCGCTTAACCCTTTGATGTACTGTAAATAAAGGCTCAAAAGAAAGCCTACGGCAAAGGTGGCGCTGTAATTGATAAGAGCGGCCAGATTGGAAAAGGTAAAGGTGATGTTGCGGCGAAAGAGCCGCATCTCCAAAACCGGGCTCTCTACACGAAGCTCCCGCCAGATGAAGAAAAACAACCCACCAAGTCCGATAACCACCAGCAGCGGGCCATAAGGTGAGGTGAGGCGTGTAAACCCATACATCAGGGTGAGTACCGTCCCTCCATAAAGAAGGGAGCCCTTAAGGTCAAATTCTTCTCCTGCTGCGCCAACCCACTCTCCTTGCAGCTTTAGGATAACCATGACCAACACCAGGATCCCGAGAAGCACAGTCAGCAGGAAGATGCTTCTCCAGCCGAGGTGATATGTGAGCAGGCCACCTAAAGTAGGCCCCAGTGATAGACCCGCATAAACAGAGGCGACATTGATCCCCAAGGCCTTCCCCCGCTCGTAAGGAGGATAGACAGAGATAAGGATGGCCACTCCGGTTCCAAAGACCATAGAGTTACCAAAACCCTGTAAAATCCTGGCCAGGAGCAGGACATGGGGATTCCAGGAAACAGCGGCCAGAAGGGAGGCCAGGGTAAACACGGCTATTCCACAGAGAAAAATTTTTCTTCTCCCGCAGATGTCCGCAAGCCTCCCTAAAGGAACTAAAAAAACCGCCGTCGCCAAAAGATAAGCGGTAACCAGCCAGCTTAAATAGACCACATGTACCGAAAAATCACGACCGATTTGTGGAAGAGCAATATTAATTGCCGAACCCATGAAAGGGGTAATAAAGGAACTGGTGGAAGATATAATCAGAGCGACCCTTTTTGTTACCAGGTTTTTCTGACCCGTCAAATTCCTCGCCCCCCTGGTTAAATGTCTGCGGAAGCCACACCAAAAGTCTGCTTCTTTAAATTATATACCTGATCGTTGCTCCGCTAAAAAAGTTTTTACATTTTCGTTGTGAGATGATTGCGATGCGGGGAATTACACCATTCATAGAGTGTTTCAATTCACTCCGGGATCGGGTACATGACTCCTTGCGAATATGAACAGATGCTATGTCGAGAGGCAGTGCAAAAGACTGCGTAATAGTGCGTAACAGATATATGTCTAGGTTTCCTGTATCTATTTAATCGGGGACAGCTCAGGTAATTCTAATGTTTTCTAACAATGGCAGGATTTTTGTTGAATATGTAGAATATTTTAACAATAGTTTATAAAGACCTTTACCATAAATAACCAAACTTAAATGGAGGGGAAATGAAAATCAGTGACAGTTTAGCAATTTATAAAAAGAAATGGTCGATTTGTTTTTTTTAATATTTATGATGGGAATTGTATACGCCCTGCATTGAATCTTACTGAATTGGAATGGGATGAAATTCTTTCTGTTAATTTAAAAGGTACATTTTTTTGTGCACAGGAACCAGCACGTTACATGATTCGCGGCAACGCAAGGGGTTGTATTATCAACATTGCCTCACAATCCGGAGTAGTCGGTTATTGCTATCGTGCCGCTTACTCAGCTAGCAAAGCAGGCGTGATCGGTTTAACTCGTACTTTGGCAATCGAATGGGCACCTTTTAATATACGTGTAAATTCGATTAGCCCAACTATATTACACAATGAGACCAATAGTTGGCTTTTGGAGGATGAAGAATTCAGGCAAGAAATGCTGCCGAAGATACCCATGGGACGTTTTGGCAAATATAGAGATATACTTGGTGCCGTTATCTATCTTTCAAGCGAGGAAGCAGGCATGATAACCGATCATAACTTGATCGTTGATGGTGGTTGGACAGCGGTTTAAAGAGGACTACTGTTTGGAGGCAATACAATGCCCAGGGATAACAAAGAAATCTTCACGAATAGCAAGAAATCCACCCAACTCCGGCAATTCATGCTCGGATTAATACCTATAATTTTTATTGAACTGTTTATAGTGGGAATCGGCATTTTCCTTTTAATGCCTAAGGGTTGGCCGCTCTACCTGGCCATTGCCGCATTGCTGTCCGTATATTTTTACGCTGTTGGCTCCCTGCGCTCAATGCTTCAATCCACCCACGTCTTAACGGAAGGGGAGCTCCTTATCCGCCTGGGTTCGCGGTTTAAAGGCCGGATTCCGCTCCCGCTGGTGGCCGGCGTGGAAAGGGCGTCTCCTGCCTCATTCCCTAAGCCCGATATCGCCGGCATTACCGTCGTCCGTGACGGAGATCTCCTCTACTGCCTCTCGCGCACGAGCGATGTTATTCGAATCATGCTCTTAAAACAGATCATGGTAAAAGCTCCGACGGTGGGAAGCAGAAGCAAGCAGGGGTTGGTTCGGGAGATTTTGATCAACGTCGATGACCCGGAGAGGTTTATCGAGAAACTAACCCCGATCACCGGTTCAAAACAACACGATCCAGGGGCGCCCCGCAACAACATAGCTCCCGGAGTTGGAGAAGAAAGAATATTAGTGGACCCAGCAATGAAAACCGGACTGCCTGAAGCAAACAGCACCCCTAACCTGGAACTTAAGAACTTGACCAGGTATTACGGTGATTACCCGGCCGTTCAGGACCTCTCTTTACAGGTCTTTCCCGGTGAAATATTCGGCTTTCTGGGCGCAAACGGAGCAGGAAAAACCACCACTATCAAAATGATTACAGGTTTACTGCGGCCGACGGCGGGAACGGTGCTGGCGCTAGGGGAGGATTTATGGAAACCGGGCACGGCTGTTCGCCGTCGAATTGGATATGTTCCCGACACTCCCCTGGTTTATGAGAGGTTAACGGCAAGAGAACACCTTACTATGGCAGGCTGCCTCTACAATCTGCCGCAGGACAGGATCAGAGAGAGGGCGGAAGAGCTCCTGGCCATCCTTGACCTTCAGGATTGGGCGGATCAGATGATTGCCACCTATTCCCTGGGAATGCAGCGCAAGGTCTCACTGGCCCTCGCTCTTCTTACCGATCCGGAGATCATCATCGTGGATGAACTCACCAACGCCTTCGACGCTCCAACTCTGGCCGACATCAAAGAAATTCTAATCGGTCTTAAAAACGAAGGGAAAACGGTATTTCTCTCCACCCATGTGATGGATGTTGCCGAAAAACTCTGCGATCGCGTAAGCATCATTCACCGGGGTCGCCTTATCGCATCTGGCAAGGTGGATGAGCTTTGCCGGGCGGCAGGGGTAGATGGCGGCCTTGAGCCTTTGTTTCTGAGGCTTACCGGCAGTCAGACGAAGGTAAGGGGGTAACTGCCGATGGGCAACTGGTGGACACTGTCAAAAATCAAACTCAGGGAAACCTGGAATGAGCGGATGCAGTTCGGCCGCTCCGGCCTCTGGTTCGTACTGTTGGAACTGGCGACTATAGCAGCGATCTGCTTTGGGATGCGCTCAGTCCTTAAGAATCCAACAGGGAGCCTGGAACCAGCGGGTATTACGGATTTCCTTACGGTAATGACTTTTTTAGTGGCATTCGGCAACGGCTACCTCTTTTCCGAACAGATGCTGTTCGGGCGCACCGCCCGGGTGGACCGGCTGCTTGCCGTGGCCCCGCGGGATGTTGTTTTGTCCACAACCCTCGTTACTTATCTGGCGAACCTGCGGCCATCCCTGGTAACCCCAATTTTGATTGCATTGGTGATAGCGCTTGCATGGTTTCCCGGTAAGCTGATCCCTCTTTTTGGTTTAGCGTTTCTCGCCCCATTATTTGGTACCGTCCTGGCGGTTTTTACAGTCTTATTTATCAAGCGTTTTCTGAACAGGTTGAGTGGTTTGGCCTTCATAGTCGCCCCTGCATTACAAGTCGGCGGGCTCGCAGGAGCCGCATGGTTGGTGATTAAACTTTTAAGAAGTGCTGCAATCAATGAAGCGTGGATAGACTCGCCAGCATTCCAACACATACTTTGGTGGATACCGGCACTGCTCATGGCTAGCGGTATAATCCTTTTCGCTCTGGCGCGATTAGCATATTTATGGGAGGAAACTCTGTGGCAACAGGAAAGTCAAAGCAGTCGGAGGCCGAAAAAAAATCAAGTCCGCAGCATCCTGGCCCTGCTGTCAGCTCTCCATCTGCCGTCTCCCATCCAGGCAGTCATATTGAAAGAGTGGCTGTCCCTGAAGCGGAATCCTTTGACGATTCTGCGCATCGTGATCTGGAGTATACTATCGCTGCTTCTACTTTTGCTCCCCGGTTTGCGCTCTCTGGTTGCCTCCTTCCCCTATCCATTAATCACAGTATTTGCAATCTGGTTTTTCTGCTTCGGGGAATTGGTTGCCACCGCCTACCAGGCCGAGGGACGCCGCCTCGGGCTGTTGTGGCTGGCGGCCGTTTCACCTGTTCAGCTGGCTTTGGGAAAATTCCTTGCCTACCTACCTCTGGCTTTGTTTGCGGCAGGAACGGCGGGTGTAATGATTATAGTCTTAGGTTTGCAGAAGGCATCGGCCTTACTGATGATCATCTTCGCTTTTACCGGTACGGCGGCGGGAATCGCCCTTTCCTTGGCCCCTGCATCCCTGTCCATGAACGCCGGCGATTACCGGGGAGGTTCGATTACTGATATGGCCTTCGAGCAGGTCCCTACAAAGTTTTGGAGTATTTGTTCAACAATCATACTAGGGGGTCTCATGGCGACCTTTGGTATCGTAATCCTTGTAAACAGCGAAGAAATAATATCCCCGGTTGCGTTTTGGACCGGCTCTATTGCCGGTTCTGTGCTTATAATTGCAGCAATGGCAACAACGGTTTATTTGTTAAAACGGCGCTTCTGGTTGTAACCTTCACCCGGAGTAAAGGAGTACTGGTATAGGACCTGTTTACACTGCTGGCATAGTAGGGGAAATAGGTGACATCTCCAGGTTTAAGAACCACAACGCCCTTGCTAAATCCGCGGGCTTGACCTGGGGGCAGCATCAATCCAGCAAGTTTACTGCCGAGGATATCCCCCTCACCAGGTCCGGTAATTATTACTTACGGTACTACCTCATTGAAGCGGCTAATTCCGTCCGGGTGCGGGAACCGGAATACGCCGCGTTCTACCGCAAGAAATTTACCGAAGCCAGGCATCATCACCATAAACGCGCTCTGGTCTTGACTGCCCGCAAGCTCGTGCGCATGGTCTTCACGCTGCTGAGTGAGGGCCAAATTTACCGGCAAAGGAGATTAGGTTAAACACCTCTTGTCAATTTTCTTTTACTGTTTGTACTGGTATTTTCTGTTTCGGCTTACCGGGTTGGTTTTTTATTGCCTTTTTACATTTTGAGACAATAAAATTTCCAATTCAGGGTCTTGACATTTTACCGCGGGTCTCCAAATCAGTCCAGGGTGTTTATGAAAACGGCGCCTTTGGCGACTTCCTGATCACCTACGGCTACAGCAAAGACCAGCGTCCGGACCTTAAACAGTTCAAGATCGGGGCTGCAGTCCAGGAGGACGGCCAGCCTGTCATAGGCCAGATCCTCTCAGACAACAAATCGGATAAAGCATGGAACCCGGAAGCAGCGCTTAAAGTTTTGAGTTCTTCGACAAAAAGGGATTCAAAGAAGTCGTCTTTGTCCGGAAAACACATTCAGTTCATCTCCCGCCGGCTCCCGGAGACCTTCGCCCTTGCCCAGGAACTCAAAGACCTGGCCTGGCAAACCGGTAATTGGAATGAGATTGGGCCATTAAGTGATGCAGAGAAAGCAGCAAACTACAAAACCTTGATCCTAAGCGCCGGGAGCTTGACGGCAGGAAATATGACTTTGTGGTGGTACACTCCTCGGTACTGGAGGCGAAGAAGGAAAAAACACTTAAAGAAGCATCGCCAAACAAAAAGAAGAACTGGAAAAGTTCGCAAAAGAACTGGCCCGGCAAAGGTTTGCCTGTATACCCGATGCTGAAACTATTTAGCCCCCCAACTACATTGGACAAAAGCCTTACATCTGGTAGAGTTAAGGTGAAGGGGGTTATTTGGTGATCAGGAAACAATATCCAACAGAACTCAAGTTGAAGATCGTTCAAGAGTGTCTGGAAACAGGCAACTGTGCGGTCGTAGCCAGAAGGTACGGAATTGCCTCAAATTTAGTCAACAAGTGGACTAGGAACTACCGGAAATATGGCGAAGCCGCCTTCAAAGGCAGCAGCGCCACAAAGTCAACAAATGAACCCTTTCATACCGGGGAATACAAAAAAGTCTTATCCGAGAATGAGAAATTGAAGAAATTACTGGGCGAAAAAGAGCTGGAGATAGAAATACTAAAAGACTTGTTAAAAAAAACAAACCCACACTTGCAGATAAAGTAGCCATAGCCAAGAAATGGATTGGTTTAGGCTACGAGGCCACTGTAGTTCTTCGGATCCTTGGTGTGAGCCGTTCCACCTATTACTACCACCTCCGGGTCCAGCACACTTGATTACTGTCCCCGCTTCAGTCATGGCTTTGCTTAAAGAGTACAAAAAGCAACAGACAATAGAACGGTTGAAGATGGGAAATTTGTGGCAAGGGGGAGACAAACTGTTTATTAATTATTAACCGGTATGGACAGCCTTTACACCCAGACTATGTCACCCGCGACACAACTTGCCCCGTACCCGGTTTCACGAGTTGCGCCACCTCAACGCCACCCTACTCATTGCTGAAGGTGTGCTCTTGAAAAATGTAGCAAGAGGCTCGGGCATTCCAACATCAGCACTACAGCGGGTATTTATGTCCACCCTCTCCGGAGTATGGACCAGGAAGCAGCAGATAAACTGGATAACCTTTTTAAAGACCACACGAAAACAAAGAAACGGAGGTAGTTTGTATTTGCTGTTTTTGATAAGGTTAGTTTTGGTTTCTTTAGGAACATTTAGGCAGAAACTATCCCCAAACCATCCCCAAAAAGGCTTAAGAAAAAATCCTGGCAAAAATAAACAACCCCGCAAATCCTTGCGGGGCTTGAATTTCCTGGTGCCGAAGGTGGGAGTCGAACCCACACGAGGGGCTAACCTCAGCGGATTTTGAGTCCGCCGCGTCTGCCAGTTCCGCCACTTCGGCATTTTCTTCTATTGTGCACGCTCATATTATATCCGATACCTGCCTGTTTTTCAACAGGTGCCCTGAAATCCGTCGAAATCAAAACTTCCGGCAGAACAAGCGATATGCTATACTTCATTGAAGAGTAAACTAATTTTTTGGGAAGGATGACGTCCGGTGTCTGAGGATACTCAACGCCGTTCCGCTCGCTATGTAAAAATCGCCGTAGACATCGCCACCCGCATTGCCCGAGGGGAATACAGAGAGGGCCAGCGAATATTCGGCCGTTCTTATCTGGCAGGAAGATACAACGTATCTCCGGAGACAATCAGGCGCGCCCTGGCCATACTGGAAGAGCGAAAAGTTGTCAAAGTCCAGCCGGGAATCGGCGTCATCGTCTGTTCCCATATAGCGGCCGAAAATTACCTTGCCGAGTACGGCCAGCGCCAGATCCTGTCAGACATTCAAAAGCAGCTGAGTACTTATTTAGAAGAGCGCAGAAAACTCGATCTGAAGATCATCCGTTTGACCGATGAACTGCTCGATTATACCTTTAAAATGGCCACCAGATTTCAGCGCATTCATGAATTTCGCGTTGAGCCCGGCTCCCCTCTCATCGGAAAAAACCTGGGGGAAACGCAGTTTCGCAGCCGCACCGGGGGTACAATCCTGGCGATCCGCCGTGACGGGGAGGAGTTTGTCTCTCCCGATGCGAATACAATCATTAGGGAAAACGATGTGCTTACCGTCGTCGCTCCAGAAGAAGCCATTATGCAATCCAAAGAATTGAACCTGTCCATACTGACAGGCTCTCCTGGTTCTCCGAAATTGACGGAGAACGCGGAGTAATCATTAGCCTTTAAAGGAAATGGGTGAGCAAAATGCCCTACAGGGAAATGGGAACGCAACAGACAAAAAGTTCGGGGAAGAAAAAGAGAAAAAAAAGAGTGAGCTTTCTCCGTATTGCGCTGCTGATTGCTGTTATTTTGGGAATCGCCTTGCTCTGTGTCGGCTGTGGCTATGTCGCAGGAGCGGTCTTCTCTCTGCCTGAGTGGGACCCGCAAAAGTTGGCCGGAAGCGAATCAACTATCATCTATGACAAGAACGGCCGCCCCGCCTCAAGGGTCTTCGCGGAAGAAAACCGCACTCCGGTATCTCTAAAGGATTTACCCCCCTACTTACCCGAGGCCTTCATTGCGGCTGAGGATCACCGCTTCTACGAGCACCACGGGGTGGATCTGGAGGCCATCGGAAGGGCTTTAATAGCCAACCTCAAGGGGGGATTCGGAGCTCAGGGGGGTAGCACAATAACTCAGCAGCTCGTTAAGAATTCCTTCCTCACATTTGAAAAAACCTTCAAGCGCAAAATTCAGGAAGCGATTCTGGCCATACAGGTAGAGCGCCGCTACTCTAAAGATGAGATTCTGGAGTTCTACCTGAATCGCATCTATTTCGGTAATGGCGCTTACGGTATTCAAACAGCCTCTCAGCTGTACTTCAATAAAAATGCCAAGGATCTGACCTTAGCCGAAAGCGCCGTTTTGGCGGGTATTGTTCGGAGTCCGAACAATTACAACCCCTTCAATAGTGAAGAACTGGCGAAAAAGCGGCAAGAACTGGTTCTTGATTTGATGGTTAAGTACGGGAAAATTACCCCCGCTGAGGCCGAAAAGGCCAAAAAAGAAAAGCTCAAGTACCAGGAAGGAGAAATTGCCTCTGCTTACGATCATCCCTACTATACAGATCATGTAATCTCAGAAACGGAGCAAATCCTTAAGGAGCAGGGGCTTTCACACGAGGACAGCCAGACGCTGGTCTATCGGGGAGGCTTGAAGATCTACACATCACTTGACCCAAAAGTGCAGGAAAAAATGGAGGAAGTTTTTTCCGATAGCTCCTTTTTTCCTGCAGACCAGCAGGGAGAACAGGTACAGGGTGCGATGGTGCTCCTCGACAACAAGAGCGGAGAAATTATCGCCCTGGTAGGTGGAAGAAAGTATACACAGCAGCGGTCATTCAACAGAGCGACTCAGGCCAAGCGCCAGCCGGGTTCCGCCATCAAGCCCCTTGCAGTTTACGCTCCCGCCCTGGAAAAGGGCATCACCACGGCCATGGTGTTAGAGGACTCCCCTGTCACCTTTGGAAACAAAACATTTCACAATTACGACGGCAGGTACAGGGGACTGATTCCTATGCGGACGGCAGTTCAGTGGTCCATCAACACCTACGCAGTAAGGCTTTTGAACCATATCGGTATAGATTACGGTTATGAATTCGTCAAACGATTCGGCATAACAAGCCTCGATCCGGCGCGCGACCGAAACCTTTCCCTGGCTTTAGGTGGAATCACCTATGGCATTTCCCCTTTGGAAATGGCAGGGGCTTACAGCGCCATCGCCAATCAGGGAGTTTATATAAAACCCCATGCGGTGATCAAAATTCTCGATCGAAACGGCAACGTTCTTTATGACGCCAAGCCCCAGAAACGGGTCGTCATGTCAGAACAAACGGCCTATATCATGACCGATCTGTTGCAAACGGTCGTTAAGGACGGAACAGGGCAGAGAGCGCAGTTAAACAGGCCCGTTGCCGGCAAAACCGGTACAACAGAAAATACAGTAGATATCTGGTTCATAGGCTATACACCCGAATTTACAGGCGCGGTTTGGATGGGTTTTGACCGAGAAAAAAGCATTCAGGACCGGCGGGCTGCGGGAGGTTATTTCCCGGCACTAGTCTGGAGAGCTGTCATGCAAACGGCAACCGCGGGGCTGCCGGTTCGGGACTTTCCGCGGCCGGGTAATATTGTCAGGAAAACGATCTGCCTGAAGTCGGGAAAACTGCCCAATGCCTATTGCCCGCCGAACCATTTAATCAGCGAACTGTTTGTGGCGGGGACAGAGCCCAAAGATACCTGTGATGTCCATGTCATGGCAGAGATCTGCCCCGATTCCGGGCTGCTGGCAACCCCTTATTGCCCCAACAGAATCAGCGCAGTATTCATAAAGGGAGAAAGAGGGGGGGATGCACAGGATCAGCTGCCGACAGAATCCTGCAACATTCACGGACCCGGGAGCGGAGAAAATGAGGTGATCGTTCTTAAGGTCTGTACCGACCCGCGCCACAACGGGACTCTCTATCTGGCAAACACTCCGGGACTTTTGGAGACCGGCGGCTGCCCTCCGGAGTTCGTTGAAGAGGTAGAATTTAAAGCAGATGAGGCTCCTAAACTGAGGTGCCCGCTGCCCGACCACCAGGTGCAGAAAATCGATCTTCTCAACCTCAATCAAAGAAGGAACAAGACTCCCCCTGAATGACACTCTAATTAGTGTTTACTACACCCGGTATCCCTAAACCACCATCCGATACCGGGTGTTTTGATTTTTTTCCATAGCCTTGCGGTAGAGTTTGACATACTCCCCGGCCGACCGGTCCCAGGAGAAATCGCTTTGCATAGCTCGAATCATCAAGTGCCTCCACCTTTCAGGCTGCTGGCGATAGATCTTCAGGGCGCGTTTTATGGCTTCCAGAAAGGCCCCCGGTTCATAAGGTTTGAAAGAGAACCCGTTTCCTGTTTCCGTCTGTTCATCATAGTTACTTATAGTATCTGCTAGGCCACCCACCTCACGGACGACCGGAATTGTTCCGTACCTCAGGCTGATCATCTGGCTGAGGCCGCAGGGTTCAAAGCGGGACGGCATTAAGAAGATGTCAGCTCCGGCGTAGATTTTTTGAGCCAACTCCGCATTAAAGCCGAGATTGATGGCCGCCTGTTGCTGGTACTTCATCTTTAATTCGGAAAATAGCTTTTGATAGTAATCCTCTCCACTTCCAAGTAGGACGAACTGAACCCCCAGGCTCATCAGCTGATCAAAGACACCGGCGATGAGATCAAGCCCCTTCTGTCCTACCAGGCGGGTGATGATCCCCAGAAGAGGTGTGTCCCCTACCGGGAGCCCCATTTCCTTTTGAAGAGCATATTTGTTCTTTTTTTTCAAATCCAGAGTCTTAATTCCGTAGTTTTGGTAGATTGAAGGATCTGTTTCCGGGTTCATTTCTTCATAATCGATCCCGTTGACTATCCCGTAAAGGTCCTGAGATCTTTTGCGGAGCAATCCGTCCAGGCGCTCTCCAAACTCCGGCGTCTGTATTTCCAGGGCATACTTATTGCTAACCGTATTGATAACGTCCGCATATAGGATCCCGGCCTTCATGAAGTTGACCTGGCCGTAAAACTCCAGGCGCTCCGGATTAAAGAACTCTTCACCTAAACCGATAAGCCGTAAAACGTTCTTAGGAAATATGCCCTGGTATTGGAGATTATGGATGGAGAAGAGGGTGGCAATTCTCCGGTAGAAAGGATCTTCTGCGTATTTTGTCTGCAAACTTAAAGGAATCAGTCCGCAGTGCCAGTCATTGCAGTGAATGACATCCGGTTGAAAATCTATCTGCGGCAGCATGTTGAGAACGGCTTTGCAGAAAAAATTGTAGCGCTCAGCCTCATCGGGGAAACCGTAGATACCATCGCGGTAGAAATATTTATAGTTGTCTATCAGATAGACCGGAACATCATTTCCCCTGATCATGGTTTTTCTAATTATCCCCGTTTCCAGGTGATGGTCCATTTCTACAGGGTAATCCAGCAGATATTCGCCTTCCGTTATCTGCTTGTATCTAGGCATGGCGATCCGCACGTCATGGCCGGCCCTCTTTAATGCCTTAGGAAGAGAACCTGCCACATCGGCCAGGCCGCCGGTTTTTGCAAAAGGAGCAACTTCAGCTGAAACGAACAGGATTCTTAATGAATCTGCTGCCATGACAATCTCTCCTTTTCAGCATTTTTCTCGTTATCATAATTTCTTAAGTATTCCGCCGCCGCCTCAGGTGGCGTAGGATTGATTATAATTCCGGTGCCCCACTCGAAGCCGGCAACAATTGTAAGGCGCGGCAAAATCTCCAGATGCCAGTGGTAAAAAGCGACATCATTATAACCCGCAGGTGCCGCATGCAGAACAATATTATAAGGTGGGTTGTTTAGGGAGCCGGTGATTTTTTGTACTGTTTTCTGGACGATCTCACTTAAGCTGCTGAGCATACTGTCATCAATCATCTCAAACCCAGGCTGGTGCCACTTCGGCATGATCCAGGTCTCAAAAGGAAATCGCGATGCAAAGGGGCAAAAAGACAGAAAATCATCATTCTCAACTGCAATACGGGCTTTTTCCCGCAGTTCCCGGGCGATCATATCGCAATAAAGGCATTTACCTTTATCTCCGTAGTACTCCTGTGTTCCTTTCAGTTCTTCGGCGATCATCGGAGGGATCAGTGGAGTCGCAATCAGCTGACTATGGGGATGAGACAGTGAGGCACCGGCAATAGAGCCCTCATTTTTGAAAATCTGCACGTATTTAAGGGGCTCTCTGTTGATCAGTGCCTGGTAGCGGGCGCGCCAGGCCTTGAATATCTCTCTTACCTGATGTGACGAATGTTTATCCAGAGATGAATCATGGTCCGGTGATTCGATCAGCACCTCGTGAACACCGGCACCCGGCATCTTCAGATAAAAGTTTTGCTCCGGAGCTTCATTTAACTTGGGGTCCAGGGCAGGAAACTTGTTCGGAACAACCCTCACCCACCATCCCGGTGTATCTGGTTCTGTCCCCTCCTCCCGAAAGGCCATAATCTCCGGCGGAGTTTGATCCTCATTTCCGACACAAAAAGGACAATTGCCGCCCTTTCTGTTTTCCTGCCGAACCGGAAAGTCAAAGGGTCTTTTACTGCGTTCTGTTGCAATAACCACCCACTTCTTGGTGACAGGATCCTGCCTCAGTTCAGGCATCTATCAGATTCCCCCCCTGTCCTCGTTTTGTCTTTTACATTCTTCTCCTTCCACTCGTGTTTTATGCGGACCCCTTGTAACCGAACAGTGCCCAATTCGAAATCCCAAAACCCCCTCAAGAAATTTTAAATAAATGTATAAAATTTTTTATCAAACAAAAAATAAAAAACGAGAAGGTCGTTCGCCTCCTGTTAAGTATTCCGGTTAATACTTAAATAGCCTAACCAGCGAAAAGAGGACAAACGACCTTCTCATTTTCAATAAATACGATCAAAACGCCCTATCTCCTCAATTTTCTCCCCCATCATCGGGTGGATATTTCAATAATCCCAGCCGACAGAGGATCGGAGAGCTGTACAAGGCCAAGAAAATACAAATAACACTGACCAAAGTAAGGAAATACATCCCTGCGCCGATCGCCATTCCCAGCCCTGCACTTACCCACAGGTTGGCCGCAGTCGTCAAACCACGAATCGTGCCTCTATCCTTCCAGATTACGCCGGCCCCCAGAAAACCGATGCCCGTAACGATCTGGGCGGCAATACGCCCCGGGTCAAGGCGAAAGCCTATCACATGACTGGATGTCCCAGGCAAGCCGTAAGCGCTGATAATCATAAAAAGGGTGGAGCCGATACAGACGAGCGAGTAGGTGCGGACGCCGGCGGGCTTTTGATTCCAAGATCTTTCGTAACCGATAATGAGACCGACGAGGAGAGATACGAGCATTCTGATGAGAATCTCCTGGTTGGAAAGCAAGCTCTCATCCCCTCCCCCCTTATTTATTTGTTGTTAATATAAATCTAACACAAGAGAATTGGGGAGTCAACGCAACCGGCAAGGGCGGGAAGGCCGGTGTCGGGTGGAAGTTGCCCAGCTCATAAAATTGCCTCGATGACATCCTCCATCTGCCTGAGGTTGCCGCATTCAAAGACCTGGTGGCAGAAAGGAGAGTATATTCTCATGATGCTGTCCTCTTTGTTCCACTGCTCGCGGGGCTGGGGGTTAAACCAGAGGATCTTCCTGACATGTTCCTGAATCTCTTTGAGGAATTCCTTCTCATCTGATCGGTAATTATTCCTGGCATCCCCCAGTATGATTAAAGTACAGCTGCGGGGAATCCCCGACAGATATCTTCTGGCAAAAATGCTGAATACTTTACCGTAATCGGAAAATCCCGAATAGGAATAGCGAGCTTTCGAAAAAGCCTCCTCGATGGCTTCCTTGATATCCTTGTTCTTAAAGTAATCGGTAACCTCGTCGATCAAATCCACAAATAGAAAAGACCTGACGGCGCTGAACCTGTTCTGAATGGTATAGACAAGCTGGAGCATAAATTCGCTGAAAAGAGCGACCGAACCGGAAACATCGCATAAAAGCACGATTTCCGGCTTGCTGACGACCTTCTTCCGATATTTCAGGCGCACAGGAGTGCCTGCGGTTATCAGCGCCTGCCGGACTGTCCTTCTTAAGTCTATCTTACCGTATTTGGCCCTTCGATAGCGCCTCGTATACTTGGAGGCCAGCTTGCGGGCCAGTCTGGTGATGCGCTTGCGTATCTCTTGAATTTCCAGATTGTCCAGCCTGTAAAACTCTTTTTCCCTGATATTAGCAGCTGCCGCTATCTCTTCGAGGGCACCCTTGCCGTACTTCTTGACAAAGATCTCCTCCAGCAACTCTTTGATATACCCATCCAGAAAGTCCAGACAAGCCATCCACTTGGCATAAACAACTGCTCCTATTCCTTCCTGAATCCGGATCCGTTCGAGCCTGCTGACAGCTTGATACCAACCTATGGCAACCTTGGCCTGAACTACCAGGTCGTCCAGTTTGGGCAGGCTTTCCCTCTCCAGTTCTCCCAAACCCTTTACCCCGATTTCCCCCAACCGGCGCAGCAAACCGTAATTGCCCTCCCGAACGGCTTTCACGAGCAGAAGATAGGGTGAGGCTCCCCCTCCCCTCCCCATCCCCTTGCCGTCGGCGCTCTGGACGAGTTCGGGCGTTCCCTGCATCTGCCCCGCAGTTTCCTCCTCCAGGTGGAGGTTATCATGCGCGTTTTGACCGCCCTGGGTAAGAAAAAAGAGGCGAAACAACTTATCAAAAAGCGGCTTATCTGCCTGTTCTTTGATCAGGGTGCACCGCAAGGCGGTATAGAAGTCCTCCCAGGCCAGGCCCACTAAGGCCACCGAACTCAGAGCATCGGCGATCTGCGTAAAGGAAACGCCGATCCCCCCCTTACGCAGCAACCTGGCGAATTCCAGGATCTTCTCGTCGAGCATTCTAACCCCTTCTTAATCTTCGGGAAGCAGTGAGGATACCTTTGGGAGCAGCTTTTCTATGTCGGTCTGGTATTTTAGAATCAGGCTGAGAGTGCTTTGAACTATCTCCTCGTCGATCTGCTGGACCCCCAACGTCAGAAGTGCCCGCGCCCAGTCGATTGTTTCGGCAATACTGGGAGGTTTTTTCAAGTCCTGCTTGCGAATCACCTGGATAAACCTGACGAGCTGCTGGGCCAGGGCGTTCTGAATTCCGGGAACTTTAAGTCTGACTATTTCCAGCTCCCGCTCAAAAGACGGATAATCAAGATAAAGGTGGATGCACCTTCGCTTCAGAGCATCGCCAAAATCACGGAAATTGTTGCTGGTAAGAACCGCTACGGGAATCTGCGTCGCTTTTATCGTCCCCAGTTCAGGGATGGTAATCTGATAGTCGGACAGTATTTCCAGCAGAAAGCTCTCAAACTCCTCGTCGCTCTTATCAACCTCGTCGATCAACAAAACTACCGGTTCCCTGGACTCCAGCGCCAGGAGCAGGGGACGGCGCAGAAGGAATTCCGGTGTAAAAATATCCTCTTTGGCTTCTTCCCAGGATTTGCTTTGATTTTGTTTAACCTGAAGACAGAGAAGCTGTTTTTGATAGTTCCATTCATAAAGAGCTTTGGCCTCATCCAACCCTTCATAGCACTGCAGGCGGATCAGCCTGCTCTGGGTGGCAGCGGCGAGAACCTTGGCCAGTTCCGTTTTTCCTACACCGGCCGGCCCCTCAATTAAAAGGGGTTTCTGGAGTTTGAGAGCCAGGTAAACCACCGTGGCCACATTCCTGTCGGTAAGGTAATTGTGTTCGGCCAGCTTTTGCTGGAGTTCCTCAACAGATGTGAACATACCTCATCAGCACTTTCCGCCCCCTCAATCAACTGTAGTTGGGGGCTTCTTTGGTAATATCTACACTATGGGGGTGACTTTCCCTCAGGCCGGCGTTGGTGATTCGCACAAATTTCGTCTTGGTTTGGAGTTCCTCTATGTTACGCACACCGCAGTAGCCCATACCGGCGCGCAACCCCCCTATCAGCTGGTAGACAATTTCCGACACCGTTCCGCGATAAGGGATACGCCCTTCCACACCCTCCGGGACAAGCTTATCAGTCTGCTGCTGGAAGTAACGGTCGGCACTCCCCGAGCGCATAGCGCCCAAAGACCCCATACCCCGGTAGACCTTATACTTTCTCCCTTGATAGATTTCCACTTCACCGGGGCTTTCTTCCGTTCCCGCCAGCAGGTTGCCCAGCATCACCGTATTAGCTCCGGCAGCGAGAGCCTTGGTGATGTCACCGGAATACTTGATTCCGCCATCGGCGATTACTGGTTTCCCGTACTTCTTTGCTTCCCGGGCGCAGTCCATCACGGCTGTTATCTGCGGAACACCGATTCCGGCTACCACTCTGGTGGTGCAGATGGAACCGGGCCCAATCCCGACCTTTACCGCATCCGCTCCTGCCAGGATGAGATCCCTGGTAGCCTCTGCGGTAGCAACATTGCCTGCAATCAAAGGCAGATCGGGATACAGGCTTTTGATCTTTTCCACGGCTTTAATAACGCCCACCGAATGCCCGTGGGCGGTATCCACCACGACCACATCAACTCCTGCCTCCACCAGTGCAGACAGGCGTTCTTCGAGATCATCACCGACGCCGACAGCAGCGCCGACCCGCAGTCGTCCTTTGGCATCCTTTGCAGAATTGGGATACTGGCGCGCCTTTTCGATGTCCTTAATGGTAATCAAACCGCGCAGGTTATAATTCTCATCGACAATCGGCAGTTTCTCGATTTTATGCTGACGCAAAATATTCTTGGCTTCCTGGAGGGTGGTCCCTACCGGCGCCGTAATCAGGTTCTCCTTAGTCATCACTTCATGAATCGGGCGGTCTAGATCATCCTCAAAACGGATGTCGCGGTTGGTAATAATTCCTACAAGTTTGCCATCTACCGTAATGGGGACCCCCGAAATGTGGTAATGCTCCATCATTTCCAGGGCGTTTCTCACCAGATGCTGAGGGCTTAAAGAGATCGGATCTGTAATGACTCCATGCTCCGAACGCTTGACGCGGTCTACCTCCCTCGCCTGTTGGGCGGGGGTCATATTCTTATGGATAATTCCGATCCCGCCCTCACGGGCCAGCGCGATGGCCATCCTGCTCTCGGTAACCGTGTCCATCCCCGCGCTGAGAACGGGGATATTCAACTTGATCTCTGCAGTCAGATAGGTGGAAATATCCACATCCCGCGGCAGCACCTCCGATCTGCCGGGTATCAGGAGTACATCATCAAAGGTGAGTCCTGTTTTTTCAAATCTTTCTTCAATCACGGCAAGAACTCCTTTCTCTTTCCCCCCGATATTTAAACTACATTTTAGCATCTTTACCTTGGAGAAACAATCGGTTCAGCGGCTTTCTTGACAGTTGAGGTGGCTGGTATCATTGAGCAGTGTCAGCACACCGTATCCCTCATAAAATTCGATGATATTCAATGCTCCGTTGTCCTGACGGATGTGAAAAGCATGATTCAAATCGATATCCAAAAGGCCGCAGATAATGGTTCTGATGGTGCCCCCGTGCGCCACAACGATAATCGTGTCGGATGGATGCTTTGCAACCAGCCTCAAGATGGCTCCGTAGGCCCTCTCCTTCAATTCCTCAAAGGTCTCCCCTTCCGGAATGCGGACGGTGGCCGGGTACTGATACCATCTTTCGGCCAGATCGCTATACTTCTCCTGAATTTCTTTAAAAGTCAGCCCCTCCCAAACGCCAAAATGGATCTCTCTCAACTCCGGCACTTTTTTCACCGTAAGCCTATGGGGAGCAGCCAGAATCTCTGCCGTCTCCAAGGCCCGCTTGAGGTCGCTGGAATAAACGGCGGCAACTTTTTCGGCTGCCAGCCTCCTGGCCAGAAGCCTGGCCTGTTCGCGGCCGGTATCGCTGAGCAGAACATCAGTATGCCCCTGGTACCGGGAAATATGATTCCAGAGGGTTTGGCCGTGGCGTACTAGAAGCAATCTGGTCAAATCAGCAACCTCCTGTTGTAACCATAAATCTATCTCAAAAACCCTAGTTGTCCCAGGAAACATTTTCACTACGGATAACGACAGCCTATCGGTCAATAATTAGCGCCGGGCAGATAAATCCCGGGGGGAAACCAAGGACTCAAAGCAGCTACCGGCGACGATCTCCACCGTGATTTGATCCGGCCGGATCCGAAAGCCGGTTTCCCGGAACGCAAAATTAATTGTTTTCTCTAATTTTAACAGCTAAGAAGAAATGCTGCCAGCAGGGCAATGATTTCCGTCAATTCACAGGAAGCCCCATAGGTATCACCGGTCAATCCGCCCAGCAGCCTGGTGAGGCAACCGGCCAAAAGCAGGATGAAAACCCCTGTAATTAAAAACAGAATAATTCCGGATAGCCGCAACAAGAGAAAGAGAATTACCAGTGTCATACCTGTAGTTGCTGCAAAAAGCGAAACACTGCCATAAGCGTCAAAGAGCTTGCCAAGGCCGTTTTTCCTCGCATAAGGAAAAAGTACCTGCAGCCAGACCAGCGCCTGCCTTCCCAGCACAGGAGCGGCAATCAGATATGGAAGAAAACCCCGGCTGATCTGAGTGTAAACGCTGAATTTCAAAAGCAAGACGAGAACAACACCGATGACCCCAAAGGAACCGGCGTGGACGTCCTTCATAATGGCGAGTTTTTCCTCGCGGGTCCTCCCCCCGTAGACCCCGTCTACAGTGTCCATTAAACCATCCAGATGCAATCCACCGGTCAAGAAAACAGAGATGAAAAGCAACAAAGCGGCTGTGATGATTGCCGGAAAAAATTTGCTGAGAAAAAACCAGCTTCCCGCCAAAAGGACGCCGATGACGGCCCCGACGACGGGAAAGAAGAAGAGGCTCTTCCGGAATGCATCCGCGCCGTAGTCGAGCCCTCCGGGTACAGGAATTCTTGTTAAAAAAGCAAGTGCACAGAAAAAGCTTCTCATCCCCCGGCTTCATCCTTTCGATCCAGGACCGACTCTGGCTCCCGGTGCAGTGCTTTGATGTCAACGGCCATGCCTGAAATAAGAAAAAAGGCATGATCGGCTTCTCTCGCCATGATCTGGTTGGACCAGCCGGTAACATCGCGGAAGATCCGCCCCTGCGGATAGGGAGGAACCACACCCAACCCCAATTCATTGGATACAATGATGACGTGCGCCCTGCAGCTGGAGGCAACCCGTGCCAGATGCCTGATCTCCTGCAGCACCTTCTCCTTCTGACACTCCTGGACATCGCCGTCTGCTGGCGAAGGAAAAAGCAGATTGGCAATCAGAAGTGTCAGGCAATCGATGATGACCACCCCATCCTTTTGCCCGACTTTCTCCAGTACCGCTGCCACTCTACGAGGTTCTTCAATAGTGCGCCAGCCAGGAGGCCTCCTCAGGCGATGTTCGGCTACCCTTGCCGCCATTTCCTCATCCAGAACCTCGGCGGTGGCTATATAGGTGACCTCCTCACTCAAGCAGGAGGCCACTTTTTCTGCAAAGCTGCTCTTCCCACTCCTGGCACCACCGGTGATAAAGATGAATTTGCCTCGTTTCATGGAAATATGGAACCCCTTTTCTTAAATCTTGACTTTTTGAGCTATATAAACAACCCTGAATGTGCCCTCATGGGGCGGATTGAATGTAAAAGCCTGATAATTGCCCTGCACGACGAACCCGCTGTCGCAGAGAAGGGACCATACCTCCTGCGGTTCGTGGATGCGCTCGCGGTGAGTTTCGGAAAAACACTCAATGTGCTCTCCATTCCTTTTGACCTCCCCGCTGACAACAATCTCCCAAATCCTCTCTTCCTTCAAATACCTGGTACGCCAGCTGAAGGAATACCCCTCGCCCCAGGCGGCGGAAGATTCTTCGCTCTCAGAGAGAATCTGAGGCAGGTAATTCAGGTCAAAAACAAAAAGACCCCCGTTATTGAGATTTCTAAATACCGCTTGGAAGGCCCGCCTTAAATCCGGGAGTTCCAGGATGTAATTGAAGCCGTCCTGAAAACAAACGGCCAGATCCACCGCCTCCGGCAGCCTTAAGAAGCGCAGGTCCTGCTGCAGGAAAGTGACCTGACACCCGTCCTGCGCCGCTTTTTGCCGGGCCAGTGCAAGCATCTCAGCGGAGAGATCGACCCCAAAGGTACGGTAGCCACGCCTCGCCCACGGCAGAGCAGAACTCCCCGTGCCGCACGCCAGATCCACTACTGAGCCTGTCCTCCCCTGGAAGCGCTCAACAATCTCTTCCACATAACTAACCCATGCTTCGTAGTCGATCCCCTGCATCAGCAGATCATAAAAAAAAGACAGTTTCTCATAATTGCGGTTCTGTTCCATGCTCTTCGCCCCTTAATCGAGAAATTGCTTTCTGATGATCCTCTCCAGATGGGCGAGGGTATAGCACTCATACATCCGGCACTGCCCCTGAAATTCACGCACGCTTCGCAAGTCCTTCCATTCCTCCCTCGGCAGGGTGTTCAGCCAGAGGATGTCCTTGACGGAGCGCTTGAGTTTTACCAGTTCCTCCCTGGCGCGTTCGATCTCCAGGGTCTTGGTGTCGCTGACTATTATGACGACCGTGTGGGAAGTCAGGAGCAGAGGGTATTTTACACGCAATGTGCCTAGGGCAGCACCGATATTGGTTCCCTTTCCCCAGGTGCGGCTCTTCCCAATAAGGTTTACCATGGTCTCTTCAAAGGGGCGGCAGTTGCTAAAATAGGGTGTGACACATTCCAGCTCTTCAGCAAAAACAAAGCTGTCGATGTTTTTAACCGCTGCACTCAAGCCATAGATGAACTGAATGACAAAGGCGGCATAGCGAGACATGGAACCGGAAACGTCGCAGATGAGAAGCAGTTTGGGCTTTTGGATCCTTCTCCGCTTGTACTGAAGTTTAAATATTACACCGCCGTAGCGCACATTGGCCTTAATACTGCGCCTGAGATCAAGCCTGTCGATCTTCCTGCTCACCCGGTAACGGCGAGAGATCTTGGTTGCCATTTTGCGGGACAGCGATTTCAGCATGTTCGTTATTTTGGGAAGATCCTTATTCCCGATCCTCTTCATGTCCTCATAAAGCAGGCTGCTGTCTTCTTTCAGATCTTCAATAATGGAGGCGATAACAGGATCGCTTGCATCTCTGCTGCGCAGCAAGTGATTATCATCGTCCTCCCCTAGCCGCTGCTTCCAGTAGCGCAAGGAACCACGCACCTGGAATTCAAGCATCGGCTTAAACCTGCTGAAGCGGTCGTCCGGAAGGTTGCTGGCAGCCAGGTATTCCCGGATCTTTTTTTTCCCCTCTTCCGGCAAATGGGCGTAAAAAAGCTTTTCCTCCTCGTTCAAATCCAGCGCCGTCCCCTTATACGACAGATCTGCTTCTGCCTCTTCAAGCAGCAGCCGGTCTTCCCTCTGTTTCTCCTCCCAGATTTGCTGTTGCCGCTCTTTGATCTCAGGCACCGCAAAGAAACTTTCAAAGGCCTGATTGAAGACTATTTGTTCGTCGTAATTTTTAACCAGCAGGGCTGACAAGGCCAGCTTGACGTGTTTCCGGTTCAGGATGTCGATCAGCGAAAGGGCCTTTAGCGCCGTCAGCGACTCCCGGATGCTGACCCTGATTCCCAGATGCCGGAGTATATGCACAAATCGAGCGAAATTATATTCAAGATAGTTTTGCATAATCTACCTCTTGGAGATTTTTTCGATCAGCCCGGCCGGCCCCATTTCCTTATTAAAAAGTTCGATGTCCTCTTGATCTTTGAGCAGCAGGTTGATGGTGCGCCTGATATGGTCCTGCTCCAGTTTTTCGGCGCCAAAAATGACGAGGGCGTTGGCCAGGTCGATCGTTTCAGAAATTGAAGGTTTCTTTTTAAAATCGAAATCTTGCCTTAAATGATGAGCAACCAGAGCAACCTCTTCGGCCAGCCGCGCACCTATCCCGGGAACCTTAACCTTAATTATCCTCAGCTCTTTTTCTATACTGGGAAAGTCAATGTAAAGGTAGACACATCTTCTTTTTAAGCCATCCGAAAGCTCCCTCTCCCCGTTGTTGGTAAGGACGACTACCGGAATGAATTTTGCCTTCAAGGTACCTAATTCCGGTACGGAAACCTGAAAATCGGAAAGAACCTCAAAAAGAAAGGCTTCAAACTCCTCATCGGTTTTATCGATCTCATCGATCAGCAAAACCACCTTGCGAGGTGCCTGGATCGCCTTGAGCAAAGGCCTCTCCAAGAGGTAATTGCTGGAAAAAAGATCGTGTTCGGCAAGCTCTTCCGTGCTCTCTTTAGTCAACTGAATTTTGATCAGCTGCTTTTGGTAGTTCCATTCATAGAGCGCCTTGGTCTCATCGAGCCCCTCATAACACTGCAAGCGAATCAAATCTGTCTGAAAAATTGAGGCAAGCACCTTGGCGATTTCAGTTTTGCCGACACCCGGCGCTCCGGTAACTAAAAGTGGTTTTTCCAGACGCAGGGAAAGGTAAACAGGTATGATGATCTCCTCTTCGGCGATATAACCGACCTTTTCAAAGCCGGACCACAGTTTCTCAATTGTCAGCTCCGACAGATTTCCGATATTCAAATCCATCACTCCGAGATTACAGAACTCGACGGGCTCCCGCATAACGGGTGCGGTACCAGTTATCCGACAGGGATGTTATAGTCACTCCCTGGCCGCGGTTGGCATGAATAAAGGAATTGTTCCCGATATAGATGCCAACATGAGAAACGTACCCGTTATTTTCGGAAAAACAAACCAGATCTCCTGGGGCAGGAGTTTCTACCCTCTTTCCGCTCCGCGCCTGAGCATCGGCGGTGCGGGGGAGTTTGACGCCGTGGAGCGAGAAGACATACTGCACAAATCCCGAACAATCGAATCCCTTTACAGGGCTGCTACCGCCGTAAACATAGGGAACCCCGATAAACCTCCTGGCGGTATCGACAACAGAGGAAGCCGCTCCACGGGAAGGGGAAACTACGCTGTCAGTTCCGCCCCCGCTCCTGGTTGCGGGAACAATCAGGACCTGCCCGGGATAAATAAGATCGCTTTGAAGGTTGTTGGCCTCCTTCAGAGCTGCCACCTGAACCCCGTATTTCTGGGCAATCAACCAGAGACAGTCCCCCTGTCGAACAACATATTTATCAACATGATTACTCGCTCCCGCCGCAGTCTCATTATTATTTCCCGCTTGAGGCTGACCAGATACCGCTGGAATCTGCAGTACCTTTCCGGGACGAATAAGATCCCCCGTGAGATTGTTCAGCTCTTTGATCGCCGACACCGTCGTCTGAAAAGAGCGGGCAATTCCCCACAGAGTATCACCTTTTTTGACAGTATAGCTCTGGGCCTGTGAAGGAACAGGTGAAGACAAAACCCCAAAACCGACAATAACCGTCCCCAGGATCAAGAACTTCACATTTTTGAATCTCAGCATCTTCTAACCCCCGTGCTTTCGATAAAATGACACACCCTTTTAAGATTTCGTTACAAATACGGGGATTCCTTCTCCGCTGGTGATTTAATCGATAAAACTATGCAGCCTCTGAAGCTTTTCCACCGTTTCCATAGGGACAGACACAGAACCCAAAGGAGGGTAATCGGAATCAGGGCCGTGGTAGTCGGTACCGCCCGTCATCACCAAGCCGTACTTTTTGCTGTACCATCGGTACTTCTCAATCATCTCGGGGGTATGCAGGGGATAATAGACCTCCAAACCGAGAAGCCCTTTTTTTACGAGAGCCGGTATCAGATCATCCCTGTCAGCAAGGCCTGGGTGAGCCAGCACGGGAACACCTTTTGCCTTCTCGATCACGGCGATCGCGGTAAAGGGATCCAATTTGGAATGCGGCACATAGGCCGGTAATCCGCGGCCGATATATCTCTCGAAGGCCTCTTTTTTCGACGCCACATAGCCTGCTTCCACCATTGCCTGGGCAATGTGAGGGCGGCAAATCGCCGCCTCTCCGGCAATCCTGGCGACATCCTCAAAGCGCAGCCTGATTCCCAGATCGGCCAGCTTGGCGAGCATTCTCTCGGCGCGCGTCAGCCGGCTCCGGCGCATCTCTGCGAGTGTATTCAGGAAAAATGGTGCCCGATATTCTACGTAATAGCCTAAAATATGGATATCTGTACCCTCCCAATCGGTGTTCAACTCCACCCCCGGTATCAGCTGCAACCCCGTTCCTTGGGCCTCAGCGAGAGCAGCCTCTATTCCGTCTGTTGTATCATGATCGGTCAAGGCAATCGCAGAAAGCCCTTTAGAAAGAGCGATATCGACAATTTTTTCTGGTTCATCACTTCCATCTGAAGCCGTGCTGTGCACATGAAGGTCGGCAAACATTGAATCTTCTCCTTTGCTCATTCTCTGCAGAGCCAGCTACAGCAGATCCTACAGAAGAACCTGTCTTAGCAGCCTCACACAATTATCGCTACAGATTTTGCGGAGAGTTGCCTCCGAGTAGCCATTTTTTATCAGCATTGCAATAATTTCTTGAAAAGAAGTAACATCCTTGACCCCTCTAACCAGCCTCTCGGTACCGTCGAAGTCGGAACCAAAACCCAGATAATCGTCACCAACCAGGCTGCTGATGTGATCGATATGCCGGTATAAATACTCTAAACCGCAACCAGGAGGGCCAACCAGTTCGGCAACAAAGTTTATCCCGACAATCCCCCCCTTCTGAGCGATCCCCCTGATCTGGTCATCTGTAAGATTCCTGGGGTGATCCCATACAGCCTTGCAGTTGGAATGAGAGGCAATTATCGGAGCTTCACTCAATTCCAACACGTCCCAGAATCCTCTTTCGGAAAGATGGGAAACATCGATGAGCATCCCCAAACGATTCATCTCTTTTACGACATCCCTGCCGAAGGATGTCAACCCACCTCCGGTTTTCGTCTCGTCCACACCGTCGGCAATTTCGTTGCGGTTGTTCCAGGTCAGGCAAAGGCTGCGCACACCAAACCGGTATAAAACGCTCAACAGCCGGATGTTCCCCAGCAAGGCCTCCCCCCCTTCGACGGTCAAAATGGCACCGCTCTTTTCACCATGCAAGACATCCAGAAGCTGTCTCCCAAAGGTAATAACATCCCAGCACACCCCTTCTGACGCTAATTGCTCCCAGAAAAAGTCCCCCAGGAGAAGCACTTGCTGCAGTGGATTCATATAGGGTGCTATCCCGGGAAATAAAGCAAAGAACTGGATCTTGACTCCCGCCTGCCGGAGCCTGTGAAGATCCAGGTGGCCGTTCTGGCTTTGTTCCGCCAGCGAATACCGGTTAACGTAGGCGGCAAGAATCGAGTCACAGTGCATATCTATGATCATTGAAGACACTTCCCTTTAATAATAAATAAATAACAAAAGCCTGTTTATTTTCAGCGAAATAAACAGGCTGCGATCAATAATATAAATCAATATAAATATATTATTCCTCTAACGGGGTTCTACAATGAGCTTGATTGCCGTCCTTTCCTCACCGTCGATAACAATGTCCGTAAATGCAGGGATACAAATGAGATCCACACCACTGGGAGCCACAAAGCCTCTTGCAATCGCTACAGCCTTTACAGCCTGGTTTAAAGCTCCAGCCCCGATTGCTTGCAGTTCTGCGCAGCCCTTCTCTCTCAAAACTCCTGCCAGCGCCCCGGCTACAGAGTTCGGGCTGGATTTTGCTGACACCTTCAATACTTCCACAGACCCAACCTCCCCTATTGAATTTCCCTCTAATGAATATATTTATGCCATTATATTTTTAATGATAGCACCGATGGAAATATATTGCAAGGTTAATTTTTGAAGATCTGTATTCTTTTTATTACCAACGTTCTGCCATTATCTGGATCGATCTGCAAATACACGGCATTCAGCTGTACGGGGCCGCCGGCAACCTCGAACCGCACAGGCTGCATCGTCACGAATTTTTTGATCACCGGTTCTTTTTTAACCCCAAGGATCGAATCGCGAGGCCCTGTCATCCCTACATCAGTGATATAACCCGTCCCTTGCGGCAAAATCCGCTCGTCAGCCGTCTGGATATGGGTATGGGTTCCGATTAAAGCACTGGCTCTTCCGTCAACATACCATCCTAAAGCCATTTTTTCTGAAGTAGCTTCCGCATGGAAATCAATTATAATTACAGGCGTCTCCTTCCTGAGCAAAGGAAGTATTTCATCCAGCATACGGAACGGGCAACCCAAGGGTGGCATATAGACCCGACCGGACAGATTGATAATTCCAACTTTAGTTTCACTTTGCGTGTGCGCAAGCAGATATCCTCTCCCAGGCGTACCCGGAGGGTAGTTGGCAGGTCGAACGATCCTTTTCTCCTCCTCGATAAAATTATAGACATCTTTTTGATCCCAGACATGGTTCCCCATAGTTAAAATATCGATTCCGGCATCAAAAAGCTCATCAGCAGTTTGCCGGGTTATGCCGGTCCCACCGGCAGCATTTTCGCCGTTGGCAATAACAAGTTCGGGAGCATATTCCTCCCGCAGTGAAATCAACAACTCCTTAACGGCCCGCCGGCCGGGACGACCGACAATATCTCCCAGAAAGAGGATCCGCAAATAGATAACCTCCTGGCACGATTACTTGTTGTACACCACCACTTTTCCCTCATCACGCAGGGCGATCAACTCGATATTGGCACGCTTCTGCTTGACACTTTCCAGCATATAACCGAGCAGTTCTTCATGCAAGGCAATATCATCGACCTGCAGGTCATCATCCTCATCGGTTACCAAGGTCGCTCCCAACTCTTCACGCAACAAAGCAATAAGCAGATTAATTTCTTTTAAAGAGAGAGAGCCGACATCCCTTTGGAACTCCAGAATAGTAAATGATTCCAAAGGTTCAAAGAAGAAAGAGGATACCGCAACCTTCATTTTACAAAGATAATAATAGGCATCCAGGGATTGCCTCAGGTAGTTCTGTGCCATTTTTATTTTCTCCGGGGAAATTGCATTCTTCAGATAAAATGTAAACTTGATTATTTGTTTTCTGGGATCCAGATTAATGGTAGCAATTTCCGGATAATAAATTAAAAGTGATGTCAACAGATTAGCGATCTGAGGAGCGCTGCTGTCACCTTGACGGTTTGCAACTTCCAACTTAATCCCTTCCTCTTCAGCCTCAAGGAGTGCTAACATAATGAGATATTTTCTCCAAAGATCGAATAAATCCTGCTACCTATCGATTTCCTTTTCTAGCATCTTACCGCAAAATGCACCATCTCAGATATTTCACCCCTAATTCAGCTGAAGCCGACGGGGGAAAGCAAGCGAGGCTGCTGCTCACCGGGAGACGGTTCACTTCATCTTCGCAGGCCGGCAGATAAGCCGAGCCAACTAAAAAGGGGTCATCGCAAGATGACCCCTTTTTATACCCGGTTACCGTCGATCCGGGAGCTTGCTACTGAACAGGTGTTACCTGATGCAGTCCAAAAGCATGCAGCAATTTAGAGATCTACCGTTTAACCGGTTTTACTTCGCGTAATCCACATACCTGGTTTCCCTGATCACGGTCACTTTGATCTGACCAGGATATTCCAGACTGTCCTCAATCTTCTTAACAATTTCCCGGCTCAGGTGCGCGGCCTGAATGTCATCGATGACCTCGGGCTTGACCAGTATCCTGACCTCCCGCCCTGCTTGAATGGCAAAAGATTTCTCGACTCCTTCAAAGGAATCGGCGATTTCTTCCAGTTTCTCCAGTCTCTTTAAGTACGCCTCCAGCGTCTCGCGGCGGGCACCGGGGCGGGCAGCCGATATGGCGTCGGCGGCCTGAATAAGCACAGCCTCAACGGTTTCCGGCTCCTGATCCCCGTGGTGGGCCAGAATACAGTGGATAACTTCCGGATTTTCACGGTATTTCCGGGCAAGATCAGCCCCTATGGTAACATGAGGACCTTCAATCTCATGATCGACTGCCTTGCCGATGTCGTGAAGCAATCCGGCACGCTTCGCCAGTTGAGCGTTGGCACCGAGTTCGGAGGCCATGGCGCCTGCGAGGTAAGCTACTTCCAGGGAATGTTTGAGCACATTCTGTCCGTAGCTTGTCCGGAACTTAAGTCTACCTAAAAGCTTGATCAGCTCGGGATGAATGTTGTGAACACCGACCTCAAAGGCAGCCTCTTCTCCTTCTTCTCGTATCTTCTGCTCAATCTCTTTCTGGGCTTTTTCCACCATCTCTTCGATCCGGGCCGGATGGATCCTACCGTCTGCAATGAGCTTTTCCAGGGCAATGCGGGCAGTTTCCCTCCGAATCGGATCAAAACTAGAGAGAATCACGGCCTCCGGAGTATCATCAATTATCAGGTCAACTCCAGTCAATGTTTCCAGGGTCCTGATGTTCCTCCCCTCCCTGCCGATGATCCTCCCTTTCATTTCGTCATTGGGTAGAGGAACAACGGACACAGTCGTTTCTGCTACTATGTCGGCTGCACCCTTCTGAATCGCCAGCGTCACTATTTCCCTTGCCCGTTTATCGGCCTCTTCCTTGGCCCGCGCCTCTTCTTCTTTAATGATGAGCGCCGTTTCCCGTTTAATTTCTTCCCGGACGTTATTCAAAAGAATGGTCCGGGCCTCTTCTGTCGTCAAACCGGAGATGCGCTCCAGTTCTGCCACATGCTTTTTCAACAGCTCGTCCAGCTGACTGCTTTTATGAGCAAGCTCCTGTTCCTTTTTATGCAGGTTCTCTTCCTTTTTTTCCAGGCCTTCTAATTTCCTGTCCAGCGCTTCTTCCTTCTGTAACAAGCGCCGCTCCTGGCGCTGGATTTCGTTACGCCTCTCCCTGTTTTCCCGTTCGGCATCAGTACGCATCTGATGGATTTCTTCTTTTGCCTCAAGTATTGCTTCTCTTTTTTTGGCATCTGCTTCTTTTTGGGCTTCCTCGATAATGCGCCTGGCCGCTTCCTCAGCGGAAGCAATACGGGCTTCTGCCAGGTACTTGCGCAATAAATATCCGCAGAGAACCCCTACCAGGAGTGCTATCACAGCTAAGACCACATAAACCGACGTTGTCAGAGAAATGCCTTTCACCTCCCTCCAATCAAGCCCTCATATCGTTAATTTTAATAATAAAACCGAGTAGAAACTCGGTTTACATAGAAACTTCCCCACATTTCAGATTTCCGTTAGTTGATTAGAATTACCGACCACTTGTAATACTAAATAAACTGTGGTAGAAGTTCTATCCACTGTTTCCGCTTTATAAATTCTATTATCGTTTCCGGAGTGTGTCAAGAAAGAGCCGGAAGGTCTCCTAATCCTGAGGGGTAACATCCTCATCACTAAACGCGCTTCCGGTTCTGAAAATGCCCTGCTTCGTGCTCGCCATTTCCCTGATTTTCTGCTCTATCTCCTGGGCAATTTCCGGATGCTCCCTCAAAAATTCTTTGGCATTTTCACGTCCCTGTCCCAAGCGCTCCTCCCCGTAAGCAAACCATGAACCCGATTTGGAGATAATACCGAATTCCAACCCTAAGTCGAGGAGGCCTCCTTCCCGGGAAATACCCTTACCGTACATGAGATCACATTCAACCTGTTTAAAGGGAGGGGCAACCTTATTCTTAACAACCTTGATTCTCGTCCTACTGCCAACGATATCCGTTCCCTGTTTAATTAAATCGATTTTTTTGACTTCTAAGCGCACCGATGCGTAAAACTTAAGCGCTCTCCCACCCGTTGTCACTTCGGGATTGCCGAACATTACCCCTACCTTTTCTCGGATCTGATTGATAAAAATGGCCGTCGTTTTGGTCTTGCTGATGGTACCCGTCAGTTTCCTCAGGGCTTGAGACATGAGGCGGGCCTGCAAGCCCACATGGGCATCTCCCATTTCCCCCTCCAGTTCAGCCCTGGGCACCAAAGCAGCTACGGAGTCGATGACGATAACATCCAAAGCTCCGCTGCGCACAAGGGTTTCCGTGATCTCCAGGGCCTGTTCACCTGTGTCGGGCTGGGAAACATAGAGGTTATCGATGTCGACCCCTAAAGCCTGGGCATAAACTGGGTCCAGGGCATGTTCGGCATCGATGAAGGCGGCCATTCCACCTCTTTTTTGGGCTTCAGCAACTACATGCAGGGCAACGGTCGTTTTTCCAGAGGATTCGGGCCCATAAATCTCTATAATCCTTCCCCGCGGTATCCCGCCTACCCCTAGGGCCAGATCCAGCGGGAGATTGCCCGAAGGGATCACATCGACATTGAGCTGAGCAGGCGTATCCCCCAAACGCATAATGGAGCCCCTACCAAAGGCTTTCTCAATATGAGACAGCGCCAGCTCTAAAGCTTTGAGCTTGTCGTTCATTCTCCCCATCCCTTTCGAAACAAATGTTCGTAAACATTATATTTTACTTGGGAATCGTTGTCAATAAACGAACAACAACAATCCTAATCTGCTCACTCCCTTCGGAGGGGAAAGACTGCCAGAGGTTTATAGCGAGGCCCTTGAGGCGTTAATTCACTTGCCATGAGAATGATTTCCCGAACTGGAAACCCTTCCTCAAAAGGAAGTGCGGCGTTTTCTTGAAGTAGGTGGAACAGGTCTTGACTGTTGCGGAGGGAACGAAATCTGCCCAGGGTGATATGCGGGTGGAATTTCTTCTTTTCAGCTGGAAAACCCGCTTTGACAAGCTCACGCTCTGTTTTCTTTTGAAGCCTGTGCAGGGCCTCCAGATCTCCTGTAAGGGCAAGGGAAAAGACCCGCGGGCGATTCTGATCAGGAAACAAAAGGTAACTGTCGCCACAGTACAGATAAAAAGGAGTTTCTGCGCCAATCAATGCCGGCAGAATCACTTTTATTCTCCGGATTTGATCGAGGGTGAGGTCGCCAAAAAACTTTAAAGTCAGATGATAATTCTCTTCCTCTACCCATTTCACATCCAGGGCAAGCCGCCGGATTGGAGTGAGACCTCGATAAATCCTCCTCTTCAGCTCTTCAGGCAGCGGAATGGCGAGAAAGGAGCGCACCTTCTTCATAATGACGAACCGCCCTCAGATAGGGATAACAGATACCTGCGCAACAGATCAAGAGCTCTCTTAGCTGCTATGCTTTTGACGGTAATTCTCCCTAACCCCGGAAAGAAGATCCTTTGAGCGACAACATCATCCCGTGTTGCCAATCCAAGGTAGACCGTTCCCACGGGATCATCGGGGGTTCCCCCTTCAGGGCCGGCAAACCCCGTCGTGGCCAACCCGATGGAGGCTCCCGTAAGACGCCGGACCCCCTCTGCCATCTCTTTGGCCGTCTGCAGGCTCACCGCCCCATAGCGGTTCAGCGTCGATTCCTGCACCCCCAGGACCCGCATTTTGACCTCCTCTGTGTAGGCAACAACCCCACCCCGAACATAACGGGAACTTCCGGGTACATCCGTTAGATAATTCGCCACCAGCCCCCCTGTACAGGATTCGGCGACCCCTACAGTTAAGCTGTTCTGCGAAAGCAACTCCCCAACCTTGCCAGGCAGGGTATCTTCGTCCAGACCGTAAAGATCCTCTCCCAGGGCTTTCATTAACCTTTCCTTAAGCTGCTCAACGGCACCAGCCCTCTTCGGGGAGTCATTCCATTTGAGAACGAGATGGACCTCCCCCCCTTGGGGGAGGAAGCTGATGCCGACATCCATCTTTTTGGCTTCTGCCAGCACTTCTTTGAGCCTTTCCAGCAGAACCGCTTCTCCTGGGCCGCAGGTCTTAAACACGCAGACCCTTCGGCCGGACACAGGCGGATAGCGTCTGCTCAGGTACTGTTTAACCTCCCTTAAAAACATTTCTCTGGCCTCCCCAGGTGGTCCGGGGAGAACCACAATAGTCTTATTGGTGATCGGTATTATGAAGCCCGGAGCAGTTCCCAGACAGTTGGATAAGGGTTCCGCACCGCAGGGAAGGTAAGCCTGCTTCATATTGGAGGGGGATACGGAATTGCTGCGTCGGAGCAGACCGGCCTGAATCTCCTCCCAGATATCAGAGCGGAATTCGAGCGGCCTCTTAATTGCCTCGGCAACGGCCTCTCTTGTTACGTCATCAGGGGTTGGCCCCAGCCCCCCCGTTACGAAGATGAGATCAGCACGGTGCAGTGCTTCGCGCACTGCACCGGCAATATCATTAAGGTTATCGCTAACAGTTAACGTTCTTCTTACTTCATAGCCGAGCAAGGCTACCTGTCTGACCAGAAAAGGGGTGGTCGTGTTATCCTTTTCCCCACTCAAAAGCTCATCGCCAGTTGCGATGATCTCCACCAAAACAGCCATTTTCAAACGTTCCCTCTTCCTAAAAATTATTAACCTCTCGGATGAACCCCTAAAATTTCAGGGAAAAATTTAGGTAATGGGTATCCCCCAGGCCGGAAACCCTTTTCCCCCGTAAAACGGGGAGCAGGTTCAGTGCACAACCCCATCCTTTCCCTGACGGTTTGCCTCAAGTATTTCCCTCAAGGAGTCGCCGCTCAGGTATTCATGTTCCATTAAAACCCGCGCAATCTCCTTCAGGGAATGGATATGAGCTCGGAGCAATTCATCTACAATATTCTCCTGCCGCTTGATGATCTCCTGCAAGACCTGGTGATAGCGCTCATTAGGAATAATCTCCTCACAGATGACACCGAGCGGCGAGAGGCCGGAGTTGATGATCTGACGGGCTACCTGCACCGCCTGTTGAAAATCGTTGCTGGCACCAGTGCTCTGGGAACCGAGCAGGATCTTTTCGGCGACCGCTCCCGCCAGGTAAATCTGAATCTGCTTCTCCAGAGATTCCAGCGTATACAGGTAGATGTCATCCTCCGGTACCTGCCTCATGTAACCCAAGGCCCTGCCGCGGGTCGTCACTGTCAGATGAGAGACAGAGTGCGGCCTCAGCAGCTCACTGATAAGAGCGTGACCCGTCTCATGAACGGCTATGCGGTAACGCTCCTCCTCATTCGGTTTGCGGTCGAGCTTTTCACCCATCATCACCTTGTCAACCGCTTCTTTGAAGTGTCTATGGTGGATCAGCGGCGAATTGTCCCGCAAGGCCAGGATCGCCGCTTCATTGGCTACGCTCTCCAGATGGGCTCCGGAAAAGCCGAAGCTTTCTTGAGCTATTTTCTCTAAAGAAACATCATCGGCCAGCGGCTTATTGCGGCAGTAGATCTGAAGGATATGGTAACGGGCTTCTTTATCGGGAAGATCAACCCGGACAATCCGGTCAAAGCGCCCCGGTCTGAGCAAGGCGGGATCCAGCATGTCCTCCCGATTGGTAGCCCCGATCACCAGAATCCGCACCTGATCATCCTGCTTCAGCCCGTCCATTTCCACAAGCAATTGGTTGAGGGTTTGATCGTATTCCAGATGTCCCGTCTGGCTTCCTCTCCGGCTCCCTAAAACGTCGATTTCATCGATAAAAATGATCGCTCCGTCTTTCTTATCCCTGCGGGCGCGCTCTTTGGCCGTTCTAAATAACTGCCTCACCCGCTGCGCTCCCACACCGGCATAAACCTCTATAAACTCACTCCCCGAAGTAGCCAGGAACAATGAGTGTGTATAGGCGGCAGCCGCCTTGGCCAGAAGTGTTTTTCCTGTGCCGGGAGGGCCCGTCAACAAAATGCCCTTCAAGGGACGGATTCCGAGCTCCCTGACCTTATTGGTGTGAAGAACGAAGTCGAGGGCTTCCTTCAGCTCCTGTTTGGCCGGAGCCTGTCCCCCGATATCATCAAAACTGAAGTTAACCTGCTGCACGCATCCTGAAAAATGGGTGCCGCCGGAAAGACCTCTTTTATCAATGACAGTGTACAGCAAAAACCCCAACCCTGCCATCAACAGCAAAGGAATAACATTGTATCCGAGCAGTACGAGAAATATCAACACGGCCAGCGACGCTCCTAAACAGACCTCTTTGATCATAAAATTTCACCACCTGGTTGTTCAAAGTTCTCGGGCTGCTCACACCTCGGATAGCGCGGTATCACCTCATAAAGATAACCATGGTCGTCCCGCAGTTCCAGGTAAATAGCGGAAGAATCGATAAACAGGCGATAGTGCACCCCGGCCGCTTTGGCCAGCTCTGCGATCTTTTGTTCCATATTCTGATATCTGCCGGTTGCTATTGCCTCCTGGATGATAAAACTACATTTTTCATACAGGCCTTCCAGCTCCGGGGTCCTGTCATCAACCAGGACGATTCTATAGCCGGCACCCAACCGTTTTGCTACCACATTTTCTATATTTAAATAAGCCTTTCGCAGGTTCTCGATTTCCGGAGCGCGAAGATATACCGCTGGAGGGTCCTCTTGCTTTTCAATGCGGATCTCCTCCACCTTTATTATCCGGCCGATCTCATTCTGCAGATTGTTTTTAACATAATGGCTTTCATAAAGATGGTGTCCGCCGAGCAGGATACAGAGGGTAATAATCAGAACTGTTAGCACTGTCGTAAATCGAATCTGCCCCAAAACTCTCCTCCTCCCCTGTTACCTATGACAAAGATTATACCATACCTCCTCTCGTCCCTCTTTATGAAAGCATTGGAAACAGAACTATAATGATACGCCGATGAGATCAAACGCAGCAGCAGCAGTTATACGCACCGACACAAACATACCCGGCCGCAGGTTTTCCCCTCGCACGATCACGCGGGGGTCGATTTCCGGAGCCTCCCGGTAGCTGCGCCCCCACCAGATGTTGTCACCGAGCCTTCCCTCAATCAGGACCTCGAGAGTACTCCCCACCAGCCCCTCGTTATTACGACGGGATATGCAGCGCTGCAAACGCATGATCATTCTTGCCCTGCGGCGCTTGGTGATGTAAGAAATATCATCTTTTTGTCTGTACGACCTTGTACCCTCTTCGTGGTAATAGGGAAAAACTCCCAAGCGGTCCCACCTGGCTGCAGCAACAAAATCGAGGAGTTCCCGGAATGCTTTCCGGTCCTCCCCCGGATATCCCGTGATGAGAGTGGTACGCAGGACAACACCTGGCAGAGCGGACCTCAATTGACCTATCATTTGTAAATAAGACAGGGCATCCCCCTTTCTCCCCATGCTCCGTAAAATATCCCGGTTGACGTGCTGGATGGGGATGTCCAGGTAGCGACAGACTTTCGGTTCACTGCTCAGGATCTCAATTAACTCCGGAGTCAAGGAGGTGGGGTTGAGATAAAGGAATCTAACCCAGTGAAGGCCGTCGAGTTTGCAGATTTCTCTGATCAGGCCTGCCAGGGAGGGCCGTTCGGGGAGATCTCTGCCGTAGGCCCCGGTATCCTGTGCGACTAAAATTATCTCTTTGGTCCCCCCGGCAACCAGCTGTGCAGCTTCACGCAAAATGGACTCCGGTTCCCTGCTCTTAAGAGGCCCCCTGATACGAGGTATCAGGCAGTATGAACAGGCATGAGAGCACCCTTCGGCGATCTTCAGGTAAGCTGTGTAGGGAGGAGTAGAAAGCAGTCTTGGATATTCTCCTTGTTCCATTCCCCCTTGCGCCGCTCCTTTCCTTTGGAGCAGTCTCTCCAAACAAGAGAGGATGTACGGCGCTGGATTAACCCCAAGCCACCCATCGACCTCGGGTAACAATTCTGCCAACCGCTCTGCACCATAGCGGGCGGTGAGACAACCGCAAACGATCAGGATTCGGCAATTTCCTTTTTTTTTCAGCTGGATACAGCGGTTGATTGTCTCCAGCGCCTCTCTAACCGCCGGTTTAATGAAACCGCAGGTGTTGACAAGAACAATTTCCGCCTCTTCGAGAGCAGAAGTTACCACATATCCAGCACCGGCCAGTACGCCGAGGATTGTTTCGCTGTCCACAAGATTCTTGGGGCAACCAAGGCTGATCATAGATACCAGTTTCATCGATAACCCCTACCGTAATTCCTTTCTACCCGGTGGAGTGAATTCCTTGTCGACAACCTCACCTCTCCCCCCCACCGGAGGCTGCTTTTCTCCATTATAAATAACGTCTACCCCACCGGCATTGCCCAATCTGATTTTAATAGATTCCTTAGCCCTAAATGTTTTTTTATCTCCTGGCTGAAGATTACCAGAAAAACTCTCCTCCCCGTCGGCAACAACCCTGACCCAGCATACTTCCCTGCACACCAAATCCAATACAACTTCTTCTTCCTGTATTTCCTCCGCCGGTTCTTCTCTTTCCTCTTCTTCCGTAACCGGGGGAGGGGGTGCAGGTTCCTCTTTTTCTCGGGGCACACTGTGAGCAAAGGCTAGGACGATCAGGGCGAAAACAGCGATTACCGCGGCAATTCCCAGCCTTTTTCCCCACCGGCGAGCCCCAAAAGGTCGCTTTTCTACTGCCTCTCTCTTTTGCTCCTTCACCTGTTCCGTCTGGAGTTGAGGTGCTGCACTCGCAACCTGATCGCCGCTTAGGGATTTATAAGATTCTACCAAGGCATCGGAGTCAAGCCCCAGATAACGGGCATAATTACGCAGAAATCCGACCCGATAAATCTCACCTGGTATCTCCTGATAATCGTCGTTCTCCAGGGCCTCCAGGTACTTGACCCGGATCTTCGTCGCCGCTTCCACTTCAGGAAGGGAAAGCCCCCGTTTTTCTCGCTCCGCTCTTAAAATTTCGCCGGGCTTCAAAAAACCACCTCTTTAATTATTTCTCACAGGCATCAGTTGCCTGCGTCCTTCCCAAAGCTCGCCTTACTGCAAAACGAAAACCATGACCTGCCGCCAGACCTACTGCTATCCCAGCGCTGATGCTCAAAGCAGAACTCATCCCTTGCAGGGGAGAAAAAGGAAGATACACGGCCTCTTGAGGGGTGGCCAGAACCACTCCCTGCTCGTCAAAAATAACAATAAGCGCAGCCAATCCCCTGCCCACAATTTCCCGGCAGACAGGAAAACAGCTTTCCGGATCCTCTCCGGAAAAACCGGGGAGCTCATGATTCCAGCAGACAAGAAAAACCTGCGGATAGCTGCAAAAATCCTGTCGCAGACACCAGTCCAAGGAACCTCCAACAAAGGTGGTTAAGATATCGTAAGATTTAGCCAGATTTAACAGATATTCGATTTCCGCGGACGACAGGGAGGCATCAATGAGGAGCACCTTCGCCGTCTTGATGATCTCACCGCAGGCAGCAAGCTCTTTTTCGCCGAGGGTTTGCGTAATCCTCATATCTTCAAGATGATAAAGAACGTTTTCGCCGTCAAAAACATGGAGGCGTTTAGCGGTAGAACAATCTCCGCTACGGATAACATGCCGCACCTCGACACCCTTTTTTAAAAGATAGTTGTAAATCTGATCACCGCTCTCATCCTGCCCCAAAACTGTTATAAGAATTGGTGCAATATTGTAACCGGCCAGCTCAGCTGCCATCTCGCAACCCAATCCACCACAAGAAATACTGATTTCCCGGCTGTCAACATAAGCGGCGATCTCCAGCCAGGACTTTCCCACTATCAAAACACCGGACCGTTCTTCAAGAATGTAACCTCTCCCCAATATGTATCCTTTGCGCATCAGGTTTGATATGTGCACTGCTGCTGCCGATCGCGAGATCTTCATCTTTGCCGCCAGTTCATCCTGGGAAATCAGCGGATCCTCTTTCAAACAGGCAAGGATTTCCTTTTCCCGTTTGGTCAGGTGTCTCATGGGCAGCCCCCACTTGCCTCAACAGCGCAAGTAGTTGACGGAATTCGGATTCACTAATATCATAAACGAACAGCAGTAGTCTTTACAACAGCCTTTATCTCCCAAAGTATCTGTGGTACTGTTCCGCAGTCATCAATACCTCTCGCGGTTTGGCCCCTTCATAGGGGCCGACAACACCTTTGGCCTCGAGAATGTCCATCAGGCGGGCGGCCCTGGAATAACCGATTCGCAGCCGGCGCTGCAACAGGGAAACGGAGGCATGCCCGGCATCGATAACAACTTTTGCGGCTTCGGGGACAAGGCTGTCCCCGTATTCGACTTCTTTATCGGCGTCTTCCTCATCAGGGGAGGGAAACTCGGAAAGGTATACCGGTTCACCGTGTTTTACCAGATAAGCAACGACATCTTCAACCTCCTTCTCCGTTACCAGAGCTCCCTGAATGCGAATAGGCTTGATCGCACCAACCGGCATAAAAAGCATATCACCCCTGCCGAGCAATTTTTCGGCACCATTCAGATCGAGGATGGTTCGAGAGTCGATCTGAGAAGAAACGGCAAAGGAGATCCGGGAAGGGATATTTGCCTTAATCACCCCGGTGATGACGTCTACAGAGGGCCGCTGGGTAGCGATCACCAGATGGATACCGGCGGCGCGAGCCATTTGGGCAAGGCGGCAGATGGCATCCTCTACATCCACAGGTGAAACCATCATCAAGTCTGAAAGTTCGTCGATGATGACCACAATATAGGGCAGGGGCTGATGCTGCTGAGGGTCCCGAGAAGAGAGCAGTTTATTATATCTGTTGATATCACGCACGCCGAGAGCAGAAAAGGTCTCGTAGCGATTTACCATCTCCGAGACCACCCATTTTAGTGCCCCAGCAGCCTTTTTCGGATCGGTAACAACCGGGGCCAACAGGTGTGGTATCCCGTTGTATGTAATCAACTCGACCATTTTCGGATCAATCAAAAGAAACTTAACCTCACTGGGGGCTGCCTTGAAAATCAGACTACAAATAATGGCGTTAAGACAGACACTCTTCCCGGAGCCGGTCGCTCCTGCGATAAGAAGATGAGGCATCTTCATCAGATCGGCAACTACGGGGTTGCCGGCGATGTCTTTGCCGAGGGCAAAGGTCAGCTTGGATGTCGCCTCCTGGAATTCGGAAGTCTCCAGAATCTCCCTGAGATAGACAGTCGATACCTCTTTATTGGGAACCTCTATCCCCAAAGCAGATTTTCCAGGAATCGGCGCCTCAATGCGGACGTCGGGAGCAGCCAGGCTGAGGGCAATATCATCTGCAAGCCGTACAATCCTGCTCACCTTGACACCAGGAGCAGGCTGAACCTCGTAGCGAGTGATGGCAGGCCCCCTGTGCACTTCGTTGACACAAACCTTGATGCCGAAATTATCCAATGTCTCCTCAAGAATCCGCACATTTTCAATAAGATCTTTATTCAACCTGCTGCTTTTGACCTTGATCGGCTTTCTCAAAAGTGTAAGCGGAGGGAGAGTATAACTTTCCCGGTTACTTTCTCCCGCCTGCGGAGCAGAAGTGCCGGTGCCGACATCGTTCTCTCTCTTGGCTTCCTTAGCCTCGCTCTCCTCGGTGACTAAAGGTGGAACGCCGCTCTCACTGCTATCGATAATAACCGGGAGTTCATTTCTTTTCCCCTCCCCGTCACCCTCTCTTTGTGTCCTCTCTCTTTGTGTCCGTATAGAGGGCACATCCTCTTCTTCCTCTTCGATAAAGAGAAATTGCTCTAGTTTTAGTTTTAATCTCTGACCGGCCTTCACCATCACGGCACCCAGCTTTTGAAAGATTCTGCTGGATGGTATCCCGGTCAAGAGGGTGATATCTATTATCCCCAGAGTAATAATGAGAATAACCGTTCCGGGTCGCGCCAGGAGGTAGTATAATGACATGCTGAAAAGTGCGCCGAGCACTCCGCCTCCCTGCCCCTGCAGCCCGGCGTCCCATAGAGAAGAAACAACCACCCGGCGCGGTGTCTCCGCCGGTATGATAGCCAAATGGAGGACAGTCAAAGATAGCGCCAGCAACAAGAGAACCCCTTTACTGCGAGACTCTCCTATCACCGGTTTTCGATGCCGCCAATATGCCCAAGCAAAGTAGAAAAGCACACCGGACGCCAGATAACAACCTTTTTCACCTGTTACTATAGTTAATAACTGCAGTAAATAGGCGCCGATGAGCCCCGTTGAGGTGAAGATACTGACAAGTAAAAAAAAAGCCAGAGCAAAAAGGAACACTCCGAGTATTTCGTACTTCAGATTATTCTGGAGCCTGTTTTTGCTTTTTTTAGCCGCCAATCTCTCACCCCGCGTTCCCCTTTCCTTCTTCCCAAATTATAACACTTCTTATCTGGAAGGGAAACCGCATTATTTTAACCCTATAGAACATAATAACACTGGGAACAAACCTGGTGAAAGGATGCTGTTATGCAGGAAAAAGAGCAACTGACAACCCCCAACCCCTCAAAACAAAAAAGAACGACCCAAGGGGTTAGAAAAATCGATACCATCAAAGAATTCGGGCAAATGGACGTTCCGGCGGTAAAATCCAACATCCACTGCCTCCCTGTTATTGGACAGATCGAGGGGCATTTAATTCTTCCGCCCCAAAACAAGACAACGAAATACGAACACATCATCCCCCAGCTTGTCGCCGTAGAACAAAATCCGGAGGTTGAAGGGTTGTTTATCATCTTGAATACGGTAGGAGGGGATGTGGAGGCAGGTCTGGCAATCGCCGAAATGATCGTGAGCATGACCAAACCAACCGTCTCCCTGGTGCTGGGAGGCGGGCACTCCATCGGAGTTCCCATCGCGGTAAGCGCCCGCTATTCCTTTATTGCAGAGACGGCCACAATGACCATTCACCCCATCAGGCTGTCCGGCCTGGTCATTGGGGTTCCGCAGACATATGAGTACCTGGACAAGATGCAGGATCGAGTGGTGCGTTTTGTGGAGAAACACTCCCGGATCTCAGAGAAAAAGTTTCGCGAATTGATGTTTCAGACAGGGGAGCTGGCACGGGATATCGGTACCGTTCTCGTCGGCAAGGATGCGGTGGAAGTCGGATTGATCGACGCCGTCGGAGGCCTCGGGGATGCCGTTAAGAAACTTCAGGAACTGATAGAAGAAGACAAGAAAAAGAAAGGTGTTCTCCATTGATCTTATACACACCCTTTCCTTTGGAACTGGTTTTTGCAGAAAAGGATGGCGCAGTGCCATACCAGGAGGTCGTTGTCTCCGGAGTTACGCTGGTGGTACAGCCGGTCGGTTCCGGCCTGGGAAAGATCGTTCAGATCCGAAGCACCGATCCCGCCGTTTATCTCAAACCGGAATTCCAGCCGGGGCAACAGGTCATCATATCTGATCGCCCCTAACCCCTCCTGCTTTTTTAATTTGGCCACTTAAAAAAGCAACTTTTGAGTCACCTTAAATCAAACAGAAGAAAAATACAAAAGAGAGCCTGCTCGGCCCTCTTTTGCATCATTCAAACATCAACGATTATGGGCAGAATCATCGGCCTTCTTCTGGTTCGCTCGTAGAGAAACTTACCAACCGTTTCTCTGACATAGGATTTGATGGCCGGCCAATCCGTACTTTGCCGAAGCTCACAATCTCTCAGAATAGACCGCACTTTATCCTTCGCTTCTTCAATCAGCTCCTCGGACTCACGCACATAGACGAAACCCCGGGAAACGATATCCGGCCCCGCAACCACCTCACCGCTCTCTCGATCGATAGTGATTACGATGATGAAAAGCCCATCTCGGGAAAGCTGCTTGCGGTCGCGAAGAACGATGTTTCCTACATCACCCACACCGAGGCCGTCAACCAATACCCTCCCGGCGGTTACTCTCCCTGTAACAGCCCCGCGCTCCGGTGTGAATTCCAGCACCTGCCCGTTTTCTGCGACAAAAATGTTCTCCGGGGGTATCCCGACATCCCGGGCCAGCTGGGCGTGCTTGATCAACTGCCGGTACTCACCGTGGACGGGTATAAAGAATTTCGGCCTGACCAGATTCAGCATCAGTTTTAGCTCTTCCTGGCTTGCATGGCCGGATACATGGACACCGGAAACGGCTTCGTAAATCACCTCCGCTCCCTGTTTGAAAAGGTGATCGATAGTCCTGTGCACCATCTTTTCGTTTCCGGGAATCGGATTTGCCGAAATAATAACCGTATCTCCGGTTATTATTTCGACCTTTCTGTGATCACACATGGCCATCCTGGTGAGGGCCGACATAGGCTCTCCCTGGCTACCGGTAGTCAGGATAACCACCCTGTTCTTGGGAAGATGCTGGATGTCTTCAAGGTCGATCAGCGTTTCCGGTGGTATATCCAGGTAACCCAGTTCCCTGGCAATATTCACCACATTGACCATACTCCTTCCCACAACGGCCACTTTTCTCTTATAGCGGGCTGCCGTCGTGATCGCCTGCTGGATACGGTGAATATTCGAGGCAAAGCTGGCAATGATAATCCGCTCCTTGGCGTTGCGGAAGGTTTCATCGAAGGTCTCCCCGACCACGCGCTCCGAAAAGGTAAACCCCGGCCGCTCCGCATTGGTGCTGTCCGAAAGCAGGACAAGAACACCCTCTTTGCCTAATTCGGCGAATTTATGGTAGTCGGTAGGCTGGTTGTTTACCGGCGTCTGGTCGAACTTGAAATCGCCGGTGTGAACTACGGTCCCTACCGGGGTTTTAATCCCCAGGGCGACGGCGTCGGCGATGCTGTGGCTGACGCGGATAAACTGGACCTGAAATACCCCCAGCTGTATGGATTCCCCGGCGCTGACGCAGCAGGTCTTGACCTTGCCCGTAAAATTGCTCTCTCTCAGCTTGGCGTCAACCAGCCCCAGCGTTAATCTGGTTCCGTAGACGGGAGCGTTGATTTCCCGCAAGATATAAGGAAGTGCCCCGATGTGGTCCTCATGTCCGTGGGTCAGCACAATACCTCTGATGTGCTCCCTGTTCTCAATCAAGTAGGAGATATCGGGAATCACCAGGTCGATGCCCAGCATTTCATCTTCCGGGAACATCAACCCGCCGTCTATGACGATCAGATCATGCTGGTATCTCAGGGCAAGTATATTCTTGCCGATCTCCCCCAGACCACCGAGCGGTATTATTTTCAGAGACCTCTTTCCCTTCATGTTTCACCTCCTTGTCCAACGAAGTAGTCCCAAAGTAAAATAAAAAACCTACCTCTTAGCGTTTCCGAAAGGTAGGTTGCATTTGCACAAATCAGCCATTCCCTTTCTATTTAATATTATAATGAGAGGCTTCGAAAAAAGCAAGGAGACAATCGCTCAATCGCCGGTTCACTTTAAGAGTGCCAGTTTTCGAAGCTCCTCGGCAATAGCAGCGGTCTCCCCGTCAGTTGCCCTAACAAGGGGAAGCCGCGGGGGCCCTGCCTTGATTCCGATGAGTTCCAAGGCCTTTTTGACGGGCACAGGGTTAGTTGTAATAAAAAGCACCTTAAATAGAGGGAAGAGTTTTAAATGCAGTTCACCGGCCTTAACCACATCGCCGGCCAGATAAGAATTCACCATCTCTTTAATCATCTTACCTGCTACGTGGGAGGCCACACTGACAATTCCATGTCCGCCTACCGCCAGGATAGGCAGCGTCAACGCATCATCCCCGCTGTAAATCAGGAAATCGGCAGGTGTCCGCCGTCTGATTTCGGCAACCTGGTCCATGTTTCCGCTCGCTTCTTTGACGGCTACGATATTTTCAATCTCAGCGAGCCTGGCAACTGTTGCCGGTAGCAGGTTGACAGATGTTCGCCCGGGTACGTTATAGAGAAGGATCGGAAGTTTCGTTTCCCGGGCAATAGCCCGAAAATGCTGATACAAGCCCTCCTGGCTCGGCTTGTTATAATACGGGGTAACCAGCATAACACCGTCGCAGCCCAACTTCTCCGCTTCTTTTGTGAGTTCAATTGCTGCTGCCGTATTGTTGGAACCCGTCCCCGCAACAACAGCTGCCCGCTCACCTACCGCTTCCCTGACGACGGCAAATAAACGGCGCTTCTCCTCAAATGTGAGCACAGGGGACTCACCGGTTGTGCCGGCTACAACAATGCCATCGGAACCCGTTTCCACAAGATGCTGTGCCAGCCTGGAGGCCTCTTCGTAAGCGACATCACCGCTCTCGGTCATCGGCGTAACCATAGCAGTTAAAACACGGCCAAAACCCTTCATCCTTGTCACCCCTTCAAAGAATATGGATCACAGGAGGTTCCGCTTGCTGAGAGCTTCAGCAATCTGGACGGCATTTGTGGCCGCCCCTTTGCGCAACTGATCGGCAACAATCCAGAAATTGAGGGCTTTCTCGCGGGAAATATCGTCCCGGATCCTGCCTACATAAACCTCATCGCGGTCTGACGTGAACAGCGGCATCGGGTACTGACAGTTATCAATGTCATCCTGGACTACAATCCCCGGAGCCTCTTTTAATATTACTCGCGCTTCTTCAGGGGTTAACTTCCTCTCAGTCTCTATATTGACAGCCTCAGAATGGCTCCGCAAAACCGGTACTCGAACCGTTGTCGCAGTTATTCGGATTTCCTCGTCATGAAGGATTTTCCGGGTCTCTAACAACAATTTCATCTCTTCCCTGGAATAGCCGTTCTCGAAAAAAACATCGATATGTGGAATGAGGTTGAAAGCGATCTGGTAGGGAAACACTCGCGGGACCGCTGATTCACCGGCAAGCACCTGCCTGGTTTGCACAAGCAGCTCGTCAATTGCCTCTTTCCCAGCCCCGGAAACTGCCTGCATGGTGGTAACCACCGCTCTCTTCACCCGGGCAGCGTCATGAAGGGGCTTCAACGCAACAACAAAGATGATAGTCGAACAGTTGGGATTGGAAATTATTCCCCGGTGCTTTTCCAAGTCTTCGGGATTGACCTCAGGTACAACAAGGGGCACCTCCGGTTCCAATCTAAAGGTGCTGCTGTTGTCGATAACCACAGCACCCCGTGCTACCGCTTCCGGAACAAGTTCCTTGCTGACCGCACCCCCGGCGAAAAAGGCAATTTCTACCCCTGAAAAAGAACTGGGCTTGGCTTCGGAAACCGCCAGTTCCTCGTCGCCGAACTTTAACTTCTTCCCCTCGGAACGGGCGCTAGCCAGCAGCTTCAAATCGGCAATAGGAAATTTCCTTTCCAGCAGAACCTTCATGATCTCCTGGCCAACTGCTCCTGTCGCACCTACGATGGCAACGCGAAAACCTCCGGACATCGACATAAACCTCCTACAATCACTGGTTCATCTAGAAAATAAATTTGACAAAAATCCGTCAGATCCTCTTGCAGCCGTCCCCTTTTATATCAGTACTGCAGCAGAACGGGCTGAATCTGCTTCCCTTCGAGGGCATAAATTACCGTATCCACTATTTTATCCATCCGGGCAACAAGGGAATTCGCTTTCTCTACCGGATCGTCCTGGCCGAAAGGCACCAGATAAATATTCTTGGTAATAAAGAGAGTGGCGATATTCCTTGCATTTAACCCCAGCCCGTCATTTGTAGAAATGGCAATTACTACAGGGCGCTGATTGCGCAGGTGTGCCTTAACGGCCATCAAAGCCGGCGTATCGGTAATTCCGTTGGCCAACTTGGCCAGAGTATTCCCCGTACAGGGGGCAACTACAAGAACATCAAAAAGCTTTCCGGGACCAATGGGTTCAGCATCAACAACGGTTTTAATTATTTTGTTCTTCGTTATCTGTTCCAGCTGGGCACACCAGTCTGCCGCCTTCCCGAATCTGGTATCAGCCGTACTTACCGAGTAAGAAACTACGGGAAAAACATTCGCTCCTTCGGAAATCAGTCTTTCGACTTCCTTCATGATCTTATTAAGCGTACAGTGAGAACCTGTGACAACAAAACCGACCTTAACTCCCTGAAGACGCATCCCAGACACCTCCCGTCACCTATTCTCCTAAAAGTAGTCCTGGGGGATTTCTCTGAGAATAAGTTGGGGAATGACCTGGGCGAGAATTCTGCCGCTTGTCTTCGGAGCAGCGATCCCCGGCAAACCAGGGGCCAGAATGGCGTTAATTCCCAGTTTTTTTGCTGCCCCGAAATCCGTGCCTCCCGGTGAAGCGGCAAGATCGATGATCAGGGTATCCTTTCTCATTAAAGAAAGCATTTTCTCATCCAGAATCAGGGCAGGCACAGAATTAAAAATAACATCGGCTTCCGCGATCACCTGGTGCAGCTGGCTGCAGTGCACCGGGCGATAGCCGATTTCAAAAATGCGGGCAAGATCGGCACGCTTCCGGGCAACCACAGTTGTGTTGGCGCCAATACCTCTGAGCATCCGGGCAAGGGTCTTTCCCAACCTCCCGAAGCCGAGAACAAAGGAATTGCTGTCATGGATGGTGATCGGCAGCTTTTCCATGGCCAGTTGGATGGCACCTTCAGCAGAAGGGATAGCATTGAGAATGGCGACGGTATCCATTTCAGCTATTTCCAGCAGTTTCCAGCTGTATTTTGTTGCCCATTCTTTGATAAAATCCCTGGCAGAACCGATGATCACCAGCGCCCCGTGAGGTATGGCTGCTGCCATTGCCGGTGTAAAGCACAGCTTGACATCCTGGTCATAGGTCCTTATGTTGCCCGCCTGATCCGTTCCCTGCATGGGGAATATCAGGACCTGAGCATCCTGGAGCGCGGATTCGACTTTCTCCACCAGACGGACCTGCTCCAATTCAGGACAGGGGAGAAATCCAACTGCAGTTACGGTTGCACCCAGCTTGATAAGTTCGGGCATCAGATAGATATGGCGTTTATCCCCCCCGATAATCGCGATCTTGATACCCCTTAAATCCAAGCCCATTACGATTCCCCTCTTTTCCCTCGATGGCTGGCTGTAACAGTATATGAGGGAAAAAAGGAGAAGGTGCTCTCATCTCCTAGTCCAGGATTTTCTCCAGGCCTATCACGACTCCTCTCAGGTCCCTGACCTTGCGGATGGCCATAATCACACCGGGCATAAAGGATTCTCTGTGTAGAGAATCGTGCCTGATCGACAGGATCTGGCCGGGGCCTCCGAAGATCACCTGCTGGTGAGCTACCAGCCCCGGCAAACGGACACTGTGAATTCTAAGCCCCTCAAATTCGCCCCCCCTGGCGCCAGGCACCTTCTCGTACTCTTCCGGGTGTCCCTGCTTGAAAGAGCCCCTCTCCCCAGCTATCATCTGCGCCGTCTTGATAGCGGTACCGGAAGGAGCGTCTATTTTCTGGTCATGATGCATTTCAATGATCTCTACATGCCGAAAGTACTGGGCGGCACGTCGGGCAAACTCCATCATCAGCACCGCTCCCAGCGCAAAATTGGGTACGATCAGAACAGCAACCCCTACCCGTTCGGAGATTTCCCTGAGTTCGGCAATATCCACCTCATCCAGTCCGGTGGTTCCGATTACCGGAGCAACACCATATTCCAATGCTGTTTTGGCATTACTTAAAACTGCCTGGGGGTTGGTAAAATCCACAAGCACATCTGCTTTCACCCCCTGCAACAGCCGGTTTAAATCCCCTCCGATGATGATTCCTCGCCCTTCCGCCAAACCCAGGTAGTCTCCAAGGTCTTTACCGTCCGCCCTGGGATCAACCACCCCGACAAGTTTCAACGTGGGGGCCTCGGCCAAAACAGCCTTTGCCGTCTCTCTCCCCATCTTACCTGCGACTCCGGTGATGACAACGCTTATCTCCTTATCCACCTTGACCCCGCTCCACTCCTTCGAATGTTGTGCAATAAATAATCTTGCCTATATTCTCTTATCTATGTCACTTAATGTCAACAAAGGCAATGCAATTTTTAAACTTCAAAGATTTCAAAGTTAAGAGATGCCTAATTAAGGAGCGGGAAAAAGGCGCTGTCTATATAGTTTTTTCATACAAAGAATAGGTTCGATCGAGATCGACGATAATCACCTCGCTGCCAACCTTTTTAACGGTAGACCAGGGAATTATCACTTCTCTTCGCTCCAGCCAAAAGCTTAAGAAACCTGAGCGCTGAGGCAAAACCACTGATAACACTTCACCGCTCTCCGGGTCGATTACCAAGTCGGAATCCCCAACCGGCCCAAGGCGCACTCCGTCAAAGATATTGATTATCTCTTTACCCGCCAGTTCACTAAGCCTCAAAACGCCTCCCCCCGTTCCTTTTTTCTTTGAGTTTATGTTTGCGGACATCTTATTATGTTTTTAAGAGCAAACGGGGGTAAGAAATCTCTCCATCCTCAAGGGGCCCCAGCACGGTCACAGTTAAGAGATCCGGATTAAACAGCTGCCTTGCCAGGTACTGGACGTCCGTCCTGCTAACAGCAGCAATCCTTCGAATGATATCATCGCTGGTAATAAAGCGCCTATAGATAAGCTCTGATTTGCCTAAACGGTGCATGCGGTGAAGAACGCTCTCCGAGGCCATCAACAGGCTTCCTCTAATCTGCTTTTTGGCGCGTTCCAACTCCTCTTCATCTACCCCTATCTCTAAAATCTTTTCAATCTCCTCCCACGACAAATCCAGCACCTCCTGGCAGTTAGAGGGATTGGTGCCGGCGTAGATAGTAAAGAGCCCGCTGTCCATATAGGAGAGGTAATAACTGTAAATAGAATACACCAGGGCGCGCTCCTCACGGATGCGCTGGAACAGGCGCGAGCTTGCACCTCCCCCGAGGATGCTGTTCAGGACCTGTAATGTGTAAATCTGCGGATCGTGCATCGATACGCCCGGTACACCCAGACAGATCTGTACCTGTTCCAGATCGCGGTAGATATTCTTGAAGGCGGCATTTGCGCTGGGAGGATTGAGTTCATTTTCACAACCTTTTCCCGGTAGGGTTGCAAGTAACGGCTCCAACAGGGAAAGCGCCTTTCCGTGTTCTACCCGCCCGGCAAGAGCGACTACCAGATTAGAGGAACAATAATGTCGCTGGTAATAACTAATGATATCCTCTCTTGTGATCCCGGCAAGGGAATCCCGTGTCCCGATAACCGGCCTCCCTAAGGGATGACCTCCCCAGATCGTTTGAGAGAACAGATCATGAACGATCTCATCTGGAGTGTCCTCATACATTCTGATTTCTTCTTCGATCACCTTCTTTTCCCGCTCTAAATCCTCTTCCTTGAACAAAGAAGAAAACAGCATATCGGTGAGGACATCGATGGCCAGAGGAAGGTATTCACTCAAAACACGGGCATAGTAGCAGGTATATTCCTTGCTGGTGAAGGCATTGAGCTGGCCGCCAACCGATTCTATAGATTCGGCGATCTCTTTGGCAGTGCGCTTTTTCGTGCCTTTAAAAAGAAGATGTTCGATAAGGTGAGAAATCCCCATCTCCTCAGGCTTTTCGAAACGGGATCCGGTTCTCACCCAGAAACCAATGGCAACGGATTGAACTCCTGGCATTTCCTCACTGACAATGGTAACCCCGTTAGGCAACACATCTTTCTGGTACATGAAACGGCCTCCTAAAGAGATTTGACGTTTACTCTAAAATATTAATAAAAAAATAAAGCTAGTGTCGAGGGGTACCTAGCTTTATAAGCAATTAACCTCTGGGCACATTGTTTAGAGTGACCAGATCGGTCTGAAAGAGCACCTTGTTCCCCAGCAGGATCTCCATTCTGCCTGCTTTCCTCCCTCTGGCGCAGGGAGCCTTCAGGTATGGCTCGAGATAAATCCTCTTCTCAAGAAAAGGCAACAGTCGCGGTGGTATTAGGAGAGAAATGTCCTTTTCCGGAGCTACAGCAACCGTCATTCGGGAACCACGCCACACCGGCACCTCCCTCAACGGTTCCCGGCGGCGCACAAGAACCGGGTGGCAGTGTTTAATTCCGTATTCCAGGACACGCAGGGTGTCGGCATAGCGATCGCTGCTCCCCAGCACCACACTGATAAGCATCTGATCATTCTTTTCCGCCGCTGCGATAAGGCATTGCCCTGCCTCGGAGGTCGTGCCTGTTTTGACTCCGGTGATCCTCCATCCCATTTCCTCATGGCCGAGGAGCCTGTTCGTGTTGTACAAAGGTATGACTTCTCCTTTCGACCGTTCCCGGATCCGCCCGCTTTTGGTGCCGACGATGCTGCGGAAGAGGCCGTTCTGCATGGAGTAGCGGGTAATCACGGCCAGATCGTAGGATGTTGTCAGGTGTCCCGTTTGCGGAAGGCCGTGCGGGTTGCCAAACCGACTCGCCAGGCAGCCAAGGGTTTGGGCTTTATAATTCATCAGAGCCGAGAACTTCTTCTCGTCTCCGGCTAAGTGAATTGCAATGGCGGAGGCCGAGTCATTTCCGGAACTGATCAAAGCCCCCTTTATCAGGTCACAGAGCCTATAAACGTCGCCTCCCTGCAGGTAGATGGTGGTGCCCTCAATCCCTGCGGAACGGTAGTCCACATGGACTGGTTCGCTGATTGAGCCCAATTCCAGCCCCAGGATTCCCGTCAAAACCTTGGTCGTGCTGGCCGGGGGAAGCGGACGGGTAGCGTTATAGCCGTACAGAACCAGACCGGTGTGGCCGTCGATCAGAACAGCAGCGCGAGCTGAAAGAGTTAACGATTCCTCCCCGGCCTCTGCCGCAGCACAAGTTGCAGCAATCCCCAGGATAACCATCATAATGCTCAATACAATCCTGCATAGGCAACCTGTCATTGAGGTTCGTCCCCCCTGACTGCAACTCGGATCCTTCCTGGCTTCATTGGGCAGCCCTGTGGCCCGGTCAATCAGATATTAGTTTTTCCAAAGGCGCGATTTGATAACCCTGCTCTTCAAGCCCCTTGCAGATCTCCGGCAATGCTTGGAGGGTGGGCGCTGTGGGATGCATCAGGATAATGGCTCCATTATGGACATTGGAAAGAACACGAGAAACAATGGTCTCCGGTGGCGGTTTTTCCCAATCGATCGTATCTATCGTCCAAAGGATAACCTTATGCCTTGTCTTCGCCGCTGCCTCCAGAACGACCTCATTGAATTCGCCGTAAGGAGGGGCGTAGTACCTCGTTTTCTTTTGGGCAAGCCTGGAGATAACGTCCTGGGTCTTACTGATTTCTTCTATATTCTCAAAAAGGCTGAGCTCATTGACATGAAAGTGGGAAAAGCCGTGATTTCCGATCTCATGCCCGCCCCGTGCGATGGCCCGCACCAGTTGTGGATGCTCCTCTGCCCATCTCCCACTTAAAAAAAAGGTTGCCTTAATCCCGTTATCTTCAAAAAGATCCAGCATCTTCGGAATATACTCTTCGCCCCAATCTACATTAACAGTAAAGGCAACTCTTTTTTTCCCGGGATCACCCTGGTAAACAGGCATCTGGTTTTTGAATACCATCTCTGCCGAATAAGATGCTGCAGAGATAATGACGATCAGCAAAAAAACTGCTCCGGCCAAGAAAGCAGCTTCTTTTTTTCCCCAGAAAAAAACAAACACTTCCACACCCCCAGAAGATCATTTTGAGATTTAATATCTGTTTGATCTTATTCAAGGGGATAGGAAGATATTTGGGTTGAGCAGCTTTCCTTATTTTTCTGTTTTCCTGCGCAGCGCTTTGATGGCTTCCTTGCGGGAAAGATTAATTCGCCCCTGTTTATCAATTTCGATTACCTTAACAATAATCTCGTCCCCTTCTTTTACAACATCCCGGACGCGGTTTACCCTGCGTTCATCCAGCTGGGAAATGTGCACAAGCCCCTCTTTGCCTGCGCTCCCAAACATTCCGGGGATGATTTCCACAAAGGCCCCGAAATCCATCAGCCTGACGACTTTACCGAGGTATATTTTACCAACCTCGACATCCTGGGTCAGGTTTTCAATGATGCGGACGGCATTTTTTCCCGCTTCTTCATCGGTTGCCGCAATAAAAACCCTGCCGTCATCTTCGATGTCAATCTGAACACCGGTTTCTTCGATGATCTTGCGGATCACTTTACCGGAAGGCCCGATAACATCGCGTATCTTTTCAGGGTCAATGGTCATGGTGATGATTCTCGGAGCGTAGGGTGAGAGATTGGGGCGCGGTGCGCTGATGACTTCCTTCATTTTACTTAAGATAAACAGTCTTCCCTCCCGGGCCTGGCTGAGGGCTTTGCGCAGAACATCCTGAGAAATGCCCTGCACTTTGATGTCCAACTGCAGCGCAGTAACACCCTGTTCCGTTCCGGCAACCTTAAAATCCATATCCCCCAGCGCATCCTCGATCCCTTGAATATCGCTCAGAACCGCAAAGGTATCCTCAGCTGTGACAAGCCCCATGGCAATACCGGCAACAGGTGCAGAGATGGGGACACCGGCATCCATCAAAGATAGAGAGCTTCCACAAACGCTGGCCATCGATGTCGATCCGTTCGATTCCAGAACCTCGGAAACAAGCCTGATGGTATAAGGAAACTTGTCTTCGTCGGGCAGAACCGGCAGTAATGCCCTTTCCGCCAGGGCCCCGTGACCGATCTCCCTTCGTCCTGGCCCCCTGATCGGTCTGGTTTCACCTACACTGTAAGGTGGAAAGTTGTAGTGGTGCATATATCTTTTAGATTCTTCGATCCCCAGGCCGTCGAGGATCTGTTCCTCGCTGATGGTACCCAGTGTCGCTACGGTGAGAACCTGGGTCTGGCCGCGTGTAAAAAGACCGCTTCCGTGAGCGCGCGGCAGGATCCCGACCTCACAGCTTATCGGCCTGATCTCCTCGAGCCCCCTTCCGTCAGGACGGACTCTCTCCCGCAAAATCATCTCCCGCACGATCTCTTTGAGAACCTTCAGAAATACCTCCTGGACGGCTTTTTCCTGTTCCGGATAGATCTCAGCAAAGTGCTCGATCGTTTCTTTCTCCAGCGCTTCAAGGGCGCTCTGGCGAGCCTGCTTATCCGGATTCCTCACCGCCGCAGCAATCTTATCGCTGACATACCCTCTGACATCACTTTCAATCTGAGGATCTACCTCAAAAACGGGGATATCCAGCTTCTCTTTACCGATGGCCTGGGCAATCTCTTCTTGTAAGGCCACAATCTCCTTGATTGCCTGGTGTCCAAATTCGATCCCCTGGAGTATTGCCTCCTCAGTAACCTCCTTGGCTCCGGCCTCAACCATCAGAACCGCATCCTTCGTCCCCGCAACTACCAAGTGCATATCGCTGTGCTTTTCCTGTTCTACCGTCGGGTTGATAACGTACTCTCCATCCACCCGCCCAACGACAACCCCCCCAATGGGCCCCGCAAAAGGAATATCGGATACTGAAAGCGCCGCCGAGGCACCGTTCATGGCCGTTACATCAGGGGCACAGTCCTGATCCACGGAAAGAACGGTAGCAACAACCTGGACATCGTTACGGAAACCGGACGGAAAAAGCGGCCGGATCGGCCTGTCGATCAGGCGGGCCGACAAAATGGCCTTTTCCGTAGGCCGACCTTCTCTTTTGATAAACCCACCGGGAATTTTACCAACTGCGTACAGGCGTTCTTCATAATCAACGAGAAGCGGGAAAAAGTCGATCCCCTCACGCGGCTCCTTTGATACAGTTGCCGTAACCAGAACAACCGTATCGCCGTAGCGTACCAGCACAGAACCGTTGGCTTGCTTGGCCACCTTGTTGAACTCGAAAATTAAGGGACGGCCACCAAGCACCATTTGATATATCAACGTATCCTGCATAATATACCTCCCGATTAATTTGCCTATATGCAAAAAAATAATCAGAAAGAGCGGTAAACCGCTCTCCTCCTGAAAAACCAATAAATTCCTACCGGCGCAAACCGAGTTTTTCTAAAATCGTCCGGTAGCGGTTAGGGTCACTTTTCTTCAGGTAGTTTAAAAGTGCTCTTCTTTGACCGACCATTTTCAACAGACCTCTGCGCGAATGGTGGTCCTTCTTATGGATTTTCAAGTGTTCTGTCAGGTAGTTGATGCGCTCTGTCAGTAAAGCAATTTGTACTTCAGGAGAGCCTGTGTCGCGATCGTGAATCTGGTATTTCTCAATGATTTCCTTTTTAACCGCCGGATCAAAAGCCAATTCTCAATAACCTCCTTGTTTCTTCTCGCTCTTTTCTTTTTATATCTACCGTTGAACGTGACCACCTCACCGTCAAATCTTTGACCTGCAGGTCAAAGATTTGATTCGGTGAATAGCCTTTCTATCCCAGATGTAATCTGGCACATAAAGGGGACCTTCTTGGTAGCACCGAAAACATCTTCTATTTTTATTTTATCTTGGCGAAGGCTATTTAACCCCTTTTTGCATCTTCCGCAACAATAACCTTCATTTGTGCTCCTCCCCCTCAAATCCACGAATCCCTCAACTACTCCCCCACATCTTAGGTTAAAGATGGCGCCAAGCCGAGCTTCTAAGGCCGCTATGGACATCGAGCAATCCCTGCTGGTGAAATCTCCAATTCCTTTTGAGGGCAAGGAACTCTTAACTGAAGACAGCTTCCGGGAAATTTGCCGTGCGCTCTCTTCATCACTGCGGTGATGCTTATCGATCACCGAAACCCCAAAACATATCCTCACTTTTTATATCACAGGTTAATTATGTATTTACGTACTTAATCTTATCATAGAATAAACCCAATGTAAATCTGCAGCAGCTATAAGTCCGTCATCATAATAAATAAAGGCGGTTTTCAAAAAGTAGTTCCCTAACATACCGAAAATGCTTCGATTTTCTCAAGAATTCTGACAGCACTCTCCACATCTTTTCGGATCTGGTTGATTAAGTCCTGCTTGCTAGCAAATTTTTTTTCGCTCCGTAGCCTTTGAAACAGCCTTATCTCCATCTTAGCACCGTAGATGTTGCCTCTAAAATTCAACAGGTGAACCTCTATCAACGGTTTGCGGCTGCACCCGAAAGTGGGATGTTTTCCGATATTCAACACCGCGGGATAAAAACCTCCCTCTAGAAGAGCCTGACAGGCATATACTCCGCTTCGGGGTACCAGCATCTGTTCGGGCACCTGGATATTCGCCGTTGGATATCCGAGTTTCTTCCCCCTTCCGTCCCCTGGAACTACCCTGCCCCTGATAACCGGCCAGTAACCGAGCAAACTTTTTGCCTCAGGAATATCACCTTCAAGCAGAGCTGAGCGAACAGAAGTGCTGCTCACCGGCGTTCCATTGAGGATCACCGGTGGCATTACCCTCACATAAAAGTTCAATCTCTTCCCATAATCCAGCAGCAGCTCCGGTGTCCCCGCAGCACCGCAACCGAAGCGATAATTGAACCCGACAAAAACCCCCGTTACCTTTAACTTCGCCAGCAGTATTTCCTCAATAAACTGCTGCGGAGAAAGTGCGGCCATCTGCCGGTCAAAGGGCAGCATAATAACGGCCTCGATGCCCAAAGCCTCCATCAGTTCAAGCTTTTTTTCATTATCAATTATCAACCCGGGCGCTTTTTCGGGATTGAGCACCTGTTGGGGATGGGGGTGAAAAAGAAGGACTGCCGGAACCGCTTCCAACCGGCAGGCAAACCGGCACATTTCCTCCAACAGCAGTTTGTGGCCGCGATGTACCCCATCAAAGTTCCCAAGAGCCAGGATCAATTTTTGATCGGAAAATGTTTGATCTAACTCCTGCAACACTTTCATATAGAGAACCTCTTTATTATATATTTTGATGGAGAAGACAAAAGACTTTTTGCGGTTTATAGTACCACTCACCGTTTTTTGAGCACCGGTAGTTGCCTAGGGCTAAAAGACTGCCGTCCGGTGCGTAAAGGCGGACTACGAGAGGCCTGTCACTCTTTCCCGCCCCTCCCATAATTCCTGCCGGAGCCAGAGGCTGGCCGTTCAAGACATGAGGCACAGCCTTCTCTTTCACGATCAGGGCGGGGAATTCCTCCAGCGCATAATCGATAGGGAGCAAGAAGGAAAAATCCTGCCTTTCATATCTGTCTTTTATTTCTTCCAGTGTGTAGGAACCGCTCAGCTGAAAGGGACCGCTGGCTGTTCGAACCAGAAAGGATAAAAAGGCACCGCATCCCAGCTTTTCGCCGATATCTGCACACAGGCTGCGCACATAGGTGCCCTTGGAGCAGGTGATATCGCACAACAAGCGCGGGTAGGGTAGTTCGCCATCAAAGCGGATCAATTTGATTTCATAAATATGAACTTTCCTCGCCCTGCGATCTACCGTTTTCCCCTCACGCGCCAGCTTATAAAGCCTCTTCCCCCGGTAGTGAAGGGCCGACGTCATCGGGGGCACCTGTTTGATTTCCCCGATAAAATCCTGCAAAACCTCTTCTACTCGCGCACGTTCGAGCCTGACACCGGGAAGCCTCTTGAGCACCTTACCACCGGCATCATGGGTTTCGGTCGTGATGCCAAAGGTCATCTCAGCACGATAACTTTTCGGTTTGTTGACAAGGTATTCGGCAACCCTTGTACCCTGTCCAACGCAAATTGGGAGAACACCCGCCGCCCCCGGGTCCAGAGTACCCGTATGACCGATTTTCTGCATCCGGAAAAGGCGCCGCAAATTAAGAACCAGAGCATGCGAAGTAATCCCCGGAGGTTTTAACACGTTGATCAAACCATTCACTTCAGGAAACGCCTCCATTTTTCATGGCCAGAAGCAGTTGTTCCTCAGCCGTCTTCACGATCATGTCGATCGCATCAGCAAGGTTGCCCTTAACGGTGCAACCGGCAGCCCGTTCGTGGCCGCCCCCTCCGAAAGAGGCAGCAAGTCGGTTAACGTCCAGGTATTGCTTCGAGCGAAAGCTGACCTTGATCTCTCCTGGCTTTACCTCCTTGAAGAGGATTCCGACTTCTACCCCGCGGAGAGATTTGGGATAATCGATGATGCCCTCACAGTCTTCCATATTACATCCGCTGGAAAGAATATCCTCATAGGATATGGCCATCCAGGCGATACGCCCGTCTTTGCTAAGGGACAAGGTCTCCAGTCCAGCCTTCAAGAGCATAAGGCTGCTCAGAGTCCTTTGTTCATACAGGCAGTTGTGAACAAGCACATGGTCAGCGCCATATTCCAGTAACACCGCTGCCGTTCGATGACACCTGGCAGTTGTGTTTTGATGTCGAAAAGACCCGGTATCCGTAATCAGGGCGGTATAGAGGTTCGTAGCGATATCCGGTGTCACCGGAATCCCCATCAACAACAGGAGGTCGAGAACGATCTCCCCGGTAGCTCCAGCCTTCGGATCCACGGCATTGACATCCCCAAAGTGGGTGTTGCTGATATGATGGTCAATGTTTACGACGCTACCAGCACCATTCAACAGCTCAGGGAGGTCTCCTCCGATGCGAGAAAGGTCCGTGCAGTCCAGGACGACACCTGTTTCGAACTCTCTTGTGGAGAGCATAGAAGGCAATTGAAGCAACTCGCTCCCCGGCAGATATTGATAAACAGCAGGAATCGGTGCCGCCGTCACCATCACCACGTCCTTGCCTGAATTAACCAAAGCCAGCCCTAACCCAAGCAGTGACCCGACAGCATCACCGTCGGGGTTGACATGGGTGGTCATCAGAATTTTATTGCTTTTTTCAATAATACGAGCTACAGCATCAAGAAACCCCATCTCAATCCTTCATTCCTGTTCTTTTGCCAGATCATGGAGGATCTGGTTGATCTTCAAACCGTGCTGGATCGAAGAGTCCAGGCAAAAAGTTATCTCCGGGTTATAACGCAGCCGTATCTGTTTTCCCAGCTCGGAACGGATGAATCCGGAGGCGTTTTGCAAACCCTCCAGAGTTCGCTGCTGTTCTTCTTGCTCCCCCAGAACGCTTACATAAATCTTGGCATAACGAAGGTCCTTCGACACATCGACTTCGGTGACAGTGGTAAAAGGAGAAATGCGTGGGTCCTTAATTTCCATTCTCAAGAGATCTGTTACGATCCGCTTGATCTCCTCCGCCAGCCGGTTAGCACGGTATCCCACCTTAATCACCTCTTATAAAGGCTTCAACTCTCTTTTCAGCTCTTCAATCTGATATCCCTCTAGGATATCTCCCGGTTTCAGATCCTGGAACCGGTCAAGTCCGATTCCGCACTCGTGCCCCTGCACCACTTCTCTGGCGTCATCTTTAAAGCGCTTGAGAGAAGCGATCGTACCGTCATAGATGACTACCCCTTCCCGGACGACGCGCACTTTTCCGTTCCTGATTACCTTGCCCTCGGAAACGTAACAACCGGCGACGACACCGACTTTGGGAATATGGAAGATCTCACGCACCTCAGCTCTTCCTACCGGCACCTCTTTATAAATCGGTTCCAAAAGACCCTCGAGGGCGGCCTTAACATCATCAATGGCCTCATAAATGACCCGGTAAAGCCTGATTTCCACTTGCTGAGATTCGGCGGTCTTTTTGGCATTGGCATCAGGACGCACATTGAAACCGATTACCAGAGCGTTGGAGGCACTGGCAAGCATGACATCGGTTTCGGTTACCGCCCCTACACCGGAATGGATGATATTTATTCTCACCTCATCGGTGCTCAACTTGGACAAAGCCTGAATAAGGGCTTCCACAGATCCCTGCACATCGGCTTTAACGACGAGATTCAGCTCTTTTACCTTGCCTTCCTGGATTTGTTTGAAGAGGTCTTCCAGCGTGACCTTGTCCGGACCCGCACTTTCGCTCAGCCGTTTCTTTTCCTGGCGTTTTTCCACAATCTGGCGTGCCAGCTTTTCATCCTTTACCACATAAAAGAGATCGCCAGCCTCCGGTACCTCCGAAAGTCCCAGTATCTCTACAGGGGTTCCCGGGGATGCCTTTTTAATCCGGCGCCCTTTATAATCCTGCATGGCTCTTACCTTGCCGCAAGCTGTACCTGCCAGAATGATATCCCCAACCTTCAGGGTGCCTTTCTGGATTAATACGGTAGCAACAGGCCCCCTTCCTTTATCCAGTTGCGCTTCTATAACCGTCCCCCGTGCCGGACAGTTAGGATTTGCCTTAAGCTCCTCCATCTCGGCAACGAGCAACAGCATCTCCAACAGCTGGTCAATACCGGCACCAGTCTTTGCCGAGACTGGGACACAAATGTTGTCTCCCCCCCACTCCTCGGGAACAATACCATGTTCTGCCAGCTGTTGTTTGACGCGTTCCGCATTTGCTCCCGGCTTATCGATCTTGTTTATGGCAACAACAATGGGAACACCTGCTGCTTTGGCATGATTGATAGCCTCTACAGTCTGCGGCATAACTCCGTCGTCTGCCGCTACCACCAGAACGGCAATATCGGTGACCTGGGCACCCCGGGCACGCATGGCCGTAAATGCCTCATGGCCTGGTGTATCCAGAAATGTTATCTTTTTGCCCCTAACCTCGATCTGATAGGCTCCGATGTGCTGAGTTATGCCTCCGGCTTCCGTTGCCGTAACATTGGTGTGGCGGATATAATCTAAAAGAGAGGTTTTACCATGGTCAACATGCCCCATCACGGTAATTACCGGTGGCCTTGGCTCCAGATCTTCCGGCTTATCCGGGACATCTTCAAGCAATGCCTCCAACTCCTGAGAATCGTCGCGCACCTCTACATCAACGCCGAATTCCGCGGCTACCAGTGTTGCCGTGTCACTGTCAATCAGCTGGTTGAGTGAAGCCATAACGCCGAGTGCGATTAGCTTGGTGATCACTTCACTGCCGCTGACATGCAGGATGTTGGCCAGCTCCTGTACGGTTATCTGATCCCCAATGACTATCTTCTTCCGCTCCGCACCCATTTCATCCGTATGTCGGCTCGCATCCCTCCGCTTTTTTCTTCCACGGCTGTGGTGGGGATGTGCTGCCACTTTCGCCAGGATTTTACGCTGGTTCTGCTCCTTTCTCTGGCGCTGTTCCTCCTTGCGTGCCAGTGCCCGTTTGCGGAAGTCGTTTTCTTTTAACTCCACCTTTTTCGCACTCTTCTGTTGGGGCTGTCTGGCATTCTTGGTTTCAACATGCGGAGTTGTCAGCGATTTCTTTATTTTGAGCACATCCCTCTCATCCAGCGTGCTCATGTGATTTTTAACCGCGTAACCCATTTGGCGCAAACGGGCGATCAGCTCTTTGCTATTGATTTTTAATTCCTTGGCCAGTTCATGAACACGAATTCTTGCCATTGAATCACCCCCGCTCGTTATTTTTATGGCTCTGCTGGTACTTCTCGAGAAAACTCTTGGCCAGCTCCCTGGATAGAATTGCCCAGTAGCAGGAAGGGCTCCCTAAATGTTTCCAGAAGGATTCCTTAGAACCGAACTCCAGCCACGGCACCTTTAAAGATGAACAGGCCCCAATCACCTTTCTCTTGCTGACACCGGCATCTACAGCTATCAGCACAAGATGCGCCTTCCCTTTCCTGACGGCAAGGAGGCAATTTGTTATACCCGACAGGAGTTTCCCCGCTCGTTTGGCAAATCCCAGCAGAGAATAAAGAGACGTCAATTGCTCTCACCCATGAGCATCTGTTTTAGTCCCTCGATCACCTCTGAAGGCAGCTCCGTATTCAGCGCCCGTTGCAAATGCCTGCCGGCCAAAGCTGTCTCCAGGCAATTCAAATTCCGGCAGATATAGGCGCCGCGGCCAGACTTTTTTCCCGTGGGGTCAACTTCAACCGCTCGATCGGGCGTTCTCACCACACGAATAAGCTCTTTCTTGTCCTTTGTCTGTCTGCACGCCACACAAATCCGCTTGGGCACCTTTTTTACTCTAGGCATGAGGGATCCTCCTCCTTGCCCTCCTCAGAGGAGGCAATCTGTTGAGATTCACTCCTAATATCGATCTTCCAGCCAGTAAGACGAGCCGCCAAACGGGCATTCTGTCCCTCTTTACCTATTGCCAGGGAAAGCTGATTGTCGGGGACAACCACTCGAGCGATCTTCTCCCCTTCCTCAATCTCTACGGAGACTACCTTGGCAGGACTAAGGGCGTTGGCGATAAACACCTTGATATCGCTATCCCATTTAATAATGTCGATTTTTTCACCCCTCAACTCATTGACGATCGCCTGCACACGGATACCCTTTGGTCCTACACAAGCGCCGATAGAATCCACATTTTCATCTTTGGAATAAACCGCTATCTTGGACCTCAATCCTGGCTCTCTGGCAACCGCCTTTAACTCTACTATTCCCTCGAAGATTTCCGGAACCTCAAGTTCAAAGAGTCTCTTTAAGAGCCCGGGATGAGTGCGGGATACCAATATTTGTGGCCCTTTGGTGGTCTTTTTGACCTCAGTTACATAAGTCTTGATCCTGTCCCCTCTGTTATACCTTTCCGTCGGAATCTGTTCCGCCGGCGCCAGCAAAGCCTCCGCCCGCCCCAGGTCGATATAGACATTTTTGGCCTCCTGACGACGCACCACGCCGGTAACTATATCTCCCTCCCGGCTTAAGAACTCCTCGTAGATCAAACCCCGCTCTGCTTCACGGATCTGTTGAACCACAACCTGCTTGGCCGCCTGCGCCGCGATGCGCCCAAATTCTTGCGGAGTCACTTCTTCATCTATGACATCCCCTTCTTTGGCGTCGGGATCGATTTCCCTGGCCTGTTCCACGGAGATCTCCAGCCTCGGATCGGTAACCTCAGAAACGACGGTTTTTCGGGAAAAAACCTTAATTTCTCCCGTCTCCCTGAGTATCTCGATGCGGGCATTCTGGGTCGAACCAAAGTTTTTCCTGTATGCGGTCAGCAAAGCATGCTCTATTGCCTGTAAAAGAACCTCGCTGCTGATTCCCTTTTCTTTTTCGATGTCTTTGAGAGCGTTGATAAATTCTAGATTCAAACATCTTCACCTCCTCGCTTGCAATTTAAAACACCTTTAATCTAGCTTTGGATATCAGGCTGTGGGGGATCTTTAACAGGCCGTCTGCCGTCTCTATAACCACCCGGCCGTCTTCATAATCGACTATCTTGCCTTGAAAGTTCTTGCTTCCCTCGAATTTGGCGGTGGTGCGGACAACGATTTCAGAGCCGCGGAAACGAAGGAAATCCTCCGGTTTTTTGAGCGGCCTCTCGACGCCCGGTGAGGACACCTCCAGGTAATACCGGTGGGGTATAATGTCGTGTTTGTCCAGCTCGGAACCGATGAGGAGGCTCGCCTTTTCACAGTCCCCAAGCTGTACCCCACCCGGTTTATCAATAAAAACCCGCAGGTACCAAGCGGCTCCCTCTTTCTTATACTCCACATCCACCAGCTCCAGGGACTCTCTGGCCAGCAAAGGCATGATCACATCCATCACCCTGTCACTCACCGAAGCCATCTTCACAAAAATCTCCCCTGTATAAATTAATATTAAAGAGTGGGCTCAACCCACTCTCTACAACCTCCTGATCGCTTAATAACTCTTCGATGTCATTATAGCAAAATATGTGCTGCTTATGCAATACTATTCTCCTTCCCGGCTCCGCATGGCAGAGAGCTTCTGACGGAGGTATTCGACCGCCTCGCTCCTCTTTTTCAATACCGTCTCTCCGGTCTCCCGCCATTTGATCTCCACCAAACCTTCGGATACCATCTTCTTACCGATGACAACCCGCGCCGGGTACCCGATCAAATCGGCATCTTTGAACTTGACTCCGGGCCGCTCCAGGCGATCGTCGTAAATAACATCAATTCCGGCCCGGAGGAACTCCCGGTACAGTTCTTCAGCATAGCCGGCGTGTAAGGTATCCCCCTGGTTGACCGCCATCAGCACTACCTCATAAGGAGCAATAGCAACAGGCCAGATGATCCCGTCCTGGTCATGCTTTTGCTCCACAGCTGCAGCCATGGTTCTGGTTATTCCGATACCATAACATCCCATGACGACGGGAACCTCATTTCCCTTCTCATCGATAATGGTTGCCTTTAAGGCTTCGCTGTACTTTGTTCCCAGCTTAAAAATGTGCCCTACTTCAATCCCCTTGCATACCTGCAGCGGTGCTCCACAAAGAGGGCAGGGATCCCCCTCTTCCGCCGTGCGGAAATCACCGTAAGCATCGACATAGAAGTCACGCCCGGGATTGACATTAAGATAATGGTAATCCACCCTGTTCGCTCCTGCTACCGCATTGGAAAGAGCCCTGACTTCTTCATCCCCGAGTATTTTCACCGGCATCTTCTCTCGCAGCCCGACCGGGCCGGCGAATCCCATCGGCACCCCGTAGCGGTTGAGAAGTTCTGCTTCATCGGCAATTTCCAGGCTGTTGGCCATGAGGAAGTTTTTGACCTTGGTTTCATTGACGGAGCGGTCACCGCGCACCAGGACAACGACAGGCTCTCCATCGGCATCGAAAAAGAGGGACTTCAAGATCTTTCGGGCATCCACCCCAAGATAACTGGCCAGATCATCAACGGTGCGCGCCGCAGGTGTGGCGACCAGCTGCAACGGCCTCTCTTCTTCCTCCTGCTCACCCTGCGGCCGGCAGGGCGCCTTTTCCGTATTGGCAGCGTAATCGCAGAGAGAGCAGAATACCAGTTCCTCCTCGCCGGTATCTGCCAGCACCATGAACTCGTGAGAATTGGTCCCTCCGATAGCCCCGGTGTCCGCTTCGACAACCCGGAAAACCAAGCCGCACCTGCTGAAAACCCGGGTGTAAGCCTCATACATTTTGCGGTAGCTGATATCTAGGCCTTCTTCATCCCTGTCGAAAGAATAGAGATCCTTCATAATGAACTCACGGCCTCGCAACAGGCCGAAGCGCGGCCGCCTTTCATCACGGTATTTATTCTGGATCTGATAGAGAAGAAGGGGCAGCTGGCGGTACGACTTGATCTCCTGCCGAAAGAGGGTAGTAATCAATTCCTCGTGGGTGGGGCCAAGGCAAAAATCCCTGCCGTGGCGATCTTGCAGCCGGAACAGTTCAGGGCCGTAGACATTCCAGCGGCCCGACTCATGCCAGATTTCCGCCGGTTGAATGATGGGCAACAGCAACTCGGTCCCACCGGCCCGCTCCATCTCTTCTCTCACGATCTTCTCGATCTTCTTGACAACCCGGTTCCCCAGCGGCAGGAGTGAGTAGACGCCAGCAGCCACCCTTCTGACCATGCCGGCCCGCAGCAACAGCTGATGGCTGATCGCGTCGGCCTCGGCAGGCACCTCCCGCAGCGTGGGAATCAGCATTCGTGTAACCCGCATTTCTTCTGCTTCCTTTCCTCCAGTATTTTTTTGATTTCCGCAAGCAACACCCCTACCAGCTTGTCCTCAGGAACCTTTCCGATCATTTTACCTTTCTTAAAGAGAACACCGCACCCTTTCCCACCCGCAATGCCCACATCGGCCTCCCTTGCCTCGCCAGGGCCATTGACAGCACATCCCATTATGGCAACACGCAACTCCTCATCTGTGGCCGGCAGCTGCCGCTCTACAGCACGGGCAACACCTTCTAGATCGATCTGACAGCGGCCGCAGGTCGGGCAGGAAATCAGCTCAATTCCTCCCGCTCTCAACCCAAGTGCCTTAAGAATCTGCAAACCAACCCTTACCTCTTCGAGGGGTGAAGCGGTCAGGGACACCCTGATGGTATCCCCTATACCTTCGGCCAAAAGAGTTCCGATACCGATGGATGATTTAATGGTTCCCGCCCAGGGCCCCCCTGCCTCCGTAACCCCCAGGTGCAGGGGGTACGCGACCCGTTCCGCCAGCATCCGGTAGGCGGCTATGGTAACAGGAACAGACGTCGCTTTAACGGAGATCACAATGTTGTCATAACCCTCCCGTTCCAAAAGGGCAACATGGGAAAGAGCGCTCTCCACCAACCCGGCGGCGGTTCTCCCGTACCGGGAAAGGATCCCTTTTTCGAGGGAACCCATATTCACCCCGATGCGAATGGGGACATTTCTCTCTTGGGCCGCTCTGGTGAGACTGCGGACCTTTTCTTCGCCGCCGATGTTGCCCGGGTTGATCCGCAGCCCGTCCACGCCGCTTTCCAGGGCGAGGATGGCCAGCCGGTAGTCGAAGTGAATGTCGGCGACCAACGGGATCGAAGTTTCCTCTTTAATTTTTTTTAAGGCAAGGGCGGCCTCCCTGTCGGGCACGGCAAGGCGCACGATGTCACACCCGTTGCGCTCCAGTTCCCGGATCTGGGCAATCGTCGCAGGGGCGTTTCTGGTATCTGTTTTTGTCATGGTCTGGACTGTAACGGGAGCCCCCCCGCCGATCGGCACCTTCCCCAGCATCACCTGCTTCGTCTTACGGCGCTCAAACATGGGATTAACCCCCAGTCAGGATGCGCATGATGTCATTATAGGTGATGATCAAAAATAGCACCATCAGAATGGCAAAACCGATCAGATGCACGAAATTTTCCTTTTCAGGGTCAACCGGCTTCCCCCGCAGGCCTTCGATCAATAAGAACATGAGTTTGCTCCCGTCAAGGGCCGGAATGGGAAGCAGGTTGATAAGAGCCAGGTTAATTCCTAAGACGGCCGTAAATGTCAGCAAATAGCCGGGCCCCTCTCTGGCGGCGTCCCCGATGGCCTTGGTGATTCCCACAGGCCCGGCAATCTCATCAGCCGGCACCGCTTTTGTTGCAAGGCCTATCAAGCTGTTAATGATCAACCTGGTAAAGCCAATAGCCTGTTCCAACCCCAGTTGTACAGCCCGCAGAAATCCCTGTTTTTCCCAGATAATATGCTGCTTGATACCTATCTGAACCATATTCAGCTGGGGATCGTAACGAGGGGTCACCAAAACGGCGAACGATTCACCATTGCGCTCCACAGTGAGACTGATTTCCCGCTGCCCACCTCTTCTAATGCCGCCCGCAACATCCTCCCAGTTCTGCGTCGGAAGGCCGTCTACCATAACAATCCTGTCCCCAGCCCTTAAACCTGCCTGAGCTGCGGGGCTCCCCGGAACAACATCCCCGATGGTGTTGGAATTCGAGGGCGTAGGAACACCTATTAAACTAAACGTCAAAAAGAAAAGGAAGATAGCGGTCACAAAATTCATCACCGAACCGGCGGAGATGACCGCAAAACGATCCCTCAGCGGCTTTTTATTAAAGCCGTTGATACGGTCATCTTCTTTGGGGTCCATGCCCGCCATCCGGACGTATCCGCCCAGGGGCAGGAGGCGCAGGGAGTAGACTGTATCCTCCCGGCCGCGGTAGCCCAGCAGCTTCGGCCCAAAACCGATGCTGAACTCATCAACCTGGATACCTACCATTTTGGCAACCAAAAAATGGCCGAGTTCGTGAACAACTATCAAAAAGGCAAAGATCAAAACAGCGATAATGATGAACACTTGGAACCTCCTAAGGATTGAAATTAACCGCCATATCTATCTTTGATTACTTTTTTCGCCTGCTCTCTGCTCCAGCGGTCAGCTGCCAGAATCCCATCCAGGTCCGGTTCACCGGTTTGAGGTGTATGCAACTCCATGCACTCGGCGATCACGGCGGGTATCGACATAAACGGAATCTCCCCTTTCAGGAAAGAAAAAACCGCTATTTCATTGGCTGCATTCATAACCGCAGGCATCGTTCCTCCGATTTTACCAGCTTCGCAGGCCAATCGCAAGCAGGGAAAACGTTTGAGATCGGGCTCTTCAAAAGTCAAACTCCTAACGCTGGCGAGATCGAGCTGCTTCAGGTTATTGCTCCTGCGCTCCGGGTAAAAAAGGGCATACTGAATCGGTACCCTCATATCAGGCCATCCCAGCTGAGCCAGAACAGCACCATCCTTATAGGCAACGAGACTGTGAACAATGCTTTGAGGATGAATTATAACTTCGATCCTGTCGTAATCGACATCAAAGAGCCATCTGGCCTCAATCACTTCCAGGCCTTTGTTCATCAAGGTAGCCGAATCAATGGTTATCTTGGTGCCCATCTGCCAGGTCGGATGGCGCAGTGCGGCTTCCGGTGTCACCTTCTGCAATTCCTCAAAGGATGCCTCTCTGAACGGCCCCCCAGAACCGGTAATAATCAATTTTGCCACATCATTTCTGTTCTCATTGTTCAGACACTGATGGATGGCCGAGTGCTCGCTGTCTACAGGAATAACCGGAACGCCATTGGCCAAAGCTGCCTTCCTGACTAGACTCCCACCTGCAACCAGCGTTTCCTTGTTGGCCAGGGCAACCGGCTTTCTTTGAGAGATGGCTTCCAGGGTAGGGCGCAGACCTGCCGTCCCGCTCACGGCTACGAGGACGAGATCGGCTTCAGGATGCCGTACCAGTTCCAGCAGGCCGGCTTCTCCCGCCAAGCAGGTGGTTCTCACATCCTTCAGGCGTTCCTGCAGCACTTTTGCAGCCGTCTCCTCTCCAACGGCGGCATAAGGAACGTCAAACGCCCTCACCTGTTCCTCCAGCAGTTCAATATTCCTGTGGGCGGCAAGACCGAGCACTCGCAGGGAATCCCGGTGCCACCCTATTACTTCCAGAGCCTGTTTTCCGATCGAGCCGGTAGAACCCAATATAACAACATTCTTTTTCATCTTGCCAACTCCCTTAATGGCTAGCAGCATGCAGAAGTCTTAAGCTCTAGAATTGGGCGGGCACCGGCCTTTTTGAAGGCCGGCAGTCGTTATTCATCTCGCCAGAACGAATTTCTATTCTAATCCTTATCCACGAAGGCTTTATAGGCGATAACCGCGGCTGGCCCCAGGATCAGCCCCCAGAAGCCGAGCAGGGAGATTCCAAAATAGAGAGCCATCAACGTCGTCAGCGGGTAGAGGCCGATGCTCTCACCGAGCACCTTCGGTTCGAGAATCTGCCTGACGATGACAATTATACCATAAAGGATCAACAGACCAATCCCAAACCGTACACTGCCTGTAAAGATCATCCAGAGTCCCCACGGAATAAAGATAGCACCAGGGCCTACGACCGGCAACAGATCCAGGATGGCTACCAGCAGGGCGACCAGGAGGGCATACCTCACTCCCAGCAGTGTAAGGCCGATTGCACTCTGCAGCCCGGTGATGCTAATAAGCAAAAGTTCCGCCTTTAAGTAACCGAACAATGCTTTATGTAAACCTTTCCCGACCCGCCTGATTCCTCCCTGCCAGTGATCAGGAACAAATTTAAAAAAATTCGCTTTGATCATCTCGTAGTCCCTGGTGAAAAAGAAACTGGCGATAACGGTCACTACCAGCAAAATAAAGTATTGAGGCAGGGCTGTGACCAGATAAAAAATCTGCCTGGAAAAAACGGTCACAAAGTTTTTTAAGATCTCCAGGAGATCTTCCCCCGTTTCCCGGATAAAATCGGCTGGAAGATTCAGCCTGGCAAGCAGCAACTGAAGCTGCTCCAAGAGGAGATTGAACCTCCAACTGCTCAGGTCTTGAGAGAGAGTGCCCAGGTTTTGGGAGAGGTCGAGGAGCTCTTGAATCAGATTGGAAAAAAGAAGATAAATGGCTCCTCCCAGAATAATAAGGAAAACTGCCAGCGTCAGCAGCGTTCCCGGTGTCCTCGGCAACCGCAGGCGTCTTTCCAAATAAACAACTACCGGATTGAGAACAGCGGCAACAATATAGGCGACTACAAAAGGCAGAATAATCTTGATACCCGTTGCGATCATGCCCGACACTAAAGGCCAGAAGTAGCGCACAAAAAAGTAGACCCCCGCAACGGCGAGCAGGATCGTAGCGGTCCTCAATAAAAGAAGCAACGCTCTTTCCATCAAAGGGGACAAAATCTCCACCTCTTATAAGGATAACAATTTAATGCAAATATATGCCACAGGAGCGCTGAAGAGAAGACCATCGAAGCGGTCCAGAACCCCCCCGTGTCCCGGAATGAGATCCCCGGAATCCTTAATCTTTCCCAGCCGTTTTAGGGATGATTCCACCAGGTCACCTATTTCCACAGCGCTCCCGATGACTATGCCGATTAGGATCATCAGCGGATAGGAGAAGAGATGTGGATAAAAATAGTGATACAAGACGGCCGCAAGAACACAGAAAAACAATCCCCCTACAGCACCCTCCAGGGTCTTCCCCGGGCTTACAAGAGGGCATAATGCCTTTCGCCCTCGCAGGCGACCGCTTATGTAAGCCCCAATGTCACAGCACCAGGTAAGAATGAAAACCATCAAGAGATAATGAAAACCGTATCCATCCATCTTCCTGATCAGAATCAAGTAGCTCAATAAGAGGCTGCAGTAGCATCCTCCCAAAAAAGACGCTGCGATTTCTCCTGCCTTGTATCTCGGGAAAAGAAACATCAAGGTCATCAGATGTAACAGCAAAAACACCGTCACAGCTGCCAGGATATAGTTGCTCTCTCGTCCATTTGGGGCGTAAAAGGCAAGAAAAGGGAAAAGGATACTGCCACTTACCAGCAAAAATCGGGGGATACGATAACCCATTCCGGCAAAGATCCGGTTTAACTCATACTGGGCGAGAACCGCCAGAACTATAATAAACAAGAGGAAGAGGATTTTTCCTTCATAAACCAAATAGATAATAACGGGTATGCCGATGATGGTGCTGATAACTCTTTCCCGGAGCAAGAGCAGCGACTCCTCCTCAAAGCCCTCCAAAACGGCGCTTCCGATTTTGATAGGAAATCAAAGCCAGCAAGAATTCCTCTTCCCGAAAGTCCGGCCAGTTGACCCGGGTGAAGTAAAATTCAGTATAGGCTATCTGCCAAAGAAGGAAATTGCTCACCCGCAGCTCTCCGGCTGGTCTTATCAAGAGATCAGGATCGGGAAGATCGGCGGCATAGAGATGCTCTTGAAAGAGGTTTTCGGTAATTTCCTCAGGATGAAGTTTCCCTTTCCGAGCCAGCTCGGCGATCCGCCTCGTTGCGTCGACAATTTCCCCCCTGCCGCCGTAATTCAAAGCGATATTCAATGTCATTTTGCTGTTGGCGGCAGTTACCTTCATTGCCCTGACCACTTCCTGCCAGGCACGGGACGGCAGTTCGTTCAGCCGACCGACAGCCCTTACCTGTACCCCTTGACGGTGCAGCTCATCAAGCTCATTCTGAATATATTCATATAATAAATCCATGAGGAGTTTGACCTCCTCCTGAGGTCTTTTCCAGTTTTCCGTCGAAAAAGCGTAAACTGTTAGCACTTGTATCCCTAGCTCCAGGCAAAGCTTCACCACTGTGCGCAGTGACTCCATCCCAGCGCGGTGTCCCAGGGCACGCGGTAATCCCCGCCTTTGTGCCCAACGCCCGTTGCCGTCCATAATGATAGCAACATGCTTTGGCAGACGCGACCTGTCCAGTCTGTTTCGCAGTTTCCGTGCTCTTTGCTTACCAAAGATCTTTTCGAGATAAAAAAAACCCATCAGAACCTGTCGCCCCTGTTTCTTCATATTAAGAAAAACCCCCTCCTAGAGGGGGAACCTGTCGATTTCTGTCATTCTTCAACAATTGCGTCATTCGGGCAAACATCAATGCAAGTTCCGCAATCTTCGCATTTTTCCGGATCTATTTTATATACGCCATCAACTTCCATAATTGCATCATTCGGGCATTCATCCATGCAGCTTCCGCAGGCCTCACACTTATCAGTGATTCTGTATCCCACTATATTCACCCCCTTATTTCAGTGCTGGATCATCATAAAACTCACACCCAACGATTAACTCGACGGTTCTCCCTTCTTTCAGCCTCTGCCGCAAAATCCTGGCCCGCTTGCCCGAATCCAAATGAACAAAAGCTGCTTCCACCAGGTATCCCGCCCCCTGCAAAATCTCCAGCCCTTCTTCATATAGAAAACCTACTACATCGGGTAACTCAGGCGCGCTGCCTGCAGCCATTTCCCGCAAAGGGATCATCCCACCTCATAACTCCATTATCTCTTTTTCCTTGGATTCGGCAATCTGGTCGATCTTATCGATATACTTGTCCGTCAGCTTTTGAACTTCATCCAGATATCTCCTGGCCTCATCTTCAGAGAGCTCTCCTTTTTTCTCGGCGGCCTTCACTCGTTCATTAGCCTCACGCCTCAAATTCCTGATGGCAATCCGCCCTTCTTCAGCTTTTTTGTTGATAATCTTGACAAGGTCTTTTCGTTTTTCCTGAGTTAAGGGGGGTATGTTGAGCCTGATAACATTGCCGTCACTGACGGGAGTGATTCCCAGATCGGATTTTAAAATTGCCTTTTCAATCTGCGATAACATATTGCGGTCCCACGGCTGTATCACCAGGAGACGAGGTTCTGGAACGGAAATGGTTGCCATTTGATTGATCGGCGTCGGTGTTCCGTAGTAATCGGCATAAACCTTGTCGAGCAAAGCAGGTGTTGCCCTTCCGGCACGCAATGTGGCCAGATCCTTAACCAGAAGATCAACCGTCTTCTTCATTTTCATTTCCGCCTGCTTTAGCGTATCATCACTCACTATTATCCCTCCCAACTACAGTACCGATCTGGTCGCCCATCACTGCCTTTAAGATATTCCCTCTCTCCCTAATCCCGAATACCACCAGGGGGATCTTATTGTCCATACAAAGGGAGGCAGCCGTCGAATCCATCACCCCCAAACCCTTATTTAAAACATCAAGATATTCCAGCTCTTTATATTTCTGCGCTGCAGGGTTGGTGCGGGGATCCGAATCGTAAACACCATCAACATTCTTTGCCATCAAAATAACCTCGGCCTCAATCTCGGCCGCCCGGAGAGCAGCAGTGGTGTCGGTAGAGAAAAAGGGGTTGCCCGTTCCCCCTGCCAGAATCACCACACGCCCCTTCTCCAGATGGCGTATCGCCCGCCGCCTGATATAGGGTTCGGCCACCTGCCTCATCTCAATCGCCGTTTGCACCCTCGTATCGACACCCTGCTTCTCAAGGGCATCCTGCATTGCCAGGGCATTGATTACCGTTGCCAGCATTCCCATATAATCGGCAGTCGCCCGGTCCATACCTCTGGCGCTTCCAGTTACCCCTCGCCAGATGTTGCCGCCACCTACAACAATGGCAACTTGAACTCCCCTGTCTCTAATTTCTTTGACCTCTAGGGAAATTGCTTTTAGTATATCGTGGTCGATACCGAACCCCTTCTCTCCGGCGAGGGCCTCTCCGCTCAGTTTCAATACAATTCTTCGGTATTTAGGGGTTTCCAAAAGAAAACCTCCTGTTCTCAAAAATTCATTCTACGTTGAAGCGTAAAATCCTTTCTCTGGATCAGATTTTACCCTTCTTCGCCCAAACGGAAGCGGCAAAAACGGCGAACAACGATATTTTCCCCTAACTTAGCGATGTACTCATTAATGAGTTCCCTAACGGTGCGGTCTGGATCCCTGATGTAAGGCTGATCGAGAAGGCAAACCTCCTGGTAGAACTTCTCCAGCCTTCCGGATACAATCTTCTCGATTACCTTTTCGGGTTTCCCCTCGTTTCTGGCCTGAGTTTCATAAATCTTTTTTTCATTCTCAATTCGCTCTGGCGGCACGTCTTGACGGTCTACAAAGAGAGGGTTGGCCGCAGCCACCTGCATTGCCAGTTCCCGGCAGAGGTGCTGGTAATCTTCTGTTTTAGCGACAAAATCGGTCTCACAGTTGACCTCAATGAGGACGCCCAGCTTCCCCCCAGCATGGATATAGGCTTCAATCTTTCCGTCTTTGGTCGCCCTTCCCGCCTTCTTAGCCGCCGCCGCAAGGCCGTGTTCGCGCAGGTAAATAATCGCCTTCTCCAGGTCTCCGTTTGTTTCCGTAAGGGCTTTCTTACAGTCCATCATTCCGGCACCTGTGCGCTCACGCAACTCTTTAACCTGTTCAGCCTTTATCAAAGAAATCCCCCCACTTCCCTCTTAAACTTGATCGGTAACTTGATCGGTTAACTCTTGTTCCTGTTCTTGCTCCTGTTCTTGGCCATGTTCTTGGTCCTGTTCTCCCTGCTTGGCTTCGAGAACAGCATCGGCAATTTTGGAAGTTAACAGGCGCACAGCTCTGATTGCATCATCATTGCCGGGAATAACATAATCGATTTCATCCGGGTCGCAGTTTGTATCGACTATCCCTACTGTAGGTATTCCCAGTTTTCTGGCTTCACAAACAGCAATATGCTCCTTCCGGGTATCGACAATAAAGAGCGCCCCCGGAAGTTCATCCATATCCTTAATTCCCCCCAAAAAGCGAAGCAGCTTTTCCTTTTCCGCCTGGAGTTTGGTAACCTCTTTTTTGGGAAGCAGTTCAAAATGCCCCGTCTCCTCCATCTTTTCGAGCTCACGCAGCCGCTCAATCCGTTTTCTTATGGTCTGGAAATTGGTGAGCATTCCCCCCAGCCATCTTACATTCACATAAAACATTCCACATCTTTCTGCTTCTTCTCTGACAGAATCCTGGGCCTGTTTTTTGGTCCCCACGAAAAGCACGCTTTTTCCCTCGCTTACCACTTCTTTGATGAAGTTGTAAGCCTCCTCCATTTTCTTGACCGTCTTCTGGAGATCGATGATGTAGATTCCGTTCCGCTCTGTAAAGATGTAGGGAGCCATTTTAGGATTCCAGCGCCTAGTCTGGTGTCCGAAGTGTACCCCTGCTTCCAGCAGCTGCTTCATGGATATTATTGCCATCGAGATCCTCCTTTGGTTTTTCCTCCACCGCCATTCATAGCAGGATGGACCCCATCAAGGGGACCACCATCCCACTGCTAGCGGCGTGTGTTTTTGCCAACCGATAGTATAACACATATGATCGATTGCAAGCAACAAAAAAGGCGGAAATCTGGCAGGTAGTACCCGACCCCACCACGCGTTCCCGGTCTCAACTTCGGATGCCGGCAGATCTCGTCTCTAAGGACAGGTCCCCCCTCTCGTACTACCCTGTCGTTCTGTCCGGCTCCTGGTTAGGCAGCGTGGGTTTTGTTCCCACTCGGCTCGACAGGCAATGTGGGGGAACTAAAAGGCGCCTCGCAATAAGGCGCCGTAGTATCCTAACTTATGTTCTTTCTTTTAAGCTCAAGAACCAGTTCTACTTCATCATAACCCAGGTTTAGTTGTTTCGCGATTTCCTGGGTGCTCAACCCCTGTTCGGCGAGTTCCACCAGCTTGGCGTATTTCTCCCCATCATCGATTTTGGGAACCTTATCGGCCTTTGCTGCAGCCCGCTCCTTTTGTTTCGGGTTGCCAGAACGCGATTTTCCTCTTCCCTGAGTCTTTGAGGCTTTTTCCTTACCCCTCTCCTTATTATTGCGATTGTTACGGAGGTGCTGTTCCAGGGAAGCAACCGATTCCCGCACCTGCTTTAACTGATTATCCATCCGTGAAACTGCCTGTTCTGTTTGTCTTTTAGCAGCGGACAGCATTTCCGCCATGTCCTTTTTATGTTGGGCAGCCTCGGCAACAATCTCTTCCAGCCTGGATATATCCCTGGTAAGCTGCCGATGCTTTAGGTCGCGGCGGTCTCGCCAAACAATAAGGAACACAAGGCAAATCACACAAAGAGTTAGCAGTGATAAAACGACAAGAATAGGCTCCATTTGTGTCCAACACCTCTAACCTATATTTTTAGATCGATAATGTGACCCGGTGAGGGCATCTGTTCCAGGCCTTGATCGAGATCGTGATCCGGCCTTTCTTTTTCCCGGGCAGCTCTTTGCCCGGATTCCTGGGCAGGGGAATCGCCGTTCCTTTTTCTGCCTCTGATCAACCCCTCCCTTGCTTGAGGGGTACGCTGTATTTTCCTTTGAGCGGCTTCAGCATATTGAAGAAAATGGGCAGCAAAACTCTGCTGTTGAGCCAGCTCGTTTCCCTGCAGAACCTGCTGGATCCGTCCGACCTCTTGAATTTTCGGAAACAGGACCTGAAGATCAAGCGCCTTTAAGGTCATCACAAACCCTCCTGCGCCTTCCGTTTCTCTTACCCGGTAGGACACAGTCTTTCGGACTCACATAATGCCGTGACAGGCCAAGCAAATGAGCATCTCCTGCGGCTCCCACTCAGCAGTAAGGCAAAATTGCTATTTCATCACCTTCCTGCAGAAAAACAACATGCTGCATTTTATCCCTCACATAGTAGCTTAACTCCCCGATTTTTATCGTTACTCCTGGATAGATGTAGTTTTGAACCTTTACCCTTCCTTCCGCCAGGCTCCTGACTTTTCTCGAAAGCTCTTCTCTTTCCGTTTCTATTTCCTGTATCTGCCTTTGTAGTCTTTGCTGCGCCTCTCTCAAATTGCGCGAAAATATTTTTTCTTGAACAGATAATTTCCTCTCCCTGGATGCCTGTGCATTCGGCAGCCGCTGTAATGTGTTTGTTATTCTCTCAAGCTGCGCTTTAACTTCGGCTTCCTTCTGGATAATCGCCTTCATCTCTGCCATTAAATCCGGTTTTATCCCAACCTGCAGTAGAGTAGCTACCTCCAGCTGAGAACCGACACTCTTAGCTTCAATCCCTCGCCCGGCGCAGCAGAAGCCGCCCACCAGCTGCCCACTCTTCCCTCTCACTATCACTTTTCCACCTGCAGAAATAGTGCTCTGCATGACCGATTCACCGATAATCACATCCTGACCGGCCTCAACATAAGCATTCTCCAGATACCTGGCATAAACACTCCCTCCTGCGGAGATACGCCCTTTTCCTATCCCGCGAATCCCCTCCTTTACAAAAACATTTCCTCCCGCCTTAACTATCCCTCCTTCGACTGCCTGCCGAACTTCCACATCTCCTGCGGCCTGCACATGGAACCCCATCTTCACACTTCCGTTGATGCGGACGCTGCCGATAAAATTGATATTCCCCGTGGAAAAATCCACGTCCCCGGCAACAACATAGACGGGCAGAACATGAATCCGGCCCCCCTCCAATACAGCGTGTCCCGGGGCTTGCGCCACGAGGGTGCAGCCTTCCTCAATAACTTCTGTATTCCTGCCGGGAAGAAGGGGAATATCTTTACCGGGGTGCGGTTTGATCGTTTTACCCGTCACCGTCATGCCTCTTTCACCCGGCAGCGAAGGGGTTTTTCTGGCCAGCACCTGTCCTTTATTGACATTATAAACGAGGTTCAAGTTGTAGAAGTCAACCCTGCCGTTTTCCAACTCCTTAGGTGTGAGAAACGGGCGGGAGATCGGAACACAGTACTCAATAGTGGCATCCCGTCCTTCCCTGGCGGCCTTGCCCCGCGCTATAACCCTTAACTGTGGATACCTCATCCCGATCAGTGACCTGATCGCTTCATCATCCAAACCGTAGTTAATTCCCGCCTTTTCGATCGCGGCATATATCTGACCAAGTGTCAGAGGTGTGCCGTCATCCAGCGGGGGGAATGCATAAGCATATGCCTCCATTTCATCAGAGCTCAACTCAATGAGGACTAATCCGTTTTTGGACAGAGGCTGCGGAGGGGCGATCTTCATCTTTGCACACTGCCTGCGAAACGCCCTTTCGACTTCCCCCCAGTTGATCTGTCTCAGACCTCGCCCCGTTAGCTCCTTTTTTAAAAGGGTAAAAATTTCCTTTCTCCCTTCTTCCCGAGCGGGAAAAACGGTCAAAAAAATCCCATCCGCAGTCAACTCAAGGCTCCGCACAGCGTTCCAGCCTTCAGCCTCGGGCAGGACCTCCGTCATTCCCAACCCCCCCATCAATAATTATTTCTCCCTCCGCCCTTCTTTTCCTGCCTCCTGAAAGGTTTTCTGCCCCGCCTAACCTATTAAATCCTTTTTCCTCCTCCCTAGCCGGCCCCGCAGCCTTAAAACCGCTTTTGTATGCAACTGGGACACCCTGGACTCCGAAACGTCCAGAACCTTGCCGATTTCCTTCAAAGTCAGGCCTTCATAATAGTAAAGCGTTATTACCAGCTTCTCCTTCTCCGGGAGCCTGGCAATGGCCTCGGCCAGGGTTTTTTTCACCTCTTGAAACTCCAAACTCCTGGCGGGGTCTGTTGCCTGGGGGTCGGGGATGCCTTCCTGCAACAGGCAGGGTTCATCACCCCCTTCACCTGGAACATGACAGTAGTCTTCTAAAGAAACCAGAGTTATCGGAGCAACCCGTTGTACCAGTTGCTGAAACTGCTCCAGCGTGATTCCCAAATAATCGGCAACTTCCTCATCCTCGGGATGCCTGCCCAGCTTCTGCTCCAGATACACCAGGGCATTCTCCAACTCCCGGGACTTCCTCTGCAGCGACTGCGGCATCCAGTTCAAAGAACGCAACCAGTCGATAATCGCACCCCGGATCCGGGCAATAGCAAATGTCTCGAATTTATACCCCAAATCGGGATTAAACCGGTCCACCGCGTTGATCAGCCCGCAAATACCGGCGCTGATGATGTCATCAAACTCAAAGTAACCCTGCAGGCCAACGGCGAGGCGCCCGGCAACATACCAGACAAGGGAAGTATAGTGGAGGATCAGCTTCTCCCGGGCGTGCATATCCTTTTTCTTTTTGTATTCCTGCCAGAGCAAATTTATTTCCTGCTGGTCTAAAGATTTTTCACCCATCATTCTCCCACCTGAGGTTCACCGGATATCTTTTTAAGCAATTCAGCGCTACGAGCGGGATCGTTTTCCAACTTTTCGATTAAATCATATTCGATCTGCAGGTCGGGTCTCGGGCGGTCGGTTAAAGCATCCCCTTTTCTTTCTTCTTTGGATGGGCAAGCCTTCCAGCCCAAATGGAACAGGATAAGGACGATAAAAAGAACCAGGCTTGAGAAAGCGCCTCTCCCCAGGGCTACAGGCAGTGACAGCCCCTTTACCATGGCCGTCAAACACACAAAACGCCGTATAAGAAGGTAGCAAAACCCATTTTTGGTTCATATCACCTTTTCACCGTGAGCAATTGTTTTTATGTAAACCTTTCCCGTGAGGGTGCTGAACCTGATGCTGCGACCATAATTGCTACCCGTGTCCCGGGCAATTAAAGGTATCCCGGCTTTGCGGAGAGCTTCGATTGCGGCCTCTACATTGCGCTCCCCGATACGCATATAATCCAAAGCCTGAGCAAAGGCAAACATCTGAGCCCCGCCGGCAATTTTGGCAACGATTCTGCTTTTTATGGCCCCCGCCGCAACCATATCGGCAAGCAGAGCAGGAATGGCCGTATCAGCAAATTTCGCCTTATTTTCCGGATTTCGCGACTGACGGGAATCGGGAAGCAGAATATGGGCCAGTCCGCCTAATCTGGCCACCGGATCGTAAAGACAGACGCCGACACATGATCCGATCCCAATGCTGATTAGGTTGATGGGGGCTCTGGCAATTTTCATTTCGGCAATTTCGACATTGATGCAATTGTTCAACTACTTAAACACCCCTAGCGAATTGAGGATCTCTACTAAAGCCTCAGCCTCAGGTAAAAAAAACAGGTAGCCCACTCCACAGTCTCCCTGATAACGAAAATCAGTTTTGATGAAAAAAACGGTATCGCTGTCCACCCCATGTGAATGCAGAACGCTCCCCAAGATCGCTCCGACCATATCCAGGCACAGGGAAGGTACAGTTGGAATGTACTTCAGAGAGGTGAACATCCCCAGCGCATTCAAAAAGGAACCGGTCATGATGTTTCCGAGTTCTACCAAGGCGGAGCATCCCAGTTCCCCAAAGCAAATTGAATCATCCCGCAGGTTCTCTTTCAACAGCGCCCGAACTAGACGCCGGGCATCGGCCAGCGGCAGCAGAAATAATATGCTGCCCGGAGCCGAACCGGTGATCTGAAGATAGATTCCGGCGACATAAGTGTCCGCTCCTCCAACTGTTGCCGCCACCCGGCTGATCGGAAGCATTTGCACTTCGGGAACGCTCATTTCCACACGCATATTGAGCATTTGGGAAAGTGCGGTAGCTGCGTTCCCCGCCCCAATATTACCGACTTCCCGCAGGGCATCCAACTGGACACCTGTCAGCGATAAAGGGTATCCCAATTCGATCACCGCTCCTTAAATTCCAATCAAATCCGGATCTTTGAGCAGGAATGCCGGAACGGGCTCAGGATAAGCCGCCCGTCCAGCTTCCCAACCCCCTGTCTGATATTTCTAACCCCCAGCATCGCCGAAGGCTCTCTCTCCTTTAGCGGATCGCCCCTTTGGTCAGGCCGCACAAGGTAAAAAGAGGCGATCACCATCCTTCAGATCAGGCTGTCTATATCAAGAATCACGGAGACCTGGCCGTTCCCCAGGATTGTAGCACCGGCAATACCAGGAATGCCCGCAAGCAAACTGCCTAGCGACTTTATGACAATTTCCTGCTGCCCTATGAGATGATCGACTATCAGCCCAACGCGCCGCTCCTCTTTGCGTACCACTACTACATACAGCTCATCCTCGGCAGTTTTCTTCACAACAGGAACATCTAGCCTCTGGTCAAGCCTGATCAGGGGGAGAACACTGCCGCGCAGAAGCATAACTTCCTGATTCTGAACCTTTTTTATCTGATCCGGGAAGATAAAGGTTGTTTCATCTATGTAATTCAAGGGTATGGCATAGTGTTCTTCTCCTACAGTTACCAGGAGCGCCTGGATGATGGCCAGAGTTAAAGGGAGTACAATCTTCACTTTGGTGCCTCTGCCCTTTCTGGTCTCAATATCCACATGACCGTTGAGGGATTCGATCTTAGATTTTACGACATCCATCCCCACGCCCCGGCCAGATATGTCGTTGACAGCATCACAGGTGCTGAATCCCGGCTGGAAGATAACGTTCAACACCTCTTTATCACCAAGCAATTCGGCTTCTTTAGGTGTTAAGAACCCTTTACTCACCGCCTTTTCCCGGATGGCACCAAGATCCATACCGGCCCCGTCGTCCTCCACCTCAATAATGACATTGTTGCCCTCCTGCCGGGCGGCCAAGCGCAGCAGAGCGGTTGCCGGCTTACCCTTAGCAGTCCTCTCCTCTATCGTCTCGATCCCGTGGTCGAGGGCATTTCTGATCAGGTGTACCAGGGGTTCCCCTATTTCATCGATTAAGGTCCGGTCCAGCTCGGTCTCTTCCCCTTCCATAATAAAACTGACATCCTTATTCAGCTCACGGCTGAGGTCGCGCACCATTCTGGGGAAGCGGTTAAAAACCTGCCCGACAGGAACCATCCGCACCTTCATCACGATTGTCTGCAGGTCCGCGATCAACCTTCCCATCTGCTCGATGGCATCCAGCAAGTCGGTCAGGTGATGGGTTGAACCGATCTGTTCCAGCCTTGTTTTATTGATCACCAGTTCCCCCACCAGGTTCATGAGATCGTCAAGGCGCTCGCTCTCCACGCGGACGGTTTTCAAATGCAGGGAGTGGGAGGTAAAGTTGTCTTGGGAACTGTTTTGACCACTTCTGACCGACACAGAGGGTGCTCCGCTCAAGCGCTTATTGCCGGCATCTTCCGTTTTGGAGGCGCCACAAGAATCATCCCCCGTAAGCCTCTCAATGGTCCCCACTCTAACCTCCGATATTCCTTCCAGGGCCTCAATTATTTCCCTTTCCTCGTGACGAGAAACGAGCACAACTTGAAAACTGTTATCAAACTTTTCCTCTTCCAAATCCTGAACCGGAGGCAGGCACTTGATGATCTGCCCGAAGTCCTCCAGACAGCGAAACACCATGTAGGCACGCACCGACTTCATAACCGTTTCCGGAGCCAGATCGATCTTAATTCGGTATGGAATGTAATCGCTTTGTCTGGCTGAGTTCAAAACGCTCTTTTCATACTCATTGAATTCCATTTCCCCTTCCGAAGCAGAACCCTCTTGCGAAAAGGACGGAGCAGCCTCACCGCTGGCAGCAATTTCCCGCAGCGCCGTCAGCAGTTCGGGAGAAAACCCCGTGTCTTCTCTCCTCTCCTCCACTCCCTTCAGCATCTCTGCCAGGTTGTCGAGGCACTTTAAAAGCAGATCAATTACCTCCGGAGTAACAGCCAGCTTGCCGTTTTTAAAAAGCGCCAGAGCATTTTCCATCTCATGGCTGAGGGAAGTGATCCTTTCAAACCCCATAGTTGCAGCCATACCCTTGAGGGTATGCGCAGTTCGAAAAATCTCGTTCAAGATGCCGGTATCGTCCGGATTTTTTTCCAGCTGCAGAAGGTTATTGTTGAGCGACTCCAGGTGTTCATTGGCCTCGGCGATAAAAAGATCTATGTAATGGGATAGATCCATCTGAAACCCCTCCTCTTCGCTCCATCTCATTTCTCATTGGTCATGCGGATTATCTCAGAGGCTATAAAAGGAAGCGGCAGAACCCGATCGGCCAGCTGAGCTTCCACAACAGCCCTGGGCATCCCATAGACGACAGCTGTGTCCCGGGCTTCCGCGATCGTCCGCGCTCCCGTTTCTTTCAATGCCCTCATCCCCTGACAACCGTCGTGCCCCATTCCGGTCAGAATGACACCTATTAAATCGAACCCTTTCAATTTTGCCGCTGACAGCATCAGAACATCGACCGAGGGCCGGTGACCGTTGACCGGTTCACCCTTCTTCAAATGCAGTCGCAGCTCACTTCCAGCCGCCAGCGGCTGCTCTACCCGGAGGTGATAACCACCGGGTGCAATATAGACCGTTCCGGCCACAACCCTCTCTTCGTCCTCCGCCTCTTTTACCCGCAGCTGCGAATTTTGATCGAGCCTTTCCGCCAGGGAACGGGTAAAACCGGCGGGCATGTGTTGCACAACAAGGAAAGCAGCGGGGAGACCGTCTGGCAGTCTCGACAAAAGCTCATTCAAGGCTTTTGGCCCACCCGTTGACGCCCCTACAAGCACCAGCTTTTTAGGCAGCTGATCGCTCCTCCTTTTCCCCGTCGGTTTAAACAGTCGCAGCCCACCCCAGCCCGTCAGCCGAGAAGAGACCTTCACCTGGGAGGCGATTTTTACCTTACTTATGAGGTTGCTCCGCAACTTTTCCAAATCAACCGGGGTTGTTCCCGAGGGTTTGGCAACAAAATCCACAGCTCCTTTTTGCAGGGCTTTAATCGTTGTTTCCGCGCCGGCCTCCGTAAAACTGCTTAACATCACGACGGGGAGGGGCTTCTCTTGCATGATCTTTTCCAGGGCCTGCAGCCCGTCCAATACCGGCATTTCCACATCCAGCGTAATCACATCGGGCTCTAAAGCGGCAATTTGCTTCAGAGCCACGGCACCATTGGCAGCCGTCCCGACCACCTCAATGGCCGGATCTGACGCCAGCATGTCAGAGATGATTTTTCTCATAAAAGCAGAGTCATCGACAACAAGCACCCTGATCGTGTTAATAATCCCGATACCCTCCTAATAGATGCGCCGTTTATGCATCCGGCGCTGCAGCTCATAAACATAAGAAATGATTTTCTGGCGTTCCGCTTCCTTAATAACCGTGAACTCGATCCCCAGCATATAACAGGGAGAACTCCCTCCCTTTTTCATCTCTACCCGGACAACCTTTCCTAAAGCCTCAACTACCCCTCTCTGCGGCAGTGAAACCTCCAGCTCCAGGCTCTCCCCTTCCGGAAAAGGGAGGGGCGATTTCAGCATCAATCCACCACCGCTGATATCGACAGTCTCCATCTGATAAATTGGAGGAGGAGAAAGATTGCCGCCGGTACTCACCGGAGTTAAAGTCACGGGAATTCTTGCCTTCATCCGCAGGAAACTGCGCCGCTGCCGGCGCCTGATCATCTGCGGGGACTCCACCGTGATCGTGGGAAGATGGCCCTTACCCGTGCCGACAATCCGGGTTGTAAAGCTGTATACTGCCGAACTTCCACAGTATTCAACGGTAATTACCTCCCCATCCTCTAACGGAACCGTTTTTTGGCCTTTCAGCGGAGCAGCCAAAACGATCCGGTTCGGAGAGATGTCCTCAACCCTGCTGGGATAGCATCCACTATAGGCACCCTTTTGAGATACCTTGATCACGACCCTTTTGTTGATTCTCAATTCCGCTTCCGTCAATCCATTTCACCCTTCTCTGGGTTTTTTCTGCAAAAAGGAGACAACCTGTTCCACAAAATCTTTCAGTCCGGAGTTGCCGTCCTTTTTGATTTTTCCGAGAGAAGAAGCGATTTTTAAAGTGCTGAGGGACGCCGGAGCATGAGGAGAGGCCAGATAATAATGCTGGTTTTTTTTAACTGCATCCGGAACCGCCCGGTCGTACGGAACATACCCCACGACTTTTAGTTCCACACCGAGGAATTGCCTCGCCACACGAACAAGCTTCTCAGCTGCGGCCTCCCCCTCGCGCTCATTCTTCGCCATATTAACGATCAGTTTAATTCGGTGCGCCCCGCGGTGGTTCTTCAGCACTTTAATCATCCCGTAGGCATCGGTCAAAGCAGTAGGTTCTGGTGTTGTCACCAACATCACCTCTGTCGCCGCCAAAGCAACGGCCAGAACCTGCCTGGTAATACCGGCACCGGTGTCAATAAACAAATAATCCAGCTTGCTGTCCAGAGCGGCCATTTCCCGGAGGATTTTTGTCAGGACCAAGGGTTCAACATTGGCGATCTCCTCGATCCCCGAACCACCCGGTATTACCCGGAGGCCGGCAGGTCCTTCGATCAATACCTCCCTGATCGACCTTTCCCCTTTCAAGACATGGGTTAAATTGTATTTCGGCACGATCCCCAGTATAATGTCCACATTGGCCAGTCCGAGATCGGCGTCCCACAGCAGCACGCGGTATTTTGCTTTCGCCAGGGCGAGAGCCAGTCCCAGTGCCAGATTTGTTTTCCCCACTCCCCCTTTTCCACTGGTGACCGCGATCACCCGGCAGCTCTGAACGGCTTCAAAAACCTGGCTGCGGACTTGATCCTGTAGGGTTCTGGCCAGGAATCTTAACCTTTCGGCCTGGTCGTTCAAGATCACTCACCTTCATTATCAATCTTGCGAGTTGCAGAGGATCAGGCACGGCAATATCATCCGGCACCCTTTGTCCGGTAGTGACATAGGCCAACCCTTTGCGCATTCTGTTGACAACGTTGAGAATAACACCATGCCTTTGGGTTTCATCGAGTTTGGTAAATATCAACTGCTTGACAGGAAGATCCGAGAATCTTTTAATCGTCTCCAACAGATCGGCTTGCTTCGTGTTCGCTCCCACGACGAGAAAGATATCCAGCTTCGGGCAGGGGTCCAGAAAAGCCTTTAATTCCGTCATGGCCATTTCATCAAGAGGGCTTCTCCCTGCGGTATCGATGAGAACCAGATCCTTATCATCGTGTTTTGCGAGAGCCTGCTGCAGTTCTTTGGGGCTGTAGGTCACTTCCAGAGGTAGAGCAATGATATCGGCATAAGTTTGCAGCTGGTCGACGGCAGCCACGCGGTAAGTATCCACAGTCGCCAAAGCCACTTTTTTCTTTTCCAGAATGGAAAAGATGGCTGCCAGCTTGGCGATGGTGGTTGTCTTGCCAACACCGGTGGGGCCCACCAAAACGACCCTTTTCTTCTCATTCTCTTTGTTAAAAGCAATAGGGCGGGGACGGAGAAGGCGTTTCGCTATGCTTTCTTCGACCGCGGAGAGAGCCGCTTCCTCCCCCCAGCTGGAGGGGTGCAGGCGCTCCATTGCTTCATTGATGATCCTGCGGGCCAGCCTCTCCTCCACTTCGTTGGCCCTCAGTTGGCGGTAAATTTGCTGAAAAGGTCCCGGATAAGTGCCGCTTTCCTCTGCTCCGGTTGTTTCCAGTTCTGAAAGCATCTTTCCGAGGATCAACTTGATATCCCTTAACTCCTCTTTCACATCTAAATCATCATCAACCTCATCCTTTGCCGGATAATTTCTGTAAAGAGGTGCCCTCTCTACCGGCTCTACCGCCCTCCTGACCGGCTCTTTAGAAAACGGCGCCGTCCGCCCGTTCATCTCATCATCATCGGCAACGGCAGCGGTCACCTCCACCATCTCCCGGCCGAAAAAACCCAAGAAACCGCCCCGGCGGTACTTTCTTGTCTGCAAAATCAGGGCATCCTTGCCGAATGTATGCTTGACTTGGCTCAGCGCCTGCTGCATATCATCTGCTACAAAACGCCTAATTTTCAAGAATACTCACCATCCCCAGCGATTCTACTTGGATGTTCGGTGGAATTTCATTGAAAGACAGAACGGCAAGCCCAGGTATCAGTCTTTCGGCCAAACGCTTTAAGTGCAGTCTCACTATGGGGGCGCAGAGGACGATGGGCTGATGGCCCGCCTCCATAACCCTCTTAGCGGCCTCCCGCAATCTCTCCAGGATGCGCTGGGCCTTCTGGGGCTCCAAAACCAGATAGGAACCCTGCTCTGTTTTTTGAATTCCCTCCTTCAAACTCTTCTCCAGTTCCGGTTCCAAGGTCAAAACATAGAGCTTCTCCCCTTCCAGATGCTGGACGACAATCTGCCTTCCCAGAGCCTGGCGCACCTGTTCTGTCAGCACATCGGTATCCCTGGTCGACCGCGCATTATCGGCTAAAGTTTCCAGGATGGTCACCAGGTCCCTGATGGAAACCCGCTCCTGCAGGAGATTGGCGAGCACCCTCTGGATCTCCCCCAAACTCAGCAAATCGGGATAAAGCTCGTTAACAACGGCAGGATGGGTTTTTTTAACATAGTCCAGGAGATTTTGAACATCCTGTCGGCTGATTATTTGGTGAGCATGCTTCTTAATAACTTCGGTCAGGTGGGTGGCCAGCACCGATGTCGGATCGACTACCGTAAAACCGGCCAGTTCCGCCTCTTCACGGCGGTGTCCGCGGACCCACAAAGCAGGCAGACCGAAGGTGGGCTCCTTCGTCTTGAGCCCCTCCAGCTTTTCCTGAACACCTGGACCCAAAACCAGGTAGTGATCCAACATCAAATCCCCGCTCCCCACTTCTACCCCTTTGACTTTAATAACATAATGGTTGGGGCTCAGCTGCATATTGTCCCGCAGTCGCACCGGCGGCACCACGAAGCCGAGTTCCAGAGCTATCTGGCGCCTGATTGATACGATCCGGTCCAGCAGATCCCCTCCCTGCTCCGCGTCCACGAGGGGAACCAGATTATAACCGAGCTCTATTTCCAGCGGGTCAACCTGGACGAGAGAAAAGGTGTGCTCCGGTTTCTTGCTCTCTTCCAGCTCCCGGCTGCGCTCCTTCTCTTCCTCCTGAATCCTGGCCTCCCGGAAGGAGCGGTCGAGGGTCATCCCCAACCCCACCAGCAATCCGGTCACAATGAGAATTGGTAAGAAAGGAAGTCCAAAAACAGCCAGCAGAACCAGGATCCCTCCTGCGATAAGAAGCGCCTTCGGATATTGAAGAAGCTGCCTCAGAAGGTCGAGGCCGAAACTGGACTCTGCCGCAGCCCTGGTCACGATAATCCCCGCCGAGGTCGAAACCAGGAGGGCGGGAATCTGCGTCACCAGTCCGTCACCTACGGTAAGCACAGTATAGGTTTCCAGAGCCTGCTGGAAAGACATTCCCTTTTGAAGCATCCCTACCAAAAAGCCGCCGAGAATATTGATCACAACGATCACCAGGGCGGCGATGGCATCCCCCCGCACGAACTTGCTGGCGCCGTCCATCGCCCCGTAAAAATCCGCCTCCATCTGGATCTGACGTCTTCTTTGCCGGGCCTCGTTCTCGGTGATCAAACCGGCATTGAGATCGGCATCGATGCTCATCTGTTTCCCGGGCATAGCATCCAGAGTAAAGCGGGCGGCGACTTCGGAAACACGTTCCGCTCCCCGGGTGATAACGATGAACTGAATGACGATGAGAATAATGAAGATGATAAATCCCACTACAGGATTCCCGCCGATCACAAAACCCCCGAACTTCTGAACAACCTCACCGGCATAAGCGTGAAGAAGAATCAACCGGGTGGTGGAGACATTGAGACAGAGGCGAAAAAGAGTCATAATCAAGAGCAAGGTAGGAAAAACCGAGAACTCCAGGGACTCCTGGATAAAAAGCGAAACCAGCAGGATCAATAGGGATACGGTTATGTTGACGATCAGCAAAAAGCTCAGGAATTCGGCCGAGACGGGAACGATCATCATCACCACCGACAGGATGATGATCACCGCCACGGCAACATCGCCGTACCGGAAAAGACGGCTGTTGAGAAGATATCCCCCTGCCAATCCAACTCACCTCTATCTATTGAAATCGCCGCCGCTGTCGCAGGCGATAAACAAAGGCCAGCACGCCGGCTACCGCCTCATAAAGTTCGGGCGGTATGACCTGATCGACTTCCACAGTCTGATATAACACCCGGGCCAGAGGAGGGTCCTCGTAAATGGTGATCCCGTGCTGGCTGGCAATTTCCCTGATCCGCAAGGCCAGAGCGTCTACCCCTTTGGCCAGCACCACCGGAGCATTCATCTCCTCCGGCTCGTAGCGCAGCGCAACCGCATAGTGGGTCGGGTTGGTGATCACCACATCGGCCTTAGGAACCTGTTGCATCATCCGGTGATAAGAAACCTGCCTCTGTCTCTGGCGAATTCTCCCCTTGATCAGGGGATCCCCTTCATACTGGCGATACTCATCCTTCAGCTCCTTTTTAGTCATGCGGAGGGACTTACTGTGTTCCCAGTACTGATAGATGTAATCGACTACAGCCAGAAGGAGAAGGAAAACACCTATCTTTAAGATAATCTTGCTGCTCAAATCACCAATTTGACCTACAGCATCGACCACGCTCATATCGACAAGCCTGGGGAAGATATAGATATTTGCCTTGATGGTGCTGTAGACAATGTAGCCGATAATCACCACCTTGGCAACGGCCTTTCCCAACTCCAATAAGGCACGACGGGAAAATATGCGCTTCCAGCCGCTGATGGGATTGATCCGCTCGAGCCTGGGGGTGAGCGGGGCCCCCGTGAAGAGAAAACCGACCTGCAAATAATTAGCCACCAGCCCCGCTCCCAGAGCAACCGCCATCACCGGCAGGCAAACCTGAAAAAAGGACAATGCCGTTAACACAAGAAGGTGAAGCAGGGTTTTCTGATCAAAATCCTGCAGCAGAAAATCTCTAAATATACTGCCCCCGAAACCGGCCACCTGCATCCCCAACCAGGGGCTTAAAACTTTAATTGCCAGAAAGGTCGAGAGCAGGATAACCGCAGAGTTGATTTCTATGCTTCGGGCCACCTGCCCCCTTTTCCGGGCCTCTTCCCGGCGCTTGGGGGTCGCCTTCTCGGTGCGCTCCTCGGCAAAAAGCTGGAGATCGAATCGTTCAGACAGGAACAACAACAGTTCACCGTCCTAGAATAAGCAATATCCTGTTAAGGTCTTCAAAAAGTCCGGCAAATGTGCGCCCGAACATCCAGATCAACAGCGGCAGCAACAGAAGCATCAAAGCTACCCCGAGCCCTATTTTCAAGGGCATCCCGATCAAGAAAACGTTTATCTGGGGCACGGTCCGGGCAACAACCCCCAAGGCCAGATCGGCAATGAACAGCGCTCCTAAAATGGGGAGAGCGATTTGAAAAGCAGCGGTAAACATCTCTCCCATCAGATCGACGAGAAAGGAGTAACTGGAGCCCGTCAAGTGCACCTCTCCGACCGGCAGCACGCGATAGCTTTTGTCGACGGCGGCCAGGAGATAGTGATGCCCGTCTATTGATAAAAACAGGACAATTGCCAGCAGATACTTGAAAGTACCGATAACGGGAACCTGGACGCCGGACTGGGGATCGATGACATTGACGATCCCATAGCCAATCTGCATATCGATGATCTGTCCGGCATACTGAAAAATGGCGAATGTTATTTGGGTGAGAAACCCCAACATCAGGCCGATCAGCACCTCCCCGAGGAACTGCAACAGGTAACCCCCCAAAGTCCCGGCTATCGGCGGCGATTGCTGGGAATAAACGCTGGCAAGAAAAAAGGCAACAAGGGCTGCCAACCAGACCCTCACCTGGATAGGCAGATTGCGGCTGTTAAAAGGAATCGCCGCCAGAAATAGGCCGACAACCCTTCCCCAGATCAGCAGAAAGAAATCCGCTTTTTGTAAGATCAAATTCATAAAGTCCATCGCCGCTTCCCCGTCTTAGCAGAAGCTCACCTGACACCCATCGTATAAATGCTCAGCAGAATATCTTGGGTGAAGGAAACTAAAATCTTCAGCATCCAGGGAGCAAAGGCAACCGCCGTTATCAGGACGGCAATTATTTTGGGAACGAAGCTTAAAGTCTGCTCCTGGATCTGGGTTGTTGCCTGAAAAATGCTAATGACCAGCCCCACCAACAAACTCACCCCCAAGAGAGGTGCCGAAACCAACAGCACTGCGTACAGAGCCTCACGCCCCAATGTGATGATCGCGTTCTCCGTCATTTGGACACTCCTTTAGGAAAAGCTCAGGATCAGGGATCTTACCAGCAAATGCCAGCCGTCGACCATAATAAACAGCAGTATTTTGAAAGGAAGGGAGATCATCATCGGCGGCAGCATCAACATTCCCATGGACATCAGGGTACTGGCGACGATCATATCGATCACCAGAAAGGGAATATATATCATAAAACCGATCTGAAAGGCGGTTTTCAATTCGCTGATGGCAAACGCAGGTATAAGCACATAGTTCGGAATATCCTCATAAGTGCGGGGCCGGGGTATTTTGGCCAAGGAGACAAAGAGGGCCAGATCCTTTTCCCTTGTCTGCTTGAACATAAAAGTGCGAATGGGTTCCATCCCCCGTTCAAAGGCCACCTCTTGATCGATCTCCCCCCTCAGGAAAGGCTGCAGGGCATCGCGGTTGACCGCCTGCCAGGTCGGTGCCATGATAAAAAACGTTAAGAACAAAGCAATCCCGATCAGCACCTGATTGGGGGGCATCTGTTGTGTGGCCAGAGCGCTTCTTAAAAAGGAGAAGACGACGATGATCCTGGTAAAGGAAGTCATCATAATGAGAATCGCCGGCGCCAGCGACAGCAAAGTAATGATCAAAAGAATCTGAAGGCTCTGGGATACCTCCTGAGGATTCTGGGCGGTACCGACCTCTATGTTGACCCTGGGGACAGGCACCGGCTCGGCGCTCGCCTCTCGTGCGAGAGAGAGCCAACAGACAAGCCCACAGATCGCCATCGCCGTCACCAGTCCGGCAGTCAGGAAACGCTTCCTCACCCCCATGAGATCAGTCCCCTTCCCCCGAGTGATAACTTTCCCCAATGTTTTTCCTGTTCAAGAAAACATCCCGGAAAGACTTTTTCCAAAAGGGCAGCCGCCCTCCCCCGGCAGCAACCGCAGACCTGATTTCGGCATCCAGTTCCTCAGCTGCCAGAAAATCCGCTTGGGAGGCATCTTTGATCTCCAGCAATTTCGTGATGTTGTGATCGGTCACACCTAAGACATAGATCTTCCCCGCTATCTCCGCCAAGATCAAGGCGCGGTTGGGGCCGATAGCAACCTGATCGAGGATTCTGATCCAGCGGCCGGTTCCGGAAAAGGATGCCTGCCTTTGCAAAAATTTAATAACCAGCACGGCCAAACCGATCACAATGATCAGGCTAATAGTTAGACGCAGGAGCAGAGAACCCATATCCGGTGCCGCTACCTGCACAGGTTCCTGGTACTCAAACTGTGATGAAACGGAAGAAAAAAACAAGGGCCAAAAGGATTTCAGGAAAAGTGGTTTTGGCATCACGAATGTTCCTCCAGACTCACCGGATGGCCTTGGCAACTGCCTCCAGAACCCTTTCCGGCTGAAAAGGTTTAACGATGAAATCCTTGGCGCCGGCCTGGATAGAGTCGATCACCATTGCCTGCTGCCCCATGGCGCTGCACATAATAACTTTGGCATCGGCATCGAATTTGCGGATCTCCCTTAAGGCGGTGATTCCGTCCATCTCCGGCATGGTTATGTCCATGGTGACCAGATCGGGGCGCAACTCCTTGTATTTATTAATCGCAGCTATTCCGTTTTCGGCCTCTCCGACCACCACGTAACCGTTCTTGGTCAGGATGTCTTTGAGCATCATCCGCATGAAAGCGGCGTCATCTACGATGAGAATGCGTTTTCCCAAGATTACTCCCTCCTGCATCCCAGCCGTTGTTAGCGCAGCTTATTGATTCTTTCCGCCGAGCTTAAGATTTCCGTGATGCGGACCCCGTAATTTTCGTCGATCACGACGACCTCCCCCTTGGCGATCGACTTGCCGTTGACGAAGATATCCACCGCTTCCCCGGCGAGCTTGTCCAGCTCAACAATAGCACCGGGCCCCAGCTCCAAAATCTCCTTGATTGTCCTCTGAGTCCGGCCTAGTTCCACCGTAAATTCCAGCGGAACATCCAGAATCAGCGACAAATTGCCGGTCTCCTGGGGCGCCTGCGCCGCCTCCAGAGGAGCAAACTGGACTGGCTGTACGGTAATCTCCCTCTCCCCCGCACCATTCCCCCCATTCTCTGAAGGTCGCGCAACCTTCTCTCTATCGCCGGCAATACTATCGGATTTTGTCCCGCTCTCCGCCACCGGCGTCGGCCCGGCTTCCCCGGAGACTTCTGCCAGCAGCTGACTGCTTATTTGCTTGGCAAAACTTACAGGGGTGATCTGCATCACTTCACTGTCGACGACATTCTCAATGTACATGCGAAAGAGAACCTTCACCAACTCCTCATCATCGGCCTCGTTGCCGCCGTTAAAATCGAGCCGTTCTTCGGCGAAATTCAAGACGCTGACAGTTGGAGGTGAAATGTTCACCCTTTTTCGAAAAACCTCAGACATCGATGTTGCTCCCGAACCCATCATCTGATTCATGGCTTCACTGATGGCACTTAAATGAATCTCCTCTAGTTCCTCCGGAGGATTGCTACCATCCCCCCCCATCATTAAGTCCACTATTACTCCCGCATCGTGGATTTTGATAATGAGGACGTTGGTGCCTTTTAAGCCCTCTGTATATCTGACCTTGACAGCCACATAAGGCAGAGGATGCTCGATCTGGAGCCGGGAGGATGTTGTGACCTGGATCCTGGGGGTGGTAATCTCCACTTTCTTGCCCACCAAACTGGACAGGGTCGTGGCCGCCGTCCCCATAAAAATGTTGGATATCTCCCCCAAAGTATCCAGTTCCAGGTCCGTTAATTGTGCCTTCTGATTGCCGCCTTCCCCCTTGAGAAGGGCGTCAATTTCCTCCTGAGATAAAGTTTCATAGTTCAATGGAACACCCCTCCTTTCCCACAAATCCGGTTATCTGAACCGCGAGCCGGTTGCTTCGCCGCCCCGGCCTGGCAACGAACTTCCTTCGGTTGCCGATGTAGACGTCGATATCATGATCGATCCTGCGGTCCACCGGGACGACATCCCCCACCTGGATGGCCAGCAAATCCTGGACGGTAATGGACGTCCTCCCCAGAACGACCCGGATGGGAATTGAAGTGGATTCAATCTGCTGCTGGAGAAAACGGCGCTGTTCGGGGTCCTCTCCTTTGATGTCCTTGGCAAACCAGTAATGCGCGCTCAAGCGATCGAGAACCGGCTCCAGCACAATATACGGCAGGCAGAAGTGGGTAATCCCCTCCGTCCGTCCGATCTTCGTCGCCAGGGAGATCAGGATGACCATTTCTGAAGGGGAAACGATCTGGGCAAATTGAGGATTGGACTCGATCAGTTCTACCTGGGGGTTGATTTCGGTAATATTCGTCGCCCAAACCTCCCGGAAAATGTCCAGCATCTGTTGGGATACCCGCCCGACGATCGTTCGTTCGATCTCCGTCAGGGCACGGTTGCCGACAATAAAGCCACCATAGCCTCCGAACAGGCGTTCTATGATACTGAAAACGACAGAAGGCTGCATTTCCAAAATGCCGTTCCCCTGGAGGGGATTCATGCTGAAAACGACCAGCACCGAGGGGTCGGGAAGAGAACGCACGAACTCCTCATAGGTCAGTTGCTCGACGGAGATGACAGACACCTGCACCGATATCCTCAACTGTGCCGAGAGAAATGTCGCCACGGTTCTGGCGAAATTGTCGTAAATAATCTCGAAGGAATTGATCTGTTCCTTGGAAAACTTATTAGGGCGCCTAAAATCATAAGTCCTGACCCTTTTCGCCTTTTCCTCCTCTTTCAGCTCATCGGGGTTCACTTCGCCCGATGTCAGTGCCGCCAGCAGTTTATCGATCTCGTCCTGAGACAGTATCTCTGCCAAGGAAACCACCCCTCAAGAGCTTATTGCATTACCAGATCGGAAAAGTAGATGCTGCGAATTTTCCCCGTCTGCAAGGAATCATTCAAAGCCTCCATGATTTCTGCTTTGAGCTGAGATCGATTCTCCGCTCGCAGCTCCTCATCGGTCTTGCTGTTGAGAAAAAGTATGATCTTGTCGTTTAAAACGGGGAGCTTCTCCTTGACTTCTTTTTCCACGTCCTTGTTGCTCAACTCGAAAACGACCTTCACCTTGATGAGCTTCTTCTCCCCACCCGGAGCCAGGTTGGTGGTGAACTCCCCCGCCTCGAACAGAGGCCCGATCGGGGAAACGGTGCTATTTCCCCGAGCAGAGGTTCGGTTTTCCGTCTGGCTCATATTCCTTATCGCAAAAAACACCGTCAACAGGGTAAGCACGGCGCATACGGCTACGGCGACAAAACCGAGCAGCAGGATCCTCTGATCGATCACGATCCCTTTACCCGTCTGCTTCCGAGGGCTTCCTTCACCTGTTGTCTCCTGAGGCATCCTCTCCACACCTCCCCTTCACCGGTGGCAACGATCGGCAGCTCTCCCTGCGAAACCTGATAATGCGTTCGATGATCTCCAGGGGATCCTCTTTGACAATGAACTTCTTCCCTGTCGTCAGGGTCACCACGGTATCAGGTGTTCGCTCCAGGACTTCGATAAGATCGCTGTTTACGTAAAACTCTTTGCCGTTCAGCCCTGTTAACGGTATCAAGCCCCATCACCCCTCACCCCCCGCCGGGTAGGGGGCCCCTTGGCCTCAAAGGAGCCGGGCCCCTTGTCCTTCCCGCCGGGGTTTTCTGTTAACGCTTAAGATTGACCAGCTCCTGCAGCATTTCATCAGATGCAGTGATCACCCGGGAATTGGCCTGAAATCCCCGCTGGGTGATGATCATTTCGGTAAACTCCGAAGAAAGATCGACATTGGACATTTCCAGGGAACCGGGTCTTATCGATCCGAAACCGCTCGCTCCTCCGGTTCCGAGAAGCGGCTCCCCCGAATTGCTGGTCTCCGAATAGAGGGAACCCCCGTTCTTGTATAATCCGGCAGGGTTGGAGAAGCGGGCCAGGGCGATCTGGGCGAGGCTGCGCGTCACCCCGTTGGTGAAGACCCCGGTTATCGTCCCGCTCTGGTCTATGGTGTAGCTCTCCAGGGTGCCGGCCGTATAGCCGTCCTGTCTCTGGATGGTAGCGGTGGAGTTTGAACCGTATTGCGTCAATCCTTTAAAATCAAGAGCAATATTCAGCGTATCTGATCCTGGGGGTGTGAAACTAATATGTGGTGTTTCTGTCGATGATTGAATCTTTCCTTGTGTATCAAATTTGAGAACACCGCTCTGTTCCCCTACCTCAATAGTTTCGCCTGTCGAATTGACTATCGAATTTGCATTGAGTATCCAGCTCCACTCATTATTGCCTACTTTTTTCAGCTCAATAGCCACTATATATTCCTGCCCTTTGGAATCATAGACCGTCTGGCGCACTATAATTTTAGAGGACGGAGTCTTGTTATCATCTTCATATATGGGAACCCTAGAATCCAGATTGCCGGCAAAATAGATGTTTTCCGTCGCCTTGGCCGGTTCTGTTTCACTCATATTGATGCAAATATTAACAGGTTCGACATCCGTCTTTATACTGCCGTCGGGCTGAGCCATCCACCCCATTACATGCATTCCGTTCAAAAGGCTGACCAGGTTCCCCTCGCTGTCGAAGTCAAAATTGCCGACCCTTGTGTAATAGTTCCTACTGCCGTCACTTAAAACGAAGAAACCCTCACCGTCGATTCCCAGGTCGGTGGCTTTGCCCGTATCCTGAAAGCTGGTGATCCCGAAAATGGTGTCGATACTGGCGATGGAGACGCCGGGACCCATCTGGATCGGATTGGTGCCGCCAAGCCCTCCTTCCACAGGGCGGCTGGCCCCCCTGATGGTCTGGTAGAGCATGTCCTGAAAGGTCACCCGGCTCTTTTTGAAGCCCGGCGTATTGACATTGGCGATGTTGTTGCCGATAACATCCATCCGCTGCTGGTGGGTTTTTAACCCGGAAACAGCGGCAAAAAGCGAACGCATCATTTCGATAACGACCTCCTTTTAATCGGGTGGTTTACGTCAGTCGTTCGGTAAACCCAGGCCCCCTCCAAAAGAGGTCCGGCCATTTACCCGCTTAAATAATCACGGCGCTGTCGATATTCGTAAAAACATTACCCTTCATACTCTTTTCATCCATTGCCGTTACAACCGTACGGTTCCGGATGCTGACGATGAAGGCAAGGTTGTCCACCAGAATGAGGGAATCCCGCGCCCCTTTGGCGGCCGCCTTTTCCACCGCCGCCTCTATTCTCTCAAGGTGCGCTGCCTCCAGGGAGATCTCCCTCCGGGCAATCCGCTCCTGAGCGTGCCGGGAAAACTTCAACGACTGCCGGGCCAGAATATCGGCAAAAGAGAGGTCTTTAACCGCATCCCTACCCCCTTGCGGTCGGCCCTGCTCAGGTGGCAGGATCGGTTGGGGGAAGTAGATCCTCTCAGTCACCGGGAATCACCCTCCGGCGCCACCGCAACCTTCTCGACCCAACCTAATGGGAATGCCATCTGCTCCAACTGCAACCAGATAACCCCATCCTTTCGATAAAAGCCCAACACCATTCCTTTGATGACATCACCCGTTTCTGGGTTTCTCGCCTCCACCAGGCGTCCCAGCAGGCCGGCCGAAAAACCCAGCTCATTTCTGTAACCTTCAGTTTGCTGCATCGCTAGGAGCTGCTCAAAATAGCCGTTCAGGTTCTTGAGCTGCTCCAGGGCATTCAACTGTGCCAAATGGGCGATGAATTCCGTGTTCTTAACCGGCTCCAGGGGGTCCTGCTGCCGCAACTGGGCCAGCAACAGTTGGAAAAAATCCTCACTTTTGAAAGAACGCCTTTCCAATGTTGCCGGCTGTTGCGCTGCCCCGGAAACCGCTTCAACTCCGGCCATCGCTTTCACCTCCTTGAGATTAAACCAGATAATCCACCAAACCCCTGTCATGCCGGACGACCGCCTCCGCCTCTTCGGCCTCGTCGGGCCCGGCCGCAGGCGTCATCCACTCCCCGTAACCGGGAGAACCGTAATTCAAAGTGCCATCGCTGAAACCGGGATACGAAAAACCCTGGGACCCCGACCGGCTCTCTACAGAGACGCTCAACTGCTGCCAGGAAATACCCTGCTGCTCCAGAGAATGGCGCAGCTCCTGGAGGCGCCCTTCGATCAGGCCGGCTACCGCGGCATTCTCGGCACGGAAATGAGCATGAACCAGCCCCTTTTCCACACTGATGGTCAGGTCCAGGTGGCCGAGGAATTCCGGCTTGAGCTGCAGCCTGAGGGCTGCCCGATCCTTCCCCAGAAACAGGTGCGCCTTCTCTACAACCTGGTTGACGATCTCCCTGCCGATATGCCTCCCAAAGTTCGCTTCTTCGATTCCCGGCTCCCCAAAACGCTCCCCGGGAGTCCTAATCATCTCACCAGGATCGGGCTTGAGGACGTTCGGCGCCTCGGGAAAAACCCGCCCGGTAACGGCTCCCGTCTCCTTTGGCAGCTCGGTTAAGGAAAGGCCTTCCTGCACTTTCGGCAATCCCCTTTGATCTGCTGCCTCCCCCTTCTGCCGCATCAACTGCTCCGACTCCACTTCGAGAGCGGTACTCCCGCCCGAAGGAGGGCATGTCTGCCCCAGCCCGACAGCAGTTTTTCCAATTGCGGCAACAGTTTCAACGGTTTTCCGCCCGTCGGTTTGCACCGACATCTCTCCCCGTGTCTTGTTCGCCCCATCCTTAAACAGATCATCCGGAAATAACAGACTGCCTTTTTTCGGAGAGGCATCCTCGCTGATGCTGCCGGGGATTCCCTCAGTAAGGGGCTGAACGCCGGTGGGCCGGCCGGATACCTTCCCATCCGGAGAAGCAACTTCCCAGAAAAGCCCTTCTCCTTCCGATAATGCTGCAGCCGGTTCGACCTCCCGGAAGGGTGTAACAATGCCGTTCAGGAAGATACTCCCGCCGGCCGACACCTCCGCTTGCAGCTGCCGCCCGACCGTCTCCTCATCCTCTACGGTGAGCCGTTCCTCAATCTCACCTTTGCCTTCCTTTCCCTCCAACGAAGCGTTTAGTCCGGAAGTTGTTCCGAGGGCAGCTTTGCTCTGCGGCGACTCGGGTAAGAGCCCCTGTCCCAGCAGGCGGTCAAGCACCTCTCCAAAAGCATCATCCGGCGGCGTCCTCTCTCCGCACCCCCGGAGTGCCGCAGGAGATGAAAGCTTGCAGCAAACCGGGAAAAGTTGATCCATCTTTTCACCCCCTTTCGTCGCTACTGTATTTCACCTTCAAGAGCGGCGCCTTCCGCCATCACCTCCGTCAATTGGGCCGCCCTTTCCGGTTCCATCGCGGCTAAAATCTTGCCCGCCTCCTCCTCATCCATGCCCTGCAGGATCTCCGCAACCACTGCCAGATCCAGCCGTTCCAGAATGGCCGCAGCAGCTGTGGGCTTCATCCCGGAATAATACTCTCCCAGAGCGCGATAACCGGTTGTTTTCGCCTCCTGCTCACTCCCGGTCTCGGCGCTGTTAATTCTTTCTTCGAGGCTCATCCTCAGCTCTCTTTCCTTTTGAAGCTGCTGCTCCAGTTGTTTCAGGCGCTCCTTTAGGCGCTCGTTCTCCTCTGCCAGTGATTTCGCTTTTTCTTCCCCCTGTTCGCCCTTTTCCTGCTGCTCAGGGAGGACCTTGGCTATGAGGCCCTTGAGATCGATCCAGCCGGTCGTAGAGGCAGCGGCTATTCCTCCCAGGAGAATAACCAGCAAACAGATGGCGATTACTTTTCCTGACGCCGGGAAGAACCTTTCCATGCCTTCATCCTACCTTCTGGTAAACAGAATACTGCCGATTTCATCGAGAGTTTTTTGCTCAGAGCGCAGAAACTCCGCGTAATAAGCCCCCCAGCGGCGCTGGCGCAGGCGTTCCAGGAGCCTGCGGTCCTGCCGCACCCGAAGGAGGGCGCGCTGCTCCTCTCTGAGCTGATCCTTCGCCCGCTCCACCGCCGCCTGCTGCTCACAGGCAAGCCTCTCCTGCACCTGGAGACAACTCGAGCAGAGAACGAGAAGCTCCGGGAGAATGGAGCCGCGGAGTGCTTCCCTGCCCTGAGCCAGCAATTCTCCGGTCTTCTCCTCAATTTCCTGAAGCCTGTTTACCTCAAGCATATATGCTGCCCGCGCCCGGGCCACTTTCAGGCGCGCCAGCCTTTCTTGCTGTACTTTCAGGTTTAAATACTTCTGCAGCCGAAAACGAAAGCGCTTCAAAGAGAGGCTCTCCCTTCTTCCCTTCTTTCGGGAAACAGCTCTGTCAGCTGCGCCACCACATCCTGGTAGTCATATCTCTCCTGCACCCCCTGCCTGAGGAAAGAAAGGCAGCGGTCCCACATCCTGATGGCCTCATCAATTTTCGGATTGGTGCCGCTTTTATAGGCACCGATCTCGATTATATCCCTGGCCTCCCTGTACGTCGCCAGAATATTCCGCATGGCCGCGGCGCTGGATAGGTGCTGAGGGGAGACGATATCGATCATCACTCTGCTTACCGAATTCAAAACATCGATCGCCGGATAATGGTTCTGCGCCGCCAGCTCCCGCGATAAAACAATATGCCCGTCCAGAGTTCCCCGAACAGCGTCGGCAATGGGCTCATTGAGGTCGTCACCGTCAACCAGAACCGAATAAAGCCCGGTAATGGTACCCTTGCGCGATGTCCCCGCCCTTTCCAGCAACTTCGGCAGTAGGGCAAACACCGACGGGGTATAACCTCTGGTGGCCGGCGGCTCGCCAACAGCGAGGCCGACCTCTCTCTGGGCCATTGCAAACCTGGTTACCGAGTCCATCATCAGCAGCACGTCCTGCCCCTCATCGCGAAAATACTCCGCGATGGCCGTCGCCACCAGAGCGCCTTTAATCCTCACCAGGGCAGGCTGATCTGATGTTGCCGCAACAACGACCGAGCGCTGCAGCCCTTCACTTCCCAGATCCCTTTCAATAAAATCCCTAACCTCACGCCCCCGCTCCCCAATCAGGGCGATGACGTTGACATCCGCCTCCGTATTGCGGGCAATCATCCCCAGGAGAACGCTTTTTCCTACCCCACTTCCGGCGAAAATACCCAGCCGCTGACCCTTGCCGCAGGTCAGGAGTCCGTCGATGGCCTTGATCCCTAAAGGCAGGGCCTCCCGGATCCTCTCCCTTTCCAGGGGATTGCGGGCTACAGCCGTGACCGGAATCCACCTCTCGGCAACAACGGGGGGAAGGCCGTCCAGCGGGCGCCCCAGACCGTCGAGCACCCGGCCTTTGAGGCCCGGCCCCACTCCGATTTTAAACAAATCCCCCGAGGCGACGATCTCACAGCCGGGCCCCACCCTTCCCATTTCACCAAGGGGCATGAGAATGGTGTGTTCACCCCGGAACCCGACGATCTCGGCCTTAATTCGACCCTCGGGAGCAGCAATAAAACAGAGCTCCCCGATATTACCTCGCGGCCCCCGCCCCTCAATGGTCAAGCCGACAATCTGCTCGATTCTTCCCCGACATTTGATGGGTTCGAACTCTTCCATCCGCCAGATGTACTTCTTCAGGCTAATCAGTCCGGCTCACCTCCTGGAGGTCGCCGATCACCTCCTGCAACTGCCCCTCAACAGTGCCGTCAACGGTACCGAAGGGGGTTTCCGCCAGGCAGCCCATCGGCAGGGAGTTATCAACCTCCACCCTGACCGCACCCCCCTTCTGTGCTTCTCCGGCAAGCAAGCCGCTGATGGCATCATAATCACCGGAGTTGACCTTCAGCACAGTTTCACCGGCACCCTGCGCCCTCTCGAGAACAGCTCTGGCAATGGCAGCGATCTGATCCGGAGCAATGGTAAGCTCGGCATGAAGAACCCTCCTGGCTATCACCGTCGCCAACTCCAGCAGTTCGGGCTCCAGTTCCCGGATGATCCTCTTTTTTTCTGTTTCCAGACTTTCCTTGATGCTGGCTATTTCTTCCTCCAGTTTTTTCCGTTCCTCCCGCAGCGACTCCCGGGCGGCCTGCAACCCCTCTTGATAGCCTTTTTCTCGCGCCTCCTCCTGCAGGGCACAGCTCTTCTCCCGGGCCTCCTGCAGGATCCGCTCCGCTTCCAGACGGGCTTCGGACAGCACCTTCTCCGCCCGCTCCCTGGCCTCATTCAGGAGATGCTGCACCATCTCTTCTGTTTCGGCAACGATCCTCCGGGCTTCGGTGGGATCCAAAAACTCCCCGTCTTCATCCTCTTCTTTATTCATCAACCTTTCCGGCCAGGCCCGGACCACCCGGGGGGAGGATAAGGAGAAGCAGCTGGCCTTGATCACCTTAGACAATGATCTCATCCTTCCCACCCCTGGTGATGATGATCTGACCCTGTTCTTCCAAGGAGCGTATCACGGCGACAATCCTCTGCTGCGCCTCTTCCACATCGCGCAGCCGCACCGGTCCCATATACTGAATGTCCTCTTTCAGCATCTGGGCAGCCCGCTTAGAAATGTTGCGTTCGATCTTGCTCATTACCTCCTCCCCCGCGCCTTTCAGGGCAAGGGCGAGGTCATGGGAATCAACCTCCCTGAGAATCAGCTGTACGGAGCGGTCATCAAGCTGGACGATGTCTTCAAAGACGAAGAGGAGCTTTTTGATATTATCCGCCAGCTCAGGGTCCTGAATTTCCAGTGTTTCAATAATGGTTTTTTCGGTCGCCCGGTCAACCCTGTTGAGAACCTCGACGAGCGCCTGAACCCCTCCTGCGGTCGTATAATCCTGGGACATCACTGATGAGAGCTTACGCTCCAGGACCTTTTCCACCTCTCTCAGCACCTCCGGTGTCGTCCGATCCATCAAGGCTATTCTTCTCGCCACATCGACCTGCAGCTCCGGCGGCAGCGCCGAGAGCACAGACGCCGCCTGATCGGGTTCCAGATAAGCCAGGATCAGTGCAATGGTCTGTGGATGCTCGTTTTGAATAAAGTTGATCAACTGACTGGGATCCGCCTTCCTGATAAAATCAAAGGGCCGCACCTGGAGGGTTGCCGTCAGGCGACCGATGATCTCCGACGCCTTCTTCTCCCCAAAGGCCTTTTCCAGGAGTTCTCTGGCGTACTCAATCCCCCCCTGGCTGATGTAGTCGCTGGCCAGCCACATTTGATAAAACTCCTGGAAGATTTCATCCCTTTCCTCTTGAGGAACCCTTCTGATGTTGGCTATTTCCAGGGTCAACTTTTCCACTTCTTCTTCCGAAAGATGTTTAAAGAGCAGCGATGAGAGCTCGGGCCCCAGGGATATTAACAGGATCGCCGCTTTCTTGCTTCCCGTCAAATTCTTCATCCCGTCGTCACCTCTGCTCTTCGGCCAACCAGGCTCTTAACACCTGAGCAACCTGTTCTGGGTTCTGTCGCACCTGGCGCTGCAGTTGCTCTAAAATCCGGGCTCTCTCCTTTTCCTCTTGGGTAAGCTCGGGTTCCTGGGCCGCCAGGGCCTCCTCCACGGTAAGCTGCGTTCCTGCGAGCCGGTCAAGGGCAACTCTGCGCTCCCGTCTTCTATTCGCCAAAACGGCGAGCAAGACAAGGAGGCTTATCAAAATCAACCCGGCAACCCCGTAAATCAGCCATTGCCGACGCTTCTCCCTTTCCGCCATCTCTCTTTCCATATTCTGCGACCAGGTGCGATCGAAGGGGATACTGGCCACAGTCAGCTGATCCCCCCGCTCCGGTTGCAGGCCGGCGGCTGCGCTTACCAAATCGGTAATCTCCTGCTGGCGCAGGGGGTCCAGTTCCCCGTCCAGCACAACGGACAGGGAAAGCTGTTTCACCGCTCCTGGGGCAACCACCCTGTACTCATCCTCTTTGTCGATCTCATAGTTGGTTGTCGTCCTGTTGATCTGCGTTTGGGATGGAGCCGCCCCACCCCCAATTTCTTCGTAGGTGGGAATATTGGCCGGTGTTCCTGCAGTACCGGCAGGCTGCAGACCACCGGAGGTTGTGCTCTCCTCCTCCACCTGTTGGCTTCTTATCGTTTTATCTCCAAAGGTTTCTCTGCGAATCTCCACCCGATCGAAATCAAGGGTGGCGTTGGCGCGCACAACCGCTTTACCCTGCCCGACAATCTGCTCAAGCATCCCCTTAAGGGATCTTTCCAGGTTTTTTTCGTACTCCCGTTCGATTTCCATCTGATCGGTCGTCATCCTGGCAGACTGCACCGCCTCGCTTGGCGATCCTCCGGAAAGGATATTCCCTTTGGTGTCCACCACCGTTACGTTTTCACTCTTCAGACCTTCAACCCCGCTCGCCACCAGGTGCATGATCCCGTAAACCTGCTCCTCCTTGAGGCTCGAGCCCGGTTTTAACTTAACGAGAACTGCCGCCGTGGCTTCAGCCTCGTTTTCCAGGAAAAGGGATGGTTCCGGGATGACTATATGGACACGGACATCTTCAACAGGATCCAGTTTGCTGATCGTCCGCTCCAGTTCCCCTTGCAGAGCCACGAGGTACCTCACCCTGCGCTCACTTTCTGTTTCTCCAAAGCGCGTCTGGTTAAAGGACTCAAAGCCCACACTCCCCCCCTTGGGAATGCCCTCGTTGGCAAGGGAAAGCCTCAGCTCATCCTTCTGCGCTTCCGGCACGAGAATAGTTGCTCCCCCATTCTCTAGTTTATAGAGAATCTTCTTCTCCTTCAGGTACTCCGTAATGGAGGCGGCATCCTGGGGATCAAGGTTAGTGTAGAGAGGTACAAATTTCGGCCTTCCGGCAAATATGGTCAGCAACAGGGCAACGACGGCAATTACAGCCACCCCGGTACAGAAGAAGATCCTCTGCTTTCCGGAGAGCCTGTTCCAAAATTGGATAATCTTGTCCTTTTGCCTGAGAACTGCCTCCTTCACGACCGACCAACCCAATTCTTATAACTGCAGGCGCATGATTTCCTGATAGGCCTCGACGGCTTTATTCTGGAATCTCGCCAACAACTGCAGACCAAGTGCCGCTTTCTCCATTGCGATTACAACCTCGTGAAAACTTTGGGCATTACCTGCTACCACCTCTTCAGCCTTCCTTTCCGCCTCTCTTTGCAGATCATTGACCTCCTGCAGAGCGCGCCAGTAATATTCCAGAAACGGGATTTCCGCTTCCGCTCCAGAACGTTCTCTCGTCTTCAAGAGCAAACCCGGCGTTCCCAGTTTTTCCGTTATCAGGAGATCCATTAAACCACCTCCCTGTTAACTTACCGGCGGCCGATATCCAGGGCACGCAGGCACATTTCTTTTGTGGCATTGAGTGCTGCGACATTCGCTTCATAAGCTCTGGTTGCATCGATCAGGTCAACCATTTCCTCGAGGACATTCACATTGGGCATGCGCACATAACCCTGGGGATCGGCATCGGGATGATCCGGATTGTACACCAGGCGGGGCGGCGCAGCATCCTCGACAATCCCCCTGACGCGAACACCACACGGGTCTTTCTTGCCCAGGTAATAATCAAAAGGTCTGCCCGCCTCCAATACCACCATTTTCCTCCGGTAGGGAAGCGGACGTCCGTCGGCATCCACCTCGCCAGAGCGCGTCGTTTCCGCATTGGCGATATTGCCGGCGATGACATCCAGGCGCAGGCGCTGGGCGGTCAGGCCGCTGCCGCTGATCTGAAAGCCTGTAAACAAACCCATTGCCATCATCTCCCTTCTGTAATGGCCGTGCGCAACATGTTGAGGTGGTCGCTGACCAGGCGCGTCAGGAGATTATACTGCAAGACTGTGGCCGCCTGTAAAGCCATTTCCGCATCGGGATCGACATTATTCCCGTCATTTCTCAGCCGCGACTGCAGATCCCGGTAGATCAGCCCGGAAATCCCACTCTCCTTTTCTGCGAAATGGGCGTGATGCGTCCGGGCCAGAGGAAGGCTGCAGGCCGCCTTTTCTTTGAAAATCTTTCCGAAATCCACATCCCATCTCTTGTAATTGGGCGTACTGGCATTGGCGATGTTATAGCTGATCACCTGCTGCCGCAACCAACCGGCATCGAGGGCTTTTTGTAAGAGGGGAACCAATGGCTGCCCCAAATCGGCAATCATCTGCTCTACCCGCCTTTCATCCGTCTGGGATTAGTGGTAAAAATCGATAACAATTCAATAGGACTGACAAGTCGAGAACCCTGCATTATATTGATATATATTAGTAATACTTTCTATTTGATCTTTAATTATCCTTCTTATCTCGACAAAAAGTAAGGCGGTGTCAAAAAAATTTTTGACACCGCATTTTTACTAATGCGTTGGTCCTAAACTAAATTTCCATTCCTTTTCTACTGAGCCGGTTCTTTAGTTCGACCGGCAAGTTTTCATTGATTATGCTTATGTAAGTACCTTTCATTCCCAGCGACCTGGTTTTAATGACACCGGCGCTTTCGAGTTTGCGTAAGGAGTTAACGATCACCGAACGGGTAATCCCTGTCCTGTCGGCAACGCGGCTGGCCACAATCAAGCCCTCACAACCGCCCAGTTCTCGAAAGACATGCTCGGCAGCTTTCAGTTCGGAAAAGGAAAGGGTGCTCAAAGCTATCTGTACGGAAGCCCTTTTCCTCGTGTCCATCTCCGCCCGCTCGGCTTTGATGCGCATGACCTCCATTCCCACTGTCAGGGCGCCGTACTCGGCAAGGAACAGTTCCTCAATGGTGAAACTGCTCTTCATTCTCATTATCAGCATGTTTCCCAGGCGCTCCCCACCACCGTAAATGGGAATGATGGTTACAAACCGATCCGAGAAAGGACAATCTTCAGGTGCAAACAGACACTGCTTTTTCCCCGAGTAAACCAGATTTGGCTGCGTTTCCATAATCGAAAGCAGCCTTCGGTTGTAGCTTTCCGGGAAGCGTTCACTATAGTTAAGGATTTCTTCGATCTTTTCGCATTGGGAATCTTCAAGGAAATAGTAACCGAGGATCTTTCCTCGGCGCCCGATAAGATAAACATTGGCGCCTATTTGTTTGCTTAAAACCCGGACGATCACTTCAAAGGCATCCGGCCCCCCGCCGTCTAACAATAAGTCCTTGATGGCGCGGGTCTTATCCAGCAAGTTTTCCATCTCTCCCATCCCCCGCTTTTAAACCTAGAGAATATAACTGCTTAGATCCTTATCGGCGACAATATCGGCTAAGCGTTCGGACACATATTCCTTGTCGATAACGATCCTCTGCTGCGGCAGATCCGGTGCCTGGAAAGATATGTCCTCGATAACCTTTTCCATAATGGTATGGAGACGCCTGGCGCCGATATTTTCCGTTCTGGTGTTCACCAAATTGGCCATTTCAGCGATTTCGGCCAGGGCATCAGGCGTAAACTCGACATCAATTTCCTCTGTTCGCAGCAGCTCCGTGTACTGTCGGATAAGAGAGTTATCGGGCTCGGTAAGGATCCTCAAAAAATCCTCCTTCCCTAGAGGTTCCAGTTCCACCCGAATGGGAAAACGCCCCTGAAGTTCCGGAATCAAATCAGAGGGTTTGGATACATGAAAGGCCCCCGCGGCGATGAACAAAATATAATCTGTTTTGACCGGGCCGTACTTTGTCATCACCGTCGAACCCTCAATAACCGGCAGAATGTCACGCTGTACTCCGCCGCGAGAAACATCGGGTCCGTAGGAATTCTCCCTTCCGGCGATCTTATCTATTTCGTCCAGAAAGATAATCCCCGTCTGTTCCGCCCGCTCAATGGCCTGAGATACAACCTCATCCATGTCGATTAGCTTCTGGGCTTCCTCCTGGGCAAGGATGCGGCGGGCCTCCCTGACGGTCACCCGGCGCTTCTTCTTTTTCCTGGGAAGAAAGCTGCCGAGCATGTCCTGGAGATTAATCCCCATCTCTTCCATTCCGCCCAAAGTAAAGACTTCTAGAGTCTTCTGAGGCGTTTCTTCGATCTCAATCTCGATCTGGCGGTCCTCCAGGGCGCCGGAGCGCAGTTCCGCTGCGATCCTTTCACGCAGTTGCCTGCTGCTCTGGCTCTCCACGGTGTCATCAACTTCGCTCGCACTCTCCCCCATCTCCCCGAAAAGGGCTTCCAGGGGGTTCTTCGCCGGCCTCCTGCGTTTGGGGGAAGGAGCCAGAATCTCCAAAATGCGCTCCTCCGCCAGCCTGGCCGCCTTTTCTGACACTTCGGACATTTTCTCCTTCTTCACCATTCTGATGGCGACCTCCACAAGGTCGCGCACCATAGATTCGGCGTCCCGTCCAACATAGCCGACTTCTGTGAATTTAGTCGCTTCTACCTTGACAAAAGGGGCATTAACCAGCCTGGCCAGCCGCCTGGCTATCTCCGTCTTCCCGACTCCGGTAGGCCCGATCATGAGGATGTTTTTCGGCATTATCTCATCCCGCAATTCCGGCGGCAGGAGGCGCCTCCGGTATCTGTTGCGCAAGGCGATGGCAACCGCCTTTTTGGCCTCCCGCTGGCCGACGATATACCGGTCGAGCTCGGCAACGATCTGTCGCGGGGTCAATTCCTCCACTTAAACCTTCACCCCTTATAATGTTTCTACAGTAATGTGGTCATTCGTATAGATACATATCGAAGAGGCAATCTCCAGGGCAGCGCGGACAATCCCCGCCGCATCCAGGTCGCTGTGGCGCAGCAGTGCTCGCGCCGCCGCCAGAGCGTAAGGCCCCCCTGAACCGACCGCCGCAATCCCATCATCGGGCTCGATGACCTCACCGCTTCCCGAGATGACCAGGAGGTGCTCAAGGTCCGCTACCACCAGAAGGGCCTCCAAACGGCGCAGGATGCGGTCGAGACGCCAGTCCCGCGCCAGTTCCACCGCAGCCCGCAGCAGATTGCCCCGGTATTCTTCCAGCTTCCGCTCAAATTTATCAAAGAGCGTCAAGGAATCGGCAACCGATCCCGCGAATCCCGCCAGGACGCGGTCATGGTACATCTTTCTCACCTTGCAGGCATGTGCTTTCAAGATCACATTGCTGGCAAAGGTGACCTGTCCGTCCCCGCCGATAGCAACCTTCCCATCTTTTCGCACACAGATCACCGTTGTCGCCGCAAACAAGGATCTTAACCCCCTTTTCCATGTTCTTTAGCCCTGGGATGCGCCCTTTCGTAAACCGCCTTAATTCGCTCTCCCGTAATATGAGTGTATATCTGTGTGCTGGACATCCGGGCATGGCCCAGCAACTCCTGTACAGAGCGCAGATCTGCTCCCCCCTCCAGGAGGTGGGTGGCAAAGGTATGGCGCAGTGAATGGGGCGTCAGGTTCCGATCCGGTGCCACCTTGTGCAAGTAGCCTACAATAATTCCGTATAGCCCTCTCGTGGTCAGGCGTTTGCCCCTCCAGTTGACAAAGAAAGGATCGCCGGGACTGGGGTTTGGCGACCCCGCAAGCTGCGGCCGCGCCGTCCGCAGATACTTGTTCAGGGCAATCGCAGCCGGGTTTCCGAAAGGAACGATCCGCTCCCTCCCCCCCTTTCCTTTGACGCGCAGAGACCGCAGGGAAAAGTCAACATCCCCGATATTGAGCTGCACCACTTCGCTGACGCGAAGCCCGGAACTGTAAAAAAGCTCCAAGAGCGCCCGGTCGCGAAGGGCGAGGGCACTGCCGTCACCAACAGCATCCAACAGCCTCACAACCTCATCGAGATACAAAAACCGTGGGAGGTATCTGGCCTTCCTGGGACTGTGCACAAGGGTGAGCGGGTTTGTAGAAACGGCATTGATCCGGGTCAGGTATTTATAAAATGTGCGCAAACAGGACAGATGGCGGGCAACAGTGCTCCGCGCATAACCACCCTCGTATAAACTGACGAGATAACCCCTGATATGCCTTGTCGTTACCTCCAGCGGGTCCCGGAGATCGTAATTTGAAGCGAGCCAGCACCGGAAGTGGTGGAGATCGGACATGTAGTTGATTACGGTCTTGTCGCTCAGGTTTTTCTGGATTTTCAAATATTTTTTAAATTCATCACAAAAATACTGCCATTTTTTCATAATCAGAACTTACCTCATTATTCAGAATGCTAGCACAAGAAGGGTATTCCGGCAAGTATTTTAGAAAATCCTGGCGAGAAAGCAGGACCAGGAATCCAGGGCTCTTTTGGCTAAAGCCGCCTTTTTATCCAGGCGGCGCACTCTTTGCGGCAGAGGAGGAAAGATCCCGAAGTTGACATTCATCGGCTGAAAATCGGGGCTTTGAGAGGTGCCGACATAATGGCAGAGGGCACCGTGCGCAGTTTCGGCAGGAGGCGCCAGCGGCTCTTTACCCAGGGCTATGCGGGCGGCGTTGACTCCGGCAATGAAGCCGCTGGCCGCAGATTCCACATAACCCTCCACACCCGTCAGCTGACCGGCGCAGAGAACGGCCGGGTCCTTTCTCATCTGAAGGGTAGGCAGCAAAACCCGCGGCCCCTTAAGGAAGGTATTCCGGTGCATCACCCCATAGCGCACGAACTCAGCCCTTTCCAGCCCCGGAATGAGGCGAAAAACCCGCTTCTGCTCCTTCCACTTAAGCTGTGTCTGAAAACCGACCAGATTGTAAATGGTGCCCTCTGCATTATCCTGCCTCAACTGCACGACGGCATACGGCTCCTTCCCCGTCCGGGGATCGATCAGCCCTACCGGCTTGAGGGGCCCATAACGAAGAGTGTCAAAGCCCCGCCGGGCCATCACTTCTACAGGCAAACACCCCTCAAAAAAACACCCCTGTTCAAAAGCCTTCGGCTCTTTGACCTCAGCAGAGACGAGGGCTTCCCAAAAGCGCCGGTACTCCTCCTGATTCATAGGCGCATTCAGGTAAGCCGCCTCCCCCTTTCCATACCGGGATTGCCGGAAGAGAACACCCATGTTCAAGGACTCCGCGGTGACGATCGGAGCAACAGCATCGTAAAAAGAGAGGTATTCTTCCCCCGTAAACGCCGCCAGACTCCGGCTGAAGGCTTCCGAGGTCAGGGGGCCAGTAGCAATTACCAGGGGGCGAAAGGTCGGAATTTCCGCGATCTCCTTTCGTATCAGAGTGATCCGGGGGTTGCCGGCGATGGCGTCGGTCACTGCCTGGGAGAAGCGCCTTCTGTCCACGGCCAAAGCTCCACCTGCGGGTACGGAGTTGCTATCGGCACACCGGATCACCAGGGAGCCGGCCATCCTCATTTCCTCTTTGAGCAGCCCGACGGCATTGGTCAGGGCTGCTGCTCGGAGAGAGTTGCTGCATACCAGCTCGGCAAGCAGGTGGGTTTGATGGGCAGGTGTCTGTTTGAGCGGGCGCATCTCGTAAAGGGTGACCTGGACACCGAGTCGGCTTGCCTGCCAGGCCGCCTCCGTTCCGGCCAAACCGCCGCCGACGACTACCACCGCCGACATTATTTTACCCCCTCCGCTTCCGTCAATTGTTCTTCCTGATAGGTCTGCCCGCAATCCGGGCAAACCAGCTTCTTTTTCCCACTGCCACGATAAACCAGAAAACGGCCGCACTCCGGGCAGTCTTTGGCTGCGGGTTCATCCCAGCAGGTAAAATCACATTCGGGGTAATTGATGCAGCCGTAAAATTTCCTCCCTCGCCGCGACCTGCGTATAACAATTCTTCCGCCGCAGCGCGGGCAGAACACTCCGGCATCCTCATAAAACTGCTTGGTGTACCGGCACTCGGGGAAGCCCGGGCAAGCCAGGAACTTTCCGTACCTTCCCTGTTTTATCTTGAGGTTCCGGCCGCACTTCGGACACTTTTCCTCGCTGCACTCCTCTTCTATCGGGATCACCGCTATTTCTCTTTCCGCCTGGAGGAGGTCTTCCTGGAAAGGAAGGTAAAAATCATCCACTACTTCCTGCCAGGAGTACACACCTTCCTCCACCTTGTCCAGTTTTTCTTCCATTTGTGCCGTAAATTCCACATCTATTATTTTAGGGAAATACTCCTTCAGAAGGTCGACCACGATCTGTCCCAGTTCCGTCGGGCGGAGCTGTTTATCCTCCTTGACCACATACCCGCGGCTTTGAATGGTGGCGATAATGGGAGCATATGTGCTCGGCCTGCCGATACCATTCTCCTCGAGAGCTTTCACCAAAGTAGCCTCGGTATAGCGCGGTGGTGGCTGTGTAAAGTGCTGCTTTGGTTCCAGTTTAACAAGTTCCAAACGCTCCCCCTCCTCCAGTTCAGGAAGGAGAGAGTCCACCTCGTCTGCATCAGCTGAGACCCGCAAATATCCCGGAAAGCGCACCACCGAGCCGCTGGTCCGAAAAATGTACTCCTTCCCCTCAATCTCCACGGTTGTTACTTCAATGACGGCCGGTTTCATCTGGCTCGCCAGGAAGCGCTCCCAGATCAGTTTGTACAATCTGTACTGGTCGCGCGTCAAATAATTCTTAATCTGATCCGGCTCTCGGGAGATGTCTGTGGGGCGGATGGCCTCATGGGCATCTTGAGAGCGCCCCTTCCCCTTATAGACCGGCGCTTTCTCCGGAAGGTATTCCTGCCCGATTTTCATAGCAATGTAGGCCCGGGCAGCATCACTGGCCGTCTCCGCAATCCTTGTAGAATCCGTTCGCATATAGGTGATCAAACCTACTATCCCTTCGCTGCCCAGATCCAATCCCTCATACAGCTGCTGAGCGACGAGCATCGTCTTCTTGACCGGAAAATTCAGCTTCCTGCTCGCCTCCTGCTGCAGGGTGCTTGTGGTGAAGGGGGGAGAAGGGTTGCGCTTGCGTTCCTTCTTCTCGATCTTACTCACGACAAAGCTGGCGCCTTCCAGTTCGGCAAGCACCCTGTTAACATCCTCAACGGTAGGCAGGGAGACCTTTTCCTTCCCCCTGCGGATCAGATTAGCCTCGATGGTGCTCTCTTCGGTACGGAAGTGGCCGGTAATTGTCCAATATTCCTCCGGCTGAAAATCGGCAATCTCCTTTTCCCGGTCGCAGATCAGGCGCACAGCCACCGACTGCACCCGCCCCGCGCTCAATCCCCGCTTGATCTTCCTCCAGAGTAAAGGGCTCAGCTTGTAGCCCACCAGCCGATCAAGCACCCGCCTGCACTGTTGGGCATCAACCCGCGCCTTGTCGATGAGGCGCGGCTCCTTGACTGCCTTTTCCAGAGCACTTTTGGTTATTTCGTGAAACTCGATTCGGCAGGGGGTTTCCGGAGGCAACCCAAGTATTTCCATCAGATGCCAGGCGATGGCCTCCCCCTCGCGGTCCGGGTCCGGACCCAGCAAGACGGTTTCCGCTTTCTTTGCCGCCCCGCGCAGTTCCTTGATAACATCTCCTTTTCCACGGATCGTAATGTATTTTGGCTGATATCCGTTCTCCACGTCTACGCCGAGCTGGCTTTTGGGGAGATCGCGCACATGCCCCAGCGACGCCTTGACAGCATACTTTCGCCCTAAGAATTTGGTGATGGCGCGCGCCTTTGCCGGTGATTCAACAATAACAAGAACTTTAGCCATTTTATTTCCCCTTTATGATTATAATGAAACGTCGGACTTTATATAAAACGGCCCCGGCAGTCTCTGCACCAGGCCCTTTACTTCCAGCATCGTCAGGGTAGCCCCGACAACGGAAACAGGCAGACCCGCCCTCTCTGCTAAATGCTCAAGGGACACAGGTTCAAGGCTTAAGTGCCGGAAAACGGCAGCCTCTTCGAGCGTCAGGTTGGTCTCTTTCTTCTCCGGAGGTTGAGATACCGCCTGCATCCGCTTGATATACGGGAATTCCTCCAGAATGTCGGAAACGGTTTCCACAAGCTTGGCTCCCTGTTTGATCAATCTGTGCGCTCCCCGGCTGTTAGCGCTCGTCACAGGCCCCGGTACCGCAAAAACCTCCCGCCCCTGCTCCAGAGCAAAACCGGCGGTTATCAGCGACCCGCTTTTCTCACCAGCCTCCACAACGACGGTTCCCAGAGCACATCCGCTGATAATCCTGTTCCTGATGGGGAAATTCCTTGCCAGAGGGGGGAGGTCGGGGGGAAATTCACTGAGCAGGCAGCCCTTTTCCCGGATACTCTCCATGAGCCTCCGGTTCTCCCGGGGGTAGCAAATGTTAATCCCACACCCGAAAACCGCCAGGGTATAACCGTTTCCTTCTAGAGCCCCCTCGTGGGCGGCAGTATCGATACCCCTGGCCATTCCGCTGACGACACCCCATCCCGCCTCCACCAGTTCCCGGGCGAGTTTGCGGGCTACCACTTTCCCATACGGCGTGGCCCTGCGTGCTCCCACTACGGCTATCAGCGGCAGTTGGGGATCCGGGAGTTCACCCCTTGCATAGAGGATTGCCGGTGGGTCGACAATATGGGAAAGCATCGCCGGGTAATCCGCCTCCCCAAAAAGGGTTACCCTGATCCCCTTCTTCAGCAAATCCTCTGCCACCCTCTCCGGTTCCACATTCCGGCGATAATGGATGATCCTTTCGGCAACCTGTGGGGACAGGTTGGGCACCCTTTTGATATCCTTTTCGCCAGCCCGGAAAACGGCCTCCCCCGTTGGAAAATACCGGTAGAGACTAAAAAGGCTGTGGCTCCCTAACTCCAGGCTGATCTGTAATGCGGCCCAGTAGTAGCGGTCTTCCACCCAATCTCCTCCCCGACTATGGCTTAGAGAGATGCCGGTAAACGGCACACCGGATCAATGGGATAATATGCCACCCGTTAACCAAGTATACTTCTTCTGGCAGAAGAGGTAAAGGGGGTAGATGCCTCTTATCTATTACCGGCAGCCGCCTCTTTTTTCTTCCTTCTTTTTCTCACTTTCTCATCCCTTTTTTCCTTCGTCATTTCCAGACTGGCCTTCAGTGCTTCCACCAAATCGACAACTTTTGCCGCCGGGGCAGCCGGAGCAATCTTTACCTCCTCCCCGGCAATCTTGGCAGCTATGGCCTCCTCCAGCCTCTTCCGGTATTGATCCTGATATTTTTCCGGCTGAAAACTCCCGGACAGATTGCCGATCAGTTCAGATGCCATCTTCAGTTCCGTGGCCGTTAATTCCACATTTTTTCCGGGAAGCAAGACGGCGTCCACAGGGCGGATTTCATCATGATAGTACATCTGGGACATCAACAGCACCTGCCGGAATACTCTCAGGGCAACGAGTGATTCTTTGCTGCGCAGCCTCGTCCTGGCGACGGCTACCTGTCCCTGCTCCTGCATCGTCCTGTGCAGCAAAGCGTACGCCTTCTCCCCGCCCAGACCGGGAGCCAGGTAGTAGGGCCTGGCAAAATAAATGGGATCGATCTCCGCCAGGCGGACAAAATCCAGGATTTCGACGGTATGCAGCGGCTCTCCGGGAACATTTAAGAGCTCCTCCTCGATAACCACAAACCTCCCCTTTTCATACTCATAGGCCCTCACTATTTCTTCCATGGCAACCGCGCGGTTGCAGTGCGGACACTTACGCTCGTAAATCAAGGGAGTATGGCACTCGTTGTGTAAAAAGCGAAATTTAATGCTGCGGTCTTCAAGCGCCGGAAACACTTTCACGGGGATGCTCACCAGCCCGAAGCTGATCGAACCCTGCCAGAGAGGGCGCACCAGAGTCCACCTTCTTCCCTTTTTTATCTTTTATTTTTACCGGGGAGGGGGGATAATACCCCTGGCAGCGATTCGTAAACCCGGCTACAGCAAGGATGAGTTGAGGCCTCTCGGCGGTCGGTCCTTTGGGATTGGAGAAACGGTAGGGCGAAGGAGCCCCCCTTTTTTGTCTGCCGAAGGGCAGCAATAGTCACAAAAAAACCGGGAGTTCATACTCCCGGCCTGATATCGGTCTTGTAGGCGTTTTGAAGATGTGATCGGCACTAATCCAGTTTTGAAATATATTTTTGCAGGGCTTCCGAAACCGGCCAATCCCGGTGTATTGTACGATGGTACTGGAAAGGGCCTGCGGCTGTTTCACCGAAAAATGTCGCCATGATTGTATCTCGCGGGCCGATGGAGTCAGCGGGGCCCTGCAACAAGAACAACTCCTCGATTAACCGGCGGTCCCTCACTTCAACCCATTTTAATCCGCCGTTATCCGCTGCCGGAGCAGCTCTTTCCAGTCTCACATATTGGATTTCCTCCGGCCGAAGCACCACTTTTTCATAATACCCCTTCTCCTTGAGCCAGGAGATAACCGAACTGTAACCGGGAAGAATGGTGTAATGATGTACCACTCCCTTTTCCATACCGATATCAATCATGATGTCGGCATATATATATTCCTCTCGGTCGGCGGTCATTTCCTCGAATGTTGCAGCAAGCACATCCTTCATCAACCGGGCAACGAATTCTCTGATCTCGGCCCTGTCCGTCAGAACGGCCGTTCCTTTGTTGGCCCTGTGATCGCCGATCTCGATCCACTTGATTGCGGTCGGGTTCTGGGTTGTAATCGGAAATCTAGCCTGCTTATACTCCAGGGATTCGTAGATGGGCCTGAGCAGTGAAGCGTGCCGCTTTTCATCGATCGAATACTGGCGGGCCAGGTAAGACCCGTTATCCAGTAAATAAATAATATAGTGTTTTTGCCATTCCTTACTGGTGTCGTGGCGCTCCTGCACCAGCCGCCGGTGCAGGAGGATGATGTTTTCGATGTTGCTCCTCTCTTCAAAGAAGCTCCCGCCCATATACTCCCCGCCTCGCTCTATTGCCGCAACACTTCGCTTTGTTGCGGTTGCATCATTCTTTTCCACTTCAATCCAGGGGCCGAGACTGCTGCCGAAGTAGACCTTCTTGACGCTATCCGGTTCGGGGACACGATGTTCATAGCCGGTGACATCGATGGCAACCCCGACCAGCAAAACCGCCACCACGGCAGCATATCCCAGATACCCCCTGTAAGAAGACCAGACTTTCAAAGACTTCTGCAGCAGAGCTTCGGCCGTCAGATAACCCAACAGGGAGCCCAGTATGTACCCCGAAACGATGATGGGAAAAACGCCATTGTATGCATTGGCAAAATAGACTCCTGCCAGCAGCATGGTGCAGGCGGTTACACCGTATTTAAAAACCGGGCGCAGGATCGGAAAAGCGATGACCTCACCAGCCGCTTCGGCGTGCCTTAATTTATAGACATAGGCAGCAGCAGCCAGAAACAGGGCAATCCCCAGGAGATAAACCGCAACGGTTCCGGCAGTAAAATAATCACTACTGATCCCGCCGGTAAACAGCAGCAGCGGAAAGTTATACTTCAGATTGGTCGCAGTACTCGCAGTACTGATGTCGGCGTAGCCGTACACCAGATACCGGAGATTCTCAGCCAACAGAATATTTAACCCGGTGGGCAGAATCTGCAGAATATAGGTGAAGGCGATGTGGGCTGCGGCACTGCCCGTGAACATCCCTACAAAAACGGTGATCGCAAACACCAATACATCGATGAGAGCTGTGAGCCCCACCCATTCCAGGATGTTCAGAAGTGAGTAATAGTCCTTTAAAGTGGTCGTCATATTCAGTACGACCAGCGTCAATCCGGTAACCAAGACGGGGAGAAGCAGCAGAACCACCCCCGACGAGCAGTGGCTTAAGAACAGGATTTTCCGGTCGAGGGGCAGGCTGTGCATCAACCCGGTCGCCCGGACGCTGTGCAAATACTGAAAAATCAGCACCGCCAGGATAACGGGCACGGTGCAGATGAAGAGAGCCTGCAGCCCGCTTTGCCCGGAGAAAATGTCCAGCGATCTTTTCAGCGCTTCCGACACCCATTCGTTATCCACTGATATAATCTGCATCATGTGGTGAAAAGGCAGGAGCAAAAGCAGGACCAGGCCGTACAAAACGCCGACCCACCAGAACCGCTTGAGATCGCTGACAATCACTCCTTTATTAAATAAGGATGCTTTGAATGTCATATCCCCTTCCCCCCAACTCGTAAATGAAAATCTCCTCCAGCGTCAGCGGCAGGATGTCCAGGATAACCGGTTCAGCCCGCCGCACCTCCGACAGAATGCGGTCCTTATCCCCCTTGACAATTATCTGCAGGATGCTGCCGCTTTGCTGACGGTGTAGAACCGTCTCCGTCTCCAGGAGATCCGCGGGTACCTCCCCGGTAAAGGCCAGCTGGAGCTTATGAACATCCGTCTTTAAATCATCGAGATCCCTTTCTACCAGTACGCTTCCGTTATGCAAAATGCCCACATGGTCACAGACATCCTCCAGCTCCCGCAGGTTATGGGAGGAAACCAGCACCGTTGTTTGGCGCTCGGCGACATCCTGAAGAACTAAGTTCCAGACCTTTTTCCGCATCACCGGGTCCAAACCGTCAACCGGCTCATCGAGAAGCATCACCCTGGGCATGGTGGAGATACCCAGCCAGAAGGCCACCTGTTTTTGCATTCCTCTGGATAAACGGGTGATTCTCCTCTGAGGGTCGATGGAAAATACCTGTTTTAAGAGGCGGTATCTTTCCCAATTCCAGTTCGGGTAGAGGCTGGCGTAAAACTCCGCCGTCTCCTCAATACTGTATTGGGAGAAGAAATAAAGCTCATCGGGTATATAAACCAGAAACGACTTAACGGCCGGGTTTTCGTAAACCGGCTGCCCGTCAACGGCAACCGTCCCGGCATCCTGCCGGTAGACACCTGCCAGGTGTTTGATGAGGGTGGTTTTACCGGCACCGTTAGGGCCGAGTAATCCGTAAACGGCACCTTTTTCAATACTGATATCGACGTTCACCAAGGCCTTCAATTTACCAAAGCTCTTGGTAAGCCCTCTCACCTCAATCACTCAAGCAGACCCCCTTTTCTCTTAACGGCATAGATGGTCTCTATCAACTGTTCTATTGGTTCGTTAAGATAGAGCATCTCTGCCACAATTTTTTCCAATTGCCGCCTCAGTTCCTCCCGCCGGTGGTAATTGCTCGACCGGTCGAGGTGAGCGACAAAGCTGCCTTTGGCCCGAACAGAGTAGATGAATCCCTCCGCTTCCAGGTCCTTGTAGGCCTTTTGAATGGTATTGGGATTGACGGTCAATGACTGTGCCAGTTCCCGCACCGACGGCAATCGCTCATCGGGTTTTAACGCCCCGCTGATAATCAGCGTTTTTATCTTTTCCTTAATCTGTTCGTAGAGAGGCCGTCGGTCTCCGTAATCCAGTTGTAACATAGACACCTCCTCCTCGTATTATTTATACTATTACAGTTAATACAGTTATATTATAGACCGGCTGTTTTCTCTTTGTCAACAAAGAAGATTTCATCCGGAAGTGCCGATTCGCGCCCTTCTCCCCGAAGCAGCGTTCAATAAAAAAGCGCCGGTTTTATGAAAACCGACACGCAATTTTGATTCACTCCATCAACTGCAGAAGGCATACCGCACCTCTAAGCCAATCCGGAACGCGGACGCAGGCTGGCGCCATTACTGGATCTCATCCTGGCATTCTGGCCGACAGTGTGCGTCCTGGCCGGGAAATGGAGCCAGGAGTTGGAAGACCACAAGAAAAATGCCCTGCAAAACCAGCCAAGGAGCCGGGGTTGTTCGAAGAACGGTTCCCGAAAGGGAATGCCCGGCCAAGCAGATACTGTTCAGAATGTGCAGATGGAATCTTCAAAGGAAAGGAATAACAAGAAGGATTTTCTTACATTTGTGCTGAAAAATGCTTCTAGGCATTCTACAAGGGATTAAAATGAATGGCCTTCCTGCGCCTCGCTGACGTGCCTAAATTTACCAGCCCACCTTCGAGGGATTGGAATCAAAGCGGGTATGGCGGGAAAATGCGGCGGCTCGACGGCGGGTCGAGGGCCGCTGCTCAAAAAAATCGCTTTTTCAGGAGGCTGCCGTTGATGAACCCGATACCTTCCGAAGTTGTTGAAAAAACATGGAAAAGGGTGGGGAGCATGTCTCCCCTACAGGGACAGAAAATGATTAATGAGATGAGCAAGCAGCAACCGGTTATCCTTGCCTATCTTCTGGCGGCAGGAGACGATCTTTTAAACCAAGACGAGCGGGAATTGTTGCTTTATTTAGGAGTGGTGGTGTGGCAGATAATGATTCAGGGAAATAATGCGCCGTTGCCTAAAGTTACCGAAAAAGCCTTAGATAAGGCAGAAAGAAAAAACATGAAGATGCTTGAACGTTTTGCCGGTAAGGCTTTCGACCAGATGGAAAAGGGCGTGGAAGCAATGTTCCGGAATTATAACCAACGAGAGGTGTTAAAGTATGTTGTTGAAGCATTGATGGAAGATCCAGAAGAAGGGTGCTTTATCAGGGAGGAAAATAAAGGAATCATGATGGTTTTCTTGAAAACCGTGATCGATTGTTTTGATCGCTAAAATTGGACAACTCATAGCAATATCTGCAAGGCATAAGCGAACCGATAATCGATAGTGGCGACTCCTGCCCCTGCGGAGCGGAAAATACAAAGAATGCGGTAGGCCATGTAAAATTTCAGTAGGTAAAAGAAGGGGATCGGCTTCTTAAAAAGAAAAGAGACCTCGGCACCCAAAATCTATCACCCCAAAAAGGAGTGTGAGGTCTCATGTTAGATAT